>Ga0209362_1000064_pt1 | contig 101742 bp, 102 predicted proteins | sample SaaInlV_165m_DNA_FD_184680 | JGI IMG/M metagenome (GOLD analysis project Ga0209362, IMG submission 184680) | Marine microbial communities from expanding oxygen minimum zones in the Saanich Inlet - Saanich Inlet SI037_S3LV_110m_DNA (SPAdes)... | ecosystem: Environmental > Aquatic > Marine >... | reverse complement strand
TTTCTTGGTGTGCCTGTTAGTTTCATAATACACTCTCCGTCAAGTATTCACCCAGAACATATTGAAATCTTTCTGAAAGTGTTATAACATCATCATCATAATTTAACACCATTGTGTAACCATTATCTTTATTATGATATACCATCATCATTTGTCGTTCACTCATGATTCATCTCCTTTTGGCATATCTACATCATCCTGTGAAATATCATTAAAACACATACATAATTTACTATGTTCACAACTTAACGGAACTGCCTTATGATAAGATTCTAGTTGTTTAATTCTTTTTTCAAGTTTTATTATTTTATCTTGCATACCTAAGATATAATCTGCTATATCCCTATTGGTTTCACCCTCTTTGATACTTATGATTAATTCATCATCAAACTTTTGCTCATAATCCTCATCCTCTACATTTTCCCAGCATGAGAATCTATCCTTAGTTAGTTTCATGTATTACCTTCAGACTGTTTGCCTCTATTAAATGTTGTTTTATCAGATATGCCTTTTTTGGAGAATAATCCCCCTTTGCCGTGAACGTGGCTGGTGTTAGACCAGCATTCTCAATTGCCTCTCGTATCCTCTTGGGCGTGGTGAATATGTATTTCTTTCCAGTGTAGAACACCCATACGTGGCTTTTTGTTGTGGATAATGCACTTGGTTTTCCGTTGAACTCTATCTCTATTACAAGGTTTCCAGTATGTTGTGACTTTTGATCAGACTTTACCTCAACACCCTCCCCAATTTCTGGTATGTAGATGTCCCATTCCTTTGCGTATCCCTCCTTCTTGTAGGATCGTGGGTATGTCTTTTGCAACATGTTGAGTACCTTGAACTCGATACTCTCCCCCACCGAGAGGTCACGCCTGAACGTATTAGATTCGTCTTCCGTCATAGTCATCCAATATTTTCTCAAGTATCTCCAACTTTCCCATCAGGGAATAATAAACTGGATTCATGTTAAACTTTGAATCCTTGTACTTTGGAGCATACTTTAACTGCAATTTGTACGAGGCAATGTATTCCCTTACCACCTTCTTAAAGTCACTCATTTCTCCACACCTCAAGTATCGTGGTAGCACCACAAGCCTTTTCCTGCTTTATGGAATTTCCGTAATACATCTTGACATCACAGTTCTTCAGTTCAAATGACGAACATGCGTATTCTGCATTTTCGTTGGTATCCCACACGATGATGGGTGATCCCGTACTCTTTAGAGTCTTCTTGTATCTTATTCTAAAGTCTGGTGGTCTCAATATCTTTTTACCTCCCGTCTCTTCTTGGACTTTGGAGTGGTTCTTATCTTTGCCTTGCAACAAAAACACGTGTACCCCTTTATGTCCTCACGGCTGAACGTCTTGTTGCATAAAGCACAAAAGCACATAAGTCCGCTTGAGTATGAAACCCACCTTCCAACCGAAGGATAGGAATTGCACAGGTTTTTGCAACAGTTCATTGTTGGTATATCTGGTTAGGGGTAATATAAACTATCATAACAAAAAAAAAGAAATTATAAAGATCCTATTACGCTTTTGACTTGAGGGGAAAAATTTCCACCTTCTATTCCAGCGAATACTTTCTTTATTGCTTCACTATTTCTAGCGAATTTGCTGAAGACCTTGGAATGTTTCTTACACATCTTGACAGGATCTCCTAGTTGTGATCTGATTCTCCCTGAATGGGATGCAAGAGAAACTTTTCCATCCTGCACGATGCAAAGATCACATAGTATTACTTTAACCATCGATTGTACTACGTTAATACATGTTATATACCTTTCGGTACATGTTTCAGGATAAAATTATTTTAACTCTTCACGTTCATCATCCGTAAGATCTCTAAGAAACTCGTGTTCAGGAATGGTAAACGTACTCTCATAACCAGTCTCGTAATTTCCAAATACACTTTCAAATCTTTCCTCTATTTGCTCCGAAGTCCATTCTGCAATAGTCTCCTTGCATGTCATACATCTTACAGTCTTTTTTATTTCATCGTTGGAAACAATTTCTAATGATCTGTGCCTACATGCCATAATGATTGATTTACGAAACTACATTATAAAAGTATTATTTGCAGACTTTGTATTATTCCCACTTGTTGAGCAACAGCATGAAATGTTTTTGTATGTCTGGTATGTAGTACGGGTTTACCCTTACAAAACCCAGTTCCATCATATGTTCCTGTGCAAACTCCTTTAGGTATGAGTCGTCTGGTGAATATTTTTCGTTCATGTATGAAAACAAGTCCTTTAACTTGTCTGTCTTTTTATTGTCAAAGTCCTCAAGTATTGAAAGCTCTGTGCATATGAACACGCATGTCATCAACTCCTTCCTGTTCAACGGCTCTATCTTGTTGAACAGTCTTCTTCCCTCTGCAATACCGTCTTCTGTAAGTATTCTTTCCTTGCCAAACGAGCATACAATTTTCATTATTATCCTCATGAATACTGGATCTGTGGGACTCATAGTCATCACGTCATCAAGCAATTTGTCTAATTCACCATACGTGTAATACAGACTCATTGGTATTGTTAGTATTTTATGTTATTTATTTATATCTTTTTCCAAGTTCGTTTGCGATGAGATACTCTGATAAATTTTGATCATCTATCACAATGTCTGCTATATATCTTCCATACTTTCCCTTCTTGTATACCTGTAGTGTTATTTCTTTTCCTTCTATTATGCTCCTTACTATTTCCTTTACCTCCAATCCCCGTTTTTTTTGTGTGCCTCTTACCTCTGGCGTGTTTATTCCCCGAAGTCTAATTCTCTCTGTTATTGTTATTGAGAATCCCAAGTCTACCTCACAAATCATGGTATCCCCGTCAACTACACGTGTTACAATTGCCTTGTATTCATACATTGTATAGAGTAGGAATGTTCTGCTTATTAAAGAGTCGTCTTCGACTCCCTAAAGGTAAGCCAACCACAGAACTGTTCCAAACCAGATATTCCAGACTGATCCTTTTACTCCACCCAATACTTGGGCGAACATCATATTTAACTGTTAAAAACCGTACAGTTATTCCGTACAGTTAGCAGTGGTTTTATTAAACCAGTGGGTTCAGAAACTGAACCCATTAAAATATGGGCACTGGTCAGTAGATAATTTAAAATGAGGTAATTGCAAAGTCGTCACTTTGCTTCTTTTCAACAACTCGGTTTCCCCGAAGGTACTTTGCAAGGGGACTGATCTTCTCGATCGTCTTTTTCCCAATCCGTAGTTGCCTACACCTTAGACATAATTACTACTCATAAGGCAGTCGTATTACATCTGATTATAATATGCTAATCCCCCTATTAAATGCTTCTTTTTCTTATTTTTTCCTTCATTCTTTCTATTTGTTTTTCTTTTTCCTCAATCCCCGTTTTTTCTATTCTTGCCTGAGTTCTTGGATTAGGATGATTTATTCCACGCATTATATTTTTTTGCCATTCTATGTCATTCATTTTCCTTTCTATTCTTTCCTCTATGTGTATTGTACTATTTGGTGATCTGTTCCACTCTATTCTCCTTTTGTGCATGTCTGACTTTATTCTGTCACTTTCACATTTCCAGCACGGATCGTTGATATGAGTGTGTCCGTTTTTACAGGTCTTTACTTCCATACTATGTGTAATGGTATACTATAATATTAAGTTATTGAATAAAAAAAGAAAATTCAATCATAGATTTGGTTGATTATGTCTATGATTTCTTGTTTGTTTCCTACGACTCTAATCATTGGTATGCTGACTTTGTTGTGTTCTTCGTCTTCAATTGGAACGCTTTCATTTGCAATCATTTTGCCCATTTCATGCACTTCAACTGAAGAGTTTCCAATGATCTTCATGATTTCTTTGCCAACAACTGCTTCTGAACCAATCATTCTGATGTCTATTTCTTTGACTGGCATTCCAATTTCAATGGATATTTTTTCGTCTGCAAATCCTCTGCCCATAACTTGTCCAATGTTTGGATGTTGTGGTACTTGTTCATTTTTGAACTTGTCCATTGCTTCTTTGTTTATTTCGGCAGACCTGTTCATTGAGGCTTCAGACATATGTTTTTCAATTCTCCATTGTCTGCTTGAGTTTACCATACAAATGAAGACTTTTTTGTCCCAAATGACATGAACTCTGTTTTCGAATGCCTTGGCTCTGCCAATGACTGATCCAAATTCTATTGCGAATGAGTTTGGGTTCATTATTTTTCTGCTCCATCTTTCAAACCGTGGCTCGGCTTTCCTGATTGATCCTGCAATGACTTTTACTTCTCCGTCAAAGATGACGAATTTGTCGTTGCCAAAGGAAACTACTCTCATGCCTGAATCATGAATCATGTTTTGCATGTCTTGTTTTGCCTCAAACATGACTCTGTTTTGCATTTCTTGTATTTGTTCTTGTTCCATCATATACTATATGGTAGATACGTTATATTAACCTGTTTATATACACAGTATGTATAATATGTATACTGTCTGTAGGGAGTCGTGATATTGTAAAAAAAATTATTGACAGAACCATTCTTTGGAAGTACCATTTGCTCTACGAGCATTTTGGTTGACCATTTGTGATACATTTCCAGTTGGTAGTGGAATATCATCATAAGTGATTTTATTCAAATCAAGTTGAAGAAATATTCCATCTGCTCTGGGACATTTTGGACACTGGACTTTGATTCTGCCTGTAAGACATTCATGACTTATTTCATCAACTGAATCAGTTTCCAATTGATTGGTGGTCAATCTGCATAATATAACATTATGACCTGACTCACAGAAACACTGAACGTCTTCTCCATTGTTGAGTAATTGTTTCCTCATCATATACTATAAGGTGTACTATACTAATAAACGTTATTCATGGAGCGAAAAAAAATTGCCAATAAACAGTGTTTATTTGAGATATTATTAAATCTTGTTAAGTTATCAAAGAAATCCAAATGCTCTGCCTGAATTGTTGGGATCATCCCATATTCCAACACGTGACTGTCTAACCCTTTGGTTGCCTTCGTATTCTTTGAGCCTATCTCGAAGAGATTCTATTTGTTCCATTTCATACTGTATTCTTGCAAGTTGATTTTGTTCCCAGAGTTTGCCGTGAAACCTATAATCATTTTCCTTGTTAACTTTTAATTCAATGTTCATGGATTCCCATTGGTTCACATGTTTTGATAACCGATCCACAATACTGTCAAAGTCTGCTTTTTCCATCCTCCATTCATCCAAGTTTCCCATGATATAATTATGTAGTACTTATTATTAAACGTTGGCTTTCTTCAGTTCAAATCTAAACCTGTCTGCAAGTGCAAACTCCTCATGTGAGCGTGGCAAACCAAGGTAGTATTCAATGCCTATGCGTCTCATGTCGGTATCACTTAGTATAATTTTGGATTTTTCCACCGCACTGATTATTTTTTCCTGCAAACCCTCGATTTTTCCAAGTCTTGACAAAAACATCAGTGACAGTATTGCCTTCATAAGTTCTGGAGACTCGCACTCCTCAACGTAATTCCTGTATATCGACTTGTAGATCTCATTGCTTACCTGCTTAAACAGTTCGTCTATGTCCATATACACTGCTATGTCATGTAACACATATGAACCTTGTGTTTTAAAAAATAAAAAAAATTATTGTTCCACACTAAAGACATCTTTACCAAAGTTGCCGATGTCATGTGGTTCTGCTTGGTATTGAAAGAAGTCAATGATTGATTCCATCTCTTCTCTTTTTAATTGACGTACTTTTACATCAACAACACCAGACTCAAGAACAGAACCGATAACCATGCCTCTGTTCTTCCTACCTTGACTTACGTACAATGAATCATTCCAATCTTTACCAACACCGAAAATGTGAATTTTCTTGTATTGCTTGTCAAGATCGGCTTTCAACTTGTACTCAAGTTTTCTTTTTTCCATGAAATCCATTTCACTATACCTTACAGTATACTCCTATTAAATGTATTGATCTTAGGGAGTCTTGACGACTCTTATGCCTTTGGATGACCTAACGGCACACACTCGTGTTTTTGCATACAGCCGTCACAAAAGTCCCATTTGCAGTTGTCACACTGATCAACATCCTGTGGCTTGTATCCCATCAGACACTTGTCGCAACTTGTTCCGTTCATGTTAAAAGGTGTATGTGTAATACCTATTTAATTCTTCCTGTTAATTCTAAGGAACTCAAATAATGATTTCTTCTTCGAATCCATGTCTTTAGAAAAAAATTAAATTGCAACTAATCTAGCCTTTTTAGTGACAACTACCATTGAGATAATTGCTACTGCTAGTATCATCATTGCTATTGTACCAAACTCTGGAATCACGAATGTTCCAATTATTTCTATACTACTAGATTCTGCTGAAAATGGTATAGTTATTGTTCGGTCTGTTTCTGTTGCGACTTCGGTATATTGTGCTTCATACCCATCTACAAGTACAAAGAATACATCATCAACTCCATCTGTTGTAGAGTCTATTATATCTCTCGGAAGTGTCAAGGTTATTTCTCCACCGTCTGCATCTATCAATTCTACTGTAATTGATAATGCATCTGGATTACTGAATATTGTATCCACTTCTCCACCAGATATTACATAATCAATATCTGCTAGTGAAGGTTCATTGGAAATATATTCTGGAATTGGTGTTCCATATCCAATTGTTGTAGAAGTCTCAAATCCTTGACTTGTTGTGGTTACTGTATAAACTCCTTCAGTATTGTATAACTTTCCACCAACTGTTATGTCGGTTGAGTAATTCCCCTTATCATCTATTTCTACTTGTGCTATTGTGATCAAGTTACCGTTTGGTGCTGTGACCATGAGAATTACTGGAGTTAGTGTACTGTATCCACTTACTTTCATTATTTCTATTCCGTTGTAGTTTGTTTTGTCTGTTGCAACAGAAATGCTGTCTGCACGTTTTTGTTCTACACTGTTTGATTCCATTGTATCAAGTGTGTATTGTGTTTTTGGTGTTTCGGCATTTATTCCACTGATCCCACCTACAATAATAATTGCAGTTAGTATCATTAGTAATACTTTCATTATAATGATACAAAATAAAGGTTATAAGAATGTATCTAATGCCAAAGCAGTGCTACTCGATTCAATATAAGTTGTTACCCTCGGGTTGGTAATCCGAAGACTACCCGTATAATACGATCAATATTTTACTTTCAATTTTTTCGATGCATCGTGACGGCTTTCTTCACATTGATGCACCTAAATAATTTGAGGGTAACGTTCTATCATGATTATGTAACGTAATATAAGTCAACGTTAAGAGTCGTAAAGACTCCTTATAAAATAACAGTTATATTGCAGTTCCACATGACAGTAGTTGTAGGGTTGGTGTTCTACCAGTAAAAGATCCGCCAAGAGTTAAAATCAGATTGGCGTGGTCACTCGTTGAGTGGCATTTATCACCCTGCCTGTATCAACCTATCAAGGTTGTTTCCATCATTTCAAATATTATTCTTATCCACTCGTTCGAACGGGTTATATTGATACATAGTTCCAATATTGTTTTATTTTTTGAGCTTGGTATGCATATATCAATGACATTAGACTGTCTTTAGGGTGATTGAACTCCTTACGTGCCTTTTGTCTGGGATCAGTACCCTCCCCTTTTTCCATTTTGTCCAAGTCTTTTCTGGTAAGTGCAGTGAGGTCATGTATCAAAAAGTCCACATCTTCCTCGTGATCAGGGTGGTATGGTATCATGAATCGTGGTCTTTGTGTGTTCTCGTTGAGCGGTGTCACTGGATGCAATGCAACCTCGTCTAAAAAGTCTACAAACTCCTGTATGCTGTTTGTCTTGTCAAGTCTTATTGACTCCCTTACTTCACCGTGCTCATCCACCTTTTTTGCAAACTCCAACAGTGGTTTCGTATCGTCTCCTATCGAACGTGCTCCGTAGAACTTGCTTGAACTCACACCGTCAAACAGTTTTCCAGTGACACGGTTTGATCCTCCTTCCTGTATAAGTTTTACCTGAATTGCTCCGTAACCCAAGTCACCCACGCCTATGTCACAATTTGCATCCTTGAAAAGTTTGTTTATGTATTCTGCCTGATCCAACTGGTTTTCTGCTGGTCTTACGTCTATGAATGCCAATTGGTATCTGTCGGAATTGTTTCTGTTCTCTTCCGTGGGACTTACTATCCATTTTATCATTATACTGATTACCGTCTGGGATGGGTTTCCTGAACCAAAGTCCACCCCCATACTTACCTTTACCTTGTTGCCGTACTGTTCCTTAATTTGTGCAATTTCAAACGGCTTTAACAATTTCATGTAACGATATGGCTTCATACATTTTTGTACCATCTCCACCGTAATTGGTCTTCTTTGTGCCTTGTAGAATCCACCAACCACGTGGCTCATATACATTGACTGACTTGAATGTTTTCTCTGGTACTCTATGCTGAACTGCGGATCAATGCCGTACTGGTTTATTGCAGAATCCATTGTCTCTGGAATTGTAGGAAATATCTCCTGTGGCAAGTGGTATCCGTGCCAATGTGACGTTGTAGGACTTGTCTGTGTCCAGTGTCCCTTTAATACTTCTATTAGGTAGTCTCCCACTAATAACTGTTGTTGACCGTCAACCACCCCGAATTGCAGATGGTCTCTCCAGTTTGGATCATCATATACCCATTCTCTCTGGTCTGTTCTTCTCCACAATTCCTCGTATGGTGAGCCTGACTCTCCCCCAATTCCACACACGGTAATTTTTCCGTGAGTCTGCATGAGCGTCATGACTACCCTGTCAAAGTGCTGGATGTCCTGATACTGAGCCTCATCAAGCATGACGTGACTTAGTGATTTTCCCTCTACGTGTTTGTATTGGTTATGGTCTGTGGTAATATAAATTGTACTTCCGTTCTTTAATGAAATTTCCCCCACGTTACCACGACCAAAACGTGGAAATTGTGCAAGTATCGGGTTTCCCTCAAACGTGCCTATTTGCAGTTTCTGTCTGCTGAAGCCTGACTTGTTAATGTCATCAAACGTAACATAACAGACTTGTACGTTTTGTTTTGAGGTTGCCTCCTGTGCAAGAATATCCGTGGTATACGTACTTTTGAAGATCTGTCTTCCCCCTATGATGAACTTGTTATTTTGGGGATCTTGATATATATGCTCCCAAAAAGGTGCTACAAGGAATGTACGTGGTCTGCCTTCAACCAGAGGTCTAGCCTCCTTGATCCACTGTATGGGATCTGTAGGAAGTGTTGGCAACTGTATCTTTTGCTGTGTTCTGAAAGGTTCTAACTGTTTTTCCAGATCTCTTAAAAATGAACTCATGGCACTAGTTTCTTGCCCACTGTATCCTCGTGAGCCTCAAGGAATAACTTGTTTGTATCATTATATACTTTTGGTGTCTCGTCTACAGTGATGACGTTAGGCACGGGTTGTTCAGGCACTAGTCCATCAGCCTTGTTTTGCGTAATTTCCTCCGTCTTTTTATCATACTCGGAAACGAGATCCTGTATTTCCTTTGCTGGAACTTTGTCGAGTTCCTTCAATGGTTGTGGGCTATTCTGTCTTATAAATGAATCCATTGCCCATACAACCTCCGTCTTGGACTGAATGTCTGTTGATAATTTTTCCGTATCTCTTATTGTTCGTTCATAGTTAAGTTTAGAAGTGTGATATTTTGTGTCCAAATCCGATATAGCCTGTAACATTTGTACACGTGCAATATGTTTAGAAGGATCAATTGATTCCAGTTCCTGCATCATTAACTGCTTGTTTATCTCATAGTTTTGCTCCAGTTGAATTAGAGCGTGGTTGCACCTGTTTACCGTAGTCTTGAACGTGCGTAACGTGTTGTGGAACTCTATAATAAACTCCCCGTTCATCAGGTCTGCCAAAATATTTCTTGCCTCTGAACGTACAGTCTTTAGTGCTCTGTATGCAGTACGCTCGGATATTCCAAGAGTCTCGGCAATTACCTTTGGAGATGTTATTCCGTACTCCTCTCGTAATTTTCTTATTTCCTTAAGTCGATTTTGTTTTGCCCTTTTTCTCCCCATATTAATATATACCGATACTCCATAGTATATAAATAGATATGTCTCATACCATGACTGATTCTGTCAGGACTGCCAAATAAAAACAATAAGCAAAGAGTGATGGTTGTATGATATTAAATTATAACATACACATACTGTTTAAATTTCTAAATTATCTTTTTGAAATTCAAACCATTAAAGTAATTATTACATACACATACTGTTTGTTTTTCTATATTATCTATCAAATAATATACTTTGAAAAAGATAATTTAGAAGAATCAACTATGAATGTGTGTATTTTTACAAGAGTATTTTATTTTAATTACATTAAATAATAAAACTATGGCATATGTGATATTAAGGAGTCTTAAGGAGTCTTAAGGAGTCTTAAGGAGTCTTAAGGAGTCTTAAGGAGTCTTAAGGAGTCTTAAGGAGTCTTAAGGAGTCTTAAGGAGTCTTAAGTAATATTAAGAGAGTCAGACCACATCTCTAACAACACATAATGCTGTTCTGTGGCTCAGCGACCTCTTGTTTTGGAGTTACGGTAAAGGTTGATCCTCCCAACGGTAACCTTCTTCACACCAAAGGTGTTTCCAGTTACCTCCTCCTGTGTATAATATATGCTAATAACCTAATATAAACTATGATTCTCATGGGATTCAAAAAAGGTATTGAAGTGTGCGTAGAGTGTGAAAAGAAGGATTTTGACGGTGGCATGTGTAGTAAGTGTGGCAATGGTCGTGTAGACTCTAAGATTGCAAAGGAATTGGAAGATTTGGGTATTATCTAATGTTTCTTGCTTGTATTAAATCCTACATTCCCCTTTTTCGTGAGTATGAGGTTATTGTTGTAGGTGTGGTTCTTATGGCTATTTTACTATATATACTGCCTGAGAGTATTGGTAAGACTTGTTATGATATGATTTTGGCTAAAACTAGTGTTTGTTAATACTCCTTAGTCCTAAACTCCCCCCCCGATTTTAATATGTATTTTCCTTTGCTTTTATCCCATTTTATCCAGTTTGGCAAAGTCTTCGACTCACTAGTCATCCAGAAGGACATGCTGACCAGCCACATTCCATGCATGTTAGGCAACCACCGTGATTCATAATATCTTCACATTTACATTCAGGACACTCGTCTATGTTCATTGATCCCATTATGTTACTATATCCAGTGTACCTTATATTAAGTTTTAGTCCTAGTATCCCCGATTTTTACTCTAGACAGTTCTGATGAAATGGTCTTTGTTCATGTTGTTCGTATGTCATTCCTTTGTAATTTACTCCACATATTTTACATATTGTTGATTCTTCTTTATTCTCTTCTTTAGGTTTTTCCTCAAATCCCCCTTTATTTATATATTCAAAAACTATCTGTTTAGGCAACATTTGATGACAAAGATACACACTACTAAAAGGGGGATTTAATGATGGTTTTTGTTCTTTAAAATCTTTAAAATATGAAATTCTTTTATTCATATACATTATCTCAAAATCATTATTTCGAAACATTTCAAATCTTTTCTGACTTTCAAATAAACCTACAACACCTACCAACATAGCAAACGGTTTTCTTTTTTTAAATAATTCCATAAACACCTCATATTTTAAACTATATGGTGGATTTGATATTATATAATCACATTCAACGTTTTGCTCAAAAAAATTCTCATTATTAACCAAATGTGTATTTATTACAACATGTCCTGATCTTTTCAATGTCTTGACAAAATTACTTTCTTCTGTATCAAATGGACACCAAATAGTAGAATTTGGTTTTATATATTTTAAAATTGGTTCTATTGCATAATTTGGTGTGTAAAACTCATCGTTTTGACTTCCAGCAACTTTATCCATCTTCATTGTAATAACCTTATTTCAATCAAATATAAACTATTAGTTTGAATTATATACATTAAGTTATTTGAATCTGGTCTTTAATAGATAGGTTAATATATACCATTCACCATATGATAAGTGCTGAGGTTTCGAACTTTGGTCATGAAAAAATCGAATTTTCATGGTCTTTAGTGTGAATCTTTGTGAGACTGGTGTCAACTACATCTCTGAATCGAATACAGGGATGATGTTGATCCTAATCCCAGTTAACATGGAGCAAAGTAGCACTGCCTCTTCATTTAAATCTTGTCTTCAGGATACTGAATATCTCATGGTTTAGTTGTTCTTGTAGTAGTGTTTCTAACAGTTCTTCGTTCTCACTCACCCCCATTTTTTCTGCAACCAGTTCAAATAAATTTGGTATTGCCGTGTTTACTGTACGTCTCCAGTCTTCCAGATCCCTTTCGGACTTGAAGTTTATACTCTTTCCTTCTCTCTCAAAGAACCCTATGAGGTATCCCAGAATAAATGCCTGTTTAGAATCCCTGTCTGTCAAGATAGTCTGCTATTTGATGGAATGACATGCTGTGATCATCGTTCAGCATTGTTACACCCTCTATTACTGATACTGTTTGTAATGATGGTAAAGTGATAAATTTTCCTGTTAGATGTGGGTATAGGTTGTGTATATGTTTCCATGCCTTCATTTCAGAACTAACCCAAGAATCCCCCTCAAAGTCCCTTCCATAATATTCCAGTATTGCTCCCAATGCACAGTACTGACTGTCTGACTTGAATGAATATCTGCATTGCTCATATCCTCTGTCTCCTATTTCGTGCAATACCTTGCTCAGTGGTATTAGTTCCACAACTTGTTCCATAAATCAACTTGATGTTGTGGTATAAAAGATTTGCAAATCAGATATATTTATTAATCCCATCTACCAAGAGATTGTCTGTTTCTCTTAAAAAGAGGAATTATTTGTCTTATGTAATATCCAATTGTAACCCCACCAACAAGGTATAACAGGCACAGTAGTCCTTCATCCATGTTATTATAATGTAACAACTCCTATTTATACCCTGTTCAGTGGTAATGAGTGGTAATGGTTACCAATACTTTTAAATACCCATTATAATATAATGATTTTATGGTTACAAAATCTAGTACAGATTTATACAAGGAAAACCTACAAAAATACTTTGATGGTATGGTAAAAATTGCACCGCAATATTATATCACATCAAACGCATTCCAAGACGAGTGTTTCAAACAAGTTGAACATGCTATTGACTTTTCTACATTGTCACAACAAGACTTTGCAAAGAATGTCAAATCATTCAATGAAAATGTAAATTCCTATATAGATCTAAACAAAAAAATAGTCCAATCTTGGATTCAAACTCTTTCACAAGAGTAATTTTTTTTATTTTTTTCTTTTTGTTATTATGATAAAGTCTACCAGAGTCTTTATGATTAATGGTATTTCAAACAGATCCACCCCATATAGGATAAAGTCCATCACTGGGTTTACGTTGGCTATGTATCCTGATTGTAGCAATACATCACCACCCCAAAAGAAGTGTGGTATTTGTGAAAGTAGTATTATTAATGTAATTAGTATGCTTTTCTCTATATGTGAATAATACCAATTCCAGAACTTTGTCCACGGATTCAATAATTTTGTAATGATAAAGTATGATATTAATGGTTCTATTTTTAGTCGAAGCTAATCCTAAACACTGGTGGTTTTGAACAGGTATTTCTTCCCTGAACCTCAGCCTTTACGTGAAAAATATGATGTCTCTCGATTCGCTCGTATGCCAAGTCGTCATACGGAAGTATGATTCCACAAACACTGCAATGGCTTGACATCTTACCCATAGTTATATTATGTTATAATCAAATATAACTGTATTCATTAGGAGTATTTTTCTTTGTTTTCATCGGTTATGCTGTTTCTTGGTATCTTGACATCTACAATGTCTCCCCCTTTTTTTCCTTTCTCATAGCATATGTTGCACATTGGATGTGGTTTTGAGCATTCGTTGCACCAGCACAGATGACCAGTTTTCCTTTCAAACATGTTGTGACAAAAATCACATTCAACTTCCATTATGCTTCTCCAACATTCTTAACATACATTCTGGACATGGTATGTATCCGTCTCTGTCTGAACTCCAAGATAATATAATCTCTTCTGGTATTTCGTGCCAACAGTTCATGAACCACATTATACAGCATAATGGAAAACCACTCTTTATGCCGTTATAAAACCAGTTGCTCTCGTACCAGTCCATACATTAAATACGTGATAGGTTGCTTTTATTCTTTCTTGTAAACAAAAATTGGCTCATACTTGTATCCTGACACATTCATCATACTAAGTGCATACCTTAACGTCTCCACGTATGTGAATTTTTCCTTCATTATGTCGTTAAAGTCCTGTTCTAGTGTAGGGTAGTTCCTTACGTTTGATATGTTTACTGCCATGACTCCCCCCTTTTTTAGTCCCTCGTGACAGTTGTCAATTGTCTTTCTGAGATATTTTTCAAGCCAGTCCTTTTTGTCTGGAAACTTGTTGCAACTCTGAGTGTCTTCGTCAGAATATACCTCCGTATTGAAGTATGGAGGACTTGTGAATACCATGTCTATGTCATGCGGAACATAGTCTTCTGATCCCGAATGTATAATATTGATCTGTTTGTTTCCAATTGCTTCTTTCATCTGCAACAGTCCCTCGTATGTCATCGTACTTGGATCTACCCCAGTATACTCTGTAACATTCGGACTGCTTATTGCACCAATCAGTCTTCCCCCAAAACCACAGCTTGGATCATATACGTGACCACCACCATACCTGTCATATATTGCCCTTGCACTTGACGGTCTAAAGTTTGACACTGCCTGAATTGTACTGCTTGACTTTAGCTCCTTTCTCATTCCAGAATCGTTCATGTAAGTCCCACGTCTCAGTCTTTTTCTGATGACCTTCTTGAATTTTTCATCGTCACCGAATGCCTGAAATGATGTAATCATGCCGTTGCATCTTATGTCCCATGAGTGTGGAAAGAATGTCCATGCCGTTCCAAGACAGTGCATTGTCTGTTTTACCACATTGTCATCTATTATCTCTTTTCCGCTGTCAAAATACTTGTTCATCACTTCAATGTCATGTATCATTTCATCATGAGTCTTGCGGTGATATGGAAAACCGTTCTCCCTGTAATGGTTGAATACATCCATTATAAACAGATAAAGTTCATGCTCACTCATATTTTCCCAGTGGGATCTTGGATAATACATTATTTTCTAAGCCTTTCAAACATTCTTCTAAACGCATACTTTCTGACCATTGCAACTATCATATACCATACTCCTATCTGCATCATTCCAAGGTAGTCATTGTTGGATATCTCCGTTGCATATATCGGAAGTATGACAAAGTTCAGTCCAGTTGCTATGACATAGCCTACAAGTATGTCCATCACTGTCTCTATTATTGACTTTCTCTTGGAATCCTTGTGTGTTTTTCCTTCAGAACCCACGTTTATTCTGCCATTCATTACAAGAAATGTCAGTATACCAAATATATACTAAGCGTAGTGCTGGTGATTAGGAGATTCATCCTGTTGATGATGACCATTAGACTCTGCATTCAAAAATTCCTCGAACATCTTTTTTCTTATGGAGTATTCGTGTATTGTTTGTAATGTATCCTCACAGTCACATACGGTACATTTTGGTTTTGACTCCAACCAAGTTTCCAAGGTTACACCTTTAACTACCTTTCTTGTTTGTATATGGTGGCAGTTTACACATGCCATTTTCATACTATACATTTTCTGTGATTTCTTTGGTGTTTTCTTCGGTGTCTTTTTCTTTTCCTTTGAGTTCGTTAATTTCTTTTTCAAGTTTATTTATATGCATGACTGCATTATATAAGTTTAGTTCATTTGTGTAAAAGCACTTTAATAACATGTTATGAGAGTGATCTTTGATAAATTTCTGACAGTGTCCACATTCACTTTTGTTTACTGTCTCCTTCCAACCCATGATTACATGTACATATATGAGTATAAAAACTATTTGCCTTCAGAACAATTTGGATGTCTGTACAGATGCTCATCACATACATATTGAATGCATTCAATGCATACGGTAAGTGGAACATTTTCTTTCTTGCATACTATGCAATGTACGTCTTTAATATGGGTTGACATCTACATCCCTTATAATTTTACACTTTATACATTCTTTCATTTCGGTTACCAAAGTCAATCCATCCTTGTTGGTTCTTACAATATGAGTGTCCCATAAATGATCTCTTTCCTCACATGGAACTCTGTAATTACTTATTATAATCTCCTCATTTACTGAAGATACTTCATCCAATACCATTAGATGGAATAATCACGTAACCATATTTAAAGTATTGGTTACGATGATTAATATGAACCGATTGATTTGCAGTCGCAACCTTCAACATCACAAACGTTGTTTCCTTCGTGTGCGTTTTGAGGATGACCACATTGTTCACAAGCTCCACTTGAAACTATAGTTATTTTACCCATGAAATTTAATAATTTCTGTGTTTATAAGTATTTAGGACAACCATCTGTCGCCTGTTACAACATCACGAAGATAACATTTACAGTTAGGATGAGTGTCAAAAGGTGGTATAACCAAGTCTGCGTCAAGAATATCCCATTCTAATCCATCCAAGTCATCACAAATATCACAGTCACGTCTTACCGTACCCTTATGAATTGCGTGTTCTCTGACAAATTCTACTCTCATTTAAATAATACCTCTGTAAGCAACTCTTTTAAACATTGAGTATGAAATTTGTAATTCTTTCCTCTGAGCATAAAATAATGTGGTTTTTCTATGTTTTGTTGCTCATGTATGTCATTGCATCTTGCACATCTCATGATTTATGGTGTTTATAATGGTATTTTAATCTATAAATTTCTCAAATCCTTGCCCAATTCCAGTCCTATTGTATCCCATTTGTCATTCTCCTGTCTTGCAAATAGCTCTATCTTGGACAAGTTTCCACATAACTGTATTATTTTCTCCCTGATTATGTCGGGTTTCTTTGAATGTTCCTCCACCTGTGCATAAGTCAACTGTCTTACCGAATGGCTCTTTACCTTTGGCTTTCCCTTCACTCCAAGCAGACATATTTCTGGATTTGCCCTTGTCCAGAACCCCATTCCAAAATGATCTTTATTATTCTTTGTCTTCTTTACCCATGTGAATGCTACTGTCTTGTACTCAAATCCCCATTTTTTCATCACGTTCAGTCCCTCCTGTAGCATTGGATACGTAACCCATAGGAACAAAAACGAGTCCTTTCTTGCTATTTTTGATATATTGAGTGATTCTATATCATTTTGACTCATGGTATTATACTTTGCATTGCTACCACTGATCATACTACCCCCCGTATTTTTGTTGTTGTACTGCCATGAAGGATCTGCTAGGATAATACTGTATTTCTTTACCAATTCTTTGACCTCAGATTTATTGGCGGATCACATATCTTTGCAAACTCACACCAGTTGCACTTCCAAGAAGTAACCCTCTCTGGTGGATCTTTGCACTTTAACTGGTCAAGTTTTTGAATGATATCCTTCTCTATTGCCTCAATACTCTTTAACTTGAATACGAAGCATTGCGGATCTTTGAAACTTGTAACCTTGTTCAGGTAGATTATGCTTCCGTAATCTGCCTCTATTCCCTCATTTATCCATAACAGCAACTTGTATATGTTGATTTGTGTAATGTAAGAATCATCAGGTTCTTTCTTTACCGCCTTGCATGTCTTTTTATCTGTAATAATAATATCCCCCTCAAACTCTATAATGTCGTCAACAGTGCCAGTGACACAGTCAAACAGATTTGTATCGTTCACATCCTCGGACTTTATGGGTTTCATGGTTCTTATATTTGCTCCCAGCGGAACTTCATTGCGTTTGCTTAGCGGTGCATTCTCGTGAAGTATAGTCCCTGCAAAAAAGTTACATATGCTTGAATAGTCCAATGGCGGTTTTTCCTCATGAAAGTCGTACCAAGGCTTTCTCATGCACTCACCAACAAGATGTGACACGTGGACTGTTGGAGCACGGTACTCACCAGTGACCTTTTTCTTTTGCACTGCCTTGAACCTGTTAATTACATTCTCGGCTATGTCATCCGTATGATCAGTCACTTTATGTCCATCCCGTTGTATACTATGTGTTGGTTCTTGCACACAATTCTTCCCCCCGTCTCGTTTGCATGGTCTATGATGCTTGTATGATACAGGTTCTGACCGTCTCTGATGTATATCAGGTCATGTATCTCCATGCATGACTTACATTCTCTGTTCATCATCTTAGATCCTCATCCTCGTCTCTCTCAATGGTTTCTGGGTATGGTGTCTCATCGCAAGTGCAATCCTCTTGCAACTCCCCACATATAAGGCATTCTATCCTGTCCATTTGTAACAATTCCCCCGTGTTGAAAGTGTTCCCTGTTCTTCCATTCTGTTAATCATCTTATCCATCTTAAAGTCATCATCAAACAATTCTGCGTCTCTCACTGCGTCTATAAGATCACTTTTCACAACCAACTGATCCTCTGGATCTGCAAGTTTTGCAAACAGTTTGTGTATCACATGTTCTCTCTTCTCAAAGTTTGTTGCGTTCTTTGCATGATGATCCGCAATGCCAGACTGAGTCATTCCATCCCCCACATCCATTCCGAATGACAAAAGACTTGACTTGTAAAGTTCTATGGATTTTTCCACACAATCAATGTCAACCACTGACCTAAAGTGAAACTTTGCATAAGCCGTACTTATTCTGATTATTCCCTCAAACTGTCTCTGGTCAATTGTTATAGAGTCCTTTGGGTTGTTCTTGTTGTTTCTAAGTTTTACGAAAAAATTCATTGCACATTTTTTTGCATCTGGTGTAATCTTTGGAGTAAGAGTTCTTGCATGGTTGATAAATGCCATTATCTCATCTTCTGTAAGAAGATCAGAAGGAAGTCCGTCTCTCATCTTCATGACGTGTTCTGCAATTGCCGTATCCAAATCATAGTTAGGTCTGTCAAGGTATCTGAATTTTAGGTCAAATCTTGACAGCAATGATGCTGGAAAAGGAAGGTTGTCATGTATGCTGAGTTCCTCATCCCATTTTGAAAACTTTGGGTTTGCACATGCTATTATGGTTGTCTGTGCTGGTATTCTCAAGTATTTTCCACCCTTTGCAAAACTGATCATCTGTTGTTCCATTACCTCGTGCAAATAACCTCTGTCTTTTTCATCCATCTTGTCAAACTCATCGATTACAACATGTCCTTTGTGACACAAAGCAACAGGTCCCATCTGAGGAATAAGTCTTCCGTCTGCAAGTTTTTCCATTCCCATTACCAGTCCTGCACCAGTACTTCCCTTTCCAGTGGTAAACATTGCCTTGTGACTTACGTTAATCACTTTCTTTGCCGTCTCTGATTTGGATGTACTTGGATCTCCAATTAATAATACGTGTATTGATCCTCTGCTTTCCCCCTCGTTTGATCCTCCAATCATTGACAGTATAAGTGAGAGTTTCTGGTCTTTGTTTCCGTATATGTGATAAGCAAATGATTTTGTCATAAGTTCTACAAGTCTGTCTTCCTTTATCAAAGTCTCAAATCTTTCCAACAATTCTGGGGTTGGAAGTATGGTTCTGATCTTGTCTGCTGGTTCTAGACTGATGATGTCTATAGTTGGCATGTTTCTTTGACTGTTGCCGAATTTTTTGAGTATGGGGACTGATCTAAATATTCCTGTAACCTTTTTTCTGTCACCCATGTATACGTTGCCTACGTATTCAGAATGAATCTCCCCCACAAATGTCTGCTGTGTGGAATGTTTTGCCTCTCCCATTGGCTCTCTCAACAATACTCGTTGCACTGACTCAGAATTTACTATTCCTTTTGCCTCAACGTCTTTGCTTTGACAAAACTGACATACCTTAAGTACAGGTCTTCCTGTTGTCTGTTCACCACCACATTCAAGACAACTCCATCTTGTGATAAGTGCAACCGTCTCCTTCTCATCCACGCTTACAATGTCTGAATTGAACGTGATTATTTTTCCCTCATGTTTTTCTGCCTTTATGTTGTGAAGTTTTATGTTTATGGGGAACGTGATAATCGGACTTATGTCATGCTGTATCGACTCCTTGAAATATTCCCACTCCTCATCCGTTTCGGTGTAGTTGTAGTGGAGCAATGCATTGACAATTCCAGTCTTTACAATCTTTCTAAAATTCTCTTTGTCATCGAGATAGATGTTCTGTATAAGATCGTGTTCACCCACATCAATCACTATCGGTCTCTCTATGTCAAACTCAAAAAGATCACCTTCACGTGTCTGAACAAAATATTCTGCTATCTCTAACTCTGGTTCTGTACGACCAGTGTTATGTTCGATGCTAGACATAACTGAACTTCTTTCCTCTCAACACACTATGATAAATATCTGTAAACTGTGTAACGTCTGGTTCAATACGCTGTAATGACTCTACAGACATTTTGTTAAAGTTCTGATATATTGTCTTCCTGTTGTCAAGTATGTGTGGAATATATACCTGTTCATTGTTAATAAATGAGTCTAATGTAGTTGTAAATCTCTTGTCCAACCAAGCCTGTGTTATATCCCATACGAGTTTGTTCCAAGGCTGGTGTAACTGTTCTGCACAAAATTTTAACTGTGAAAACAACTTTTCATCACGAATAATTAAACTGGTATGGCGTGGTTTAGGCATTATAGAGTAGTTGTAGCCTTGACGTAATATAAAGCAACCCTAAGTTTATGCTAAGAGTGACAGTCTTCGCAATGGAATTGTTTTGGATCATTGTCAGTGTTCAACAGTGCCATATCATAAAGATTGTATATTCCACAGTAATAGCAAGGTCTGTGGCTGAGTTTGCTTCTCATCATTGAATAGTCGTCATCATACCTTATCTCTCCGTTGGGATGACAGCATTTTATGTGCCATTCCATTTCATTAGTTGCCTTTCTACAATATCCACCGTTAGTACCCTTGCAGTATGGACATTTCTCATAGTCATATTTTGTTAAAGTCTTGTATTTTTGAACATTGTTGGATTTTCCACCTCCCCCACCCTCATATTTTGGACAATTATGAGTCTTTCCTGACACCTCTACAGGTCGATTTCCCTTGACGTACGGCTGAGCCCACACTAACGGTATCTTACAGTACTTACAACTTGGCAGGTTTGATCATCTCTATTACCTCGTCAATGCATTCTCCGTCATTTAAGTCCTTCTTTCCCCACAAGTTAGGATATTCATCTGCTATCATGTCTATCACTGTCCATCCATTCTCCAACAATGCCTCCTCCTGAAACCCGTCTTTTCTTATTCTGGACTTTGACATTTGATGTACCCCACCCATAAGTCTTATTGCTATTTTTTTGGATGGCACTGCTATATCAAGTATACAGTGACTTGTAGGCACACCGTCAATTGTAAGGTTGTCTACCTCATACTCCTGAATTATGTCAAGTTTGGGATAAAGGTTTCTTAGTATATGGGTTGTCTTTATCTGTTCTTTGCGATATTCTGTATTACCAGACTCACCCATATTTTTGTTTATGAAGTAATTACCCTTTCCCATGGTTTTGTCTGAATAATGGTGTATATAAGTTAATAAAAAATTGGTGTTACCTTTTTTTACTATAAGGTACGTTCCAATACGGACTTTTACATTTTGGGTTTGAACAGTTTTTAGGCAATAAAACCTCCCCCGTTTCTCTGCGTATTCTTGGAAACCATCTATGAGAACATGTTCTGCATGATACTTCCTGAACCTCTATGGTTCTTAATTTTTTCATCAATAGTTTTTCTATATGTGTTATGTTATATATACTAAGCGGAAGGATTACCTATATGCACACCGTTCTTTAAAAGTTCGGTAAGGTTTGCATCTGAAATATGTATTTTAAACTCTCCAATTATCTCAATTTTCTGAGTACCGTCTATCTCTTTTACCTTTACCTGTAATACGTTTCCCACAGGTTCATCGTTTATAAAAATATTTGAGATCATCAATCAGAACCAACTGGTTTTACCAACTTATATCCCTTTGACTTCATTACAACATTGAGATCATCCAAGCATTTTACTGCCACATCAACCAGTGCAGATCCTTCATTACCTCTTACTTTTACCAGAGTCTGAAATTCTCCGTTTGCTTTTTGTTTAAGTTCGAATGTAAACTTGTACTCGTTTACGTGATCATGATATCCTCCGCTTTCTGACATTATGATATGTATAATTCTTACCCAATATAAACTAAACAAAAAAAGAAAAAGTGTTTGTCGTGATTACTTATTCGGTAAAACCTTCAAAGTATCTTCACTAGCCTTTGCAGTTGCTTCTATAAGTTTGGCTTTAAACACTTTGTTTCTTGGTTTGGATCGAAGTTTGTAATGACAACAAGGACACCATAGTCCCTCCCAGTTGATAAATTCCTCGCATACTTGACAACGTTTTTGCCCGTTCTCGTATCTTCCACCACTGGTTGGTTTTTTTGCAACATATCTGTCGCATGTACCTTTACAAGTCATACACCCATAATTTGGATCACTCCACATATATGTGTATTGGTTAAAAAAAATTAGTATTTGGTGAAATGAGTTTTTCTGGTAAGAACAACAATACTTGTTATTGCCACCATAAGAACTAACATTGCAATCGTACCAAATTCTGGCACTACCACACCGTCTAATATCTCAACAGTTACTGAGTCAGTGATTGTATCGTTTGGTGGAAGTCCTTGTGTTGCAGTGATTATATAGTCACCGTCTTCGTTCCAAGTCTGTCCGACAATAAACTGTGTTTCCAATTTACCTTCATCGTCTGGAGATATTTGACCGATTTGTACAATATTGTTGTTTGGTGACGTGATGATGAATGTAACATCAGACTCCAAATATGTTGTAAAACCTGTTATGTCAATTATGTCCGTACCTTCTACAAACACTGCTTCAATACCTATTAGGTCATCGCCTTCCAATTGTCCAAAGGCAGAACCGACTGGTATGAGTAGCAATAGTAATAATACTACGGGTTTCATTAAAGTAATGACTTTATGAACTATATTTAAGTTTACCTAAAATAAAAAAGAGAAAAAGATTAAAGTCCTAAGACTTCAACCATTACTCGTACTTGTTCCATTGCTACAGCATACCATTGGTCACTGAGTAACTTCCATTCGTCTCTCTCTTTTGTGAGAGTTACCTTGTCTGTTTCAAGTGTTGCCTTTTCTGACTCAAGTGTTGAAACTTGTGTTTTTAACAAAGCAACCTTGTTTTCAAGACCTTTAACCTCTACTTTTGAAAGATTGCTGGTTTCCTGAACGGTTGTCTCTAATGATACAATTTTCTGTTGTTGTACTGCTATTACTGCAACTGAGTTATTCAACTCTGTTTGTAAAAGTCCAACACTTTCCAATGACTTTGTCAATTCATTGTTTGCATAAATCAACTCGTTGTGCAATGAGATCATGGTGTAATCTTCGACATCATTGACCGTGATTGGGTTTTCTGGTGCTTCTACTACTGGAGTGTTTACTACTGGAGTATCAGTTGTAACAACTGTTTGTGTATCATCCTCGTGATTGACTACTACAACTACGTTTTCCTGTACACCTACTTCCTCTACGATACCTTGTGTTACACCTGTAATGGTTGTTTCTTCTATTGCTTGATCACTTCCTCCCCATTTTTCAATGGTGATTGTACCTGCTTCACCAGTAACAGTATCCTCAAATGAGTATACTCCTATTGGATAAATAGTGTCCCCAGTGATTGGAAACTCTATTGTTCGCTCAGACATAGAAGGAATTACTTTGTAAAAAGTTCCCCCAATTACAGTTCCTGTTGTACCCGTGTGTGAAACATAGTGTTTAACAACATCGTTATTGTGTACTGTTACACTTCCGTTCTCTGTGATTGTCACATCGAATGGTATTGTAAATACTTCTACACTAACGACACCGTCTTCAGATGTTTTGTACAATGGTGTTTTGGTCTCAACTGACTCTACGTGTAACAGTTGTTCAATAACAACTTCACCGTATGAGACAGCGATGACAAAGTTACCACTTTGGGTAAAACTTATCGGTGTTTGAAAGTATCCAGAGTCGGTATGTGATACACTGATGTTTTGTGTAGTACCATCTGGATTGCTGATAACAATTGACACATAGCCTGAACCACTCAATGAGCCGATATTACCTTCTAAGTTGCCTTCGGTAATACTGGCAAATGATTGTTCAGCATATGCATTTCCTATAAACAATGTTACACTTAACAAAGTGAACATTGCTAATGTTTTTGCTATCATTGTATACCAGATATACTTTGGGTAATATATACTAATGCTTATATGTTATTCCAGTTCTGACATATCCAAAATAATGGCATTCGCCACAGTGTTGGGATATTTCCCAGCAATGTTTGTTATTTGTCTGTTTTGATGTCTTGCCACAAAGTTTGCACTTCATTCTCCGTCTTCCAAACCTTTCTTGGTAAGTTGGAGTACGGCTTCATCCTTTGCAGAGTCTGGTGAGTCTACAAGTTTTGCAACCACCTTTGACTTTGTACCTTTTCTAAGATACACAATCTGTTTTGCAGTGTGACTTAATACAGTTCCACCAACTGGTTTTACTGGATCACCCATCATTGCATTTGGATTCATCATAATTTGATTTGTAAACAACACTATGCAATTAAATACAAGTGCTATTCTACTAAGTTCTTTTATGTGTTCCTTTAATATGATTTGTCTGTTTGAAAGATCTCCCCTTCCTCCAAAGTCAAGTCTGAACGCACTCATGATGGAGTCTACAATAATCATTCTTACTGGATACTCGCTTGTAGTATCTCCAAGTAAACCTTTCATCTCTCTTCCTATGAGTACCTGTTGACCACTTGAGTCAGGTTTTCTTAGGTCTATTCTGTCAAGATACTGCATTGCAAGTTCCTCTGCCACGTCATTAAGTGGCTCTCTTGGTGCTTCTCTCTTCTTCTCCATAGGAGTTTGTTCCTTTAACGGCACTAGTTCCTTCTCATAAATTAATTCTAACACTCTTTCTGGTCTAAATGAGTTCTCTGTATCAATATATACTACTCCACAAGGCTTACCATATTCACTCAGTCCTCCCCCCATAATTTTTCCACCACATGTACAGTTGTCCACACTCTTCTCTTTCAGTTCATCCTTGTATAGTTCTAAAGTCTCCTTGTATTCCTTGTTGGATTCCTTGTAATCAGATTTTTCCTCGTCAGTCGCATTTTCATCTGGCTTGTATGGCTCTTCTGGTTTATTTGGTATTATGTATTCAATTCCACATGCAAGACATGTCCTGTTCTTTGGAAGTTGTGCTGTTATAGAGGCAACCATGGCTAACTGTGTCTTTCCACAACCAAACTCTCCGTATACCTCCGTTATGCTTCCTGTCTGGATACCACCACCTAAAATACGATCCAGACTTTCTGAATCGGTAGTAAGGTGTTGAATTGTCTTTTTTCTATGTTTAAGTAAATCTCTAGCACTTAGTTTTGTCTTTGCTATTATACCGTTGTCATCTATGCTCTTTCTTGCCTTGTCTATAATGTCTGAACATACTCCATAGTCCATGTTTATCTTATCTTTTAACTCGTTTGTACCGATAATAATCAAATCCTCTGCCCTGAAAATACCTGCCTCGTTAAGTTTTCTTAGTCTTACTGCTCCTATACCTTCTACATCTGCAAGTGTGAATGTGGATACGTCATCCATGTTTTGGTCTATATCATCCATACAAGTCACCACATACTAGGTTAATCAGTTGTCCCAATGATGCCTTGTCATTGAATCTTTCTGGATACAACTCTTGTGCCTTTACCTCTATCAGTTTTATTCTTGACACCCATTCTTCTGTTGACTTGTCTATTTTTTTAGCCTTAACCTCCCCCAAATTTTTTCTTGCCTGTTCTATGTTAAGTGTGGCATTCGCATTTCTGGTTGTTGCAAACATTCTTCCCTGAACCATGTTGACAAGTTGACCTACACCAGCAGGATTTCCACCGTACACATCTTTTGCCTTTTCAACTGCTCTTTTTGCAACTGCATTTCTAAAACTTATAACATCATCAACAACTTCTTCTACCCTGTTACGTGGAACTATGTCTCCAAGTGTTCTTCCTTCCCATCTTTTATCAAAATCATATTCGTCATAACCTGCCTTCTTTTCCTCTGCCTTTATTGCCAGTTCAATGTCCATTAGAGAATTTCTGCCTTCGAGACCTTCTCTTTGCTTGTATTCTTTCCAGAGGTCTTGTAGAGGATTCATTGCTTTTTGCTCTTCCCCTTTTTTTCTTCATTTTTTGCCAGTTCAGATTTTAATTGCTCAATTTGCTGTAAAGCACTTGCCAATTTGACACTCATGTCGTCTACGTACTTGAGTGTTTCTGCCTTTAAGTTCTCGTTGCCAAGAATAACTGCATTTCTGATTTGACTGACATATGAAGAAAAGTCCATTGGTTGTTGTTCTGACATATTGTCTATAATAGACAATATACGTTATATAAACTAATGGTAATTAAAATAAAATAAAAAAGTGTTAATCTTCCATAACACTCAAGTTTTGGTATTTTTTGTACTCTTCTTTCTCATTGTCATACACTGACTCATCATCAATGTTGTATTCTTTGACGAATGAAGATTCAACAGGGTGAACGTGTTCTCCTTGTGCTTGTCTTTTTTCTCGGTTCTCATATCTTTCATGCAAGACCATTAGCTCGTTCTTTAGTCTGTTGATCTGCTCTTGGTTTATGCTGAAACCATAATTGATTCCATATGCAAGAAAGAATTTGTCAAGATCTTCCTTTGAATGCAATGCAAGTCTGCCACCTCTACGTGAGTTGACAATTTTGTATGCTACATCCAAGACAAGTTTTCCTTCGTTTGGCTGTCCTTTGTAGTCAGGGTTTACATATACAAACTCTGCACTGCTGATGACAGCAACTGCCTCTGCTTCTTCAATGATTTTTCTACCTTTCATCATATACTATAAGGTATATACCCTATATTAAGTTATCTAAGTGAAAAATGATTTCTTCCAGTCACCATTTGCTTTGATCCAAAAATATCCATACCCATTGGAACTATCATATTGTACACCTATACATCCATTGGTACTTCCAAAATAAGTATTCAATGTACTATCACTAACAGCTCCATAAGCACTAACATATGGAACTCCCATTGTTCCTTTTGTACCAAGATCAGTTGCATTGGAAACATGATATCCACATTCTGTTGAATCATAAGCTCTAAATAGATGTCCACCATCCATAGCAATTTCTCTATGAAATATATTTTTATTCAATCCACCATCCATTACGAGGAAATTGTTGAAATTTTCTGAAAATTTTATGTCTCCTCCAGAAGGAACATTCATTGTAAAATCATTGGTAGTACTACTACCAATATATTTATTAAGACTAGTAGTTCCAAAATATATTTTATTTGCTTCATACATAATCTGATCCTCCAGTTGCAATGGCTTATACACATAAAAGTTAGAGCCTGTAACTTTGATGATTTCTGTAGTATTGACTTGTAAAGTAATCCAATCATTAAGATCAACGTTTACATCTATACTGTTAGAACCAGATGAAATCTTTTGGTTAGATGTGGTAAATTCTATATCATCAACTCCTTCAAGATCATTGTTTTGAAAATTTACTCCTCCACTATTAATTTCCATTTCAAGTGTACCATTAATATAAAAATTATGTTCTTTGTATGATGGTACATTATATCTCATTCCTATAGGACTAGTTCCACCATCTGCTTCTATACCGTATGATGTGTTTGGTAATACATCACTACTGCTAGTTCCTGTTGAAAATACAAGTTGATCCACGTCTTCAATATTATAAGTATTCATATCGAGTGTTGAACCTGCACTTCCTACCCAACTACCCCCACCACTTTGGGCTACCCAAGATAATGTGCCTGAACCATTTGTAGATAACACATATCCATTACTACCTCCACTTAAACTTAATGTGTCTATATATGCCGTTCCGTCAATGTATAGATTTCTCCATTCCCTAGTTGATGATCCTAAATCATAATCATTATCTGTAATTGGTTTTAGGTTTGTATCAAAATCTGCCCAAGTAGAAGAATCAATATTGGCGTATGTTACATTTCCATCAACCCAACCACCACCAGATTCTTTCAAAACTGTGTTACTAGTTGGAGTAGTACCAATGGTACAGTCTCCTATATCATTTAATTTGGCTACAACACCTGCATTAGCATTATGCCAAGCTTTAGTTACTACATCTTGATTATTAACTGGATCTTCAACATCTGTGATCCTGTAATTAGTATTCATACTAACATTTGCATGGAAATCAATACCACTGTTTGAAGCTTTTGAAAATGTTGCTATGTTTGTAGTAACATCTTTCATTGTAATTAATGGTTGAGCAAACACAAGTCCTTGAGTAGAATCTCCAGATACACTACCTCTAGCAGTTCCACCTGTATCAACTATTCCTATCATTTCCACGTTGGTTATCATGTTGTCATTCATATCCAATGTCTGTACTTGTGAACCAATTCCTGTTATTGCATTATAATCCCCACCTGCTAATTCTGAATTTGTTATGGATAAATTAATTTTAGATTGATCAATATTTGCACTTACAGAAACTTGATCATTTCTTACTTGTGAATTAATCCATGTATTTGTACCTGTATCATATATTATTGCTCCATTTCCAACTGGACCTGTTATTGTTACATCTGATAAAGTATCTAATCCAAAAGTAGATATGTTTATTTTTGACAAAGATATATTTGCAGTACTAGCAACGTTATCATCATAAACTTTACTAGTAGTCCAGTTCATGCCTGACCATTGAATAATATCTCGTGAATTTGGCGTACCAATTACTGTATCATCTAAATCAGATAAACTAGATCCAGTTTTGTTTATTTTTGTCCAATCTATATTTGCGTTTGAAGCAACCTGATCATTTTGAACAGAACCTGCAACCCATTTATTTAATCCACCATCAAATTTTATTACGGTGTTTGTAGAATTAACTATACTTGTATCATCAAAGTCATTTAAGGCAGATCCTGTTTTGTTTATTTTTGTCCAATCTATATTTGCACTTGCAGAAACCTCATTATTTCTTATTTGTGTGTTTACCCATTGACTAGTACCTGTATCATATACCAATGCACCATATCCAATAGGAAGGGTGATAGTAACATCTGATAAATTATCTAAATCACCACTAGATTCTAAATCAACAATTCCTGTTGAAGTTCTTACACTTAAATGATCTGAGTTTGCAGAATTAGAAAATAGGAATCTTTTTTCATTACCAGTTGGAGCTGATACACCTGTTATTGATTGGAATATTATGTGATTTAAATTCATATCTAATGGAACATTTGATTGAATACTTGTTTCAGTTATACCAAGTCTAGGAGTGGTTGTATTTGCTTTGTCTACATAAAAATCATGTCCACCTAAATTATCTACTTCATATTCAAGTCTGTCAAACGTACCATCTGCTGTAGTTGTATCTCTTGCTATTATTCTTAATTGAGTTCCTGTGTTTGTGGCATTATTTATAAATCTTAATTCACTTACATTGTTAATATCCCATGCTCCCATATCAAGACTAGTTGATGCTGGATTTGTTAATCCACTACTTCCACCTCCACCTGATAATAATGAATAAGTTCCAGTTACTGGATTACTATTAGCAAGAGTATTGTCATCAAAGTATTGTAGTATTACAAATTCAGTGTCGGCTACACTAACGTCTGCTGTTATATCTATATTTCCCCCAGTTTTCAGGGTTAAGGTTTTGCCCTCTTTGGGTTTTATTGTTAAAATTTGACCGTTATTAAGTGTTCCATTTATTGTATGAAATTCTAAAGTGCTACTTGCATTATTTGTACCTTCTTCTACTATTACACTTGCTCCTCTTAGGGTAATTGATCCTGTAAGAGCGTATGGACTGGTTTCTGCTTCATCTAGTCTGTGTATTACTGGGTTTAATGCAAATGATGCGTGTACTGATGGTGTAACGTTTGTTGATCCTCCTACACCAAATCCTCCCCCACTTCCACCACCAGAGCCACTAAAGTCGGTTCTTGACTGTGAACGTAGTATGTCTAACTCTTTTTCTACCTTTTTTATTTTTCCAAAAAGTGTGTCAGCGTCAAAACTCATTGTTATGCACCATCCGTAACGAATTTACGTTTTCCAAACACTTCCATAGTGTATCCCTCATGATCAATAATATGATTAACCTCTTCACATATAAGTTCGTTCAAACATACCCAGTCTGGTGAAACTGTCAGAACTCCAGAAATCAATTCTTCTGGTTCACTTGTATTTCCATCTATCAATGATTTCCAAGAAAATCCATTATGTTCTACTGGATCACTGTTTTTATTATAAGTTCCTGATGTCCATGCATTATAATTGTCTGGATTATATGGCACTCTGTCTCCCGTTACCCTGAATCTGTATCCAAGTTTCATATTCACATCCCCGATTGAACGCAAATGCCATTGTTGTGGGAAGAATGATAATCTAGACTTTCTACTTTTTGCATAAAGTTTTACGTTAAGATAATCCTCCTCATTACCCATATGTTCTATCGTGGTTCTTGAGTTACTCACAGCAGTATCGTCAGAGTTTACCATCAAGTCCTTTACAAAATGCAAGTCCTCGATTGCAAGTGTTGACTGTCTGATTATATAGTTTGATTTGATTGACTCGTCAACTTTAAATTCGTCTCCAGAAGTTGTACCAGTTGTAATCAGATTTGATACTGTATTATATATTCCATACCAACCTTGTGCAACCTTTTCAGCAGTATCATATATTATTCCACCAACCTGCATTAGGTTTTGGGTTAATGCGTCTAACCATGTGTCCGTTCCACCAGTGTATATTCCTTTCTCATGATATGATCCCTCATAAAACACTCCAAATCCCTTTAGGAATCTCCAGTCAAACTTTACTCCAGTAAACTCTTTTTCTGCCAAAGTGAAATCCAATAATGTACTTGTATAACCCCACCATTTTGCAAGTTCTGTCCAACGTGCAAAGTACAGGTTGCTTGTATCCTTTACACCAAGATTACTGAATGGTATTGTTACAATTTCCCACTGATTGTTTCTTCTTAATTTAAACTTATGAAACCATACCCTGTCAAACTTGTCAATTGCCCAGAATATCATTGGTACTGAGTCAAATCCTGTTACGGGCAATGCAAATCCTCCAGTATCTCCCGTACCTATAAGACCTCCATCAGTATCCACGGAGTCTCTGAAAAACCCTGCCTTTAATCTAAATGATAATGCACTTATTCTTCCCATGTCTTCAGATGCTTTTCCATCATTCCATCCGTTTGTTCCACCAGAAGAGTTGTAATCCAAGTTAAAAGTGTTTATGAATGAGTATGGATTGTTTCCTGAACCGTTTCCACCGTAAAGATTTCCAATGTCAGAATTGGATGTTGCCTCATGAGGGTATGGGAAAAAGAAACTTAGCCATGATCCTCTGCTGTTTGTAAAAGAACCTGTTGCATTTTCTCCAACAGATATCGGTTGATACCATACAAATCTAGCCTCAATGCCTGTATTTGGAGTTCCTTCAGAACCTTTGACCTTGTACAAGTTTCTACATGCATGGAACGGAGTTGGTCTGTCATCCATTCCAGTGTTAAATTTCCATCCTCTGTTTTCATCTCCAGCATTACCAGTGATCCATACAGAACCATTCCACATGTAGACAGATCCGTCATCAAGATTGATCACATTGTCTCCAGTAACTGGGGATCTTGAAAATCTCCATTTATCCCTGTGTGCGTCAAACTCTGCAACCCTGTAACTCATATTTCCTGTATAACCCTGACTTGTCCAATCATCATAGAATGCTCCAGTGGTTACACCTGACATGTCTCCCAACAGATACCTCTGACCGTCATATGACTCGTATATGTCTGGAGAAGATGTTCGGATTGAAGTTACAAGTTTTGCTGACACTGACTCGTATTGATCAGTATAATCCTGTTTGTCCTTTGAGTCCATTGTCAAGTTCCAGTCTGGAATCATACCAACCACATCATGTGGAAGACTAGTTCCCTGACCTCCCATATTCTTTGCAAACTTTTGCAAGTCCTTTGTCCAAGGGGAATGTGTGTAATAATCCACAAATTGTACTATTGAACGATTATCCATTGCTCCATGAAGTGGTTGCCATATGGAAGAACCTGCCGTTACTGGATTAGTATTTGTTGTGTTTACATCTGCATTATGTATGTTGTTTACTGCATAGTAAAATTTTATTTCGTTATAAACCCTATAATATATAATGTCAAACTGATCATATCTTCCATATTCTTCCCATTCTGGTATGGTAACAAAATCTTCTCTCCAATATGTTTCATTTTGATCAGGAGAAGTTGATGATGACACATCTTTGATACATTCAAAGAATCTGATTACCTTTGATGATGTTGCGGAAACATCCCAAGTCTTTTTTACCTGATCACCAATGATATATGATGTAGAACCATTCCATTCGTCTCTTTCCCTTGCGTGTAAAAGTTCAGAACCGTATCTTGCCCTATCCATTGGTAATGATCCACCTTGTGGATGTCCTCTCACAATCACATGGTTTTTCCATTTCTGGTTGTCTGTTATTGCAGACTGTTCCTCCATGGTATCGGCAGTTTCCAGACTCAAAGGCTTAATTGTAATTATATTACTTGCATCTGCTGGAAAAATTCCCTCTGGATTTGCCTGAATCTCTATGGTATTTGTTGCAGATGAAGCTGGTTCAAAGTCAAAATAATAATCCTTGAAAGTACCACCTTGTACCTGTGGATTTGCAAGTCTGTCGATGATCTCTGTCATTAATCCATGCACGTCAGTTGGTGATTCTACAAGCCAGTTCTGTTTCAAGTTTCCAGTATTTGGAAGATTTGTACCAGTGTATGTAATACTTACTCCAGTTCCATACTGCTCGTAGTTGAACTCTGTAATCCTGTTATTGAATGACTGTTTTGGGGTTTGTAAGTAATGTCTTTGTGATGTTACTGATTCCTTCAACCTGTACTGCATCTCTATCAAATTGATTACAAGTATAGAGCCCTGCTGTTTTGATGTCTGTATGGATGTCTGGTTTATATTAAATCTGAATACCTTTCCATTTGTTGTTCCCTGTGTAATCTTACATTCTATGAGATACTTGTTTTTTGCAAACTCGTCTACAAGTATCGGTGTTCCCTTTATAAAAGTTTGTGACTCGTCAAGTTTTAAGTGTAATACTCCAGCATTAATCTTGTTTACTCCCTGATTTTTTAGTTCTAATCTTACTCTCCATGGCTTAAGATCCCCGTTTATAACAAGTCCGTCATTGACAAGTGCTGAAGCCCTTGCACCCACGGTTCTATCAAGTAACAGAATCTCGTCTGCATAAAATGTCAAAGTGTTCCACCAAATGAAAGTGTTACACTAAAGCCGTATCTTTTCTTTTTCTGACCTGCAAATCCTACCCTTGTTGACTGTATGGTAAGACCTTTAGTTGCATTTGTAGCACCATTTGCATTTGGATCTATTGAGAATTGTGGAGCATTTGGAGAATAAAATCCAATACATCCGAACGGGTGTTCTGGAGTTACCTGTTGTGTTGTCCTTAAAGTGTTCAATATTGCAAGATCTGTGGTTGCATTTTCAAGAACACCTGAAATTGTAAACGTATATGATGAAAGTCCGTTGTCCTGTTTGTTTATCTTTCTAGTTCCGTCACTTATCGGTACGGGTATGTCTATAATATTGTTTGTATACACCTCGTCAATTACCTCCAACACGTTTGATGGAACTGTAAATGTGAGTTTTTGGTTTGTTGGCAAGTCTGACGGGTTTGCCGTAGTTCCTTGTTTGCTACTTGAAGTCCTATAATAAAGTATCGAGTCAACCATTATATATCACTGATTATTCATCCTTAAAAACTGTTTGTGTCCGTACTCAAGTTCACGTGTATTAGACTGTGAAGCAGGTCCTTGCCTTAAAACTTCACTTGTATTACTTGTAAAGTATATCATTCCTTCCTCCATTTTAAGTATGTGATCAAGACTATTTATATAGTGTACCTCGTCTCTTACAAGTTTCCTGACATCATAAATTCCTCCTGCCTTGAACAAACCTTTGAGTTCTTTCATAATATCATCAAATATTTTCTGACCAAGTTCAAACACCATAAGTGCTATAGCACCATATACTGACTTTCCCAATACCCCCTTTAACTTTCCAATTGCCATTCCCTTTGGATTGTTTATTATTCCAAAGGCACTGCTCTCCGCATCTGAAACTCCTCCTGTAAGTCCTCTAGCCTCCTTTATCATACCTGCATTATGTTCACGTTCTTTCTTGGCTTCATCCCTCTCTTTCTTTGCCTCTGCCTGTTCTATCTTTAACTGTTGTATGAACATATCTATGTTTTTTTCCTCACTTCCCATTGGTGAACTGTCTACCTGTTCTCCTTCTCTCATTCCCTGTCTTCCTATTGGCATTGCTCCACCTGTGTTTCTTCCGTGAGGTGTTCCTAATAATCCAGATGAAGATTCTCTTTCAGAAAACTCACCCAAGTCTCCAAACGGTGAATTATGTGAGGCAAGTTGGTTTACTTCCGTAATTGTCTTTCCTATCTTGTTCTTTGCCTTCTCTGCCTTTAATGCCTCTCGTTCCATCTTGGCAACGGCTTTTTCCATTTCCTTTGCTTCACGGTCTAACTGTTTTAGATCCTCTGCACTTAAAGGCTGATTAAGATTAACGTCTTCATCCACGGGCATTATACTTCATTCTCCATTAATACTTTGACTCTTCTATATCTGCAATTATAACACATTGTCTTTCCATTATATACATTCAAAACTTCAAACTCACATTCCCCACATTTTCCACACACTGTTGTTCCCATCTTTTTTAACAGTTGTCTTTCCTGAGCCCTTCTAAGTGCAAGTTTTCCCTCTGGTGTTTGACGGTATTCCTTTTGTTGAGAATATATCTTTTGTTTTAAAACATATTCATCGTTAAGATTCATATTACTCAATATCAAATAATATATATAAGCATTTATATTAGGGTTCTTACTCTAATAAATCGTGTAGTTGATCCCAGTTATCAAATGCATTGTCGCCAAATATTGATGTTCTCCATCTCTCAAACTCCTCGTTGAATGCCTGTGCAAACTGATCTTTGTTGGATTCCACCGTATTATGAATTATTCTCAACGACTTTATACCACTAACCCAGTGACCTTTTGAGAAAAGTCTCTTGCCGTTTCCAATCCAAGACAGTGCAAGTTTCACTCTTGGCTTGATAAAGTGAGTCTTTGTACCAAATTCCCTTGCAACTGCAACATCAAACCCAGTATCTGAAAAATATTCGGAACGTATTGTCAGTTTTATCTGTGTGGGTGTAAGGTTTACCTCGTCAAGTATGGTATTCTGCCAAATCTTTTTTGAGAATCCCTGCTGTTCCATCTCCCATACTATCGGATCAACCAGATGTTTGTTTGCAAGTTCGGTAACCTTTAGTCGTACAAACTCGTTGTAAGATGACTTAAAATGTACCAGATTCAACTTGTATGCTTCAAGTTGCTTTCTTCGCCTTTCAGCAAGATTCATGATTCTATGGAGGACTTATACTAGTAGTCTTTTTAACTTCTGTTATCTCTTTAATCTGACCACTGACAACGGTTTCTGATGTAGCTCCTGCCGTTGGCAATGATATTGGGGTTATGGATTCAACCTCTCCCTTAAACTTGATATGAATATATTTGTCTGAATTACCTCCTTCTGCCTCAATGGTTGCAACAAATACAATCTCTACATTTTCATAATTTTGACTCTTTTTAATCCAATATGAGATGGTCTTGCCGTCATATGTAGTGTCATCTGTCAGATCAATTGTTGAATATGATGAATCAAACAAGTCTGATGATGTTTTCATGGTAATTGAGAATGTATGGTTATATCCGTTTGGATCAAACACTTTAGTACCGTCATCTGAGTAATGAGCATCTTTACTCCAACTAAATGAAACTGACATGTTTTGTCTTTCTTTTAAACGTAGATATGAGGAAGAATTTTCTGGATCTTGAAATTGTACAAATCCTTTAAAACGTCTTGCCCTGAGACTAGCTAGGTTAAAATCTACCATTATACTAGTTTATGAAGTTGCTTAATATAAAAGTCTTTTAATACTAAGTCCAAGTACCTGTTACATATAAAGTTGTGGTTGCCTTCTCTATATCTGAGTATTGACCTCTTTTTGTTGTATTTCCTACCAAGAATGTATGATTTTGAGCCACCCCGTTTCTTGTTATTTTGCCCTGAACGTCTATTCTGTTGTCACTGGCAGTCTCTATTATACCCTCAATGGTGTTTGTATTCTCATATGTAACCCTTATTTCCAACTCTTTTACTCCAAGAGGATCATATTGTGTCAATCCTGTATCATCTAAATGTGATAGAATATCAACACCTTCCCCAGAAACGTCATAATCCAGCAACTGAATTACGGTTGGAGTCGAATCGGAGTTAAGTTCCAATATTGCAGTACTTCCGACAGTTCCGTCTCCACTGGTACTTGTAACATTACGGTAGGTAAATCTTAATACACTTTTTGTACCAAAGACCTCTTGGTCTAGTGTTTGACGACTCCAGTTTCCAGATTCGTAAAATATCTTTCCAGTAGGCTCAATATCTGCCTCATTCAAAACTCTTAGAATCTCATTCTCTATGGTTAATTGGTCTACTTCCTCCTCTTCCTGTCTACGTGTAAATTTTACAAGCAATGTAATCTCAAACTGAGACTCTGTTGTTATTTTTGCAACATCGGTTGTTGTGGAGTCTGGCTGTGTCTTTAGAATTTCAATACTTGGATAAAGTGGAAACTTTTGTTGTCTTCTGTAATATTGTAATGTATATGGATAAGTTCCTGTTTTAATTATAGTTTCTATATCCGACTGACTTAGAGTCATTGTACCCTAAATCTCTCGTTCTTACCATTGTATTTAAGATTAGGATCTTTAACCTTCTGAGCTCCTGAATCATAATCTGTCACATTTATTATATATCCACCTACACTGTTATTTGGTACGTCAAGAGTACATGTAAAGTCACCATACTCGTCAGATACCACGGTTGTTGGAGTGGTTGTGACATCTAATCCACCAAATGTAACTGATATAACTGCATTTGGTATCCACTGTGTTCCTGTCAATGTTACAGTAGTACCGACAGTTCCAGTTACTGGTGAAATAGTTAATGTAGGGTTAATCTCATATGAACCACTTGTAGTCCAACCAAATCTTCTTTCAATATAATTTTCAAGTGCTTTAACTGCCGTATCCCATAACAATGTTTTTTCTGACGTTTTTAATCTGAATTTACCTTCAACCATGTCTATTGCTATTGCTTTAATTTCTTGGTCTACCTGTGGAATTGTTGCAGTTGTTAGAGGTAATACAATTGCATTTCCATTTGAATCAACTTCCCCCAATTTTGCTCTAAGTCTGTTATCAATAAGGTCATCAACCTCATCCATATAAATCAAAAGTTCATCTTTTAACGAATCGTCTGGTATTCTCATTTTTACCTTTAATACATCATATTCTGAATATTCTGCCAATATACGATTAATAAATTCATTACATATAAGAGTTTTTTTTACTTATTAAATCTGGTATTGAACAGGCTCGTCAACCTGAACGTCTTACTCTTGGCGATTTTTGGATAGGTGTTTCAACCCCCTGTCATCCTCTACTTTCGTCATCGGTTTTCCGAATCGTTTCCTCCAAGGTTTTTTGACCAGTTTATGTCATTGACAACTATACTTATCCACATATTCCATATAAACGTATGTATTGCCAAAATACCCTAGCTCAATGGAATTTCATACGTATACACGTACGTTTCATACGTATATACGTACAAGATTTGTGTATAGACTTACCTTGAGATTGTGAAAAAAAGAAAAAAATTGTATTTTTCTGATATCTAGAGGTGAGAAATTCTAACGGTTGCTTCAACGTTTTTGACCACACCAGCAATTTTTTGCGTACCAGTGAGGAAAATTGATTGAAGTTCGTTTCTTCTTTGTGCTTCCATTGTAAGGTCACGACCTGAAACCAATCCAAATGCGACATTTGGAATGAACATTACGGATCTTGAAGAACTTGCTTCAGAACCATCTGCAAGGGCAGAAGATCTTACGAGGTTTGTACCTGCAATTCTTTCTACGGTTGCTTCAGTAATGATAGCTGGTCTACTAAATCCAATGTATGAGTCGAGATCTGCATCTAAAGTCAAGTCACGGATACCTTTACCAGTGGTATAGGTAATAAGGTTAGAATCATCTAAACCTTCATCTTGGATAACTCCTTTAGCAGACAATAGACCTGCATATTTTAATGTTGCATTTCCACTTGCATCTGCTGTAATTTGAGCACCAGTATTTCCGTTAACCCATCTACCTGTCTTTGCACCACCACCTTTAGCTTTACGGTTTGTTGCGTCTCCGCTTGAACCTGTGTCATCATTGAATGCTCTGCTTAATACTTCAGCAGATTCATCATTGATACTTTCTAAAGCGAAAGATCTGTTAGCACTTGCGACAATGTCGATAGGACTTTCTTCAGTTTGGGTATAGCCGATTGTAATTCTTGTACCTCTTGGGGTAGTTGATGTACCAGCACTTCTAATTACAGAACTAGATTCTGTAACTGATGTACTACCATCTTCAGTAATATTGCTAAAACTGACAGGTCCAAAGTCATAGAAGAATGCTTCTCTTGTTCCAGTTGGCAAAACTTTTGTTTCACAGAATTGTCTAACAGGGGTAACTACTTTTCCACTTGGGAGAACTAGTACTTGTTCTGACATGATTCGCATAAAGTCTCCAGTTGGAGGACCTGATACGGCTTCTGTTCCACTTACTTTACCAACGCTTCCTTGTGGAATTGGAACGTGAACTTCGTTTTCAGATGAATCAAATTTCTTGATAAACTGTTTTCCGTAGTTCTCGTAAATCTTTTCTTTGTTGATGTGCCAAACAAAAGATGGTGAAACGTTTTCTTCTCTTTGTACAGCTCTTAACCATGAAGATGGTTTAGAGATTTCGGTTTCTACTGCACTTGTCTTCTTACCACTTGCATAAACTCCACCGACTGGTGAAACGATTGCTCGTGGTTTTGAAGTCTCTTTTGCTCTTCTAATTCGAGCGTCTAATTCTTTCTCTTGTGCAAGTAAACCTTTTGCCTCGACTCTTAATTTTGCAGTTTCGAGTGCAGATTTTGCTTCAGCACGTTGTACTTTAGCATGATATTCTGCTGTTCTTCGTCTTTCAGATTTAAGGTCTGCATTGGTTCTCCAGTAATTCTCTGGAGCTACGACAACATCTTCTTCTGGTTGTGAGCCACCGAGTTCGGTTTTAACGCCTTCTTCGTTGTCATCAGGAAGTTGTGCTCCTGCTGAAACGTCTTCAACGTCAACACCGTCTACAGTTTCTGCTTCACCAGTAGAGGTTGAGGATGCTTTTTGCACAGGTTGTGGAATAGATCTCTTTGAAGAGTCACCTGTATCAGAAGTTTCATATTTTCTAGTTTGGGCATTGAAAATTTGTCCATCAGAACGGTCACTTGAACCAGCTTCAGGTTTTGATGCTGGTAAGTTGCCCTCTGGGACAATAGTATCGTCTGCTTCTCTAGATATAATTCTTCTAGGCATACAGTTATATCTTTAAAATATTATGTATTTAAGCATTTATATTACCCCTATATTATACAGTATATGGATTAAACCTGAGTATCTTCGGACTTTCCGATGATTACCGTTGGTATTTTTATCCCACTCATTGTATTGTTAGGTAGATATAATTGTGGTAGCAGTTGTGCTTCCATTGATTTGTCCATTGGAGTCCAGTCTGTTTTTCCACATGACATGCATTTGTATGTGGTTGTGTCATGTTCTGTTGCTTCAAACATTCCCCCTTCTTTACATGCTTTACATTCATATGATTTTACCTTGCTCACACTTTCCCCCAAACTTTTAAGACCAGACTCTACTTCCTCTATGGTTGCAATTGGAAATCCTGCATGATAGACAAGTGAGACTTCTCTAAATTCTGCTCCAGTAATCACGGTGTAACACTTGTCGTTACATACGCTTGGAGAGTCAGAGTCATAGTATATTCCAAGACTTACTGACATGTTCATCTCGTCAATCTCTTTTTTGAAGAAGTTGTCTGTCACTTCTCCCTCATAGTATAATGTAAGTTGATCTGGCATCCATTCCAATGTAACCTCCCCGACTTTAAAGTCACGACCATTTTCTAGGTGTTGTTTCATTGTATCGTCAAGTCTGTCAAGTTCCATTTCTGCTCCGCTGATACTTGAATGGTTTAACAATAATGGTAATGTCTTACCGTCACCTTTTGCAAGTTCTTCTGGGAGGTAAATTCTATCGTTTAATGATACTCCTGCATATGCCAATGTGCCTTTGATTTTTCTTCCGTCTACTTCCACTTCTTGTCCGTATAATAATCCTACACTTTCCCCACTTTTTGCCTTTGATTGTAATTCTTCAAGTTTGTTACTTACAAAACTTTGGTATGCTTCCATGCTTTTTGCCTTACAACCACATGATTCAGTTGATTTAGGTTTAAAAACATTTCCACATTTTTTACAATCGAATCGTTCTGGAGCTTGTCCACCACCAAACTTAGTTTGCTGACGACTGGTATTTTTTGATCCACATTCTGGACAAGCATTTTCACTTGCTTTTGATTCTGCTGAATATACGATGTCTCCAGTGTTCAAGTCTTTAACACTTCCTTTAATTGCTCCGACTTCTGGAATGGTTGAATTTTGTGCAACTGTTATGTCTTCTGCTGAAGCGTCATCTGCCATTGCCTTAGCCAGTTCAAGATCATCTGTTGTATCAGTAACTTCAAAATATGATTCGTCATGACCACCAAATACTAGGTATTTTGCTTCACTTGCCTTTGATTCTGAACTAATAAAACTTCTTTCATCTACAATAGTTCCATTTCCACCTCCTACAACCCAACCTGCTGAACCTTTTAACTGTGCCTTATCTTTCTTTATACTGCCATCTAACTCACCAGTTCTACCATCATATCCATAATATTCAATTATTGATCCTCCCTCAATCTTATTATAATCATAATTTACTTCACTTGCTTTTGATTCACCACTATATGCTGTATATGTCATCATTCTTTTTTGATCCTCATCTGATAATTTATCAAAACTGGAATTTATATCTCCTGTAATTCCAATTGCCCTCATAATTTGATATCTGTTTGAAAGACCTTTCTTATTTCCCCTTCTGACATGACCACTTCCACTTGATAACCACATATTTTTTGCTTTATCTTCATCTTCTTGGTCGAACTCTAAATCTTTCATAACATCTCTTATATCTTGTTTTAAAGCACTATGAGGTTTTTTACCTTTTTCCATATCAGTCTTGAATTTTTCTAAATGATTTTGTAATGATTCTTCTGGTGTTCTATCAGTACCTTTGTCATGCAAACCCAAATCCATAATGATTTCCATTCTAAGTGTATCCATATAGTCATGGTAGTAATCATCAGGTATGTTTTTCATGTTATTTGTGACAAGTCCTTTATCACCTGCTTTATTATACTTATGTATGTATGCAGAAGATTGAGCTGAAACCATTTGTCTGCCGTTTGCCAACTCAAATAATTCCTCATCACTAATATCTGCTACATCATTCTTTGTTTTAAATATCATTTTTTGTGAACTTAAATCTTCATCATTTCCTCCATTTTTTGTTCTTGCCTTTTTTATACCGTCTTTGATATGTTGTTTAAAATCATCACTTGATTCTTTCCAATTTTCTTCTTTTGGTTTGTCATCATCTGTTATATCCTTAACATCTTTTTTATCTTCTTTTGGTTTGTCAGATGATCCACCACCAGAACCAAACTTTCCGTCACTGGCTCTTGGATGATCCTCTTCCTTAAATTCTTCAACTGCAATACTTTCTTCTGACTCATCCCATAATTTTTCATTTTCTTCAAACTCATCCAACGGAACTTCCTCTTCAACTGGTACTTCTTGTGGTACTTCAACTGGAACTTCTTGTGGTACTTCTACGTCTTGTGAGACTTGTTCTTGGTTAGGCTCGTTGCTTTCAACAGTTCCCTCTCCCTCACATCTTGGACATTCCTTGACACCTTTTTTCTCTACGATGACTTTGCCCTTTCCTTCACAAAACTCACAGTCTATTGATTCCGTGCCTTCTTTTTTAGGTTTCCACTCATCCAAAACTGTTGTCTTTACAGTTCCGTCTGGCTGTTCTTCGTTTTTCTCAAGTGTGTCTTCTGTTGCCTTTGACTCGTTTAATTTTTTTACAGAGAAAACTTTCATTTGACGGTATGATTCTCCTTCTTTAATTATAATTGTGTCTACAGCTTCCAAATCTCCCCCTTCTGGTATGGCTGTTGGCTCTGTTGACGGTAATACAAGTTCTTCCTCTGACTCATTACTTCCTTTTGGGGTTTGAACTGATGTTTCTTCGGTATCTTTGCCTTCAGGAGTTTGTAAATCAGACATGTTATTCTTAGTTAATCAATCGCTTTTAAAGATTTATTTCGTTCAATTACTTCCTCCACCTGTTTAATCTTTTGTCTAAAAAATGTAATTTTTTCCTCATCTTCCGAACTTTCTATCTTACGCTCAAGAGTGTCTATCTCAAATTGCAGTTCATGTATATTGCTTATGAACCCCTTACAATCACATTCCTTTCTCTCAGGCTTTCTTTCTATAATTTTAAGGCATTTTACGTCTATATGTGATGAATATTTATGAGTACATCTCAGGCATATCCTACTGGATCTTGGTATTTTCTTATATTTAGTATCTTCTTCCACCTCATTTTTCTTTCTCCCCATTTATTTCCTCTTTATAAAGTTTGTTATCCTTGCTTTTATACTTTACTGAATGTTGTTTTATCGACATATCGTCATTTAATGTTGTAATTACCTCATATGTGGCATTCTTTTTGTTGGTAGGATTGAATGTGTCATCCAAATAGGATACAATTTTGTTTATCTTTTTTGTTACATCCATTTAAACCAGTCCATGCAATGCCTTGTAAGGTTCAAGGAACTTTTCAATACCCTTTGTTATAGTTCCACGCTTATATTTGTTGTTACCCATCATATACATGTGAACCTCTGAGTGTAATTCATTGTAATATCTGTCCTCATAAAATACAATATTATTTATTGCATTCTCCCTCTTTTTTCCCCTTTCCTCTTCTGGGAACTTATTCCATCCGTCTTTCTCATATTCATCAAACATTTTCTGCATATCTTTCCAGTTCTTTTTATTATACTTGCCGTACTTTGTGGTTGGTGGTATCTTTTTACATGCAACCTTCCATGCCTCTGTTCTTGCTGGATTGTTTTTCTTTATTGAATGCCATAATGAATGACCTACTTCATGTGTAAATGTTCCCTTTAACTGATCATCATCAAAATCGGAATCAACCCTCATACATAGTTTGTTTTCAGATGGTCTCCAATAACCTGCTGTTGCAACATCATCCATGTTTTTATATACAAATCCTCCCCCATCCTTGTCCTCAACTATCAGTTTTGGTGTTCTCTCTATGGTAAAAGATTTTATGGTGTTTCTTTCTTCGTCTCCCAAAGAGTTCCACATAAGTTTAAGTGTGTTTAACTGTCTGTCTGCATTTACTTTGTTATAACCAAAGTCATCTCCCTCCCTTTCCAAAGGTATGGATACATTTATTTCACTGCTTCCTTTCTTAAATCCTTGCAATGGCTCATTTGCACCTTCCTTCCATGACATGCCACCTTCAATTGTTTGTACGGCATGAGTGTTTTGTTTAAGTGGCAATTGTGGCAATCCTGTTGTGTCTGGGGAATTGAGTTCAAGTTTTAACTTGTCAATATCTTCCTGTAGACTCTTGTTAGTATATCTGATTCTACGGTCTTCGTCAGTAACCTTTTGGAATGCCCTATATTTCTGACTTTCTGGCTTCATGCTCTTTTGAAGGTAGTCTATCTGTGACTGAATAACATTCTGTTTCTGTTCAACTCTGCTGTTTAATCCACCGTCATCCTTTGAAGTGAACTTGCCGTCACCGTCTCTTGGGTGTTCGTCTTCCTCGAACGACTCTGTTACACTTGGCTTGTCTGTCAAATTTTCAAACGGCTTGTTTCCACGGGTTATGGTTGAATCAATGAGGAACTTGTCAAGTTTTGAAGCCTTTGTCATATGCTTTCCCTCCCTGTTTACAATGTCCTTTAGGAATGCATTTGCAGTCTGACCTTCATATTCTGCGTACAACTTGTCATCCTTTTCAACTATGTTCTTTCCCTCATGTTTGGCATAAAATCTGTCCATGATATGCTGTGGCAGACCTTCTTTCTTTATGCCTCCAACAAGTTCTGTATTTAGGTCAAATTCTTTTAATCCAAAACTAATGCTTCCCTTTCCAGTCTTGTCGTCATAATCTACATTTATTCTTGGCATATCTACGGTAAAGTCATCTGTTACCTTGTCTTTTGCAACCTTTACCCCGAAATTGTTCTTTTCAAACTGTTTTGCAGTGGAGTTGGCATACTTGTATAATTGTGAATAAACCTCGTTTCTTTCTATCGAGTTGTCTATGTTGAAATCCATGGTGACAGAATCCTCCTCAGTGCTTGTAATCTCAGGCATTTTTCCATCCTTGAGAACGCTCTGTGCAGTCTTTATAAGTCTTCCAAGGTTCTTGTTTGGTATCGTGGAAGAGTCTTCGTCTCCGTGACTGAATGCACTTGCCAAGTTTCTGTTCTCGTCTATTGGATCTACCATTACCAACGGGGTTTTGAATTTTCTGCTTGTATCACCTATGACTGATCCTTTCTTAAAGTCTGCAAAGAACTCCAATACCTTGTCAAAACTTCCAAGGTTATGAATCAATACCTCGGTTGAAAATCCACTGAATCCCTGTTTTGCCACTGAAGCGTCATATACACCAGCGTCTTTGAAGAATTTTTTTACCATTCTCACATCCTCTTCCTTGCCATTTAATGCCTCTTTCATAAATCGTGTATGGTGTGGACTTCTGTCTGTTGCAGTTTTCATTCCGTCTGTTATGCCCTTGTCCTTATTATTCATGCCGTTTTTAATCTGCTCTAATGTAACATCAGTAGTTCCTATTATCTGTACCTCTACACCGTCAACATATGACTCTGGGTATTTTTTGTCTGCTCCGTTCATAATCTTATACTCCCCCTTATCACTGATTGGTTTTAGCACGTTGTCACCAAGTTCCAACACTATCTTTTCCATGTCTTTTACCGATACACCGTAGTCAAATCCCACAAATATGTCCAAGTCTGAACTTCCAGCCAAGTCTGTTCCCTTTGCAAACGAGCCCTGTGTCTCTACAAAGTTTATCTTTCCATCATATTTGTCCTTTGCGTAATCGTTTATACCGTTGATTACGGATGACTCTACCTTTGCATTCTTTGTGTTTTCCTCGGCAGTTGGAATTATCTTTTCCTTTAACTCTTTTTTAAACGTATCGAAATCTTTGTTGGTATCATCACCCCCGTCTTTTGTGGCAAACTTTCCATCACCGTCTCTTGGATGTTCATCTTCCTCGAATGATTCTATACCTCCCAAATAAAGATCATTTTTATCTGGAAGATATTTGTCAGTAGTAACATACCATTTATTTCTTGGATCGTCTGGAGTTATTATTTGTAGTCTTTGATGTTTATCAGTTACTTTGTTTAAGAATTGACCATATGAACCATCAATGATAGTTCCATCTTCAAGTGTTACCCATTTATGTTCTAATGGAGGATAAAACGTATCATATCCTAAAGATCTTAATTCATCAGTTACCACATTACCACCATCTGCTGTATCTTGTGGTGGTGTAAATCCAGATAGAGCATCAATATTTTTTGTTCTTCCTTTACCCCAATATATTCCACTTACAAAATTTGATTTTACACCTTGACTGTTAAACGCTTTTTGTAATATAATTGATGATGATGCACACACGTTTTCCATATAGTTGGTAGGTTTACCTACGATTTTATTCTTTTTTATTGTTTCTGGATCTATTGCTTTGAAATGCCCATCACGTGTTACATCACATCCTTTATCCTTTGCTATTTTTTCTTGTATATATCCCCAGTTATCAATTATACTATCCAGTGCTTTTTTTGTTTTATCATCAAATTTACCACTACTAACTATATCTTTTAAATTACTTTGTAATTTAATCGGTGAACCATTCTCTATATCATTGTGCATTTTATTTGTTTGTTCATACTCTTTTGGTGATTTACCTCCACCAGATGTAAACTTTCCATCTCCATCTCGTGGGTGTTCATCTTCCTCGAATGACTCAATAATTTGCTTGGCAAACAATCCGTCATCTTTAAATTTATATTTAAATTCTACATCCTTCATCCAAGTATTTTCAAAATTTTCACTAACTTGTTTCATTATACCTACCACTTCATCCCAATGCTGTTCCACCCATGAATCCTGTGATCCGATCCAACCTTTTTGGGAATTTATTAGTTGTTTAGGAGTTGATCTTTGTACATCCACGTTTGCATTGCCAATATACCTGTCTAAAAATTTTTCTAATGATAGTTTTCCAAAGTTGAATGTTACAGACTTTATTGATCCTTCATCAAAACTCTCCATTTGTAAATCACTATTTTCTATTCTTACCTCCTGCTCGTCTGCAAACAAGGAATTTACCTTCGAGTCTGCCTTTTCTATATCTTCACCCTTATCCATGAAATCATCGGTATCGAAATCCATAATAGGAACAATGTCAGTTGTGTATTCTGTTTTTACACCGCCAAGATCTTTAATAAAGTCTGCATCATACTCAATGACAACTCCACTGTCAAAACCCACCTCTGAAGGATCTCTCATTGATAAAGACTGGAAACTGTATTTGTCCGATTCTTCTAACATTCCTTCTGAAGAAACCATACTAAACTCATCTAGTCCACTTCCCCTAAAAAATGACTTTGAATTTTTAAATTTGTCGTCAAGTATTTTGTTATATTCATCCACCTCTACCTGCATATCGTCAAAGACTTTTTTTACCTGTGGGTTATCGTCTAACCATGACTTCCATTCTTTATGTTTTTCATTAAAGTCATCAACTGCATCAATTGAATCATACTCTGTCATTGGTTGCCACAAGTCATTTACAATTTGTGGAACTTCTACCTGTGAGTCAGGATTGTCCTTGTTATATTGTTCTATTATTCTGTGTGATCCCATATCCATGCTTCCTCTTCCCATTCTTGTTGATAGTGATTTTGATATATCCGTGTCTTTTTTATCCGAACTTCCCCCATCTTTTGTTGCAAACTTGCCGTCACCGTCTCGTGGGTGTTCGTCTTCCTCGAATGACTCGTTTGCATCATCTGCCATGTATATATATGCTATCTTTCCCTGTTCCTCACATTTTAATTTTATTTCATTTGCGTCTTCTGAACTTTCATAGTTTCCTATTAATGACAGTTTTTCCCCGTCTGGAGCATAATCATCGAATACAACAACGTTATATCCGTAATCTGGTGTCATTTCATAAATCTCCCCGATTATTGCGTCAAAGAAGTCATTTTCGTCAAGTTCTGCCTCTTTTGAATAACTGAATCCTGCTTGTGCAAGTTCTGTTGGAAGATCTGGTACAGTGCCATATATTTGACAACAGTCTATGTTGTAAAGATAATTTGAATAGTCGTTTGCATATTTTTTTACACCTTCTGGGTTTGTATCCAATGCCCTTCTCATTTTTTCCTCATGTGGTTTGTACAAGTCATGGAATACGTTTGCCCATACATCCTCGTTCTCGGTTCTTACCTGAATCTCTGCCTCAAAACCAGTTTCCTTGTCCTTTATTATACAGTGATATGATCTGTAACCACTTCCAGTAGGATGTCCGTCATCAAGATAATTCTTCTCGTCTATAATCTCATAGTTTTTCTCTATATATGATATTGCCTCCTTTACTTCCCTTATGTCTTTGGAAATCACACGAACCCCCGTTCTGTCATTAAGGTCGTCAACAGACTTGTACAGGTCTGGCTTTCTTGCAAGTTTCTCTATTGAGGAAAAGGTGTCCTTTGTACGATGCATTACCCTACTGTTCTGGAAATTCATAGCCAATTCGTCATCTATTTTAAGTCCCAAATTTTCCCTTCCTTGCCATTCATTGTCTGACTTTTCTGCCTCAACCAACAGTTTGTCGGTATCAATGTTTTTGAAATGTTTTGATACCTCTTGAATCATCTTGAATCTCAGGCTTATCTGCACGTTAAGATTCTTTTTAGGCTGTGATGGGAATTGTGGCTTTGGAGTCTTTGTCTGTCTCTTTAACTTGTCAGGCTGTGAACTGCCTCCGCCTGAACCTGCTGAGAACTGACCACTGTTTTGTGTATTTCCACCACGATTGTGCTTTGTCTCGTCATATGCCTCCTCGGTAACCTCTTTCAAGTCATATCGTACTATTACGGTTTTATCAGTACTTTCATTAAAACCTTCATTGGAAATTGATGTAGTATGATCCACACTTCCATCTGGATTTACAACTGTTGTAATCTTGTAGGTTGCATCCTTTGGCTTGATTGGCTGTCTTTCACTGTCTATGTATGACTCGATTGACTTAATCTTCATTATATATTATCTCCTTTATCAAACTACTTGTATCTTTCATGTTTTCAATGTCAAAACTTTTTATATGTGTCATGCTAGGAGCTCCCAGAACTGAAAAGTATTCCGAATGAGTCTCATTTGCTATTACGGTTTCTATCCATTTCATATTTGCTTTATGATCTTCTTCAAGTTTTACAGATTGTTTTTTCCTTAAACCTGCATCTTTTATCTTGTCTAACTTTTTAACTTCTTCCTTATATTCGTCTTCCATATTTTCCATCTCAGTCCATTTTTCCTTCACATACCATGTCAATGCCTTGTCCTTTCCCCTCTCCAATATTTTACTGGTAAATTCTTCCCGTTTCTCGTCATTATGTCTTACTTTATTATTCCATACACCGTGTCTTATCTCATGTATAACAGTGTTCAAATTTTCTACAAACTTGTTCTTGTCTTCATCTGTTCTTTCCATCAAATTTATTGTAAGTACGCTTGGGGTTATCATTATACTTTCAGTCACACTATCTTTTTTTCTTGGTCTTACTGATCCAAGAGTAGCTCCTGAAGAATGTTTACCTGTAATTTTATGAATATTATTCTCGTCATACCAATCTATTTTTATAACATCAATATTTGATCTTTCCTCATCAGAGAGAATGTTATTCCATATGTCATTGAACTGTTTAAGTTGCTCCCTTGCCCATTCTGGTGTTTTTACACTATTTGTTACATTGGTAAGAAACATCTGCTTTCCCTTCACTTCCTCGTCAAACTGTTTTTCTGATACACCTATTCCAGTACCATTGATTACAATCTTTTTACCATCCATTAATTCATAATTCCCATTTGCATCTTTATGGTATTCCTGTTTTGTACGCATGAAATATAATTTATCATCCAAATTCAAATCCCATTTTCTCTTTAACTTTTTCCCATCAACAACATTCTTTAAACCCATATATTCAGGCTTGTGTGTGTCCCCTCCTTTTATTATTGAGAAAAGATCATTTTCTTCAATAAGCGATGACGCTTCATTTATCAGTCCTATAAATTCTTGTTGTTTTGCCATATTTCTCTCTATATTGCCAAGTCTGGTTTGAAGTGTAAGTTGTCTTGATGAACGTAGGTTGTTTTCTTCTGGTATGTCATTTTCCTTTCTATATTCTTCAAGTTCCTTGAGTTCTGCCTCCAAATCTTTCTTTGTTGTAACATAATCATCACTATACTTATTTATCAAATCTTCATATTTTTCTACATACTGTGGTAATATTGTATCTCTGGTAGACTTTGATTGATCCCCTCCTTTTGTGGCAAACTTTCCGTCTCCGTCTCGTGGGTGTTCATCCTCTACGAATGACATGTTATTTATCCTCTTTGGTTTTCCAATTGTCTACAACTTTACCGTCAGGCAATACGTCAGGCTCTTCAGGATAATTGTTTGCGACCATCGTTGAATCGGCTGGAACACCTGTTACTTCTTCGGTTGCCTCTGCTTCCAATGGCTCTTCTTTGTCATTTTGTAAAACTGGAAAGTCAAAGTTCTTTGGCTGATCATTGTCCAAGTCGAATGGGTTTGGTTCATCCATGTCTGGTTTTTGTAATTCCTGTTCAAACTGGTCAAAACTCATTTTCTCATCCTCATAGTCATCCTGTGAGACTATGGTGAACTCTGGCTCAATGTCTGGCTGTTCGTCAGTGGAGTCTTCTGTCTGGTCAAATCTAAGGTCTGGTATCTTGTTTCCCTGTTCATCCGTATCTTCAGTGTAATTTCTTCCTGTATCAGGATCTTCGTGCAGGTTGTCTGGGGTTGTCTGTCTTACCTCTTCTGGGGTTATTACAGCTCCGTCTGTTGACTCTTCTGGCACTTCACCACTTTCCAAGTCGTTTGTATCCTGTTGAACTGTCTGGGAATCGGTCAAGTCAGTTGAAACCTCGTCATTGTTGCTGTTCAAGTTAGTATTGTCAAATATGCCGTCAACCTCTGGAGGACTTTGTGGCTCTTCACCGTCTTCTATTTTTCTCAATCTTGCCTGACTGGAGTCACCGATTGCCTGATCCTCTTGTGGTACTTCAGGTTCTTTTATAGATGGAATTTCAACTCTTTCCTCCTCGTCTGGCTGTTCAGGATCATTTAATGGCACTTGAGGTTCTTCCCCGATTATTGCGTCTCTTGGCGGATCTTCTTTTACATCCATCTCAACGTCTTGTGAGTCTTTTACAATTGGTTTATCTTCTGCATTATCTGAAAGTTGTATGTCTCCGTCACTCTTTCCAATGTTTTGTGGTAAGTCTTCATCCTTGTCATTTCCACCAGTAATGGATAATGGTTTTGCCTCTTTGGATTTCTCTTTCTCATATTCCTCATCGGTAACCTCTTTCTCACCATCCTCCTCCTCCTCGTCATCAACCATCGGCTCTTGGTTTGGTCTTGGGTGTGGGTTTTCCTGTGGGTTTTCCGTTTCAGGTGTCTCTTCTTGAGTGTTATCAAAGTCATATGGATCTTTGAAAGTTCCGTCTGAAGCGTCATTGATTTGATCACCGTTGTCAACGTTTGTAATTGCATTGCCGTCTTCGTCATCTTCTGGCTTGTCATCTCTTGTATTAATTCCACCTTCATCCTTGTTTCCGTCATCTCTTTGACCGCTGAACTCGTCATCAATGCTTGGTGTGTCTCCAACCTTTGCACTCTTTTGCGGTGCGTTTGGCGGAAGTTCTGAATCGTCTTTGTCCATACCATATTCCTGTCTGATTTCAGGATCTGTAATTTCGGGAGTTCCGTCTTGGTCTAATCCCTGTGAAACGTAAAGGTCTGTTGAGTCGTTTGTTGCACTTGGTGGCAATGGTATTCTTTCATTTGATAATGTTTCTGCAACTGCTTCCTTGAACCATTTTTTATAGTCGTCTTTTGTAGGTGTTGTTGATTCTACGGAATCTGTTCTTGTTGGAGTAGGTCTGTCATCTTCACTGTCTGGCATTGGTTTGCTCATTGGTGGGCTACCAGATGCTACTGGACTTGTTTCTGACGTTGGACTTTCAATTGGCATTCCTCCAAACTGATCCAATGCAGGTTCACCCTGACCAAAGTTCTGTTCGGCTTGTTCCTTCTGTTGTTGCTTTGCCTCTGACTGGAACTCATCCCATAAAGTGTCATCTAACGGTATGTGTAATTTCTTTAATAATTCCCTTTTTTCTTCTGGAGATACTGCATCGCTTGGAAGTTTCTGAATGTCTTCCATACTTAATCTTCTTACTGACGGCATAAATGATACTTCCACTTCCATTTCCTCAAAGTCCTTGAATCCCCATGATTCTGCGATAGGTTTAACAATCTTCTCCTTTATCATCTCGGAAGCCTGTGATTGCAGGTCTACCATTCTTTGATCCAATACGTCAAACGGTGTCTGACTTGAGGAGTAACTGAATCCCGATGCATTCTTGATTACTTTTGATGCAAATCCTGTTCCAATGTCTATGTGATCTTCCACATTCTGTCCATATGTATCAAACTTAGGTGTACCTTGGATGCTTAGTTCTTTTGACTCTATCGGTTTGTCAAACATCCATATGTACTGGTCGTTTGACTCGTCAGACATCTCCAACTGGATTTTCTGCATTTGATCTCTTGGCATACCGACTGCACTTACCAATACTCTTGGCTTTGCCATCTTTTGTTTGATTTCAACTTCTGCATTTTGTAATACGGCTTGTGAATCTAATAGTGGTCGAAGTACACGGTCTGGGTTTATTGCCTCTCCTGTCATTGGATCTACCTTTGAAGCAACTGGTCTTGGACTTGCCAGACTGAAAAATTCTGACTTTCCAAATGCCTGTCTGTCAGGATTGTTAATCATCCAGTGTACAAAGAACTGTGGATCTAGTTCCTTGAATACACCGTCTACAATCTGTACTAATTTCAATTCAACACCATACTGATCTCTGAATACACGGTATATCGTCTGCATTGGTATGTGTTCGATGTTACCAAGTCTGTCGTCTGATGTATATTGTTTTTCTAAAATTCCGTTACCTGTAATGAATACCGAGTAGAAAAATTCCCCCAATTTCTTTTCTGCACCTGCAACATCCCACCATTTCTTGATGAACGTGTTAAATGCCTCGTTGTTTGACTTGATTTCAATACCAGCTCCCATAAACTTCTGGTGTACAGTATCCATTGCTCGTTTAATTTGATCCCAACCGTGATAATATTCGTAAAGTCTTTCAAATGTAATAGTTGGAAACTCACCGACTAACTGTTTAGACGGACCTACTATTGTTGCATTTTTCTTTCTAGTTATGCCTCCTAAAAGAGAGTTAAATGATTGAAATATTTTTGGTACAGCCAATTTATTCTCCTACAAAGAACCCTGTCCAAGTTCCCTGAAATTTAAATCCTGAATTATATGTGACAACGCCACGTACTCTCCATCTTCCTGTTTTGTCAAATACACCTGTAGAATCAGTGTGATACATTTTTCCGTCTGTACCTGTATTTGTCAATGTGGCATTTAAAAGGGTTTTCTTTCCTCGTGGACTCTCCAATTCTATCTTAATGCTGTTGTTACTGCTTATATCTACTGCTATTCTGGCGTTTGCATCATTTGGATCAGGTTTAGTCATGGTACATTTTAATTGAGTACCTATATTCCCCATTTTTATGTCTGGTACAATATCATTTGCCATTATGTTTAAACTAATTCCTCATTTGTTATAAGCATTTTGTTAGTCTATTTCCTGACAGATTCAAACTCAAATGACTCAAGAATTACAGATTCCTTATCAAATATATCCAATATAACTGATTCACCGTCATGTATTTCTATCATCACGGATTCAAAGTTAAGTTCACTTGTAATGACTTTTCCTATATATGCGTCTACTCCAAATGTCTTGATAATGCTTCTGATTATTCTTGCAAGTGGTGAATCGGATATGCTTATTGCTTCACTGATAATTCTTCCCAGATTTCTTGCCTTTGAGAATGATTCTGTGATTGAAACAGACTCGTTTATGATTCTCAATACTGATTTTATTGGGCTTCCAATGAATGACTGAACTGAGACACTTTCAATTACTATAATCAATGAGGCTCTTAATTTGATTATTCCAGTGGATATGTTGACTGATTCTGCAATATTTTTTACAACACCCAGTGCCTTTGACAACGAGGTACTTACTGACACTGATTCTGCAACATGTCTGACAGCTCCGATTGCACGTATGTTTGCAGTAACTGCATTTACAGACTCGTTGACCATCTTCACGATGTCCAGTACGTTAGCCCTGAATGACTGAACTGAGATATTTTCTGCGATTCTCTTTACAATGCTCAATCTTCTGAATGATCCAGTACTTATTGACACTGATTCTGCAAAGAATTTTACAATGCTGATGTTTCTTAGGGACTGGGTTGAGACATTGATTGATTCGTTAACATGTTTTACAATATCTATCAGTTTTCCTCTGAATGACTGAATGCTTACGGATTCAGATAGTCTTTTTACAATGCTAATGTTTCGTAATGATTCTGTACTGATACTGATTGTATCTGCAACAATCTTTACCATGTCAAGTGTTCTTCCCTTGAATGACTGTACACTGACAGACTCGGATAATCGTTTCACTATATTTAGGTTTCTGAGTGACTGAGTTGAAATTTCGACAGATTCTGTAAAGAATTTGACAATGCTAATGTTGCGTAATGATTCGGTTGACACCTCAATGCTGTCTGATACTGATTTAGCAATTCCCATGAATCTTGCACTGGTTGATGATACGTTTACAGTCTCTGTAAAGAATTTTAATATTGACAAGTTTCTTAGTGACTCGGAACTGATTTCAATGCTCTCTGTAAAGAATTTGACAATTACACGTGATCTTTGAGAATTGGTGGACACGTTTATGGTTTCTGCCAAATGTCTTACTATACCTATTGCTCTGACTGTACCAGTTGTGATATTTATTGTCTCTGTGAATAACTTGACAATGTTTATGTTTCTTAATTTAACAGTTGATATGTTTACACCCTCATTTATATTCTTCACAATGTCGATTAGTCTGCCCTTGAATGACTGAATTGAGACATTCTCAGCAATTCTTTTCACGATATTAATTTTTCTTAATGAATCTGTACTGATACTGACCGAGTCTGTAACCACCTTTACCATATCGATTAGTCTGCCCTTGAATGACTGAATTGAGATATTCTCTGCAATTCTCTTTACAATATCCATATTGCGTAGTGATTCGGTTGATATATTGATTGACTCGTTCACGTTCTTGACAATATCTATCAATCTTCCCTTGAATGACTGAATGCTTACATTCTCTGCAATTCTCTTTACAATGCTCAATCTTCTGAGTGATCCAGTTCCGATTGATACGGTATCTGAGAATATCTTTAGTATGTACACATTTCTTAGTGTTTGTGTGCCAATTTCAATTGAATCTGTCACTGCCCTTACAAGATCTCTTGGCAAATTGGATGAGAATATTATTTGTACGTTTTCGTTGACATGTTTTACTATGTCGATTAATCTTCCCTTGAATGACTGAATGCTTACGTTCTCATTAAGGTGTTTTGTTATGCTTATGTTTCTGAGTGACTGGGTTGAGATGTTTATACTTTCTGCTATCACCCTAACCATTCCCATTGCCTGTCCCTTGAATGACTGAATGCTTACTGATTCTGCCACTCTTTTTATTATTGACAATTTTTTGAATGAATCTGCACTGATACTGACTGAGTCTGCAACACGTTTCACCATACTGAGGTTTCTTAGTAGCTCGGTTGAAATGTTTATTCCTTCGTTAAGTCTCTTTACTATTGCAAGGTTTCTTAGGGTTTGAGCAGTTATGTTCAATGACTCATTTGCAACCCTAAACATGGTTTTTGTTCTGTTTACTGCTGTTGATATTCCTACGGTATCGGACAATATCTTTGTTACAGTCATTGAGCTGTTGCTTATTGATTGTATTGATACTGATTCGGTTATTCTCTTGTTCATTCCTTTTATATGAATACCAATATCCCCGATTTGTAGTGACTCGTTGACCACTCTGAACATGGACATTGCAGTTCCACGGAATGCCATTATGCTTATGTTTTCACTGATTCTTTTTACAATGCTTAAGTTTCTCAATGACTGGGTACTAATGCTTATACTGTCTGAAATTCTCTTGTTAATTCCACGTATATATATTGATTTTATCGTAATGTTTATGCTCTCATTAAGTGCCTTTACCACTCCCATTGTTCTTAATGATTGGGTTGACAACTCAATGCTTTCTGCAATATGGAATATTCTTCCTCTTATGTATAATGAGTCTGCGATTATACTTACACCCTCCCCCATTCTCTTGACTATTGCCATGTTTCTTAGAGACTGGGTTGAAATATCAACTGATTCCATTATTCTCTTGTTTATTCCACGTATATGGATACCAATGGTTGAAATACCAACAGTTTCGTTGATTACCCTGAACATTGCCATGGCATTTCCTCTGAAAGCCTGAATGCTTACAGTTTCATTAAGACGTTTTACAATATTAATGTTTCTTAGGGATTGGGTTGAGACTTCCAAGTTTTCAATTACATGAACAAAGTGTGTTCCAAATCTGTTTACGTTTGTGGCAATTGAAACACTTTCGCTGATGTTACGGAACATCTGTTTAGGATTTAGTATACCTGTTACTGATTCTATACTTTCACTTAGATGTCTTACAACTTCTATTGCACGTACTCGTGATCCTATTACACTCAATGACTCGTTTATCATGAATATCAAGTTATCCCCAGCTATTGCAAACTCGTTAATGTTAATTGATTCTACAATACGGAATATTCTTCCACGTATGTACTGATTTATATGAGAAACATTTACTGACTCGTTAATTCTCTTGTTCAATCCCTTTACCATTACAAATGGTTCTGTGATATGCAATGTCTCTGAAATGGTTCTTACAACACTTCTTGCAGTTCCACGGAATGCCATGATTGAAACACTTTCATTTATATTACGGAACATGGTTCTTGTATTTAGAACACCCGTGGTAATTGATACATTATCACTTATGCTACGGAATATGTGCTTAGGGTTAAATGTGACTACAGTGATCTCAATAGAGTCAGATAATCGTTTAACAATGCTCAAGTTTCTAAATGAACCAGTGTAAATTTCAATTGACTCGTTAAATCGTTTAATGATACTGAGGTTTCTGAATGACTGGGTTGAGACGTTTACAGACTCGTTAATATGCTTTACTATGTCAACAAGTCTTCCCTTGAATGATTGTATTGAAACGGTTTCACTAAGTCGTTTTACAATACTCAAGTTTCTTAGAGACTGGGTTGCAATACTGATTCCCTCGTTCACGTTCTTCACAATGTCTATGAGTCTTCCCTTGAAGGACTGAATACTGACGTTTTCGTCAAATATCTTGACCATTGTGAGGTTTCTTAGTGAATCGGTACTGATTGAAACTGTTTCTGAAAGTCGCTTTACTATGCTCAAATTTCTTAATGATGTGGCAGTAATACTAACACTGTCGTTTACAATTCTAAGCATTGACATTGCGTTTCCACTGAATGCCTGAATGCTTACAGATTCATTTAGATACCTCACAATATTAATGTTTCTTAGTGACTGTGTACTTACACTGATTGATTCTGAAACAATGTAAAGTCTTCCACGTATGTAGTTTAATGCTGATCCTATCTGAACACTCTCATTTATAATTCTTGCAACATTCTGCGTATTTCCTAAAAATGCCTGAATGCTTACAGATTCATTTATAAGACGGAACATACTCATAAATCTTAGAGAAGAGGTAGATACATCAACTGACTCTGCAAACCTCTTTATGATATTGAGGTTTCTTAGTGAATCTGATGAGACATTTACAGATGTATTGAATATTCTTGTCATACTCATGAATCTTATTGCCTCTTTACCTAATTGATATACACCGTTCTGGAATATTCCTTGGAATACGTTTCCTCTAAGTATTCTTACTGTGTCATTAACTGTTATTGTTCTTAATCTATGTATTGGGTTTGTTGTTGCTACTTGTATTGATTCTATAACACTAAATATTCTTCCTCTCAAGTAGGTAGAAACCTCCCCCATTTGTATGGATTCATTAATCACTCTAAATATTGACATTGTATTTCCACTAAATGCCTGAATACTAACTGATTCATCTAATTGTCTCAAAATACTTCTTGGAACTTTTAATGCTTCTGCAACTTGTATGGTTTCAATAATATTAAGTATTATACCCTTTATCTTTGTTAATCCGAATTTGACTTGAATTGTTTCATTCAATCTTTTTACAATTCCAACATTTCTAAGAATATTTACTGTTACCTGAATATCTTCACTGAATCCTTTAACTATGTTCAAGTTTCTTAGACTTGCAGTTGAAACTTCAATTGATTCATTTATATTCTTGACAATATCGATTAACCTTCCTCTAAAGGATTGGATACTGATTGATTCTGATAATCTCTTTACAATACCAAGGTTTCTTAGACTTGTAGTTGCAATGTTTATTGACTCATTGATGACTCTTGCAATATTTGTTGCATTACCCAAGAATGCCTGTATTGATACTGATTCATCAAATGTTCTGCTCAAACCCATTGCCTTTTCGGTCTCAGAGCCTTGTTGGAATACACCTACTCCTTGGAAAATTCCTTGGAAGATTCTGTGTCTTCCGACTGTGATTGACTCTACAACAACTGTGATTAATGTTTTAAGTTTAGTGGATACTGTTGAAATGTTTATTGACTCATTGATAACTCTGAACATTGACTGTGCGTTTCCACTGAAAGCCTGAACGCTTATGCTCTCGTTAAATCTCTTCACTATTGCAAGGTTTCTCAATGAAGTGGTTGAAACATTTATGGATTCGTTGATTACACGGAACATTGATCTTGCAGTTCCACGGAATGTTTGGATATTAACAGACTCGTTTATTTTCTTTACTATTCCAAGGTTTCTTAGAGACTGGGTTGACACACTTACTGACTCATTAATATTCTTGACAATGTCTATTAGTCTACCCTTGAAGGATTGTATTGAAATTACTTCATTTAATAGTTTGACAATTCCAATGTTTCTTAACTGAATAGTTCCAATTTCAATACTTTCTGCAAACATCTTTACTATTCCTATGTTTCTTCCCAAGGTTGTTGACATGTTAACAGTATCATTTACAATCCTAAACATTGTTCTTGCAGTTCCACGGAACACCTGAACAGAGATGGACTCATCAAGTTTCTTTACAATGCTAAGGTTTCTCAACGACTGGGTTGTAACTGAGATTGACTCATTTATTCGTTTTACAATATTGATTAATCTGATATTAAGTGATTGAATATTTATTGATTCATCAAGTCGTTTTACAATTCCAATATTTCTTAGGGACTTGGTGGAAATACTTACACTTTCATTTATATTTCTAAACATTGTCATTAACCTTAACTGAATATCACCGACATTGATGGATTCACTGATAACTCTTGATATGCTACTTGCAGTACCCAAGAATGCCTGAACACTTACACTTTCATTAAACTGTCTTACTATTGCAAGGTTTCTCAAGTTTGATATACTTATCTCAATAGTTTCGTTTCTTATTCTTGTCATAGACATATTTCGTAATGCCTCTGCATAGTGTTGATATGCACTTGGATCAAATGCTCCTTGGAATACTTGTATACCTACATTAACTGTGTCGTTGATTCTTTTGTTAATTCCTCTTATATGTATTTTGGATGTTGCTACTGTAACTGACTCGTTGATATTCTTTATTCTTCCTGCTATCAGTACTCGTAATGCTGATATGTTGATTGACTCGTTAATAACTCGTTTAAGTTGAGAAGCTCCCCCCGAAAATGACTGGACACTTATACTTTCATTCAAAATAAGTTTGAGATGTCTGATTCCAACGAATGCATTTGTTGCAACATTTATAACATCATTTATAATCTTGTTAAGACCACGTACATGTATTCCACCAGTTGAAATTTCCAATGACTCACTTATCTGTCTTACCATGTTTTGAAGTCTTCCACTGAACATCTGAATACTAACAGACTCGTTCAACTTTCTTACAACTCCCAATGCTCTTAGGGACTGGGTTGAAACTTCTAATGATTCATTGATTCTCTTTACAATGTCAATTGCCTTTCCTCTAAAAGACTGAATTGATATTGACTCGTTAAGACGTTTTACAATTCCAATGTTTCTCAATGACTGGGTGGAAATTTGAATACTTTCATTTACTCGTTTGACAATGTCCATTGCCTTTCCTCTGAATGCCTGAACGCTTATACTCTCGTTAAGATTTTTTACCACACCCATTGCCCTTCCAACAGATGACTGAACATTTATTGTCTCTTCAAGTTTTCTTGTCATGTCCATAAATCTTAAAGCCTCGTTTCCTATCTGGAAAAGACCTGACTGGAAGCTTCTCTGGAAGGCACTTGCCTTTGTAACGTCTACTGTTTCTACAATATGTTTGAATATTGTCTTGAACTGAAGCATTACACTTGAAACATTTACTGACTCGTTAATTATTCTGAACATTGATCTTGCAGTTCCACGGAATACCTGAACAGAAACGGATTCGTCTAACTGTCTTACCATTCCCATAAATCTTAGTGATACTGATGAAATACTGATACTTTCACTAAGTCGTTTTACAATTCCAATGTTTCTTAATGACTGTGCTGAAACGCTTACAGATTCGTCTATGATTCTGAACATTGATCTTGCAGTTCCACGGAATGCCATGATTGATACTGACTCGTTGAATATTCTTACAACTCCAAGATTTCTTAGGGACTGGGTTGAGACGCTTACAGACTCGTTTACAAGTCTGAACATTGAACGTGAAAGTCCTCTGAACACCTGTACTGATACTGTTTCATTAAAGTGTTTTACAATTCCTAGATTTCGTTGAACCTCGTTTGCAAACTGATAAATATTGTCTTGGAATATGAATGATCCTACAGTAATACTGTCAGAAATACTTCTGATGATTCCAACTGTACTTTGTTCAATGGATGAAATACTTATCGAATTGTTTATTACTTTTACCATGTCAATTGCCCTTCCCCTGAATGACTGAATTGATACGGACTCGTTAAGATGTCTTACAACTCCAAGGTTTCTTAGAGACTGGGTTGACACGCTTACAGTCTCGTTTATGATTCGGGATACTGATCTTGCAGTTCCTCTGAAAGCCTGAATTGAAATTGACTCGTTTAGATGTCTTACGACTCCTATATTTCTTAATGACTGGGTGGAAACACTTATACTTTCACTGAATAGTTTTACAATGCTTATGTTTCTTAGCGACTGGGTTGAAACTTCTAATGACTCGTTGATTCTCTTTACAATGTCTATTGCCCTTCCCTTGAATGACTGAATTGATACTGACTCGTTAAGATGTTTTACAATTCCAAGGTTTCTTAGTGACTGGGTTGAGACGCTTACAGACTCGTTTACAAGTCTGAACATTGAACGTGAAAGTCCTCTAAATACCTGTACAGATACTGACTCGTTGGTTATTCTTGCAATTCCTATACTTCTTAATGCCTCTCCTACACGGTATACACCTATCTGATAGACACCGTTTTGGAATATGTCTAGTCCTATCTGAACTGACTCGTTTATTGATTTTAATCTTCCTCTTATAAGTGATACCAATGATGTCACGTTTATTGTCTCATTTATTCTTCTTACTATACTACGTGCTGTTCCTCTGAATACCTGTACAGATACTGACTCGTTGAACTGTCTTACAAGTCCCATTACCCTTTCGGTTTCAATACCTTCCGTAAACACCCCGTTTCCTTGGAATATCCCTTGGAATATTCTGTGTTTTCCTACGGTAATTGATTCTGTTATACTGGCTATTAGTCCTCTTATTAGTATGAAAGCCTCCCCCATTTGCACTGACTCGTTGACAATTCTAAACATTGACTGTGCGTTTCCACTGAAAGCCTGAACGCTTAGTGACTCGTTGAATATTCTTACAAATCCCAAGTTTCTTAGGGATTGTGTTGAGACTTCAATGGACTCGTTAATTCTTCTTACAACATTTCTTGCAACTCCACGGAATGCTTGAATTGATACTGATTCGTTAAGATGTTTTACAACTCCAAGGTTTCTTAATGACTGTGTCGCAATTTCTACTGACTCAACTACAGTCTTTCCTAATCCCATTGCTTTCAAAGCACTACTGCTTGTTTCAATGGATTCGTTTACTGTTCTGAACATTGATCTTGCAGTTCCACGGAATACTTGGATTGATATTGATTCGTTAAATATTCTTACAAATCCAATGTTTCTCAACGACTGGGTTGAGACGCTTATCGACTCTGTAAGTTTCTTGACAACATTCATTCTCCTTGCACTTGACAATGACAACTCAATACTTTCATTTACTCGCTTTACAATATCCATTGCCTTTCCTCTGAATGACTGAATGCTTACTGATTCGGACAACTGTTTTACAATACTAAGGTTTCTTAGGGACTGAGTTGAAACACTTAGTGACTCGTTGAGTCTCTTTACGATTCCAAGACCTTTTATCGTGGAAACAGATATTTCCAAGGAATCACTTATGTGTCTTACAACATTTCTTGCAGTTCCACGGAACACTTGAACTGATACTGACTCGTTGACCTGTCTTGTCATATCCATAAATCTTAAAGCCTCGTTTCCTATCTGGAAAAGACCTGACTGGAAGCTTCTCTGGAAGGCACTTGCCTTTGTAACATCTACTGTTTCCGTAATTAATTTTATAAATCCTTGTATTTTGACTGTTACACTTGAAACACTTACAGACTCGTTGAGTTTTTTGATTATTGCAATGTTTCTAAGTGATACAACACTTGATTCTATTGACTCGTTGACAATTCTGAGAAGACCTTGTGCAGACGACTTGAATGTCTGAACACTTATGCTTTCACTATATGTTCTTGCCAAGGTCATTGCCTTTACCGTTTCAGAACCAAACTGCATTACTCCGTTTTGGAATATGCCTTGGAATACTGCAACTCTTCCCACGTTAATGCTTTCATTAAGTTGTTTTATTATTCCACCTATATTGGTAATTACACTTGCAACGTTGACTGACTCGTTAACGACTCGTGAAAACTGTATGGCAGTTCCCCTGAATGCTATTACACTTAGTGACTCGTTGAATATTCTTACAAATCCCAAGTTTCTTAGAGACTGAGTACTTACCTGTACACTGTCACTAAGTCGTTTGACAATATTAATGTTTCTTAATTTAGAAGTTGACAACTCTACACTTTCTGTAAACACTCTTGACATATTCATAATTCTTCCAAGTGCAAACTTGACCTGAACAGTCTCGTTGAACAGTTTTACAATGATGATGTTTCGCAACATATTTTCTGAATTGTGAAGTTCCTCACTAATATTTTTTACAATACTTCTTGCAACTCCACGAAATGCCTGAATGCTTATTGTCTCGTTGACTCTTCTTACTATGTTTCTTGCAGTTCCTCTGAAAGCCTGAATGCTTATTGTCTCGTTGAACTGTTTTACAATGCTCAAGTTTCTTAGGGACTGTGTAGATATGCTTACTGAATCACTTATTATCTTGCCTATATCCATTCTTCTTACAATTCCACTGCTGACTGAAACGGTATCACTTATTATTCGGAACATTTCCTTTGCAGTTCCACGGAAAACTTGTACAGATATTGATTCATTCAACGATCTTGCCAAGGTCATTGCCTTTTCGGTCTCAGAGCCGTAATGGAATACTCCATTTCCTTGGAAGATTCCTTGGAAGATTCTATGTCTTCCTACAGTAATTGACTCGTTTACAGACTGTATAATTGTATTAAGTGTTGATTGGAACGATTGAACTGACATTGACTCGTTGAATGTCTTTATAATTCCTACACTGCTTAATGCTTCACCCACACGATATACTCCTATCTGATACACCCCGTTTTGGAATATATCCAATCCTATCTGAACTGACTCGTTAATCTTTTTGACAATTGATTTTATATGAAATGAGTTTATTGTAATGTTTAATGTCTCGTTTATACGTCTTACTATTTGTGACGAAGTTCCCAAGAATGCCTGAACGCTTATGCTCTCGTTTAACTGTCTGACAACTGCACGTGCTTTCAACAAAGTTTCACCTGCATTGACTGACTCGTTTAGTCTTTTTACTATGTTTATGTTACGCAAGGGAACAATTAGAATGTTCATGCTTTCTCCCACACGTTTGGTAATTACTAATGCCCTTTGTACGTATTCTTGTGGATTTACGCTTTCGTCAACAATCCTTCCCAAAGATAGGAATCTTGCCACTGACGGACTTATGTTTATAAGTTCATTGACAACTCGTGCAAACTGTATTGTTCTTCCCCTGAACACCTGAATTGAGACTGACTCGTTCAACTGTCTTACAAGAGCTGAAAATCTTAAACTTGACGTACTAATTGATACGGAATCGGATATGCTTCTAAACATGTCTCTTGTACGGATTGAAAGTGAGACTATGCTTAGACTCTCGTTTAACTGTCTCAATATTGCAAGGTTTCTAATACTGAAGGATGAGATATTTATTGACTCGTTCACACGTCTGGTCATTGCCATGAACCTCATTGCCTCTTTTCCTATTTGGAATAATCCTGACTGGAAGTTTCCTTGGAAGGCACTTGAGACATCGACATTAATGGTATCTGCAACTGATTTTATGACTCCACGCATATAGTTCTTTGCTGTTGAAATGCTCAGTGATTCGTCTATTACTCGTTTAATTTGAAGCGTACTTCCCCTGAATGACATCAATGATACTGACTCGTTGAATGCTCTTACCAGACTTTGTAATTTTACACTAGCCTCCCCCAAATTCGTGATTTCATTTACACGTCTGGTCATTGCCATAAACCTCAGTACCTCGTATCCAGTCTGGAATGTTCCATTTTGGAATATCAGTTGGTATGCTCCAGACCTTGTGACTTTAACCGTCTCTCCAATCTTCTTGGTCAAACCTCTCACATAATTATTGACAGTTGTAGGAGCAACTGTTTCTGCAATCCTTCTTGTAATGGACTGAGCCTTTTTGACCACCTGACTTGACTGGACTGTTTCGGTGACAAGTCTGAACGAGTTTCTGGCAAAGTTTATTGTTGCACTGGTTTCCACTGCCTCGTTTACTATTCTGTATAATTCCTGTGCGTTTCCACTGAAAGCCTGAACGCTAAGTGATTCGTTAAACTGTCTTACAATACTCATCAATTTCTGTGCAGTCTCTGCAACCTGTACAGAATGGTTAATCTCCTTTGTTATGTCCAACAGTCTTTTGTTGACTTCAGAGTTTTGAACCGACTCGCTGATTTGTCTTATCTGACCTCTGAACATTCCCCTGAATGACTGAATATTTACAGACTCGTTTACTCTTCTTAACATTCCTCCAAGTCTGTTGTTTTGAGTGTTAATACTTACAGAGTTATTGACAGTTCTTGCAAGTGTTCCGATTTTCTTGATAAATCCTGCAACCTGCACGTTCTCTGATATGATTCTTGCAATATTTGTTGCAGTTCCCCTGAATGACTGAACGTTTATTGACTCGTCAACAATTAATATTCTTACAAGTTTTACTATTGCCTCATGCAGACCTTGATAATAGCTGGGATCAAATGCGTTTGACTGGAACTGTTTAAGTATGACCTCTACGGAATCGCTTACAATCTTTGTCAATGACTGTCCAGAGTCATATACTACAGAGTCATATATACCACTTTGATATACTAGAGGGGTTTGCCATTCGGTCTCGTCATAAACACCTGCTTGAAATATCCCAGTTTGGAATACTTCAACTGAGCGAGGCAACTACGTAGCCTGATTTGAATAATACACGAACTGAAATTTGGGGTGATCTAGGTTAAACATAATACAATATTTCAATGAACAATGCTTTATAAGTATTAAATTAAACACTTATAAGTGGGATACACCTCATAGTATATAGGAATAAAACCCCGTTGTACCAAGTCGGTATTGTGTGCACACGTAAGATGCACATAATTTCACTATATTTCAAACGTTTATTTAAAAATACTGCCACATTTCACACATGTGATGAAGTCATCATACGTAGAATCTACCAGAAACTTCCATGAGCAACAAGGGCAACGTTTATTGTAATCTCTATCCATTATATAAACAAAATTTGTTAAGTATTTAACCTTTACTTATTAAAAAAACTAAGCCAATACCAACGGGTACTGACTGGCTGAGAAATGTCTCATGAACTTTACAAGTTCCAACCCATGTTCTTCTGGTGACTGTTTGTCGATACGTGCTCCTGCTCCATTAATGTGCTTTCCTTCTTTGATGTAGGACTGATCAATGTGCATTTGAGAGCCGTGGTGTTTGTTCCAGATCTTCTTTTCCATAATCCAATACACATCTTTGAGTGCAAAGTGTGGGATATAGGTTCTTCCTTTGAGGTATCTGTAACCTTCAATTGCTTCGTCTTCGACAACAATGTTCAGATCAACTATGTCTGCTTTTTGTCCACTTGAGACTTTTTTGGAAAAGATTCTAAATTTCATGCCGTCTCTCACGAGTTTGGCTATACCTAGTTCTTCTCCATACAATGAGACTGGGTTTTCTGCCAGTTCATCGATGTTTTTTTGAATTTGTTCTAAGTCTTTCATTACATATACTATACGGTATACACTATATATTAATGTTATGTTCCATCCAACCCTAATGAATCATCACTAGAATCCATGTCAACGTGACCATGAGAATATATATCATCAGTTGTTTTACTATACACTCTGAACTTGTCTAATGCTAGTACTCTATTCACTGTGTCAGTACATGTAACTTTTATTTTTGATGTATTAATTAAATTTAATCTTATTTTACCTAACCCTGAAGTTTTTCTTACTAAAACCCATGCACCATTAACCCAAGCCTCAACGTTATATTTTAAACCTGTATTTCTAGAAGTTGGATTTACGTCAATAGCAGACAATAACCTTTGACCAAATGAATTTTCAACCCAAGGATTCATTTCATTTGGTGTACCTACATCAGCTTCATTATAAATATCGTTTAATACATTATCAAGTGTATATGTGGTTGAACTTGAATTGTTCTGTTTTCTATCGTTGGATGAAGCTCTACTATTATTTCCAGTCACAGTATAACGAAAACGATTAAGTTGTCTATTCATTGTCATCGTTCCTGCTGTTGGACTCATAACCTCTTCAGTGCCATCAGTATATTCCATAACACCAGTTTTTGTTGTAGCAACCGCATTATTATATGTGGTTACATACAAATGTAATGTTTTAATATATTGATTGCCAAAATTGATATAAAATACCATTGTGGTAGTGCCAGAAGATCCGTAATTAATATATGAGTATGCTGGTGTTGTTCCTATATTTATAGGACTTCCTTCTACACCATTAGAAGTAAAATTTGATAAAGTGATAGTTCCTGTTTTTACATAATCACTATCTGTCATAGTATGTGGAAATGATATGGTGTCTCCTACTACAACTCCACCCCCACTTGATCTCTCTACCCATGATCCACCTGTATAGTCAAATGTCTTTTTAGTGTCTGTCTCATAAAATTCTGCATCAGTTTCTGGGTTTGTAGGCTTACTGTCCGTAGATAAACCTCTAACTTTCCTACCTGAGAACCATTTTTTTGTCATGCTATCTGTACCTCTTGTATAGAACCATCCTTTTTAATCTTTATAAATATTCCGTCATTGTTTGCGTCTACTGCATTCACATAAACCCTTCCTTCACCCGTACTTGGATCTGCTGGTGCTGATACGGTGGAAAGTGTCATGTGGTTAGCACCAAGATCAATACTTTGGTTGAATGTCCAAGAATCTGTTGAATTTTGCCATGATATCGTCTTGTCTGTAGATCCTTTAAGTGTAATACCTCCCCCATTTGCCGTTGTATCCGTAGGTGTTGCCACTGATCCCAATTCGATATTTTTATCGTCAACAGTTAAAGTAGTAGAATTAATTGTTGTTGTTGTACCGTTTACTGTTAAATTATCAAATATTGCAGTTCCTGTAAATACTGGACTTACTTTTCCAACAGATTCGGTATCTTCTATCCAATCATCTGATTCATCTGCTCTGAATATATCGTTTGGTTTTGCATTTGCGAGTGAACCACCCAATGATCTTGCATATTTTACCCAGTCGTTTAATGTCATGTCTGTGAGATTTGATCTACTTCTGTTTGATTTTGCACCTACCTCACTTCCACCAGCACTTGTGATTACTGTTGGAACAGAAGATGTATTTCTCTTTTTAAATTTCATCTTTCCACCCTGAACATCTATCTTGTGGTCGTCTCCAACCCATAATGAGTTGTCTGACACATACAAATCTCTTATCTTAAATTCTGCACTTCCTATGTCATAAGTATCGTTTGTATCTGGTATTATATGTCCTGACATTACTGTTCCTGTTACATTACCACCTCCCCCATATTCCACCCAGTCAGTTCCCTTTCTGATTAGAATAGTTGGTACTGTTGTGGACAAGTCCTTGTTTGCACCGCTGATTAATTGTAAGTTTCCCGTGTTATGTTCTAAGGTGGCAGTTCCACTTGTAAAGATATATAAAAGGTCATACTCGTTTGTATTTCCTTGGGCAATTGTGGAAATATTTGTACTTCCACTGACGTTTAAAACCGTATTTGAGGGGGTAATTGTTGTAGCACTGGCTATTGTCTCTGCATTGAATCCAAGCATTCCAGAATCTGATGGTTCAGCATTCCACTCGTCAGAGCCTATAGGTACGCTAGGATCATCTGGATAAGTACTTGTGTCTACCTGAGTTGCGTGTTTACCGTAACCAGTTCTTGCCATTACCTATCCTTCCTCTCTATATTTATAAACATTTTTATACCTCTGTCCAAGTATTATTCGAGAATATGTATTCTTTGTTAGTGTCAGTTTCATAGAATATAGAGCCATCTACTACATTTAGAGGATATGTTATAGGAGATGTTACTGTATCATATATTTTAATATTATCAATATATCCTGTTAATGTTCCAGAATGTCCACTAAAATTATCAAAATTATGAAGTACAATATATTGTAATCCTGTTGCACTAGAGTTAATGGTGGTTTCTAAGGTTTCTGATACTGTTGTTCTATCTATTGTTGTGTAAAATATTAATTTAATAACTGTTCCATCTCTTATCATTCTACAAAAATGAGTAGTTAAATCTGCATTATCTGTAGTTAATGAAAAAGCTGCTGTACCATTATCTCCATTTGACATACTACTATTATATGTAGAACGTAAAAATATATTATCATCAGTTCCAGAACCACCTCCAAAACAAACATATACAGAGTGTTTTGAAGTTCCACTTCTACTGCTTGTTTCATCTTCGTTACTTACTGCAAACCAACCTGCTGTATTACCCAAAGTTACAGCATTTAAATAAAAATCAAAGTCCATACACCATGTATTACTTAATGCAGAACTTAAAGTTAATGCACTTGATTCATTACTACCACTACGTTGAAAATCAAATTCCCATCTATTATTTGCAACTCCTATATTTGCATGTTGGTCAGTTGCATTGTCACTTGAGAAATCATCACTAAATGTTAAAGTAGCATTAGATACTCTTTCAGAATTAGTTCCTCTTATCCTATTACCTGCTAGATATTCTACCATGTTATATATTCACTCCCATATTAGATAAAGATTCTTGGCTCATTTTAACTCTACCTCTTGTTTCTTTTCTTCCAATGCTAACAATGTTGTTTTGAATTTTGGTGTACTATCTAACATTAAACCAATAGGATCTTTTCCATCTTTTAATGCGTTTGCAAGTTCATTCATTTCAGGTAATATTTTATCTTTAAATTCAGGGTGCAAAGAAATTGTTCTAAGGTGGTCTTGTGGTATTTGACCTGATGATACAAGATATTCTTTTGATCTTAATATTAATTCCTCTCTCCATTCTTCCTGTTGAATCATCTGATGTGCAATATGATCAGGTTGATCTCTATACTTTCTAAATGGCTCTAGTTTTCTAGCACAGTCTTTTAAGAAAGCAAGTTCCCTAACTGCTTCTTGTGCATTTAGTTTAAACCATTTGAAATCATTATCTATTTTTTTCATTTCTATTTCCCCCTCATACTGTTCTATCTCATCTTCTGACTTTAGTAATTTCTCTGCCTTTAATCTGCGAAGTTTAAATTCATCTTCTGCTATTATTGTTGTTTCTACTGCTTGTTCCCTTTCTTCAAGCTGTTGGCATACCATTCTGTATGCTTCATCTGCTGTATGGCATTTGCCAATGATAAAGTGAATCGTTTGAAAATTAGAGTTACGCCAATGCAATTAAGAGTTCACTCCTGTGTTTGTACTTGAAGCACCTGCATCTTGATCTCCACCGTCTAAGTTTGTTGCAACACTTGTGAAAGATGACAATGCTCCTGATGAATAGTTATATTTCTCACATTGTCTTGCTGTTCCTGTGTTAGTTTGTGTACTGAACAGGTCATATTTAGTTGAACCTGATGCCCTTCCATTTTCATAAGGTGTACTTGAAGTAGCTGAGCCAGTTGTCCATGTATCAGCAGATATATTATATGAATCATATCTTGCATTTCCTGAACCAGCAGTATTGTTTATAGATATACCTGTTGTACTGTTTCCTGTATGTCCACCTGAGTTAGTTGTAGTAGGGGAAGCTGTAAATCCTGATGATGTTTTACTTTTATCTGAATAAGTATATCTTTCAATTCCTGTATTTTGACCATTAATTACAAATCCATAGGTACTGTTTCCAAAAGAACCACCAAATGCGTGTGATGATGATGTATTACCTTGTGAAGTTTCTGCCATAGTTCCATAAGTATATTCATTTATTCCAGTTTGATAACTTCCAATATAATATGATTGACCTACACATACTGAAACAGCGTTTTGTACTGTACTACCCCATGCTCTTGCTGATCTAGATATTGTTGTATTGGTTTTATCTGCCCAAGCAACTTTATCAATGGTAGTGTAATAACCACTTGAACCGTCTTGACCACCAAGTAAATATGCGTGTTCTGTACTACCTGCTGAACCTGCTCTAGCCCTACCACCACCTGATAGATTGAAAGCAGAATCCCATACATCAGTTGATATTGTATAAAATTCAGAAGCTGCTGTATATGAGTTTGCAGAATCTGAACCTGATAATTGTGCTATTTGCCCTATGTCTGGGGGATAAGTCCAAGTAGCAGGTGTTGCTGTTGTTCCCTTAAACCATATATCCATATTACCTGTATCTAAATAACTTGAACTACCAAAATATGTATTAATGTAACCTGAGTTGCTCCCATCCCATTGATTTGCATTTGTATTATCTTTTCTATTAGTTGAAACTGAACCTGATGCTGATGTTCCATCTGTCTTTGTATATTCGATAACAAAATAATCTCCATTAGCAAAAGCTGTATCTCCTGATAATGTAGTTTCAGTTGTCCATGTTAATGATGTTGGTAAATCTGATGCAAGTTTTTCCCAATAAGTGTGTATTAATATATCTGATGAACTATAATGTCTAGCATAGACCTTAGCACCTGCTTCGGGTGTTCCTTTTTTAAGATAAAATTGAATATCTGTTAATATCTTACCATAAAGTTTTGAACTCGTACTTCTAACATATTCTCCCATACCTTTTGCACCAATATTAAGGTCTTGTAGTTCTGCATTTGATAATTGTTGTTCTTCTGTAAGTCCACTTGCTCCAGTTCTCCAATATCTCTTAGCAGTATCTTTCTCTACTAGAATGGAATTGTCTTGTACGTCAGTTGGTTTAGCTTGTGCTACATTCCTTGTTCCAGTTTGTGTAGCACCGTTATTAGTTCCGTTATTAGAACCAACTTGATCTATGAGATTACCACTTGTTTGTTCAAAGTTGTAATATGAAATTAAGTTACTTGTGCTTGATAAATTAGATGGATTAGGATCACTTTGTAATGCAGTTATCTCAGCAGTAGTTAATGCCCTACTCCAAAACGCAACATCAGCTATACCACCATCAAATGTACCACTACTATCAAGTCCACCAATTTGCATATTAGAACCCGAAACCGAAGCACTTTGACTAGTAGCACCATCAGAAGTACCATTGATGTATATTGTACTTGTACTGCCATCATTTACTATAATGACATTATACCATGTGTCGTCAGTTAATGCAGTTCCAGCAGTATGACTTGTATTTCCAGAACCTTGATAGTACGATACTTTATTGGTTGATAAAACATAAAGTTGATTACCCCCAGTAGCAGATGATCTATAGTTACTCCAAATATCTCTACTACCACTACCAGCCGAATCAACTTTAATAACTGCCATAGATGAAAATGCACCTGTTCCAGATAGTATTGTATTTCCTAAATCAACATAATCACTTCCGTCAAAATCCCAATAAGCATCTACTGATGGATATGTTATAATTCGTTTACTATCTTTGTATTCTATGGTCATTGTGGTTTCGTTACTCCCTGTGCCATAAATCCTTCTGATCCTAATTCATCTAATCCTATTCTAGATAGTGCATCTTGGTATGAATCTTTAAACTCCTCTGCCATATCATCTAGGAAATCATACATATCTCTTATTGTTACCTTTGCTGAACTATTTATCTTTTCCTGTATTAATACTAGATATGATCTTGCTCTTGATTCTGCTAACTGTGGGTGTATTCCTAATTGTTCCCACCATTCTACAGCAGCTTTTGAAACTCTGCCACCTGCACTCAAATCTTGTACTGCTAATCTAAATGATGAACGTACCATATTTGCAATCTCTTGTTTTTCAAAGTCTTTTTCATCCCAATTATCAGGTATATTGTTGTTCTTTTTTATTCCATCATACATATCTTGGAACATACCAATTTCTCTTAGAGCTGCGTTCATAGACATTGTTATAGATTCAATTAGGGATTCATATTCCTGTATTGTTAATCTTGATTCTGCATCAGTTTTATTTTTTAATTTTTCTATTATTAATTTCTTCTTTTCAATATTATAATATGCTTCTTGAAGTGCCTTGTATTTTTTATCAATTTGAGCTAAGCATTGTTTCATTCTTGAAAGTGGGGAATCACTAATCATTTGCATGGTTTGTAATGAGTAACTAGATTGACTAGTTCCATGACCTATCATAGATGAGCCTCTTTTGTATTCAGGTAATCTAGATTTTATCTTTTCAATTTGTTTTTCATCTAAAGTAGCCAAGTCGGTTACTTGTTTGAATAATTCTATATCAGTCATCCTTCTAATCCCCCTGCTGGATGATCTCTAGCTAATGATAGATTTCCAAATGTAGTAGCACCACCTGATCCAGTATCTATTGTCATAACTTGCATGAGAGATGTAACCCATCCACCAGCAATAACACCTCTAGTTAAATCAGAATTACCATTAGCTCCTGTTTGTGCTGTTCCTAAACTTCCAAATACTGTTGCTGTAGCTGAAGTACCTGCTATTGTTCTATAATCCATATCTGTATTAACCCCTGCTTGACCACCTGCCCATATTCCTCTAGTTTGTGATGAAACAGTTGCTACATTATATCTATTTGATGATAGATTTCCAAAATCAGTACCATTACCTAATGTTTGTATTGTAAATTTGAGAACAGAACTTACTGCACTACTAATATATCCACCTGCTACTAATCCAATAGTAGCATCATTCACACCTTGAGCTAATCTTCTAGCTGTTGATAAAGTTCCAAAAGATGTTGCATTAGCTTGAGTTGAAATTGTAACGTAGTCAATTACATTACTATTATTATTTCCACCAGCGATCCACATACCTCTAGATCGATCTGTTAATGATGCAACATTTTCTCTAGCTACTGTTAAATCTCCGAAATTACTAGCATTTGATTTAGTCATTATAGTTATAAATTCTATATTAGCAATAGATGGACTTCCACCAGCAATAACACCTCTAGTATAGGAACTTGCCCCAGAAGAAGAAGCTCTAGATCCTGTCAAATCTCCAAAGTCGGTAGCTGTATTTGTTGAACCTGATGAAGCTAATGTAACATAATCCATAGTATTTAGAGGTTGATTTGATGGAGTATTAGTATAACCACTTGCCCATACACCTCTAGTTGGTGGGTATGTTCCTATTGCTACTCCTTCTTCTGCCCAAAATTTTGGAAATCCTCCATACGTTAAATCTGCATAATGATACATCTTTCTAGTATCTGTTTCTTCAAATCTACTTCCTACTTGGACATTAGTTGGTTTTCCATTAAATCCAATCTGATCTTTTGTAATTGTTCCCGAAGCAGTACAGTTATTTGATCCTTCTTGATCTGTTAATGTACTTCCAGTTTGTTCAAAATTATAATGTGTTTGTAAGTTAGTTGTTGATGGGGAAAAAGTTCCACTTCCATTATTGTAAACTGCTTGAATTTCCGATAAAGATTTTTGATCTGTATATACTAACCATTGACCAATATTTCCACCCCATTCTTCATCATTCTCATGTCTATCCCCAATATGCCAATCTGATATTGAGGGAATTGTTTTAGAACCTGTTGAAGCAGTTGAAGATGAAGCCACACCATTTACATAAAGATAATCTGTTCCACTTCCATTTCTTGCGATTGCTATATGTGTCCACCCTGATGTTGTATTATCTGCAATTTCTACTGTTCCAGCACTTCCTGTAAATCTTATACCTGTTGTGTTTGAGTAAAAACTAATAGAATCATCTGCACTTCCACTTCTAAGAACAGTATGTGATGATGAGAAATTTAATGGTTTAATCCATACCATTAATGTAAATGCAGATGTTCCTGTTGGTAACATTTGAAACGAGCCTGTTGCTCTACCATTTGTAAACAACCAAGATTTACCATAATCAGAAGTTGCTCCTTGTATTCTTCTACCTGCGTGATATGTAATTGCCATTAGTCAATCATTCCACCTATGCAATTTGAACCTCTACAAGAGCTCCATTCTTATGAATGATAGTAAACACTCCTTCATTGTTTGTATCAATCTTCCTAATATAAACTTCTCTTTGTCCTACACCAGAAGCTTGTGATGCTACAGTTGTACCGACATCATAAGATACAGAATTGCCTGATACAGTAAATACGGTTGTTTGTGTACTGTTAGTATATTCGTGCAATAATGTTGCTCCACCTGCATTTGCGTCAACGTATGCCTTTGTTGCAACTCCCTGTGCCGTTGTCGGATCTACAACGTTTATGATTTTGTTTGTTCCAATGTCCAACTGCTGGTTGAATGTCCAAGAGTCTGTAGCGTCTACCCATAGCATGGTCTTGTCTGAAGTACCTTTAAGTGTAATACCTCCCCCGTCTGCTGTTATATCACTTGGGGTTGCGACTGATCCCATTTCAATGTTTTTATCATCCACTGTTAGGGTTGTTGAGTTAATAATTGTATTTGTACCGTTTACCGTAAGGTCGTTAAAAACTGCTGTTCCTGTAAATGTTGGACTTGCCAAGTCTGCCTTCAAATCTAACTGTGTAGTAACTATCGCTGGAACGTTTGGCAAAACTACCGTTCCCGTGAATGTAGGACTTGCCAAGTCTGCCTTTAGTGCAAGGTTTGTTGCAGTTGCAATATCGGCTTCTGCTAAAGTTTGATTAATCCATGCACTACCGTTCCATTTTAAAACTTCTCCAGAGGCTACGGCTGTAACTGTTACGTCTCCAACGTCTGATAGGGCGTTTGTAATTCCACCACCATACTCAACCCAGCTTGTTCCCTTGCGGATTACGATTGTCGGGGATGTCTCTGATATTGTTTTGCTTACCCCTGCTAATAATGTTACTTGACCAGTTCCCCCGTTATTGTGTGCCAAGGTTACCGTTGCTCCACTTGAAGCGAATAAGTATAATAAGTCAAATTCATTGGTGTCTGTCTGACCAATTGTGTTTACTGTTCCTGCTCCAATCTCTATAATACTCTTGATTGGTGCAAATGTGTTACTTGCTACTGTTGCTGATTGTTTTGTAAAGCCTAAAATACCCCCGTCTTCTGGATCTTGATTCCATTCTGATGATCCAATAGGCACACTTGGATTGTCTGGATAAGTGTTTAGGTCTAACTGTGTTTTATTTCTACCCCAAGCAATTCTAGCCATATAATAAGATTAGATTAGTTTGTGCTTATAAGCATTTTTATGACTATTATGCTTTCATTATATATGCCAATTCAAAGTATGCTGGTCTATTCTCGTGTGAAGAACTAGCATTTGCTTCAGAAGCATTACTTACACTTAATGAAACTGTGTGAGAGTGAGTACCATTAGATTCTGTGTATTTTCCTAAATCTACTCTACCATAGGTAGCTGTATTGTAATATTTATTTCCCCCTTGAGCATTTGAATTGGTTGTTTGTCCGAGGGCGTGATTGTGACTTCCTGTACTGTTTGTTGAACCTGAACCACTGTGACCGTGTGCTGATGTACCTGATTGAGCTCCTGTAAGTGTTACTGAATCTGAACCACCTGTTGAACCAGCTTCTGTAGAGGCAGTTGCAATGGATCGAACAAATTTTGCTATAAGGTTTGGTGTACCGTTATTTCCATCACATAAATTCCAACCTGCTGGAATACTAGCTAAAGTTCCTGACCACATCAATATTACTCCTGCTGGAATACCACTGATTTGTGACCATGTATCATCTCCCCTCAAATAAGTTGAAGATGATTTTGTTCCAGTTGCAGTTAATCCTGTAGTTGCTGGTAATCCAGTACAATTTGTTAAAGTTCCTGCACTTGGAGTTCCAATGTTTGGTGTTACTAATACAGGAGAATTTAAAGGAGCTTTAGATGATAAATCTGTAGTTAAATTGGTAACTTTACTTTGGGCAATACTTCCTGTCAAATGGTCATTTGTGATTGTATTGTCTTCTATGGTATGGTTATCATTCCACTCGTCAGTTCCCACTTCTGAAATACCGTCATCTGGAACTGTTGCAACCTTATTATGCTTAATAGCCATATAAAGATAATATTATTGTATTATTTATAAGCATTTAATCATCATATAGCTCTGGATCTTCTGCTTTAAGTTCTGCCAAAAGTGCCAAACATGACTCACAAGTGCAAGTGCTTGTGAATTTTGGTAATGCCATTATGCTGTACCATCCAATTCTAATGAAGTATCAGTAGTTGAAATATCTAAATGTTCGTGGTCTGTTAGTAAAAGAGCGTCAGTAACTCCATTTTTAACTTTTAATTCGCCTATTGCTAATTTTTTAGAAGCTCCTGAAGAACCGTAAATTCTAATATATTGACAAGTAGTCGGAGTGAATCTGATATAATTATACTGACCTGCTGTTAATTTTGAAACTAATACTGTTCTTTTAGTTGTCCAAGTGGAATTATCAGGACTTGTTTGAATTTTTATTTCAGTTTCATTTGTGTCAGATTCAAGCCATAAAGCTACTCCAGAAGTTAATGTAGACGATGCCATACCAGCAGATAACCACGGATTTGCTTCTTCATTTGTAACAGCATATTCTCCTGTGTCTTGATCTACCATTTTTCTAGAAGTATAATCTACTGTTGTACCATACCTTAATCTAGTTACTTGGAAAAGATGTTGTGTCATCCATCCACTGGCTGAATTTTGATAATATTTCAAATATCTAAAGCCTCCAGATATAGCATAATCGGCTTCGGTTTTTGTTTCTGTAGGAACTGCTGATGTAATTTCTGTCCATGAGGAATTATCATCTGAATGAAACCATTGAGCAACTCCGTTAGCTATTCCATCCATCCTTTGACATATTCTTATTGCGTAACCAGCGTCATCTCCAAAATCCCAAATGGCATATCCGTTATCACGATAAGCACTTGAACCTGAAACCGTATAAACCTGTGATGAAGTTGAATTATCTTGGTCAGCTTGATTTGCTGTGCTTGTCCACAGAGTGGCATAATAGGTATCAGTAAGTGGAACGGTTGTTGTTGTATCTGTAAGTGCAACGTAAGTTGTGTTACCTGTACCTGTTCCGACTGACGAATGGGCTGTATCTTCTAAAGTTGGGAATGTATAATCTCCAATAGTCGTGTTATGTTTCAAAACAACTGTATTTCCAACACTACCACTTGGTGCGTCTTGTTCTTCAGGTACTCCTGTTGAGGAATTAAATCCTACCAGTTTTCCTGCTGTACCATGTGCTAATTTTGATAAAGTAACTGAATTATCATCCAATGATATTTTTGCTGTATTAGCTGTGATGGCAGTTGCTTGTGCACCTGTTATACCAGTTTTAGCTGTGTTAGCTGTAATTGCAGAAGCTTCAGGAGTTGTTCTTTCTACCCATGCTGAACCTGACCAATCAAATGTTTTTTTAGTATTAGTTTCATAAAATTCTGCGTCATCTTCTGGTGCAGTAGGTTTTGTGTCTGTTGATAATCCTCTAACTTTTCTTCCTCCAAAGAATCTTCGTGCCATTATCCTATTTGAACCTCCTCAAATACCCCAGATTTTTTAATTTTGATAAAAATGCCGTCATTGTTTGCGTCTACCTGTTTAATGTAAATTCTTCCCTCGTTTGCTGAAGGACTAGAAGGTTCTGATATGCGTTTAATGTCTTGATATTCTACACCTGTTATATTGTTACTGTTAAAATTAACATCCCCATCTATTGTATGGTTGTCATTCCACTCGTCAGTTCCTACCTCACTTGTACCGTCATCTGGTGTGGTAACTATTTTGACGTGTTTAATAGCCATGATGATATTAACTCAGTTTGTGTTTATAAGCATTTTATTAATCACTCATATACCTCCTTTTTTAGATATTCATATAGAGTTGGCGAGTCTTTTACCACATCATTCCAAGCCTTCTCCATTTATTACTGTCCAACCTATAACTGTCAAGTTTCATTTCTCCATATATTCAACCCACTATACTTATTTATAACGGTTTGTGGTAGTACATCATTAACATTATATTCATTTTTCTTAATTTTATTTGTTCTTATAGTATGTAATTTACCACCTAATACATCATCATTATACATATTATTATCCACTTTTAGTTGTGATAGATTAGTAAATTTGTGATGAAATTTAGGTATATTCAAGAAATTATAAACACCATCAATTGTTTTTTCAGTATTATTTACCAAATCATTATACTCTATAATATGAATATATTTCTTATTTTCTTCCTGTATCAAATTTTTAATTGATGATAACTGTGCATAAACTTGACCTATACCTGTTTCATTATACCTCATAAGAAAATCACATTTTTCCTCTGCATTTTTACCTACTTTATTAAGAAAAAAGTTTGGGTTTTCATTAGAAAATTTAACAAATGATGCTAAAACTTCTACCATATCTCTAACAAGTATAATTATTTTAATTTCATTTTTAATATGTTTTTTTAATAATTTAAAGAAATCTAATAAACCCCAAGTAGACCTATCAATTATATATTCTTGACTCCAACTACCATAGTAATTTGGTAATATATTATCTATTATAGAGTCAATAGATTTTTCATTAGGAAAATTAATGTATTCTTCTTCATTCTTTACTGAATCAATTCTCCACATTAAATCAGATATTATACTATTTCCTGTAACTGCTATATTTTTATTTTGATTCATAATACTTGCAAATAATGTATTACCTGCTCTAGATAAACCAGTTAAAAAAAAATATTTTTGCACAATTATTTCATATTTAATACATTATAAATACTATTGTTTAACCAACAATTATAATACATATTCCACTTCCTCCACCACCTTCACCTGTATTTCTACCAGCAGATCCTCCACCAGAACCTGTATTTGCATCTCCAGATTGAGCTGGTGCATTTCCATCAAGACTACCACCCCCAGCCCAATCTGCACTACTTCCACCTCCACCACTGCCACCTTGTCCACCAGATCCAGCATTCCAATGGTTTGCACACGCTCCTCCTCCACCACCAATATATCCACCAGTTCCAGAAGATGTAATGGTTAAAATATTATCTAATTGTGAATTGGATCTACCTATACCTCCATTTCCAACAACTCCTGATGTTCCATCAACTCCTTTTGCTCCTAATCCCCCTCCACCACCTCCGTGGGGATATGAAGCAGGAGAAATTAAAATCGTATCATTTCCACCATTAAAACCAATACCACCTGATGCAGAAGTTGATTGTTGTTCAGTTGGATAATCAGAACTTTTATCTCCTCTGCCGTATCCTGCTCCTCCTCCACAACCACCAGCAACTCCACTATTATTACTATTGTTATTGCCTATTCCACCTCTTAATGCCGTTTTACCTAATGCAGTAGAGTCTGTATTTGAACCACCAATTGTAATATTATATTGTTGAGCAGTTACAATAACATCATCATAATACATACCACCTGCTCCAGAACCACCTCCATAATATCTACTTGCTCCTGCTCCACCACCACCAATTAATAATAATTTTACAAGTCCATTACCACTCTGATTAAATGTTATTTGACCACCACCAGTATATTTATAATATGTTTTTCCACCATTAGTATATGTGCTATCTGCATTATTTGATGATACTGTTGCTGGATCTGGAATAGGTTCAACTGCTGATGCTCCTACAAATCCAACATTCATTATATCCATTGGTTTATGTAATTCTTTATTCTTTTTAATTATACTATCTCTATGTGACATTTATACATCCACCCATTTTAATTGTGATTCATCCCAATCCATTGGTTTTTCTAATTCCCAAGGAAATGGTGTAGGTGCTCTCCATTGATAAGTAGTATCTAATATCCAAGATGGAAATGGTTTTTTTGGTAAAAATATATCTTGTTCAGAATCATATGTTCCACCAACTTCAGCAGTATTCATTCTTAATGCTATACCACCTTCTGAATTAACACCAGCGTTTGTATTAATAGTTGTTTCAATAAAAGTTGATGGATCACCATAATTGCCAGTATCAATTGCTTCTTGATCTGAGGAAAGAACTCTTGTTACAACTCCATCAATAACTTCTGCAAAATATCCCATTTTATTATGCCTCTACTGCATAAGCTGATACGATATCTGTATCTGCTGTTCCGAAACAAGTACAGGTTAATATTGCTGTTTTGTTTCCTGCAATATCCGTTGGTTTAGCTCCAACAAATATCCATCCTGCTGGAAAGTTTAATGTTTGTGTTGAACCACTTGTATTGGACATTTTTAATGTTTTACTTCTACCTATTGCCCTGTTTGATGTAGTTAGTGTCAATGTTGCTGAAAATCCCATAGTTTCCACTTGGTCATTGTCAAAATTAATTGCTGTTCCTGACATTGCAGAAATATCATGTATTACATTTTGAACATTATCTATATTATTTCCTGCTACATCTACTGAAGATGTGGTTACTGTTCCAGTAAATGTTGGACTTGCTAAAGGAGATTTAAGATCTAATTGAGTTGTAACTATTGCTGGAACATTTGGTAGAACTACTGTTCCAGTAAATGTTGGACTGGCTAATGGAGCTTTACTTGTTACGGTAGTTTCTAAATTTGCTATATTTGGAATTGCTATTGTACCTGTAAATGTAGGACTTGCAATTGGTGCTTTATCTGCTAAAGATGTTGATAATCCTGTAACATCTGCTGATGCTACCGTAATTGTGTTATCTGAGGTGTTTATTGTTTTATTAGTTAATGTGTCTGTTGTATCTCTTCCTACCAATACTCTTGAAGATGTACCGTCATGATATTCTAGCAATGCTCCGTTTCTAACCAGTTCTCCGTTTGCTATACCACTAGCAGTATTGTCTGCTAATGTTATTTTAGTACTTTTTACTACTGTCATAATGATTACCTATTCATAATACCCATATAAAAGTATTATATTAGGTTTACCTCCCCACTTCCTGACACCGTTAGTGTTGCACTTCCACCTATGGTTACGCTTCCTATCGCATAAACCTCTGTGGTTACAGTTTTGGATTCACTGCCACTCACATTTACTGGTTCTATGAACAAGTCACTTATTGTGTTTAATCCCCATGACTTGTCAGTGTCTATGCTTAATGTAGAAAGGCTACTGCTGACATCCCCCCATTCCAAGTCAGTTCCGCCTGAATTGACCTTTAATGCCTGTCCTGCCGTTCCCTTTGCTATGTTTATCCAAGCAGAACCGTTCCATTTTAGTATGTCTCCGCTTGAGGCACTTGATACAGTTACGTCTCCCACATCGTTTAATGTGTTTGTTATTCCACCTCCCCATTCATACCATTTTGTTCCTTTTCTGATAAGTATGGTTGGAACTGTGGTTGAAACTGCCTTGTCTACAGTTCCCAAAAGTACTATTTCTCCTGAGTTTCCACTGTTGTTTTCATGTTTTAATGTCAATGTTTGTCCACTTGCAGACAATATATATAATAAGTCAAATTCGTTTGTATTGGTTGTACCGATAGAGTCAATGTCATCTGTTGTGGTCTCACCTGTTATCTCTACCATTGTTGCTGTTGGTGTAAATGTATTACTTGATAATGTTGCACTTTGTTTTGTAAATCCTAACAATCCCCCGTCTTCTGGATCTTCGTTCCATTCACCTGTGCCTATAGGATAGTTACTGTTGTCTGGATAAGTTAATAAGTCTACTTGGGTTTTATTACGACCATATGCGATTCTTGGCATTGTATTACCTAATATTTAATTACTTATAAGCATTTGATTGAACTATTTTTTACCCTTGAATGTCTTGGTCTTGCCGTCATCTTTCTTGACGACTGCACTTACTTTTTCACCAAATCTGACTTTTTCATTGAGTCCACCCTCGTTTCTAAGGTTTATCCATTCCAATACCTTGAATATGTCTCTCATTCTCATTGGTTTATTATCCACGATACTGTTATTAAAGCTTACTATATTAGGCTTTAAGAAATAACTTCCCCTCGTTAAAGGGGGTTTACTGGTTCAAAGCCAATGTCATCGACCATGTAATACAGGTGTTCTACCTTAACAACATCTCCGACACTCATGCTTCTTACTCTGCCTGAATGTGCAAATATGTTTTTTCCAAAGTCGTTTTGACCTTTCATATATGCTTCTTCTAAGATTTCTTTTATTGGTTTTGACAAGTCCAAGCTTCCTTCTGGAGCTTCTAACGGATTTTTGAAACCACTTGGAAAGTTACCCTCTTCAATAAATTTTTTGGATATTTCTCCCATGAAATCTGCTCTTTGTCTCATGAATAGTTGTATCTTCATCTCACTTAGTATATACTATTAAGTATATATTAATGTTACTCAATAAAAAATAAAAAACTAGTTGTCCACTTCTGAACCGTCATGGACTAATTCAATGTCTACGCTTTTCAACGCAACGTTGCTGTATTCCAACGAATGCTGATCAATTCCACTTATCCAGTGTTTTACCGCAACAACGTCAAAACTTCTTACTACAATCATATCTGCATATGATCCGTTGTATTCGAAGTTGCTTTTTTTGTGAACATGGAACGCCATTTTTTCCCCGACTTTTGGGAGCATATCAGCGTCATCCTGTTGCAATTCTGCAACAATTCTTGGATTCTGTTTGTCAGAGATGTCTCTGAATAATATCTGTTTCATTTCACTTAGTATATACCATTTGGTATATATTAATGTATGTATTTTGTTTTTTGATATTTAAAAAAGAAAAAAATGTTATCAAACAATAATAGAGCGACTAGACTCCGTTCATTGTGTGGTTAACAAAGACTTTAAGTGTATCACTTGCTGTCTTGTCGAAAGATGCGATACTGAAGTGGGTAAGTAATTTACTTCCTGCAACTGGTGTTGCGTTATCATGTATTGCTCCACCGATAATGCCTGTTGCATTGAAATCAGTGGTTGTCCAACTTGTCAAGTAAGTAACTACGTCTAAACCTGCACCAGTATTGTCTGAATCTTGGTCGTTGGTTGTAGGATAGTTACTATCAAATACTTTTCTTGATGCTGTAACAGGTGTTGTTACAGAGGAATAAGTATCTGCTTTTGCAGGTGTTGCAGAGCCAGTTCGGAGTTCTAATCTACCAGAACCAAAGTTCTCGTTAGAACCTAAAGAGGTTTGTGCTTGAGCTTTGACTGCGTAGTAAACATCTCCATCATTGGTAACTAGGTTTGCACCATAATGCCATGATTTGTCTACTGCTTCTTCACCATCGTAGGTAGTTTTTACGAAACAAACGTTATTGTTTGGATCTAATTCTACTCCACGTTTCATGTAAGTTGGGCAATGATCTTTCCAAGACAAGAAACTTTCGAGTCTGTCTTCAATTGATGGTATATCGATTGCCATTATGTTTGATAATGATTCAGTCTTTATAAGCATTTATATTGAGGTTATTACCAACAATATATGTAGTAATAGCTCAATGGAATTTTGTACGTAAAAACGTAACTATTGTACGTGTATACGTATCATATGAATACAGGTTTTACCTTGGAGTGTATCACGTCTGTACCCCATTCATCCTCGGTTTCTGACACACCGTCAGGATAAATCCAAGTAATCTCTTTGACATCGTCTAGAATCCAACCAATGATTATAATGGTCTCGCACGTGCTTTCACTAAGTATTCTTCTTCTGGTGAATATCAGTTTTGCCTGAATATCTGACAGGTCTATCCTCTCTATGTTCTCCTTTCCCTTCCACAGTTCAAACCAGTCTATCACGTCTAACGGTATTGATGTCAGTTTGGACTCCCCCTCTTTTACAATATTTCCATCTTTTAGAACAAGTCTCCAGACTATGTCATCTGTATATGAGTTGATCAAAGCTCATCAAATATAAAATACCAAGTCTTGTCAGTCAAATCTCCCTTCAAACTTACCGTGGAAGCCACTTCCATCTGTGCCACGATATAGTCTGTAGATTCACCTACGTTGTTTATCATGTTATCGGATTCGGATATTGATATGTTTTTTGGAGTACCTGATGTGAACGTGAATACGTTTGTCTTTGTACTTATGTCATTGTGATCAAGCATTGTGTCCCCACTTGAGTTTTCCGTACCTGTTGCCTTTACGTATCCAGAATTATCCCCACTGTTGTGGGTAGGAAGTTCAGTTCCAATAAAAGTCTCTATTCCAGTTCCAAAACTGCTTCCATCGGTATAAAATTTAACATTTTCAATTCTTGTAAAGTCACCGCCAGTGACTTTGAGGTAAATGTGCTTCCAGAATGAGTTGTTTGTTCCAGATACTGGTACGTCTATAGTTCCCAATAACTTCCCATTTGTTGACATGTCATTGTTATCCAATGTTTTAAAACGTATGCTCGGCTCGTTTCCTGTCGTGTCTTGTGACAAAGGTGAGCCATCTGTACCACCATAATCGACCATTACACTAACGGTAGCAACCATGACAATATTATAAAAACAGAGTTTATAAGTATAAAATAATGATCTATTCTTCGTCTTCTACTTCAAATTCTTCGACTACTTCAACTACAACAGGTTTTGCCTCTGCTTGAGCCAATCCTTTTGCAATTAAACGTCTTTGATGGTATGGTAATCTGTTAGGCATTAATCTAATAAGAAAAGATACGTATATTAATATTTAGTTTTCAACCAATTGGATTTTTTCATGCAATTTATGTTCCTCATTGCCTTCTTTTATATATACCTGTACAAGAATCTCTTCTGGTTTTAGGATGTTGATTGGCTTTCCATGAACAATTTGATTTGACTCTATTGGCACGTTGACAGTAGACCACTTTTCTGTCTCTGACTCCAAGAAAAATTCAATTAGAGGACTTCCTACCTCCTCCTCTTTTCCACCTGCATTCCATACTGCGTTTGGAACTTCCATTCTTATTCCGTTGCTGATTGTGACATCAACATATGAGTACTCTTTATCAAAATCAATTTTAAAGTCACTTCCGATAACTGCAAACTTTGGTATGGTTATATTTTTTCCTGATTTTTTTGCAACTACAGGTTTTTCCTCCACATTTTGTTTCTTAATAACTGGTGATACTACCTCCGTATTCTCCTGAACATCGTTTGGAGTTTCTGACAATTCCTTGGTCTCTATTCCAGATGACCTAATGGTTGTCTCTGTCGGCTTTATTTTATTTTTTAGCCAGTTTGCAGTATCTTCCATAGATGTTATATGAAATCCTTTGATATATAAAGACTATGATATACCTTAAAATATGATAGACGTTGCTCAAGAATATCTCTTTAGCATTCTTCTTCTAAAGAAATCCACGATAAACGAGGCTAATCCTCTCTTTCCATAGAATTTCTGAATACGTTCAACATCGTTTTCATTAAGTGTGACTTTACCATTATAATATGGGAACATTATACAGTCATTGCATTGTGTGTTATGTTTGAGTCCGATTGCGTGACCACATTCATGTATCAGGGTATGGATTATATTATAACATTTTAATTGGTTTCCATCAGGAGTTCTTGGATCTACCAGTCCTTTCTCCTTTGCCTCCTTGCCTGACATTGAGCCACCTTTTGAACTCCATATGTAATCATCGTTGAATGTAATATCTCCCCCAATTTTTGCGTTTGTTGGAAAGTATGCATAAGCCAAAACACTTGGTCTTTCCTTAAAGTATTTGTCATCTTCCTTTCTTTTGAACTGTAAAATAATATCTGCCGTCTTGTTAGGATCTCTTTCCCTCTTGAATCTGATTGTCTTTGTTCTCAATCCCCATTGTCTGAGTGCAACCTTTAGTGCAGTCTCCTCAAATGTGTCGTCTGGAAATGATCTTGAACCGTTGAGTACTTTGTAAGTAACATATCCAAACTCCCTTGTCTTTCCGTTTCGGTCTACAAACTTGTTTGGTGTCCACTTGTGTTTCCATTCGTCTATAGGTGCATACTGTTCTTCAATATTTGATTCAAACTCATCCTTACTTGCGATGATGAAACAAAACGGTTTAGCCTTATCAGTCATGTATAATATAAAAAAAGGGTAGAATAAAAAGATAGCGTTTTTTGATTTATTCGCTTAATTCTTTTTTTGCCTTTGATACTGCGTAATCAATAGAGAAACCAACGGTCAAGCCGATAAGAATCATCTCTGTCATACCCAATGTGGCTAAGCTCATTGTTTGAGCAACAGCAACACCAGCGAAAACTGCTACAATAATAGCACCAAGGAATTTACGCATTGAATAGGTTTCCCCATTTGCATTTACATATCCTCTAACGGTGTTTAATACTGCACCACAAATTACTGCTAGTGTTGTTACTAGAACTGGATCTGTCATATCTAAAAGGGGTTGAAACTAGAGATATATAAAGTTTAATCGTCACCAGCACGTAGAATTTCCTTTATAAGTCCGTCAAGGTCGGTGTTCAGTTCTGGATGTGCCTTGTCAGTCTGCTCGTCAACCATACGTGCGAGTATGATTATGGCTTTTTCTATCCTGAAATTACGTTTTGACATATCATTTAGGTCTTTTTGCATTTCTCTTAGGCATTTTGACCTAGTTCTAAAGTATCCTACAATAGTGCCAGTTATACCAGTTATTGCAAGACCTATAATTATCATTACTGTACTCTGTATAATTTCACTCTCTGCCATAATACTTAGTTAATAAAGTTTTCGTTATAAACATTTACTTTGGAAGTGGCACATATTTGTCCGTTTCCTTGATTATATCCTCTTCACTCATGTCTGGATATTTGATATGAAGTAATTCATGTATTATGGTATTCATTAATTCAGATACAGGTCTGTTTCCATGTTCTTTTGGGTTTATCCAAATATAGCCATAATCTGTGTCTGCCGAACCCATGTCATCCTTGGTGGTTTTTGTACCAACTGCATGATATCTGTTAAAGTGCTCCAGACTGGTGGTATATGTTATTTTTGTATCAAGTTTCAATATATTGGTCATCATATGTATGATATTCTGAATCCATTCATGTTCAAGTGGTGTGAAACCCATTACTTGTAAATAATGATTCTTTTAATTAAACATTTCTTGGTGTGCCATAATTGCTTGGGTAATATACGTGATAAACACATCCACGACTGTTCTTTATCCTTGTCTCATATGTACTACTGAACACCCCCATTTTAAACAGTCTGTCAAGAGCTCCTCCAGCAGTCCTTTTTGGGATTTTTAGCGTTTCTGTACAGAACGGAATTGTAAGTTCACCGTATTCTCTCATAGCCTTCATAAGCCTCATTTCTGTTTTATTTGTAGTCACATAATCCCCCTCGGAGTCGGTTATTACATGGTTGTTATATGAATACATGTTGGAATTATGACACTCACATTTACTCCTCTTTATTATATGGTCATCTGAAAGTTCCTTTAGGGTTCTTTCAAACTGTCTGCTTCCCCTCCCCATTTCAGCACCAGACTGCTTGGTTATTTCTATCCTTAAACCCCTCATTGTGAGCCTCATATCTGGATTTTTTTCAAAGAACTTTAACAGTTCAAGACGAAGTGACGGTTTCTGTGATTCTATCTTTTTAACCATTACTGGCTTTCTTTCATCAAATATAGGATCTTTTACTATAATCTTGTTGTTTCGTACTGGTTGTGACTTAGACATGTCCGTGAATCACACCTCTTTCTGCATTAAATGAAAGTGTCAATGTTCCCAATCTTGAACCTATAATCTCGTTTTTACGATCCATATATCCGTCTGCATTTTCTACCAAAGTCTTACAGAATGTTCCCGTGTTTCCTAAATGTATGTCTCTTTCCCATACCTTTCCCTCTCCCCAGTCAAAGTCATATGCTATTTCAGACTGGTATCTTTTCTGGTGTAAGTGACCACATAGGAATACGTCATGATAAGCATTATGTTTCATTTGTTCCATCATTCTTTCTGGTTTACCCCCACCTGAACCGTGAATAAACAGGATAGACCATTGTGCTAGTATTTTTTTATTGTATTTTATCTCAAGTCCTAATACTCCACGACTTCCCATAAATGTTAAATTGTTTGGATCACACATGGTATTTTCAAGATATGCTCTGCTGATTTGAGGTATTTTGTAGTCGTGATTGCCCTGATAAAATGCCCATACTTTCTCATTTCCATTCTTTTTACTAATTTGATCCTGATGAATATTCATAAGTTTTTGCGACAGATTCTGCCATCTTTGTCTCTGGTTGTCTATGTCATGTTCAAGTGACATATCTGGATTGAATCGTTTATCAAATGTTGTAATAGCGTCAAGACAGTCTCCACCAAAGAATGTGTATCTGTTCTTGTCTCTGCAAATTGCATTTATTCGTTTCTTGTAAAAGTCCTCGTCAAAACCAGCATGTCCAATATGAATGTCTGAAATCGGCTCTAAGTGTATAATATCATCTTTTTTATCGAGATTTATTGTAATTTTTTTGGAAAACAATTAAAATAATATAATTACGTCAACATATAAGTCTATCGCAAATACTTGTTCGATAATCGTATCAATTATTCATGACAATCTGTGCATAATGGAATACCTTTATCCACTATCACGTCACCACATTTGACACAATCAATCCATTCTCCATCCAGTAACAACAGTTCTGTTACGTCAACATATTATAAAAGAGTTTGTGTTGTAATTTATGAATTGTAAACTTCATTGCTTGTTTCAAGGTCTACAACCTTTGACATCTGTACACTTAGTGTGTTCTTTGATTCAAAAGCCTGTTGAAGTGATTCAAAAACGTCAACCTCTTGCCAATTACCTTCTTCATTCATGAATTGAAGTGAGTATTTCCATTTCATTACAAAAGATAACAATCACATGATATATAAATCGTTAGGAATATACCCTTTCGTTATAATCACACATTACGTTTGAACAGAATACCAATTGTACTTTTGTTTCATATGTATTGATTTTTTCTTTGAGTTCAAAAACTTCGGTTTCTGTTATGAACCCTTTTTTGCAGATAGTGCATTGTACCATATTAACTGATTGATATAAGTTTGCACATATTAACTTACCTCTTTTCTCAATTTTACTTCTATATGACATTTTTTGTTATTGCATCTAACAATGTCCCCACCTTCTTCCATAATCTCGTTACAGTTTGGACAGTAAATCATCATTCATGGTTTATTAAATATTGTTCCAAATCAGCCACCAATAACATCTCTTTTTCCGTACAGTCCTCGTTGGTCATGTATTCTGGATATGCCTTATGAAACCAGTCATATACAAGTTTCACTGTCTTCCTATCCATTTGATATTTTTCCATAATATTATCATGCATATTAACTAAATATTAACTTTATTGAAAAAGAATGTTCACCAACAATCATCACATAATTATTGGTTTTTGTAACAACATACTTGCGTGAGTTGGACAGAATGCCATAAGAACGTGATCCTTACCACAAGTATCCTTTCGTTTAACGGTTTGTTCCACGTCTACGGACTCCATTAACACTCCACATACAGAGCAATGCATTACTTATATAATATACATTATAGTATATAAACATGTTGATTTAACCACGACTAGGAATATGAACTATCTGCCATGTGAACAGTTTCTATGCCTGTATATGTGTTCAGAACAGAACCACATCTGACACCCATTACAACTGTCTTTAACTGCCTTACTTCCACACATAGGACATTGTAGTTCCATTATATGATTAAAACATAATACTGTTTATTAACTTTACGCAAACGGCTTACATTTCGGGCACTGATACCTTCCACCCTCCAACTCTATCATCACACCGTCACATATCTCGCATCTTGGGTTTCCTGAAATATCCACCTTTACATAGATATAGTTTCCCTTACTGTTTATGAGGAAATCATCTTCCATATTTTTCAAGTATTTTTGTTGTTTATCAATCTTTAAAATGCATTGGATTCTTTATGTTTCCACATTTTTCATTTCTATGACAAAGTCCGTAAGACTCTATCTTTGAGCACCCGTATGACTTGTATCCTACCAGTTTTGATATGTAATATTCCGTCTTCCTGCTGTCATGGTCTGGTGTATTGTTGAATGTTTCTGCCACATCCTCCACACTAATCCCCCTGTTTAGCAGGTATGTTGTGAGTATTACCCTGCTTATGTTGTTGGGATTCTCCCCCCTATTTATCTGGTCAATTATTGATACCATACATGGTGGATAAGTCTTGCTCATCGGAACTACTGCAAAATCCTCCAGAAAACCCCTTGCAGTAACAACATATTCGTCAAACATGCTTGGGAGTTTAAGATGATTAGATGAAATCATTTTTTCTAGATACTTCATTATTCCTATTCTCATAAGTCTGATGAACTTGCTTTTCTTGATTAATACAAATCCATGATCAACCTTTTGGTTTACAAGTCTCCACTCTGGTTCGTTGAACTGACTCATCATTGTCATATATTCTGAAACCAACACCTTGTACTCAGAACCATCCTTCTCCACACTGTCCAAATCACTGAATTTCTTGAGCAATATGTTTCTTATATTCTCGTCATCAAAGTCGGACTGAAGCGACTGTTCCACTACCATTGACTCATACAATACAAACCTTTTCAACAGTCTTTTGTTTCCAGTGGCTTGTATTATTTTTACTGCTATTACAAACGATATTATCTCGTATGACACGTTGTCAGAATGTTGGTAAACCTCGTTGTCAACTGCCGACTTTATCCTGTCCATTGCACGTTGAAACATATGATCATATTTTGAATCCTCAAGATCATTAAATCCGTTGAAATTTATTGTCCTCAAATAGTCCTTACATTCGTCTAAAAAATTATATTTTCTAAGATAATCAGACTTCATTATTATTCATACAATGATATATTCAATATAAATCAACGGTTGACTTATATAGGATAAGATTTCCATATGAGTAATATGAATAGGAATAATATACAGATCATGGGAGATCTCTTAAGTGCCACGGAATTTGAGGGTTCTAATGGAATAAAGGTAACAACCCTGATAAGAAAGGGCAACATATCTCATACCAGATTCAAATCGTTTATTGAAAACATGACAGGTTCTGGACTCATAAACAAGATAGAGTTTGACGGTCACAACACTTTTGTCATAACTGACAAGGGAAGAATGTATCTGGAAAAATACAAACAGTTCCAAAATTTGACAGATTCTTTTGGTCTGGAAATCTAAAAATTAAAACACTAATACTTTTATAATATGTTGTTCTTATTAATAGTGACTTCAATGAGGTCAAAAGGGAAAACAAGGTAAACCCTGTTACAAAACGTTATGTCCTATTTCGTGGGTTTACCAAGTTTATTTTGTTAGACAGATTAATCTAATATTGATTCTACAAATTATATGATATAAAAGTCTAATGGATCATTTGTTTGCCCGTGTAAGTTTTCTAGCCTTTAACAGTTTCTTGAACAAATCGTCTCCGTATCTGCTTATTCTTTCTATTGCCTGATGATGCGTGTTGCATACGTACAGGAATCGTTTCGGGTTTTCTCTTATCAGTGGCTCTAGGTCTTTATAATACTGTAGTTGTCCTGAAGTATTCTTTGGATAGTTCTTGTATACAACGTCATTGAATATGTACCACAGATGATGGAATGTCATCCCCCTTTTTGAGATCTTGCATCCGCATACATAGCACTTTGACTTGAACCGAGGAAGTTTTGCTATACGCTTCTTTATTTCCTCTGTCTGTAGTCTCTGATTCATAGTATTATAAGTCTTTGGGTGGTATTTATTAATTGCCACAAATGAGGCATTTGTTGTTTTCAAATGATGTGTTTACATTACAGTTTGGACATACTTTGTAGTTTCCCCCATATTCCATGTCTCTCATCCATGAAGAATGACCTTTTCTACCACTTCCGAATCCACCCTCGGTTGCCTCTAATGGAAAATAAAATTCTACTGACACTGATTCCAATGACGTGTCTTCTTTTCTTTTTATTTTATTCTTAACTATGCCTATAATACTCTTTACCTCATCCTCGTTTAATTTGTTTAGGAATGAGGCAGAACTAGAACGTGAGTCCGTTAGGTCATATGTAACAGATACGTCATCGTCTACATGTTTTGAATAATTTGGTTTGATGTATAAACTGTTATCAGGATATCCATTTATCTCTTTGTCAAATATAATGTATTGACCACCATCTTTATCAATTTGATTATAATACTGTTGATTTTCCCTATTTGGTTCATGTACTGGCTTGTACAATTCAAATTCATCTGTTAGACCTTTAACAAATGACTGTGTGGTATCATGTACTGTTTTTATTCTTTCTACTCTTTTTTCTTTACGTTCACGATCACGTCTGTCGGAAGAAAGTTTTGACTTTAATGCAAGGTCAATCAAATCATCACTTTTTTCTGCAATGGTTTGAAGCAAGTTAATGTTTTTTGCACTAATTAACAGATACTGATAAAAACCATTTCTATTGTAAGGTGTAGATTTTACTGGATGATCACCCAATCCAACCAGTTTCAAGTCATCTGCACTAATATAACTTGGTAGTTTAAAATGAAATCCTACAAGTTGCTCATTTCTATAACCTCCTTTTATTATCGGTTCAAGTTGATATCTTACAGACACATCCTCTCCATCCATTCTTTCTGTTGTACCAAAAGAAAATCCATTGCCATTATAGGAACTTTTAACATCTATCAATGAATTTTTTTCCTCGAACAGTTTTACTGCATCTTTTACTAATTTTTTTGATGGTATGTCATCATCTTCTAGATCTTTAGCACTCTGATAATTACTCATTCCTGATATTGATGTACTCCAGCCTTTTTGATTCCCTACAGAAGCATTGGGTTCTGTAAATTTAAAATCGTCTGATGATCCATTTTTCTTGGCAAACTTGCCGTGATCTCTTGGATGCTCCTCTTCCCTAAACTCTTCGTTTGCTTTTGATTCATTATTATGTGCTGGGAAAACATTATCCCAACCGAATGCGTGATCTCTTTCTATAGGTACATTATAATCATTTGTTGAACTTGTTGTTTGTCCTGATGGTTTTGCTCCTTCAATAAATTCCTCTCCACAATTATTGCACTTACTCCATTCACTTCCTAGTTCTGAATAAAGTATATCGAGACTATTACAGTTAGGGCAAATTAATAATGCTTCACTTGATTTTGATTTATGAGACATTAAATGTTGGAATCTTTCTCCTTCTCCACTATTACCTGCAACACCAAACTCCTTTCCACATATGGAACAATTCCATGACTCTGTTGCGTTTGCCTCTTTAATCCATGCAGTGCCATCGTCTGTCTCGTGTGGTATGATATATCCCAGTTCCCTCAGAGTCTTGTCTGCAATTCCTAGGTCTCGTAACAGTTTAATCTGATCTTCTATCCTTATCGGATCATCATCCTCACCAGCTCCAAACCACTCTTCACCTACAGACTCACCGCTGACAAATGCATGTACCCTTCTCTGTATCCTAGACGGCAAAAATTCCAAGTCAGGCAACACTCTTTGTACCATCATTGTAAGAATAGTTCCAATCGGAAGCTGATCAAGTATCATCAACTGATCAAATGATTCCCGTAAATAGTCTCCTTTAACCTTGTCTTCAAATATCTCTCTTATTCCCTTCCTTTCAGACGGATCTAAGTCTTCCCATTTTCTGCTCTTTCCATCCCCCTTTTCATTCTTAACAGTCTTGGAATCCCACCAGTCCTTTGCGTGTAGCTCAGTTCCGTATGCTGAATCAACAATTTCATCCCCGTTTGGAAGTTTTCTTGGAACACCGTATCTCTTCATTGCAGTGTCTTCTGCACCGTATGATTCACTGTCAATGCCGTATAATGCGTTCTCATATTCTTCTGGTGTGTGGTAAGTATTGTTCATATAATCGTCAAGTGCCATGTCTGTGTAAAAGTCTATTCCGTGATTCTTTCCAGTAGGTTTGAGGTCACGCTGTCCCTCCCCAGTGATATGTTTGTTGTACATATAGTCTGCATACCTTCCAATTATCTTCTGTCTGACACCTATTCTCAACTCGTTCCATGGCTCTGTCTCGTGCGGAAGTTTTGCCTTTTCCCACCAGTTTTTTGCGTCTTCCAACTGTTTCTGCGTATATTCAAACGATTCAATCCTGTCATTATCTGGATCTTTCATTGCACGTGTAATGGTATCCTGTGTATATTGGGCTGGTACACTGAATCCGTGTTCGGTCTGAACGTGAAAGTCTAGGTTTGAGTATTCTGGAATTTCATCCCCACAGTAAGGACACTTCATTTTAATCGTCTCTTGCAGTATCTGACTGATATTCCAGTCCTTGTTGTCCTGCAAATATCCATTCTCCCCCGATTGATCTGAATGCAATTGCTGGATCTGTTCTGAATGTCGAAAGTAGTCCGTCTACGTCTTCCTGAGTCATGTATCCTTGAACTGCACTCTTTTGACCGTTAATATCGCCAGTATCTGGAGAAAATATTCCAACTTCCAATAATCCGACATCTGGTGAATTACCCATATTTCCACCGCCATAGCCGTGGTCTATAACTGAAAATTCCCAACCGTCATTTATCTCTTTCATTAGTTGTGCTTCATTAGTCATCATTCTGTTTAATTTATAGTTTTTTACTCTTTCCTGTTCTGCTGAAGTCATAAATGCCCATGCCTTATATTGATCAATTCCTAAAATAGAACTCAATTGTTCATGTTTCATCTCATCGATTGGAAGTTCAAAGTCCCACCAATATCCTACTCCGTCACTGTCTCCAGTTCCGTCATACATAAACACGTCTTCTGATTCATCTGCTTTTGATTCTCCTACCATTCTAACAAAATCATTTCCATGTGTTTTATGATCTTGTTCATGTTCTGCTAGACCTTTCCATTCTTCATCTTCGTCTTTATCATAAATCCATTGACAAGTATTACATCTTGCTTTATTTCCAGATATGGTAAAACCATGTTCTTCTTCTTTTGATTCATTTGCTTTTGATTCTCCAAACCAAACAAATTCTTTCTTATCCATATCCCAAATTGGACTACCAGATACTTTTGCGTGAGATGTTGCTTCTTCTAAAGTATCATATATTGTCATCTCTCCCTGATCTGCAACTCTAAATCTACCTTCACTTGCTTTTGATTCAAATGACGTAGGTGGACTATTTGAATATGTAAATCCTTTTGCCAATATTTCTGCATCCTCATCAGTCATGTTGTGAATTTGTGCGTTATGATAAAATACCCCATCCCATGTTGCATTTTCTTCAATGGTCATGTGACATAATGGACAATAAAAAGGAATACCTCCTTCGGGTTTATCTTTTGTCCAATCAAGATCATCTTCACTTGCTTTTGATTCATTTGATTTTCCTTGTGTAATAATTGTTCTAGTATGATTAGACAACTCATTCCAATTCTTTACAATGTTATCATCATGACCTTCTGTATAACCATTATGAGTATCAATTATGATTTGTTTTCTTTCTGCTACACTAGAATTATCCCAATCAATTCCAACTCTTTCTAAATCTTCTAACGTATATTCACTTGCTTCAGTAAAAGTATGTGTTACTTGTTCACCGTCTTGTTCTGCAATCATTACTGTAACGGTATGTTTTTTTGATTCTGGTGGGTTGAAAAAGTCTATTGCTTTTTGCTGTGCATCGTATGATGTATCGGCATAAATTTCAGTTTGTTGATCCTCATAAAATGCTATGTATCCATTTGCTTCACTTGCTTTTGATTCTTTGTAATAACCAGTATCAGTTGTTGAAAAATACCAATCCTTAGTAATTTTCACTGCTTCATCCATACTTGATAATTTAAATTCAAGAAATATTCCATGTGCCATATCCCATAGACTTGTATCCACATCTGCTTCAAACATAGCTCTTCCCTGTTCTAGTCTTGTAATTATTTCTTGGTCTACTTCACTTGCTACTGATTCTTTGTGATATGAATCTGGAATTTCATTTAGTGTACTAGATTTATTCCAAAATTGCTTACTCAACTCTTGATCTCTTTCTAATTTTTCTAAATCACTTCGACCATCCCAATCTCGATCCTCACTTGCTTTTGATTCAGTTAAAATACCGTGTCCTGCTAAGTGATATTTTGCAACTTCTTGAGAGTGCATGTACATATCAAACCATGCATCACAGTGTTTACATCTATAAGTTCCAGATTGATCCATAGTATATACCTCTTTGAAATTGTCACTGAACCAATCTCCCCAAATATGTCCTTCACTTGCTTTTGATTCTAAACCATATATGATTTTTTTATCTTCATCAATCATATTAAATGCATTATCCCAATTATCTGCGATTCTTTGCTGTGTCATATGATCTATTTGATTCCAATTACTTTTTACATTGTTGTCCTGTCCAACAAAACCATATGTTGTGTTGATTATAATTTTTTTTCTGTCATTTTCTGATAAATTATTCCATAAAGGTTCAATGGTATCATATAATTCCAATGGTGAAAATTCACTTGCTTTTGATTCTTCCATTTTTCCTGTCCAACCCCAGTTTGATTTTGGAACTGTCCATACTCCTGCTCTTTCTAATTCTTTGGAATCAAAAGTTCCCCATTCGTTAAAGTCAGCCTGAACATATCCGAACCAAGCATGTGCCTGAATGTCATTGCCATCAGCACCTACTCCAGTATATTCACCTTGGTCTTCAACTGCATACCAGTACCATCCTTGCATTGATTCCCATATTTTAATTACCTGTTTGCCGTCAATTGTCATTGAACCGTCTGATCTTTCAATCTTTGCCTCTGTTGCCTTTGCTTCCGCTGACGGCATTGTCATCATCATGTTTACGTTTAATGATGTTCCACATCCTTTGCATTTTCCAGTAAAGTCATCAAAATCTTCTGCGTGATGACCACAATGTAATTTACAATACTTTTTTCCCATAGGAATGTCTTGATGACAATTCCAACATTCTGTGTTTGATTCTATAATATCGTCTGCAAAGTCCTCGTTTGCTTTGTGGAAATAATTTAATTCTTTTGATTTTGCCTCGGAAATATCGTCTTTAAATGACATTATACTTTCTCCAAGTTTAGTTTAACATCTACTTTATTATAAATATCAGTCAAGTCATCTTCTGAACCTCTGTCCTGAGTAGTGTCACCAACCTTGGAATAAATATCTTCCGCACTAGCTCCACTCTCAAATGCCTTGGTTACGTTGGATTTCTCGTCATCAAGTTTGTTTAATGGTGCTAGACTTTCTCTTGCCTGTTGCAGTTCTTGTTCCTCAGTCAAAGATTCTCCTTTTTGTTGCCAAGGTTTTCCTTTTATGTCAGTTGTAAGATCATATGGATTTGACAAAGATTTAATATCATTTTGCATTTGGTCTCTTGCGTCTTCTATATATGTTGGATAAGGATTATCTTCTACCTGTGGTGCATCTCCATCCATTCTTTTTTCATCATCATCCCAATTATTTGATAATCCCACTGCCTCTCCGTCTTCTGTCTGTTCCTCGTCTGTTGTTTTAATGTCATCTACGTCATCAAAGAAATCTTTTTTCTCTTCTTCGTCAAAGTCTGTAATCTCGTCAACTCCCTCATCCTTCATCAAGTCCTCCACTTTTTCATCATAATCATCATCACTCACTTCAAAACTGGTTGTTGGCTTGTCACATAGTTCACACCACTCGTCTTGTGGGTGTGTTATGTCTACTCCAGAATCTGTTTTATGTACAATGTCCTCAACCATTGCCTCTCCCTCTTCTTTCTGTAAGTCTTTTACATCTTTAAATTCACCATTATCACCCATGACACTGATATTTATTCTATCATCATCCCAATCTCCAATTTTTGCCTCTCCTTGTGCATTACATTTTTTACATTCACCTTTATCCTCAAATTCTGTACCACATTTATCACAATAATCTCCACCTGTGTATTCTATTTCTTCATTTGCTTTTAATTCGCCAATTAATGACTTTAGTTCTGAATCTGCATGTTTATCGTTGTAGTGTATGTTAAGTGACTCTTGTCCCTTGAATTTTTTGGCACATTTTGAACATTCTATGCTTGTCTCTCCTGAAAGAGTACTGTTAATTAGTTTATGATAGTCTGTGTGTGATTTCAATGCTTCACTTGCTTTTGATTCAGTCCACACACTTATGTCAGATGCATCATTCAAATCTCTAAGGTTAGATTCGTGATCTCGGTTGTCCCTGTAATGAGCATCCATCATCTGTGGTGAATTAAACTTTACTCCACAAGTTTTACACTTGGCATCTACATATCCAATTATACCACCTTGATCAAATCCTTCACTTGCTTTTGATTCTCCTTCCAAATTTAAACCATAACTGATAATACCACTATCAACTCTATCTCTTATATTAGTTGGTAAATTTCCATAACTGGTATTTGACAATGAATCCATAGCAGATTTATTCTGTGCTGACCATCTACCTGAATCTGTTCCAGAATCATCTAAATTATGCAATAAAGAATCACTGTCATTTCCATCATCTCCGAAATATGATTGTCCTGTTTCTTCATATTCTATACCACCCTCAATCATAATACCTTCTCTTTGACTTGGACTTGCTTGATTCCAAACTTGTTCCATAGTTCTTCCTTCACTTGCTTTTGATTCATAGGTTAGATCATTTGTTAAATTTACGTGTCCACAATAACGGCATTTGGTTGTATGAAAAGTATCACCGTCAGTTTCATAAATTTCCTTATCACAGTTTTGACAATTTATTTTTGATTTTTCCTCATAAACGTAAGTGCCGTGTCCAGTAGGTCTTTTCCGATATCCTGTTTTTTCACTTGCTTTTGATTCATTTAATCTATGTTTATTTACAAAATGTGTTTCCCAAAAATCTTCACTGCCATCCCATTTCTCAGCACATACAGGACACACTCCATCTTCTTTTGCCTTTTTCAATAGTTTCCTTCGCCCTGCCTGTAAGTATCCATCACTATAACTTGATGGATCTCGTTCACTTGCTTTTGATTCAGATGATATTTTATCTTTACCTTGTTGTGGTATATCTTCCCATTTTAAATAAGCCCATGCTTCTGGCAATCCAAAATAAGACAATGTTTTTTCTTTTAAATCTATATTGAGTTGAGGTGAATTTTTATCCCAGTTTGTTGAATAATACCATGAATTAAATCCTTCTTCAGTTGCTACTGACTCACCTTCTTCTTCTTGTTCCTCGTCACCACCATATTTTTTATTAATTTTAGCGATTATATCTGATAATAATTCTTCTTTTTCATTTGATTTTGATTCTCCTTCAGGCGGAAATGTCATTGCACAAGTACAATCAGAACTGCCATAACAAATAGTATCTCCACTAGCTGGTGATGAATGTGAACCTTTTACATGACCACATTTTGGACAATCTTCACTTGCTTCTTCAGTTGCTTTTGCCTCTGTTGCTCCGTCTTGGAAAGGTTTTTTGATTTGTGCTGAACGTGCTTGTAGGTAAGAGTCGTACATGTTTTTGTATGTCTTGTTCTCGTCAGACTCTACTGCTTGTGCTCTTTGTTTGACTGGGGTTGACTTGTGTAAAACTTCCCCGATTTCTTTTTTTACCTTTGAGCCAAATTGATAAAATTCTAGTGAAATAAGTGTCTGAATGTCGCTTGGTGTATATCCAAGGGAATGAAGTATTTCTGTTTTGCTCTCGTTTGAACGTGTTTGCCAGTCTTGTGAAACTTTGACTGTTTGTTTGGTAATTCCGAATGCCTCAAGTGCCTCTTGTGTGTGTGAGGCAAATTGATGGTCTTGTAATGACTCTGTACTCAAATAATGTTCTGAGCAGATTTTACATCTATACATCATAAAGTTCCATCTCTGCAAGTTCGTTTTCGTTTAACTCTGAGTATTTTTTATTAAATAAAGATTTTGCTGACATGTCGTTGTCACTTGGCTCGGTTTCTGAAACCATTTTTTCTGCCTCGTCTTCTGACATATTATCCCATAATACTAACTCTCTTGCAATTTGTCCAACTGGAGTTCCATCCAGTTTTCTAGAGATGATTTTCTCTTCTGATGTTTCTACTGTGTCTTTTTGGTCTGGAGTGTATGATTCACCAGTCATTTGTTTAAATCCTTTAACGTAATCCTCGTTAACTATTTTCCATACTGGCTCAGGTAGTTCGTAAAGTGTCATGTTTGCATACTTGAATGCGTCTTCCACTCCCAAGTCTTTTAGCCAAGAGTATTTTTCCTCATAACCTGAGTCATCCCAGTCTGCCTTTAGTGACTCGTCTGATTTACCCACTGTGCTTGACCAAGTGTTTGTTCCTTTGCCACCACATGTTTTACAGTCTGGATCTTTATCACAATCACATTTTACTTCATACTCCCCAAATTTAAATTCATTTGCAGGTTTTTCTTTAACATCATTCCATAGTTTGGCATGAAATATCATTGAGTTACAATTTCCACTATCTTTACATATTGGACACAAGTCTTGACCATATTTTTCATCCCAAGCGTCTGTATGTTGATCTTCAGTTGCTTTTGATTCATTTACCTCTCCAATTCCACCACAAACATTGCATGTAATTTCACCAGTATTATCGCAAACATCACATAAAACTTCACCATCTCCACCACATTCACCACAAATATCATCATTATCATCTTTACCGTGTCCATCACATTCAGGACATCTTACCACAAATGAATTACCTGATTGAATACAGTTATCACATTCTTCTTTACCATATCCATCACAATTAGTACATTCATTCAAACCTTCATTTGCTTTTGATTCATAAGTTCCTAGATAATTATTTTGAACATGAGTTGCCAACTTTCCTTGTGTATATCCTGATAAACTATAAAATGGGCTATATGGATCTTCCCTCATTCCAATACTTTCTAAAAAGTATTTTCTACTATCTATACTTGCTCTATCCCAACTTGCTCTTGCATGTCCTTCAGCATCTCGTGGAAATCCATGTACTTGTATATCAGGTTGATTTATACGATTATGATTTCCATAATCTTCACTTGCTTTTGATTC
>Ga0209362_1000047_pt1 | contig 121403 bp, 105 predicted proteins | sample SaaInlV_165m_DNA_FD_184680 | JGI IMG/M metagenome (GOLD analysis project Ga0209362, IMG submission 184680) | Marine microbial communities from expanding oxygen minimum zones in the Saanich Inlet - Saanich Inlet SI037_S3LV_110m_DNA (SPAdes)... | ecosystem: Environmental > Aquatic > Marine >... | reverse complement strand
CCAAAGAAAACAGCTTAACCAACTGTCTAAATTTCTTCTCAGAAATATGGGAACGCTTAACATACTTGTTTCTCATTGTCATACAAGAATTTACAGCCTTTTGTCTTATGCATTCTAGTCATGACCCTTAATAAAATAAATCTTCTGTTCGAGTTAACAACCATTCCGCTCTCTGCCGTATAATCATGTTTTCAATTTCATTATTATTTTCTTGATTAAGCACTTTGTTCACTTTTTTTAAAAATTCATCCTTATCCTGAGATTTCACCGAAACTGTTTCAGCAAATGTAAGTTGAGCAGCTGTATGGAATCCACCAGAAGCTCTATCGGCTTTGAAAAGATAATTTTCAGCAGTTCTTAAGTTCGAAGAATAATTATCAGGCTGGCTCATTGAAAATGATATCATTGCAGAATAAAGGGCACCTTTTTTCCAATCCGGGTTAATAGATAACGCTCCCTTAAATAATGTACCAACTTTCGGAAGACGAATTATCCAATTTGGATTTCCACGGCTGGATGAAATTGCGCCACCCAATGCTGCGCCCGTCCAATATAAAATAGACACATCATATTCATCAAAGTTAGGTTTAATTTGGGATTTCCCACTCAACCATTCACCAAATCCGGGGTGTTTTTCTTCGATAGCTCTTTCACCGAAATGGTAAGCTTTGATAAAATTCAAATGAGATTCTGCATACAATTTCGTTCCTTTATCGTAGTCAATCTCAATCATTCGATCAGCCAATTCCATAGTAAAAGCATACTGATACATCGTCATTAAGGAACATGCATTTACCAATATTTCAATGGTAGCAGATCCTTCCTCAGCGGCATTTTTCGCCCGATCAGATTTGTGCAATAGATAGGCTTTTGCAATATCAGGATGATGGTGATAAATAAAAGCAGGCGAACATCCCGCAATGAATAAGAAAAATATAATTGTTCCGTATGCAAAAGTCCGATGTGGATTTTTCATAGAACAGTTTAAGAAATTTAATTGAGGCTAGAAAGCAAATCAGGCTTCATTAATTCTCAAAAATCGGAAATGAATAACATAAATCATTTATTTGGGATCGAACTGAATTTGATATTTTTTCATCTTCAGGATTGGCGATAACCTCATCAATCATGGATACAATCAATTTCATTTCGTTTTGATTCATCCCACGGGTTGTAATAGCAGGAGTTCCAATACGAATTCCACTGGTAATCATTGGACTTCTAGAATCAAACGGAACCATATTTTTATTCACTGTAATGCCTGCTCTTCCAAGCGCATTCTCAGCAGCTTTACCATGAATATTTTTATCCGTCAAATCAATAAGCAAAACATGTGTATCTGTTCCTCCGGACACAAGATGGTAACCTTTGCTTTTAAACTCAACTTCCATGGACTTTGCATTATCAACTACTTTCTGAATGTAAGATTTGAAATCCGGTTTTAATGCTTCGCCAAATGCAACAGCTTTTGCAGAAATAATATGCATTAATGGTCCCCCCTGAATCCCGGGCATAACGGATGAATCAATCAGCTCCGAGATCATCTTTGTTCGACCGGATTTTGGTGCAACTTTTCCCCATGTATTTTCTTGGTCCTTACCCAATAAAATCATTCCTCCTCTTGGACCTCGAAGGGTTTTATGGGTAGTTGTCGTGACCACATCACAATACGGCATTGGTGATGGATGATGACCCGTTGCGACAAGACCCGCAGGATGAGCAATGTCAGCCATTAAAAAAGCACCAATTTGGTCAGCAATTATTTTAAAATCTTCAAATTCGATCATCCTTGGGTAAGCACTTCCTCCACAAATTATTAATTTGGGTTTGTGCTCCTTTGCCAATTGACTTACTTCATCAAAATTCACTCTTCCGGTATCTTTATTCACCTGATAGGAAACCACATTAAATAATCTGCCTGAAAAATTCACCGGGCTTCCATGCGTTAAATGTCCGCCGTGAGCAAGATCAAGCCCCATAATAGTATCACCCGTCTCTAAAAAAGTAAGGAGAGCGGCCATATTGGCTTGCGATCCGGAGTGTGGTTGAACATTCACATACTCGGCATTAAAAAGCGTTTTAGCCCGTTCGCGCGCAAGATTTTCGGCCTCATCTACATGTTCACATCCACCGTAATAGCGCTTCCCTGGATAACCTTCGGCGTATTTATTGGTCATTACCCCACCGGAAGCCTCCAAAACAGAATAACTTACAAAATTTTCAGATGCAATAAGCTCTAAAGTTGATTCTTCCCGTGATATTTCCCGACCGATAATTTCATATAATTCAGGATCGCTGGATTTGATATAGTCTAACGGCATTCGACAAAAATCTTTACCAAGATGAATCTTTTTTCAGTTCTTCTTTTATCCAATTGTAACACTGCGAATTGGGGGTTATAGAGCCTTGTAATTTCCTATTTTTATCCATCATAAACCATTCAGCTTTTCCAAATAATACTTCATTTGCTTTTAGCCAATCTAGTGAATTTTTATAACGTCTAAATCCTTTTGCTTCCGCAGCTTCATAGTTTTGTTTTGCTAAGGTTGCTACAATTTTATCTTCTATTGAGATATCCCTGGATCTGCAAAATTGAAAAGCTTTGTAATAAACATTACCTTTTTGTGCAAAAGATTCACCGGCAGCAGATATAGAAATTGCTTTATTTACCCAACGAATAGCATTTTCAAAATCATCTAATTCAACTTGAATAGATGAAATCTTGATGGCTACCCGATGATCTCTCTTTCCCAACTTAAATAGTTCACCATAGGAATCGGCTGATTTTTCTAGGTCGTTTGCACCGTAATAAGCTTCAGCAAGTTTTCGCCAAGCGATTTTGCTTGTTCTATCAACGTTCAATACGGATCTTAACACGTTCGTTGCTTCAGAAGGTCTATCTGCTACCACTAACCGATCAGCGTAATCTATACCATAAGATACATTTTCTTGGTTTTTAAGCCACCTTGCTTCAAACACATCCATTGGATCTTTTCCACTGAGTTCGTAGGCATTTGCAAGATCACCTTGAGCAGATTCATTATCAGGATCTAAATTTAAAATTTCCTTTAATATAATAATTTGGTCAGAATATCTTTTTTGGCTTCCATATAATTCAGCTAATTCTTTTTTAAATGCAATATCATCAGGTGCCAATAGAGTTAATCTGTCATACTCTTCAATTTGCTCTTCAAGTTTATTTTGCTTTTTATAAGAATACGCTAATCGTTTTCTCAGTTCCACATTATCCGGTAAAATTTGTAGGCCTTGCAACAGTACTGATTCAGATTGGTCAAATTTCCCTAAATATTCATACGCGATTGCATAATAAAGGTACACACCTTTAGGATCTAGTTGATCACACCCTAAATCCACTATATCGCCATAAACCCTAACGGTTGATTCCCAGTCTCTATTTTTATAATACTCAGCAGCGCTACTCATTAATCTAGGACACTTAACGCGTCTTAACGAATCTAACCGTGCAGTTTCTCTTTCATCAATTCCATCCGTATCAACAGGTGGAGCGCACATAGTTAAAACCAACCCAGCAAATATTAAAATATTGGGAGCAACTGTTTGTTTAATAATATTTTTCAATTTCGATGTCTCCTTTTTATGAACCAAATATCTGTTAAATTTACACTAACTGTAAGTCGTCGAATTGATTCAGTTTTCGTCGATCCCATTTGTCTTTCACCTGCCATTAATGCGATGTCAATTTGGTTGACAGGGAACCCGAAATTTATTCCAAAACCTAATGAAGCGCCAAGTTCAATCACAGAATTCTGATTATTTAAAAATTCATCTTTTCGCGTATAAGCACCAGTCCTAAAATGAAAAGTTTCATACCATACCTTTGGAGTGGGTGAAGCAAAAGATACCAAACTCACATTCATATGAGTCCATTGTTTAATGTGATCATCTAAAATTGAAAAATCTGCAGTAACATTGGCACCATTTTTCCAAACATAAACCTCGCTTAATAAGTGAACAGATTCCGTTATACCAATGTCAAATCCAAATCCAAATTCCTGTGGTGAATATGCATTTAATGTGGTAGATATCTCTTCGGAAACAGAATCGGGAAAATCATAAATATCGTAAATACCATTATTATTGATATCTTGATAAAGTTGATTCGTTGTTTTATGCACAGTAAGTGGACTTAAGGTTAGGCCGGCAGATGCAAATGTGTGAATTTCCTTATTAAATAATTTGAATCGATTTGATGAAAGATAAACATTCAGCACTGTTCCGGAATAAAAATGTCTTGAGTTGGTTTGGAATCGATCTGAATCTATTAATAAATTATTTGTGAATCTGGATGATCCAAAAAGGAAATCAAATTTAATTCCGACTTGGTCTTTTTCAGATATTGGAAAGCTAATTCCAGTGTACAATGATGATATTCCTCCCCTACCTGAAAATTCTTTAGATAGCGTTAGCGTGTCTTGATCCAAAATCATTGAACCTGATTCATAAGTGAAAGAAAATTTTTGCTGACTATAGGGTTTTATTCCGAGGCCAAAACCATATTTTCCTTTTATCGGAATAATAAATTGCAATCTATCTAAACCGGAAATTTCATTCCTTACTGATGACGAAAGTTGATCAACACGTAAACCACTATAAGCACTGGAAAGTGTTGAAAACATAAATCGGTTCCATGTAGATGGATTATTGAGAGATAAACCGAATCGATACGCTGGTACTAAGCCTGTCCCGGATATACCAAGTGTTGCACCATCTTGCGCAGGAAAATGCATTCCCAACCCGTATGCATGATACATACTTTGAGATCCACCTAACGATGTCAGCAATCCGAGTATAAATATCAGTTTACGGGTAAACATATTGTACCTTCAATATTGGATCTATACTGTCAGGACTCGCTGTTTCCAGATGTATCATTTGATATGGATCATTTGTAACGCTAGAATACAATTTGATTCCGTAATTTTGAATTTTCCCCTGCATAATCCCATGAATATAGTATTTTAAATCCAGAGTAATGATTCCACCGGATACCGTACCACTGATAAAATATGAGGTTTCCGTTTGATATGAATCTTCAATCAATTCTTGATAAGAAAAAGTCAGTGGATTGCTTTCTAGCGGATAACCAATTACTTTGAATCCATCGAGTGAATCACCTTCTTCAACTTCAAAAGTAAAATCTGCTTTCCGAAAGGTAGTATTTGTGGGAAAATCGAGTGAATCTATATCAAGTTTCACCAAAGATTTAAAGCCATTCGCTCTACCAATTGTGAGATTTGTAGAATCGGAATCCACGACTCCAGGTGCTTGGGTAAAAGATAAATCAGCAACGGTAAGAAACGATGTAGAAATTGTATCGGTTGTTGTAACGCCTAATGTATCTGTTGAAGTGTACTGATAATTTAGATGATATCTGGGAGATAAAGTAGTACCACCCTCCCTACTTTCAAATCCGATACGAGAATCCAATGAATCTACAGCTGTAATCATGAAAGTATAATTTGCCAGCATTGTATCTGCAAAAGCGAGAATTACAGATGAATCTATGGGAAAATATAAGTAAGGAGGCGCTTGATTATCAGATACAGTGTCCTCTGATTCTTGCACCAAAGTTGTCTGTGCAATTTGTACTGATATAGCAGATAATTCCGTAAAGGATGGATTAAGATAATGACTTTCATATTCACTAAAAATCGAATCAACTGTATTTGGGAAATAGGACAACTGAAACGTAGAAGTAATATCTATAGAGTCTGCAGCATACCATAATTGGAAAAATGTACTATCTACAACATAATTAGAATCATCCAATTCATGCATAGCTAAAGTTCTACTTATATTTTCGTTTGAAAGTTTAATTAAAATATATTGATTGGAAAACCCGTTTCCATCACCTAGATACAAAGTTGAGAGGGTTCCCATTTCTGGTGGCGATTGGAATGTAGTAGATTGAAATGAATGAACTGTAAGCGTATCAAGTTTTAAATCGGTGTCGCTTAAATCGTAAGGAATTGATTCTTCAATGCAACCGGCAAGTACACATAAAATTGCGATGAGGCTTAATTGTCGTTTTGTCGACATTAATTTAGGAGTGATTTTGGATGAGGTCATGGATTTCGAGAATACTAACTCGAAATCAGGAAAAAAGTTTCTGAAGTACAGTATTTACGGAACCAGCAATTTTATTATAATCAGGATTTTCTACATCCGATCCCTTGATTAACGATACTTTTTTCTTCGATTTCTTAAAGGCATCAAGTTTCATTATTTTACCGGAAAGTTTCTTTTTATCATCATCGAGAACAATTACAGCATCTGCACATTCTGCTGCAATTTCGAAAGCATTAATTTTTTTCCTTTTTCCAAACAACTTGTCAAAATCAAGCCCAGATTTTCGATACGATTCAACGTCAAATTTGGAATATTCATCCAAGGAGTGAACCAGAACTACGGTTTTGATATCTTTGTAGAATTTATCTTGCGCATATAATTGTTTGTAAACAGCAGGTATTACTGATGCTTGCCAATCATTACAAATCAATATATCTGGTTTCCAAAATAAATGCGGTAATGTTGCTAAGGTCGCATTCGCATAAAAAGTATAACGATCAGAATTATCAGCAAGAACTCTTCCATTTTTTGATTTGTAAATAAGATCCGTTAATGGTTGAAACCAATCCTCGTGTTCTAAGAAATATACTTGGACGCGAGTTTTTGGAATAAAAGCACTCTTTGCAGATGCTAATTGGTCTTGACCATCAAAAGAAAATGGGATTTCACGAAGGCGAATTACTTCACGTAAAATGTATTTCCTTTGGCTGACATAACCATATTTTGGCAACATAGTACGAATATCATGGCCCATTGTTTGTAGTGCAAGTGGTACTTTCGCCGAAAACTCTGCGAGCGGGTATGTATTAGCAAACGGAGTTATTTCCGTCGTGATATAAAACAGTTTCAACGACACGTTAATTTACACTCAACTGACGGATCGCATCTTTGGCTTTGGGGTAAAATTCACTTCCGGGGAAATATTCCAAGAGTCGTTTATACTCTTCTCTCGCCTTATCAATATTACCCATACTCAGGTAGGCATGCCCTAACTTCAGCTGAGCATCATCGTTTTTATCGGTTCCGGGATAAGTGAACACTTTTTCCAGCTCAATAATAGCGCGTTTATAATTTTTTTGGGTATAATAACATTCAGCCAGCCAATATTGACTATTATCAGCCAATGGATTATTTGGACTCCCAAGTACCAATTCTGAAAATCCCTTTATAGCGGTGGTATAATCCCCGTTTTGATAATGACTCAGTGCTTCGATATATTGTTTCTTATAAGTTGTGGATGTAAACGAGGAAATTGATGGAGACCCTTCAACCGATTCATTTTTCAATGAATACATTTCAGTAAAACTGTTTGCCATAGTGATAATTTTATTTTCAATCATAACCAACTGAGAAAGAATTTGGAAATTTGTACTGTCAGAATAGGCGGCTTTATCTTCCAATAATCTAATTTTGTTTTGAAGGGTATTTATTCGGTTGATCAACATAATCGCTACCGAATCCGTTTGCTGTTTTGCAGCCAAAGTTGCTTGCAGCGCATTTTTCAAATCTGGCAATAAAATCTGAATTTCTGTTTCAAGAGATTTTATTTTAGCATCTTGTTTAGAAATCTTAGCATTCAACGATTTAATCTGTTTTGTCACACTACTTTGTGCAGAAATCGTTGAACACATAAGGATCACTAAAAGAGACACAATTCCCATTCGTTTTATCAATCGAAAACTCAAACTATTTATTATTGTTAATATACTCGGATTATTGAATCCGGAATTTAACTTTGACAAATTCGATCTTCCAATCCTTTTAATACTTAACCCATTCTGTTAACAGCAAGGTTCATACTTAGGCCCGTCATCATAAAAGCTGCCATTAAGAATGACCCTCCATAGGATATAAACGGGAGCGGAAGTCCCTTGACTGGAATTAAACCAACAGTCATCGCACAGTTCACAAATACATGCGCAAGAAAAATAGATGCAAATCCAATTAGTACGAGGCTAGAAAATCTATCATTGGATTCAAAAGCAGAGCGTGTAATTCGATAAATAAAAAAGGTAAAAACAATTAACATAATCAAAAGGGTAATAAAGCCTAATTCTTCGCCCATTACCGAAACGATAAAATCTGATTCCTGTACCGGAAGAAATTTAAGGTGAGTCTGGGTCCCCTGTCCCCATCCTTTTCCAAAAAATCCACCGGATCCAATCGCCATTTTACTTTGAATAATCTGATATCCTGCACCCAAAGGATCCAATTCCGGGTTTAATAAAGTTAAAACTCGTTTTTGTTGGAATGGTCTTAATAGACCCCATACCACCGGAGTAAGTAACCCTAAAAATATATTTCCAAAAAACAACCCTACGCCATGAAACACTTTCGGTTTTGAAACAAAAATGATAATTGCCATCATACCTGCCCATATGAAAAATGAAATGATATGAAATGCAGTTAAAATGCTAAAAATGGGAGCTAGAAACAGAAAAAGATGAAAAGGCCTCGCTCCGACCCAAAATAACATGGGAATCAGAGGCATCATTAAAATAGTGGCAGTGCCAAGATCCGGTTGTTTTAATATAATAATGGATGGCAATATTACTATTAGGGATGGAAATATAAGAGATCCAAAATGTTGCATTTGCAAATTTCTGTCAGAAAGGTAACGTGCCAAAGCAATAACAATAATAATTTTAGCAAATTCAGATGGTTGAATACCGACCGGAAGCCCTAAGTCAATCCAACGGTGAGTGCCAGCAATCGTATTTCCTAAAAATGGAACAAACAGTATTCCAAGTGTCAAGAAATACAATACATAAATATACTTATGTATCAATTTTCGAGAAATTATAAATGTTCCGAAAAAACCAATTAATGCAGGTATCAATATTATGGATTGTTTGAAAAAATGATTTTGCGTTAATGAAGTTCCCTGATGTAGCGAAATGCTGTATAATGTCACCAACCCCAGCCCGAAAAGAAATAAAGAAAGGCCAAATAGAGATTGTGGGGTATTGGCTAATTTTCTTGAAAGAATCATGGGGACATTTCGGCAATTTTTGTTGAAGATTGATTAAAATATGCCGCAAATATTCGCCGAGCTTTTGGGGCTGCCACCTCTCCACCGTGCCCACTGTTTTCGATCAATAGTACCAACGAAACCTGTTTCCCATGTTTATTTCCAAAACCAATAAACCATGCATGCGGTAAACCATGAGGATTCTCCGCCGTACCAGTTTTCCCTGCAAGTATCAATCCATTTATTTTGGGGTTCGCTGATTTTCCGGTACCACTCAATCCATACACCACTTTTTTCATATAAGCATTCACTTGATTCCAAATGTGACTGCTATAATGTGGGCTTGATTCAGAAAGAACTTTGTTTCCTTTTAAAAAATGTAATTTCCCGGCTTTACCTTCTGTTGCGAGATGATTGATATACGTCGCCATTTGAATTGGTGTAACCAAAATTTCTCCCTGCCCAACAGCCATGTTTAAGAGATTCCCTTTTGCCCATCCACGTCTTCCGTATCTTTTGTTCATAAATGCCCTGTCAGGAATTATGCCTTTTGATTCAGTCGGAAAATCAAATCCTAATTCTTGACCAAATCCAAACTGTCTCCATACTGTCCACAATTCTTTGAGGGAAAGGCGTTGGACAGTCTGATAAAAATAAACATTACACGATTGTTCAATGGCTTGTTCCAAATTGACAAATCCATGACCGGTTTCTTTCCAACAACGGAAAAATCGATCACCAAACTCATAAGATCCTGTACATTCTAATTTTTCAGCAGGATTCACCCTTTGATTTTTTAACAATGCGATCGTTGTCAGCATTTTGAAGGTTGAACCGGGAGGATATAATCCATTTGCAAATCGATTTAATAACGGTTTATTGGTATCATAAATAACTTGGTTCCAATCCTTTCCTGACATCGATCCACGAAATAATTCCGGTCTGTAATCAGGAACACTAACGCAAGCAATAATTTCTCCTGTTTCCGGGATGGATAAAATACCTACGCCTCGAAGATCCTTTAATTCTTGTTCTAATGTTTTCTGGATAGAAATATCAATAGTTGTAACTAGATTTTTTCCGGGAGTCGGAAGCAATTCATTCCCTTCTAATACAACACCAACTTCTCGTCCAAATGCATCCACTTGATAGAATGAAGCTCCCTTTTCTCCTCTTAAAATTGATTCAAATTGTTTTTCAAGTCCCATCCATCCTATCAAGTCACCTGCTTTGTAATCACTGTGTTTTTCTTTAATCTTAGAAGATGTATTATCTAAATCTTTCATATATCCAAGAATATGAGACGCCCGAACTTCTTGGGTATAAATCCGTTCAGGATGCTGTTTATAAAAAACGCCCGGAAGGGCTAATTTATTTTCTTCAATTCTACTAAGCTGATCAAATGATAAATCTTTTGCCAGTTTCGTAGGTAAAAATCGAGAACGGTAATATTTTTTATAATTGGATTCCAAAATGGATTCTTCCAAATTGATATCTTTGCTTATGATCGAAAATTCCAATCTCCTATTTTCCAACTCTCCCGGAATGCAATACAAAACGTAGGTTGGATAATTGTCCACTAATATGGAACCATTTCTATCTAATATGAGCCCTCTTGGTGCTTCTAACGAAACACCTCGAATACGGTTTCCATCTGCTTGTTTTCTATAAATATCATAATTCATGATCTGGATATTGAAAAACCGCGCAAGCAATAGAAGCATTAACAAAATTGTCATTCCGTTGAATATGATATATCGGTTTTTTGGGACTTGGTTATCAGTTTTCAGCATCACAAACCTTGGCAAAAGGAATCATAAATTGCAGTACAATTAAAAACCCAAGTGTATAACCGACAGAAAAAATCCAATTCAAAAAGAAAATCCCCGGGTTCGTATTAAAAGTGTATTGAAATCTTACAAAGGAAAAAATTAGAAAATGAATGAACACAATACTAACCCATCCTGCATGAAAATACATGGGAATCCAGCTACGATATCGTCCATGCAAAAACCCCGCCAAATACCCCGTAATGGAACAAGTGAGCGATGTAAGCCCAAAAAACGATCCGACGCCTGCTAAATCGACTAAAAAACCTGCAATAAAGCCTGCAATTACGCCAGCAAACCTTCCATGCGTTACACCAATATACAGGACGAGAATCATGATGAAATCCGGACGTATTGCATTAATGGACATCACTTCGGCAAAAAAGAATTGTAGCAAGAAAATGCCAATGACCCAATAGATTAATTCACTCCGGCGCATTTACAATCTTTGTAATAATAAATACATTTAATAATGAACTCAAGTCATTATGCATTTTGACACTCACGATTTTATGAAAACTTGCACGTTCGTCTTGTATGCCGATCACTTCTCCAACGGGAATTCCTTTTGGAAAGAAATCACTAAATCCGGAAGTAACCACAGAATCTCCTACACGGATAATTGCATTTTTCTGGACTTCACGAATCTCACATATGCCTGCATTCAACCATCGTAAAATTCCGGTTTGACCACTGGGGAAAATCCTCACACTAATACGAAAATTATGATCCGATAACAATTGGACTACCGAACTGCCTTCACCAACCAATACAGTTTTCCCAACAATTCCTTTGGGCGTTAATACAGGATTGTTTTCTGAAATACCATCAAGTTTTCCCACATCTACCGTTAAAGAAATCATATTTGACATTAAACCTTTATTGATCACATTTGCCGGCTGAAGAGTTATTTTACTCTCCCTCTTAAAATTTAACATTTCTCTTAAATTTCTGTTTTCTTGAGCTAAACGAAGCATCGTCTCCATTTGAAGTGTAAGCTGTAGGTTTTTTTCCCGAAGCAGGTTTGCTTCTTCTTTTAATGTCCCAACAGATCTGATCCAAGCCATTGGAGTATATAAAAAAGAAAAGACATCATTCGCTTTTGCGCGTAACACTTGGATATCTTTAGAATCGTTTGTAAAAATCAGAGTGATGGATACTAAAACCGTCAGAATCAGTGTCAGGTGGTCTTTTTGTCGAAGAATAGCGAGATAAATGAATCTCATTTAAAGTATCCTGATTAAATCATTACCCACAAAAACATTCAGACATAATTTTTTTTAAAGTGTTATAAACGATAATTATCTTCACGTTTTGGCAGTTATAAATTTTGGTTTGTAATTCTATTTGATTTATGTCGAGCCTTGGTATTTATTTTTCGGAGAACAGCAAAATCAGGTTAAATCAATACAGACTCGTATTTTTCAATATTTTCGAGAACCATTCCGGTGCCGCGAACTACAGAAAGTAATGGCTCTTCTGCACGGTTCACGGGAACGTTGGTTCTGTCTCGGATTAATTGGTCTAAGTCTTTTAGCATACTTCCGCCGCCAGTCATAATGATACCACGGTCTAAAATATCTGCCGATAATTCAGGAGGTGTTTTTTCTAAGGCTCGCTTAACTGCTTCTACAATGTCGTTTACCGTATCTTTTAATGCTTGCCGGATTTCATCAGAAGACACATCAATGGTTTTCGGAATTCCGGAAATAAAATCACGTCCCTTCACCGGAACTGTTTCAGATTGCGTACGCATCGCAGATCCCACCTGTTTCTTGATCTTCTCTGCGGTAGAATACCCAATATCGAGTTTATGTTCATCTTTAAACCATTTGATAATTGCCTCATCCATTTCATCTCCGGCAACTTTGATGGTTTCGTTTAGCACGACTCCATCCAATGCAATGACCGCAATTTCAGTTGTCCCACCGCCGATGTCCACTATAATATTTCCTACAGGTTTACTAATGTCCAACCCGATACCGACAGCAGCAGCCACCGGCTCTTCGATGAGGAATACTTCCCGCGCGTTGGCTCGTTCACCGGAATCTTTGACTGCTTTCGTTTCGACTTCGGTAACACCGGATGGAATGCAAATAACCATACGAGGACGGGCGAGGCGGTTCATGTTAATTTTTCTTACAAAACCCTGAATCATTCCGTCAGTCATATTGAAATTGGCAATCACGCCGTCGCGTAATGGGCGAATAGTTTCAATGGCCCCATGTGTTTTCCCAATCATTGCCTTCGCTTCATTTCCCACTGCAATGATCGACCCATCATTCACAGATCTTGCAACCACCGACGGCTCGTTGATCAGGACACCTTTGCCTTTAACCCAGATTAGCGTATTCGCTGTTCCAAGATCAATAGCAATGTCTCCCGAAATCCAGGAAAAAGTATTGGATAGGTGATTTAAAAAGGACATTGTCTCGTTACGTCTTCATATTGATTCAAATTCGAAGGGTAAATCTAACTCAACTTGATGAAGATGGCATTAGGAATTCATCTGCCGTTAAACGTTTTTTATTCGGAACCGAATGTATCAACATTTGGGTATAATCATGTTCAGGATACTTAAATACTTGTTTCACATTTCCGGATTCGACAATCCGCCCTTTCGTCATAATAAGGACATTATTCGCGAATGATTCTACCACATGCAAATCGTGAGTCGTAAATAATACCGCAATTGACTTCTCATTCGACAAATCCTTAATCAGGTTGAGAATTTTGGCCTGTACCGACACATCCAATGCCGAAACTATTTCATCACAAATTAACACATCAGGCTCCACTGCAAGCGACCTTGCAATGCAGACACGTTGCCGTTGTCCTCCACTCAGTTCATGCGGATATTTGGATACCGAATCCTTCGGAAGTTCTGTTTGGTCAAGTAGAGATGATAATCTTTTATCTGGGTTTAATTCATTGGGATAAAACTCAACGACTTCGTTTAGCGTTTCGGAAACGGTCATTCTCGGGTTGAGAGAACTATATGGATCTTGAAAAATAATCTGAATCTTTTTCCTTAAATGATTCATCACGGAAGGTTGGTATTCTTCAGAATTGAACTCAAAAGATCCTCCAACCTTCGGAATTAAGCCAATAATAGATTTCCCAAGAGTGGATTTTCCGGAACCTGATTCGCCCACAACCGATAGAATTTCACCCGGATTTAAATCAAAATTGATTTCAAATAAAATTTGAGTCCATCCGCCTGTACCAAATAACGTTGTAGCAGACGAAGGATAATAAGCAGAAACATTTTTAAGTGACAACACAGATGACACGAAAACTAATCCCGACCGCTCATCATGGCTTGCTTACTCAGTTTATCAGCTACTGTATTTTTTTCTCGTGGAATATGTTCGGCAGTCCAAGAATCCAATTTTTTCAAAAATCCGTGCGCAGTGGAATGCAACACTTTCATGCGATCATTTTTTACCTTATAATCACCATTAATTTGGTTTATTACAAGCTGGCTATCTGCATATATTGCTAAAGTTGTAAGTTTTAATTCAACGGCAAGTTCTATGCCTCGAATTAAGGCGGAATATTCTGCTTCGTTGTTGGTTTTATCATCTAAATATTCCGAAAATGAATAAAGTTCTTCATCATTTCGATATAACACGCCGCCAATTCCTGATGTTTTTGAATGCAAATCCGCTGCACCATCTACATATAATTTGATGATTCCTGAATCTGTCATTTTTTCGTATAGATTGTTTAATACATCTGACGATCTGACTTTTGAATCAGACAGCAGATCGCGGATGGCGTTTATTTCGTCTTTATTTAGCTTCATCGGTGGGCGAGAAAATACTGATATTTTTTATATAAATTGAGTGATAAGGAAAATCGATCCAGATTTTTTCAACTTATAAAAAAAGGCAAGCTAAAAAAAACCTTTATTAAAAATGTATAGAAAAGTCGCCACTAACAGATCATAAAACGGCGGCGCATCCGGCCAGTAGTAATTCCAAATCACGATGTAAATAAGCCAGGGTATCATCAATAAATTTGGATTTATATTTTTTTTCATACCGATAAATTTTTAACGTTTTATCCACTATCCTATAAATGGATTAGTACCACTTTGTGCGGGGCATTCTTCCCAATAATAACACCAATTGCAAAGGATCATTGGTTTTGGCGGAAAATGATCTTCATTTTTAATGTTGAATTGAATTTCATTAATCCTATTTTTTACATTTTCTACCAAAAATGTTAGTTGCTTCTGTGTTCGTGCTGACCTTATTTCTTTATCATGCTGCAAAAAATGCCAAACTAGAGTCACAGATTTCACAGAGTCTTTTTGGCTTTCAAGAGCAATCTGATACAACGCAAGCTGTCCATCTTTGTCAGCGGCATTTTGGCTAAGCGCGCGTTTCCCGGTCTTGTAATCATGGATTTCATAATTCCCATTCCCATCATGATCAATGCGGTCGGCGATACCTTTTAATATATATTTATCAGAATCATCGAGCTTAAAAATAAATTCGACTTCATTTCCTTCCACAGGCTCCTCAAAAGGTTGGTATCTACGATAAAAAGTCGCAAGACATTTTTCGCCAAGACGATAATAAAATTCCGGTGAATTTTCTGTACGGACAATGGCAACACGTGCATGCCATTTCTCTTTCCACAATTCTTTGTATTTCGCTAAAACACTGTCAAAAAATACAATTTTCCCATCCAAAACTTCATTGTAGAGATATTCAAGAGCCTCATGGGCACGTTTCCCCATAAAAGCTTCAATCCCTTCGTCATCTTTATAGATTTTGTCTATGTAGCGAAATTTGAATTGAGCCGGACATTTTTTATATGACTCAAGACTGCTATAAGAAAATCGTTTAATCAAATCGTTCATTTAAACCTCATTTGTCAGTATTTAATGCTAGACCGTAAAGTTTCTATTATAAGTAAGGAAACTAGTTTTCATGATGAAATTTTTGATTCTTTGCGTGGATAAAATTTTAATTCTAATTTATTTTAATATTGACGCATAAACGGAGTTGTTAATCTAAAATCGCCAAATCCTGTATCATCCACAAAAACAAAAGATCGGTTGATACGATAATAATGCCATGTACGCCGTGCATATCCTTTACTGGGCTGATCATAGCGTTCTACTTCATCCGGAGGACCAAACATAATGTAAATCATTCCCATATCTGTCTTCCATCCGGGCTGGAAAGATTCAAAATTTTGTTTGGCGTATGCAACTCGCATATAATACTCATCCATTAATTCATTTTTCGAAGTTTCCGGTGTTGGATCGCGGTCTGCCCAAAAAGATAAAAATAACTGTTCTCGCTCATGCCGGTTGGCATCTTTTAGCAATTTGCGTTCATCACTTTCCAAGATGTAACGCATTTGTTCCATGGCTTCATCCACATTGGTAATTGTGCGTGAAATTCCCGGTCTTTTCATCATGATGGGTTTTCTTTGACTAGCGGACTTTTTCCCTTGGGTAATTTCCCCAGCAATAAACATTTTAATGGAACTAAACTCGTCTCGCGGCACAATGATTCTCTCAGAAAATATTCCTGAGTCAGACATGTGATCGACGCTATAAGTCCAATCATCCACTTTTTTGGTTTCAGAAATTGCCGATTTGATCTTAAATGTGCCTGGGTTGACTTTCCCGGAAAAAAGAATGGTAAGCGTATTTTTTCCCACATCCAAACGAGACCCTGAAATTGGAAATTCATTTTTTCCGAATCCCCATTCACCCTCTTTTTCTTCCAGTAAAACCGGATAAAGAAGAAATACAGGTTCGCCTAATTTTATTAATTCAATGGATTCTTTTTTCACGCCAGCTTTCCGTGTATCATTATCCAGCACATTTCCTATTACGGTGTACGATCCTTTGCCGACTGTGAATTCGGTTGTTAAGTATTGAACCATTTCACGGGAAGTGGTTTCGATATAGTTGTTTACATGAATATTCTTTTGCCAAGATTTTTTGCCAACTTGAATCCCATCATTATTCACCAAACTGATTGTGGCTTCAAATGCCGCACTAAACCCATTTTCTGATTTTAAGAATTGAAGCGCTGTACTTGGCACATCTAATCGAGCAACAACCCGAACAGAATCCGCCGATTGCATTTCGGTAAACCCATTGAGCTGAAATTGATGAATCGCGCTCGATCCTTTTTTCGATCTATCAATACGCTGCGCATCCAGATTTCCATCCTGAAAACACACAACAATCATGAGTAGAATAATTTGAATTCGTAACATTAAAGGTCTTTTTTCCATCGGAACATTATTAAGCCTTCGGAAGTTCCGAGCCATAAAAGGTTCTTGTCAATATACAAATCATTTACTTGACCAATAAATGGGTAATTGTACATTCGGAAGAAATCATTATTTGTATCCACTCGAAATATTCCATTATCAGTTCCAATAAATAAATGCTGTTTTGTTCCTGCTAAACTTTTGGGAATTGATCCGCCATATTTTGACGGTTCCGATAATACCGACCATTTTTGTGTTTGCAAGTCAAGTCCGATAATACCGAAAGATGTCGCCGCCGCAAGCGTGTTGCCATAATGCGCAAGTGCCGTGAATTGGAATAAACCGATCTCCCTTTCTGCAATAGCTGAAATTTGTCCAACATTTCTAAAGTTTGTTAGAGAATTTTCTTGGGAAGAATAAACCATTAATTGGTATTCAGTTGCGATCCAAAGGTCGCCTTCTACCTCAATCAGATCATAAATAAAGACACCTTTAAGCTTGTCCCCAAGTTCAGTATTTTTCAGGCGTTTAGTTTCTTTCGAAATTCCAGAAATTCCTCTTGAAGTTGCGACCCAAACAATTTCATCTATTGCTACCATCGCCCGGACTCGTCCCATCGGGAATCCTCTTTCGGAACCATAAAATCGCCAATAATCTTTCTTTTTATTGTAAATCATTACGCCATCCATTGAGCCGAACCAAACTTCGTTATCAATTTCAAGAATTTCATATACGGGTAAATTATCCATATTTAGCGTGAGGTCAAATTCAACCGGATGAAATACATGGCGCTTTGGGAAAAATTGGGTAATTCCTTTTGACTCTTTACTCCATCGTCCGCCAATCCACAACCCATTTTTACCAAACAAAGACATAACATCTGAATTTGCAAGCCCGGATTGAATTGGCGTAAGAGCTTTCATTTGCGTACCACCAAGAAAAATCATTCCATCAGAACATCCAATCCAAATATCTTTGAATTTCCCGGTATGAGCCGTTCGAATAAATGCACGCTTTCCTTTGGGAGAAAGAAATCCATCTTGAACATAAAGCCATCCATCTAACACAGAATATGATTCTAGTATATTTGTAGGAATATCCATTGCCGAAAGTCGTCCGCTGCTCCAATCAATATCATCAATATCAGGTGAGGAAAACATCCCAAGCATAATGCCAGAAGAACGGTCTAATTTTATGAAAAGCGATCCAGAACGAACCCACAGCGATTCCTTCGATGATCCGATTTGTTCAATACGGGTATTTCGGTTTAATCCAATATCAACCAGCGAAACCCGATGCCAATCACCTTCATGATTAAAACTATACTCTAACGACTGATTGGTCGCTGCCCAAAGGATACCGGTATCTCGGTCAAAATGAATGGCAGTTATGGTATTACTTGCCAACCCTTGTGCGCGTGTAATCGGTTCTTCAAATCGTTTTCCATAGTTTTGATAACGAAGAATTCCACCATTTTCTGTTCCGAAATAGACATACGTAAATCCTTCAGAAATAGATGTGATATCACCATTTTGGCGATATTGAACCCAATCCATCGTCCCAAACCGTGGATTGGGCTGAGCGGTTATATTTGAAAATCCCCCGAATAAAACTGAGGTATAAATAAAGATGCGGGAAAAATTAATCAGAATTGTGGTGAGTATAAATGTCTGACAACATAGCTTCAGTAATAGGAACAACCCCAATTTCCTCACACACTCTTCCGGCAGCTAAATTGGCAATATTCGCAGATTCTTCCGGAGTGGCACCGGATACGTCTGCAAGTGTAAAAACCGAAATAACTGTATCGCCTGCACCCGAAACATCATGCACTTTGCGAGCTTGGGTCGGGATGGTTTGCATTCCATCTTTTGTAAAGAGAGTGGAACCTTTTTCGCTACGCGTTACCATCACAATGTCAGCGTCCAATTTTTCTCGAAGATTTTGCCCATACGTCTCAAATTGGTTTGGCGAATAACCGGCGGATAACGCAGATTCAAACTCATTGAGATTTGGCTTGAAATACCGCACATGTCTGAAATTGAGAAAATTGTCCTTTTTGGGATCAACATAAATTGGGATTTTAGCTTTCCCCAAACTTTCAAGAATACGTTTCAATGAATCGTGACCAAAAAATCCCTTATTATAATCCTGAAGAATAACTCCATCTAAACCTGACAAGTGAGATTCGACAGCTTCTACAACCGAATTTTCTACCTCATCGCTGAGGACCCATGTCACTTCTCTATCGGTGCGAACCACTTGGTGTCCTTGAGAAATGACCCGAGCTTTAACAGTTGTAGGGCGGTCAGCATCTCGGACAATTCCATCTGTATTAATTCCAGTATCCGATAATAAATCTTTAAGCACCAACCCTTCAGAATCTTCTCCAACAACGCCCACTACCGAAACATCAACACCCAACGAAGCAAGGTTCAATGCTACATTGGCTGCCCCTCCCGGATTATTTTCTACAGAAGTTACATGGACAATGGGAACCGGCGCTTCGGGAGAAATCCTTTCTGAAGTTCCCCACATGTATGTATCCATCATCAAATCGCCAACCACAAGAATTTTCTTGCTAGAAAATTGACCGGTTATTTCTACAAAGCGTTTCTGTTTCATTTTTATATTTATTCTTCTGAAATGGGTGTTTCTTGAGGAAGAATCAAAGAAAGAACTATATATAGAATGATGCCGATTCCTGCGCTTAATAATGTACCAAAAACCCACAAGAAACGAATTAAAGTTGGGTCAATCACCAATGTTTCACCTATTCCTCCGCATACACCTGCAATTTGCTTATTGTCTAAAGAGAGATGAAGTGGGTAAGTGGACTTAACATCAAAAATCCCAGATAAATCGCTTTTCTTGGTTACAATCATGTAAATGCCCAATGCTATTACAAACAGGCCAAGAAAAATATTCAATCCTGAACTCCAGAATTTACTCCATGCCAGACCAACAATATCACTGTGCTGAATCAATAACACGATTCCTAACACGATGAGCAATAATCCCCAAATAGGTTGTAATTGATGATCTTTTTTGGTGGGAGGCGTTTCACCTTTGACCTCAAATTCTTGAGGAAGGATGAATAAAGCAACGATGTAAGCAAGAATTCCTGATCCGCCGAACAATGTAACCAGTATCCAAATAATCCTTACTAACGCAGGATCTACTTTGAAATATTCCGCAAGTCCTCCACACACACCGGCAAGCACGCGATCTGTCTGAGATCTATATATTTTTTTGATAGGATTCATTGATTGATTTTATCTTCAAACTACCTGAGTTTAATTCTCATTGCTGATATTCAAAACATGAACTTTTATCATCTTCGATTTGATTTTTTGTAGGGTTTTCCACGCTGTTGCTTCTTTGTTCCAGATCGGATTTTAGAAACATGACCTTTATCAAGATAAATCATAACCGAAACAAATTGACGTAAAAAATGATCAGATTGGGATGCAAGAATAATGGTTGTCCCCAAATTCTGACCCATATTTTTGATATTTTTCCTATAATCAGATTCCTGTTCCGTTGTCATATAAATACCATAGTCATCCATAATTAGCACTCTTGGATCGCTTTCAACCGCCAATATGGAGGCCAAAACTGCCCGCTCGCCGTGGGTCATGTTTCCCAATCTAGTTGTCCAAAGTTGCCCAAATCTACTTTTTAAGAAATGCTTTTTGTGAATTTCATTTACCTTTTCTGGGAATGTATTTCGGACGATAGATTCTCCGGTACCATTTCCATTCAGACGGTTCCCCCCGACGATTTTAATATCAGGGTTTTGAATCGGTTTCCCCAACCAATTGGATTGAAACGGTTTATTATCGTACAATACGGTTCCGGCTGAAGGTTTCTCTATTCCGGATATTACATTCAGGAAGGATGATTTGCCACTACCGGCAGGTCCTGCAAGTCCATAAATAATCCCTTTATGAAATTCCAGCTTTTTTATATTGAGGATTTTTCTTCCTCCGCGTTCTAAAGACAAACCTTCTGCCTGTAAAATAAGCGATGCTCTTTGGTTCATACTTTACTCCATTCAGATTGTAAAGCTCAGAACCGGGATAAAGTTAATTTTGTGCTTCTAGGTACTTTTCTGTGTCAATGGCAGCCATACAACCTAATCCGGCTGCTGTAATTGCCTGCCGGTAAACATGATCTGTTACGTCACCGCAAGCGAAAACACCTTTTACCGATGTAGCAGTGGACCCATTCTGGGTCACAATGTATCCAACATCGTCTAAATCGACCTGTCCTTTGAATACACCGGAATTTGGATTATGCCCAATTGCCATAAAAATTCCATCACAAGATTCTTCTCTAGTGTCGCTCGTATTTGTGTCTTCAAGCGTCAGACCTGTTACACCGGTTTCTTCAGTACCATGGATTTCCTTAATGGTTGAATTCCATGCAACCTTAATCTTGGGATTATTGAGAGCCCGCTCCTGCATAATTTTCGAGGCACGGAGTTCATCCCTTCGATGAACAATAATGACTTCGGACGCAAATTTGGTTAAAAATATAGCTTCTTCCATAGCAGAGTCTCCTCCTCCAACCATGTATACTTTTTTATCTTTATAAAAGAAGCCATCACAGGTTGCACAGGCAGATACCCCATGCCCCATGAGTTTTGTTTCCGATTCAAGTCCCAGCAATTTCGCAGAGGCTCCTGTGGCAATAATAACAGAATTGGATGCGTATTCTTCTTCTCCAACCCATACTTTAAATGGGTGGGATGAAAAGTCCACTTTAGTTACCGATTTAAAATAACATTCAGATCCAAATCGTTTGGCTTGATCACGGAATAAATCCATAAGATCCGGCCCCATTATGCCATCCGGGAACCCCGGATAATTTTCCACATCAGTGGTGATGGTTAACTGACCACCCGGCTGGTTTCCCTCAAATACAAGAGGATTCAGATTTGCCCGCGCGGCATAAATAGCTGCTGTAAGCCCCGCAGGTCCTGAACCAATGATAATAACTTCCCGATTCATTGCTTATGTTAAATCAGATAGACTGATCTAACAGTTGTGTGATATTAGTTTTTGGAACAGCTCCAATGACCTGGTTGGCAACTTTTCCATCTTTGAAAATGAGCAGTGTTGGGATACTTCTCACCCCGAACTGCAGTGATAATTCCTGATTTTCGTCAACGTTTACTTTTCCAACTTTGACTTTACCTTCATATTCAGTGGCAATTTCTTCAACAACCGGTGCAATTGCCTTACAAGGACCGCACCATTCTGCCCAGAAATCAACCAATACAGGAACCTCTGATTGTACTACTTCTACATCAAAATTATCTTTTTTTAATTCAGCAACATTGTCTGCCATAGTTCTTTCTCCAATTTGAGTTAAAAATAAGGAATCGAGTTTACATGAAATCTAAACACTGTAAAACATCAAAATTCAATTTTGTCTATATGGACAAAATTTTAAGCTCTTGCCCACCGCCAAATTTCTTTTAATGATATTTTTTTTCCGTACATTAAAACGGTTGTATGGAAGATTTTTCCAGCAAGCCGGATCGTCAGATAAATACATACAATCAGAAGACTTAAGGTAGATATAATTTCAAAGGTTGTTGCTTCGCCTGTTGTTACTCTCAGAATCATCATAAAGGGTGTTATTGGCGGAATGAAGGATAATATCTTGGTAATCGGCGCTCCGGGATTATTAATGAAATAAATTGCGCCTATCATAGGAACCATCGCCACAATGGATATTAATCCCATAGACTGCTGCGCTTCCTGCTCGGAATCGAACAAAGTTCCCATCGTTGCATAAATTGCGGCGTAAAAGAAAAATCCCGCAAGAAAAAATGCGATAATAATTGGCAGAGTATCATACGGAAGATTTGGAAGTTCAAAATAAGTTCCCATCCCCGCGCCAACTGCAATATAAAATGTGACTTGCGTCACTGCTAATAAACAAAGTCCCAAAATTTTTCCTGCCATCAATTGCCGCGGTGTAACAGTGGACAATAGGATTTCCATCATTCTACTTGTGCGTTCTTCAATGACACTACGAAGCAATAATTGACCATTTATAAAAATAACCATGGTGAGTAAAAACATAAAAAAGAATGGTATGAGAAATCCTGTTATTTTATCCCCTTTTTCTATGCCTCCATCTTCATCAACTTCAAAAAGATCTAGATGAACCCTCCGACTCAATTCATTTACTAAACTGGGATTGATATTTTCATCAATCATCCGTTGGGTTACAACCGTTCTGCTGAGGGTTCCACGAATACCGGATTGGATTTTCATATTGCTCAGGTTTCGGGCATAAAAGGTCGGCACTTCGTCAAGCATAATTCCCTCAGGGATCACTATAAAAGCAGAAATTTCTTCATCCAGCAAAGCAGCTAATGCATCCGTTTCTTGTTGAAACTGAGTCGGATTAAACATGGATGATCCGTCTTCCAATTTTATTTCTGTTTCAAGCCGATCCAGATAATCACCGCCGATGCCTGAATAATCGACAATGCCGATATGATAGGATTCCGTGCCTTCCTTGTCTGCAAGATAGCCGCTTAAAAACCCAGATCCTACCATGAGAATCGGGAATAAAATCGTTGTTAAAATAAAGATCTTCGACCGTACCCTTATCATGTATTCCCAAGCTATTATTTGAAAAACTTTATTCATGAGGAAGCTCTGACTTCTTCTATGAAAATTTGTTCTAAACTAGGTTTGTCTATTTGAAATGATTCAATATCTACCTTTGGATTTAGCCATTTTAAGAATTCCCGTGGAGGTTTTTTTAAAACACCTTTAAGCGAGGCACCAATCACTTTTGGATCATCCATAAAGTCAGATAATCCAGCCCCGTTCAAATCACCTCTAAATTGAACTTCTACGGCATCTTTCGAATGTTTTGTTCGTACATCCTCGAGCGATCCATTAATTAACACTTTCCCTCGATTGATTAGACAAATATTAGTACATAACCGTTCCACCTGTTCCATTTGATGTGTTGAAAAAATAAATGTTACACCTTCCTGTTTCTGTTCTTCAATAATATCCTTAAGTAGTAACTGGTTTAAAGGATCCAATCCTGTAAACGGTTCATCTAAAATTACAAATTTTGGCTTCTGAATTAATGCCATTATAAATTGGACTTTCTGCTGATTCCCTTTTGATAATTCCTGAATTTTTCGATGTGTATTTTGAGCTAAATCAAACCGTTTCAGCCACGCCATGGTATCTTGTTTTAATTGGTCTTTCGGAACACCTTTTAAGCTTCCTAAATACATGAGTGTTTCTAAAAGTTTTTGGTTTGGATACAAGCCTCGCTCCTCAGGGAGATAGCCCAATAATTTTCTGGAAACTTCTAACATGGGCGTTCCATCTAAATGAATGGTACCTGAGTCTGGCTCAATAATGCTCATTAACATTCGGATAATGGTTGTCTTCCCAGCACCGTTCGGACCAAGCAAACCAAAAATATCGCCAGTCTCAACGGAAAAACTGACATGATCCACAGCTGTTACTTTGTCGTATTGTTTATGGATGTTTTGTATTTTAATCATTCAATTTCGTTCCGAATAGGTTTTCCATCTACTTTTTCAGGAAATGGGATGTTTAGAATTCGTGCAATAGTTGGCGCAATGTTGACGGAAATTTGTCGTTTATCATATTCTTCTGACTGAAAAGATTGCGATGAAAATACCAAAGGCACGTGCGTATCATATTCATACGGCGTTCCGTGCGTTGTTCCGATTTCTTTCCAGAGAAGATAGTGCTCTTTTTCCAGAATCATCAAATCAGGACTTAATTCAGGATGAATCATATTCCGAAACATCCTTTGCTCTGATTCTGAGAGTCCGCTGGATTCAAGCGCACGTAAATCAACAACACCACGGATACCTTCAATATCCTTAAATGCGTTTCTGAAGATTTCAACAACAATGTTTCTATCTATGCCAAGATTATCCAGATCGTTCTGAAAAAAATACACTGTCTGCCCATAAATATGTAAAAAATCAAATGGACCGTATTTTTTCCGAATCTCTTCCTTTGCATTGTCAATACCAGCAAGAATCGTAGATCTGTTGATGCGTCCAGCTTCAATTCCGCTTAAAGAAGCATATTCAGGAATGGTTGCAGCACCGTGGTCAGAAGTCAACACAAATAAGATATTTTCTAATCCAACTTTCATATCTAAAACCGATATAAAACGGCCAAGATATTTATCAAGTTTAAGAAACACATCTGCTATTTCTTGAGAATAAGGCCCATAATCATGACCCATATAATCTGGAGATGAGAGTCCAATAGCCAACAAATCCACTACCGAATCCTGACCTAAATCCTCATGTTCAAAAATCGTCAGTGCTAAATCTAAAGTTGTTCTCCCAAACCAGGGGCGTCCCGGCATATCAATAAATAATTTTTCTGTTGAAATATCATCATCAAACCCTATTGGAAACACTGGAGAATAAGGCTCGGAATGATACGAATCCAATTCCCCTTCAAAAAAATCCAGGCGTGCAATATCTAAATACACAGACGGTTCCAATTCGCGAATCCAGACAGAATCTTTATACGTTTCCAAATGAAGTTTTCTATTAAATTTCCGAAGCCAAGTTGGAATTCGATTCGCATAGTAGGATGTTGTTATAAATTGACCTTTGCTGTTGTACCATGTTGCTAAATCGGGGTTTTTCCCACCTAGAAAAATGGCAGCTCTATCCTTTCCTCCAATAGAAAATACCTTTGTTTTAGGATTGGCATCTTTCATCCAATCACCGAGTGCAGTTGCGTTTACCAATCTATAAGATCTTGGTTTCCCTTCATAAGCGATTGGTTTTGCTTCAAGATCTTCAACACAGTTCACCCGTTTTTCCCGAATTCGATCGTACCAGCGATTCCCGATAATTCCACCCGTTCCCGGATGCATTCCTGATCCGAGAGTGAAATAGCCGGTACCTGTTACCGTGTATGCGTGATCATGGTGCGTATTTGAATATAAATGTCCATGATCCAGCAACCAGCGAAATCCCCCGGTAAAATATGGATTGAGCCTTTCCAAAATATGATATGGAAATTGATCAATCGCAATATACACCACTAGACGAGGATTTGGATTTGCAACTCCTACAGTAAAAACAATGGCCGCCATCGGAAGCCATTTTCTAAATATCATACTATAATCCTTAAAAATCTTCTTTTCCCCACTTTAATAACCACTGATTTCTCGGGTTTCAAACTGTCTTGGATATCCGCAATGGGGATGCCGTCTATTTTAACTGCATTTTGATTAATCATTCGGCGCGCTTCTCCTTTGCTCGTAACCAATTCGGCATTAAAAATAATTTCAACGACTTTTTCTTCCTTTTTCAATTTGTATTCATCAATATTGTCCGGTGCAACTTTTCTGACAACAACTTTGTCAAAATGCTGTTCAGCTTTTTCAGCAGCTTCTTCAGAGTAATATAATGCTACAATTCGTCGGGCTAAATCTCGCTTTATGTCTCGAGGATTTTGGGAAATATCGTTTAATTTTTCTTTTACGTCACTTACCACTTCGATGGACGCATCGGCGGCAAGTATGAAATATTTTTCAATTAAATTATCAGGAATTGACATCGTTTTTCCGTACATATTTTCAGCCGAATCGGTTAATGCAATGTGATTCCCATAAGATTTTGACATTTTTTCTACTCCATCTGTTCCTTCGAGCAATGGAGTCGTAATAATAACTTGCGCTTTTTGTCCGTGCCTTTCTTGGAGGTCTCGCCCAACCAACAAGTTAAATGTCTGATCAGTTCCACCGAGTTCTACATCTGCTTCCAAATGAACCGAATCCATTCCTTGCGCCAGCGGATACAAAAATTCATGGATTGAAATGGGTGTTTTTGAGTCAAATCGTTTCGTGAAATCATCACGCTCAAGCATCCGCGCGACAGTGTATTTACTAGCAACATCAATCACATCACTAAAATTCATTGCATTAAGCCATTCTGAATTATATACAATGTTAATCTTGGTTATATCAAGTATAACCTTAGCTTGATCAACAAATGATTTTGCGTTGGATTTTGCTTCTTGCAATGTGAGCTGTGGACGAGTTTTATTCCTACCGGAAGGATCGCCGATCATGGCGGTAAAATCGCCAATTACTAGAATTGCGTCATGCCCAAGATCTTGAAAATGTCTAAGTTTTCGTAATACTACTCCATGACCAATATGTAAATCCGGTCGACTTGGATCGCATCCGAGTTTTATTATTAATGGACGATTTTCTTTAAGTTTAGAAACCAATTCCTTTTCGGGAATAATGTCTTCAACTCCGTGTTGAATGATTGCTAACTGTTCTTTAATTGGTAAAAATGTCATTTGTATTGTTCCTTGATTTCTTTATCAGTTTCACGACGGATATCTAATTCTTTTTTTGCTGCCTTTTTGTCGTAATGTTTTTTTCCTTTTGCTAACCCAATTTGCACTTTTGCCCATCCCCGAGAATTAAAATACATTTTCAGTGGAACGGCAGTCCTGCCTTTGATATCCAATTGTTTTTGAATGCTATTAATTTCCTTAGCATGTAATAAAAGTTTTCGACTTCGAATAGGATCATGAGAAACATACCCTTGATGGGAATACGGACTGAAATGCGCACCCACAAGAAAGACCTCACCCCTACGAATGTGAATGTACGATTCCTGAAGGTTTGCACGTCCTTCTCTCAAGCTTTTCACTTCGGTACCAAGTAATTCGACTCCGGCATCAAATGTTTCAAGAATATGATATTCGTGACGTGCTTTCCTATTTGTAACAACAATGTTTGTTTCCATAATCAAAAATAATGATCGAAAAATTAGCCTTAAACTAAAGGTCGGTACAAGTTTATTCCTTGAAATCTGTGGAGCGTTACAACTAAAATCCGCAATGTAAAATTTGCCCGGGTGGTGAAATTGGTAGACACGCACGGTTCAGGTCCGTGTGCTCTAACAGGCATGCTGGTTCGAGTCCAGTCTCGGGCACTTTTTAATAAAATGAATATTCTATTACTAGAATCCTATTTTACCGGTTCACATAAACAATGGGCTGAAGGATACGCAAAAAATAGTCGGCATGATGTCCGGATAATTTGTTTAAAAGGACAATTTTGGAAATGGCGAATGCACGGAGGTGCTGTCACTTTAGCACGAGAATTCAACAACATGAATTGGCGTCCGGATATAATTCTTGCGACAGATATGTTGGATTTGACCACATTCCTTTCCCTTACAAAAAATAATTCTCATGGAATTCGCACAGCTATGTATTTCCATGAAAACCAAATTTCGTATCCGTGGTCATCTACAGATCGGGATATTCTAAATAAGCGTGATACCCATTATGGATTTATCAATTATACTTCTGCACTCGCTGCGGATACTGTTTTTTTTAATTCTGAATTCCACATGGATTCTTTCCTCAAAGCACTTCCACCTTTCCTTCGCCAATTCCCTGATCATCAAGAATTGGAATCAGTAGATTTTATTCGCGATAAAAGCCAATTGCTCTACTTAGGGTTGGATTTACAAAAATTTGATGCACAAAAAATAAATCACGAGAAAACTCCGATTATCCTTTGGAATCACCGCTGGGAATATGATAAAAACCCGGACACTTTTTTCTCGGTTTTAAAAAAAGTGAACAAAAGCGGAATTGATTTTAAACTGGCTGTTTTAGGCGAGAATTTTAGTCAATTTCCTGAAACTTTTTCTGAAGCAGAAAAAACGTTTCAACAACACATTGTACAATGGGGTTATTCTGCTTCCTTTCCCGATTATGCTCAATGGCTCTGGAAGGCAGATATTATCCCCGTTACATCCAATCAAGAATTTTTTGGGGGAAGCGTGATGGAGGCTATGTATTGCAATACGTGGCCAATTTTACCCAATAGACTGACGTATCCGGAATTACTTCCACCTGATCTGCATCATGGACATTTATATGAGAATGAAAATGATTTATGTGAGAAAATAATAGATGCGATTCAAAATATCAAACAGGTCAGATCTACCTATTTTCACAAAATCGCAAAACCTTTTGATTGGGAAAGCATGGCGCCCAAATACGACGACGCCATGGAAAATATATGAGTTTTAAGTATAAAGTTTTGGAATCTAAAGCGTCAACGAAAAAGCATTCACTAAAATCCCTGGGCAAATGGTTCCACCAATTTCTCTTCCGTTATATGTTTCAATTTCTGGAATTATTTTTACTTCATCCCCAACTGCTTCCAATTCCGTCCCAAAATACCGATAAATTGTGTCGTCAAAACGCATAGTCTCTATGGGTGCAACCAATTCACCATTTTCTACTTTAAAACACGCATAACGCGTCAATCCGGTTACACGTCCGCCGGCATTATCGCTCCAATTTAAATAATGGATATTTGATAAAAATAAGCCGTCCCCGATGGCATCAACCACCGAATCTGAATTTAAATCCCCGGTATTCATTTTAGGAGCTCGCAGATATTCACCTGATTCAGCAAAATTTGATACTACACCAAATTCAGAAGCCGTTCGTGAACTCACCAACCCATTGATTAATTCCCCATTTTTAATCAGAGGCAAATTGGGGTTAGCAATTTCTCCAAGATTATTGAATTTTGGTACAAGTCCAGAAGTAAAATCTTCGTCCAATGAAAAATGTGGTGAAAGTTTAACACCATCATAACGCATTTTTCCAAAACTGCTCGACCGACGTTGAATTGCACCTTCGCTGATTCCGTACCAAGAAAACATCCCCAAAAAATCAGAAACGGCTTCCGGTTCAAACCAGGTTCTATAATCCCCGGGGGTTACTTTAACCGGTTTCCGATCCATTAATGTGAGTTTGCGTACACTATTCGCTATATTTTTTTCGTACTCATCTTGGTTCCAATCCTGTCCTGAAAAAGTTCCTTTGACCATTTGGTGATTTGGGGTAACTAACGAATAATCTAAGGAAAATGAATCCGTTTCAAACCAATGAAATTGTCCAAGCGAATTGGCATTACCGCGATAAATTTTTCCACTCGCCCAAATACCAACTAGATCAGCATCGGCCATTGCAGGTATTAAAGCACCAACTGCATCGTCGATGTGCAATCCATTCGCAGTTTGAATTTCATCACTCGAAGGCGACCCTTTCGGAATTACGATAAAAGGATCTTCGGGCAGTTGGACGATTTCCTCCCTCAAATTACCTAATATTTCCAAAGATTGGGCTTCGTCAAATTCTGAGTGGCCAGACAAAGTGATTCCTCCTGAAACGGTTCGCCCATTATGAATCATTTTCAGCCCTAAATCAAAATCATGAACAAGACCAGTTTGGCGAATTTTTGCTTTGCTGAGTCGAATGAACTGACTGTTCTCTCCACTCAAAGAAACGGACAAAATTTCGCCTTCTTTCAGGGAATCAAATAACGTACTTGAAATCGATTTAAATAATTGCTTCATGATTAAGCACCTCCAAAAACTTGAATATTCTCAAATAAACATAAAGGTGAGGCATGCCCCACCCGAATGATTTGACTCGGCTCCCCTTTGCCACAATTCGGCGTCCCATAAATGCCAAATGTGTCCTTATTTCCTACCATTTTTAAACTATTCCAAAAAGGATTGCTGATACCACGGTAATTTGGGTTTTTAATCGTTTTTGTCAATTTCCCGTTCTCAATCAATTTGCCATATTCACATCCAAATTGAAATTTGTTTCTATAATCATCAATAGACCAAGATCGATTACTTTCCATGTAAACACCTTTTTCAACAGAAGCGATAATTTCATCTCGAGTGGCATCGCCAGGTTCTAGATTCAAATTTGCCATTCGATCAATGGGGGAACGATTCCAATTGCTGGCTCTAAAATTAGCGACCCCTTTTATACCCGAGCGAATTTGACTTTCCATGCCACCTAACCCACGCAATAATGTTCCATCTTTAATGATAAACTCACGTTCCGCCTTCAATCCGCCATCGTCAAACCCATACGATGCAAACTCGCCAGATACGGTAGGATCAAAGGTTATATTCATGAGATTTGACCCATATTGCAAGTTTCCGAAATCTTCTAACTTCACAAAGCTCCATCCTGCGAAATTCCGTTCATCTCCAAGAATTCGATCAATTTCGAGCGCGTGCCCAACACTTTCATGAATTTGTAACATCATTTGGTCGGGTGCCAAAATAATATCCATCTCACCTGTTGGACATTCTACTGCATCCAATAATTCGATGGCTTCTTCGCCGATTTGAACCGCCCGACTGACTAAATCAAGGGAATCAAAATATTCAAACCCAATTTGTTTACAATTTCCACGCATCCCACCAAAAGTTCGTGTTTGCTGATTGGTTCCCTCTGAAGCTGTGGCTGACATATCGGTCTCAAGCAAAAGGAAATTTTGCGTAATATCACTCCCATTTGTGCTTACAAATTTGAAATGTGTTTCTATCACCTGAACCAGCGAACTTGCACTAACAATTTTATCCGATACTTTTAAAGCTGAATTCATATTGAGAAGCATTTCATTTAGTTGCCCAGGCGATATAGCATCGCTATTTTTTGCGAACGGCGATTGATATTTTCCTTGATATGCCGGACGAACTTCTTCTGTAAAAGAAACCAAACCGAATTTCGATGCCAATTTTGCTTGTGTGTAAGCATTTTTAGCAGCGTCTGAAATGCCTTCGGCGGTAATATCTGAAGTTCCATAATAACCGAATTGTCCCTCAATCAAAACTTCAACCATTACGCCATGTGTTGCATACGATCCATTTGCAACAGGAACGCCATCACGGATCATTCGTGGAGTTACTTTTTCGTAAACCTCACGTAGTCCGATCCAATCAGCCGAAACTTGGACCTCGTTTAATAATTGGTTTAAATCAATTTCTTTTCTAGTCATTTTTCCGCTTTCTCATTAATTAAATAATTTTGGGTTGTTCTTTAAGGCATATGTCACTTTCACAAATGCATCTATAATATCTTGGGTATCTTTTTCTGACCCTAATAGATGATGCTGCTTTAGCCAAACCGCTTGCTCATCTGCAATCATTTCGGTAACAGGCATCGTTAACGATTTGTAATCTTTATCTTTAAGCCAAGGATATTCATCAGAATTTGTAATAAATAATTTTTCTCGATACAACGGTGAATATCCCATATAGGTATAGACGCCTTCTGCCTGCATTGCTTTGAAAAAAGTCTCTCTCGAAATGTTATTAAAAGCAGATGTATCGTATTTGGTAATATAAAGATGGTGCGCTTGGCGAGTTGTCCCAGAATACGATTCCACAGGAGTAATGCCATCTATTTGTTTCAAAGCTTCATCTAGCTTAGTCTTATTTCGGTCTCGGATTTCCATATCATTATGAATGGATTTAAGCTGCGGAAAAAGCATACTTGCCGCCATTGCATTCAGTCGGAAATTTCCGCCAAGATGAGAATGTTCGTACCATTCACCACCTTTGACCCGACCGCAATTATGGTAGGAAAAACACGCATCCATAAATTGATCGTCATTAGAAATGATAGCGCCACCTTCGCCGGAAGTCATATTTTTTGAGGTCTGAAAACTAAAAATTCCTCCCAAACCCAAAGCACCTACTTTTTTTCTATTCCATTCTGCACCATGCGCTTGTGCTGCGTCTTCGATAATTGGAATTCCATGTTTTTTCCCAATAGCAAGAATCGAATCCATATCAGCAGGATTTCCTGCAATATGGACCGGCATAATCGCTTTGGTTTTATCCGTAATTGCTTCCTCAACTTTATCCGGATCCATATTGAATGTTTTGGGATCTATGTCAGCGAAAACAGGCACAGCATTTGCCATGAGCACTGCTGACGCAGTTGCAATGAAAGTGTAAGGCGGAATAATGACCTCGTCGCCTGCTTTAACACCGGCCGCTTTAAGCGAAACCCAAAGTGCTGTTGTGCCGGAACTTGTGCTTATACAATATTTGGCATCCTGAAATTCTGCAAATCCGGATTCAAATTCCGTAATAATTGCACTGCCAACACCCCAACCTTCAGAATCAAAAGTCTTCATCAAACTTTCACGCAGTTCTTTCGTTGATCTCGGCCAATCAGGAAACGGCTCGGTGCGGATAGGGTTACCGCCGAATAATGCTAAATCACTCATATACCACCTTATTAATTCTATCAAAATTACATGAATTCAATTCAATCTCACCTAAATATTTTCTCTTTTTTAACGCAAATTGATGCATAAAGTAAATCGTTTCGAGAAAACTATTTTCAACGGCTCGAAATCAATTTAAATGAGTTGAAGAAAATCAGATTTGCCAAAACTGCAGAAGTGTGGCAAAGAAATAAATCTACGTCTGCCAATTATTCAAACCTTCTGCCAAAACCGAATGAAGAATTAGTTTGGTACACATTTTGTCCAATTCAGAAGTGAAAAGTTTCAAAAACACATAAACGAAAGGAAATAAACATGAAACTCATAAAATGGACTCCTCAGCAATCAACATTTGGCAATTTCGACAGAATGTTAAATGATGTTTTTGGTGATGGATGGAACCTTCCGCAGCAAAATGTAAATCGATCAGCGTGGACACCTGCATTGGATGTTTCGGAAACAGACAACGCATATCTTCTTACTGCGGATTTGCCCGGATTGTCTAAGAAGGAAGTCAAGATCCAGATTAAAGATGATCTACTGATTCTGACAGGTGAACGGCAGGAAGAAACGGATAATTCTAATGAAAATTATCACAGACGTGAACGTCAATTCGGTTCATTCGAACGATCTTTCCACTTGCCAGAAGATGTAATGGAAGATAAAATAACCGCCAAATTTAAAAATGGCCAGTTGATGGTTTCACTTCCAAAGGCTGAAGTCGTTCAACTAAAGGGTAGAGAAATCAAAATCTCGTAATTTGCATATTGCCGGACCAAAGAAAAAGGGCTCAAAAATGAGCCCTTTTTTATTATCAAGATATGTATGAAATAAAAACTATTAACTTATTTGAGCACCGCCGTCCACGTTGATGGTTTCGCCATTAATATAGGAAGACAGATCGCTAGCGAGAAAGCAATATAATTGTGCCACTTCTTTGGGTTCGCCCCATCTTCCGAGCGGAATATTTTCAGATAGCATCTCTATTACATTTTCCGGTATTCCCGCTGTCATATCAGTCTTAATAAATCCCGGCGCAATAGCGTTCACTCGAATTCCATCTCGAGCCAATTCTCTTGCCCACACCTTGGTCATTCCAATCACACCTGCTTTAGACGCCACATAATTCGTCTGTCCAAAATTTCCGGATTTCCCGACGATAGAAGACGCATTTACAATAACACCTCCCCCTTGTTCTCGCATAATGTCGGCTGCTGCTTTTGTGCATAAATATACACCTTTCAAATTCACATTGATCACACGGTCGAACTTTTCCTCATCTAATTTCTTTAGAGTGCTATCCATTAAAATTCCCGCATTATTAATTAGGATGTCCACACGTCCAAAGTGTTGTTGGACGCCTTTAAATAATGCTGTTACACTTGCTCCATCCTGCACGTCAACCTGGAAATATGCAGCTGAATCACCAATTTCCATTGTGGTAGCTTCTCCTGCATCTGCATCAAAATCTGCGATGGCAACCATTGCACCTTCATCAGAAAAAAGTTGGGCCACAGCTTTCCCAATTCCCTTTGCGCCACCGGTGATGACAGCCACCTTTTCTTTTAAAATATATTTTTCAGAGCTCATAGTTTATTGGTTGTAATTTGAAGGATGAAATTAGATAAACATGGTAATCATTGAAAGGATTCTCGATGGCGTTTAATTCCATTTTAGAGGCAACCGGAAATACGCCGGTTGTAAAACTCGAAAAAATAGGTTCCCCTCTGGATTGTCAATTATTCGGGAAATGTGAATTTTTTAATCCGGGTGGATCGGTTAAAGACAGAATTGGTGTCCGCATGATTGAAGAAGCGGAAAAATCCGGACGCATAAAACCCGGCGATACGCTTATTGAACCCACTTCCGGGAATACGGGAATCGGGATGGCGCTTGCCGCTGCGGTAAAAGGCTACAAAATGATCATTGTCATGCCCGAAAAAATGAGTATGGAAAAGCAGGTTGTTCTAGAAGCACTCGGCGCTGAAATTGTCCGGACGCCAACAGAAGCCGCTTGGGACGATCCTGAAAGTCACCTGAGCATTGCCAATAAAATGAACAAAGAAATACAGAATTCCCACATCCTGGATCAATATGAAAATCCTGATAACCCTGATGCACATTATTATGGGACTGCCGAAGAAATCCTGACCGAATTCGGAACCGACCTTGATATGGTTGTGATGGGCGTGGGGACCGGCGGAACCATCACCGGAGTTGCCAAAAGACTTAAAGAAGCCATACCGAATGTTACCATCATTGGTGCAGATCCTTTCGGATCCATTCTTGGCGGCGGTGACGTCGTAGAATCTTATCTAGTCGAAGGAATCGGCTACGATTTTTTCCCCGATGTGCTCGAAAACAATTTGATTGACCGATACATCAAGGTGAATGATGAAAATAGTTTTAACATTGCGCGCCGACTAATCAAAGAAGAAGGTCTTTTATGCGGTGGATCAAGCGGCACTGCGGTTTGGGCTGCGCTACAGGAAGCTAAAACATTAACAGAAAACCAAAAATGCCTTGTCATCCTTCCGGACAGTATTCGCAACTATCTGAGTAAATTTGTTTCTGATTCATGGATGGAAAAACAAGGGTTTAATGGCTGATGGATTAGGATTAAGGTTAGGAATATGGAAAATTGGATAAAGATGATAACTAGAGAATTCACCATTTTATTTTTGATTTCACATTTCATTTTTGGGATAGAACCGGATGACCGTGGCTATATAGTGAAAATTGGCGATATATGTCCCGATTTTTCCCTCGAATTAATTCATGGGGAATCCATCTCATTATCAGATCTAAAAGGAAAAGTGGCAGTTCTGCAATTCACCGCCAGCTGGTGTTCTGTCTGCCGAAAAGAAATGCCCCATTTGGAGAAGGAAGTCTGGCAGCGCTTCAAAGATAAAGATTTTATTTTGATCGGTGTGGATCGGGATGAACCGCTGGACGTGGTTAAAAAATTTACCAAAGAAATGAAAGTTACCTATCCGATGGCGCTTGATCCGGGTGCGGGAATATTCGGATTATTTGCCAATAAAAAAGCCGGCGTTACACGAAATATCGTAATCGATCAAAATGGAAAAATTGTTTTCTTGACGCGCTTATTTGAAGAGAATGAATTCAATCGGATGATTGAGGTGATTAGAGAACTCGTTTCAGAAAAACAGAATAACGATAATAACTAAGGTTGATTATTCATGATGTCCACTATCAGTAAAAAATCAAAAATGGTCAGTGTGCCGTCAAAATCAACATCAGATGTGCATATTTCTAAATCTGTTTCTTCTCGGTAGCCCAATATAAATTGTAGTACTCGATAAGGATCGGCGATACTAATTCGCCCATCAAGCGTTGCATCTCCTCGCATGCATCCCTCTCCCGTTGGAGTAACTCTCACGATAGCAGGAATACTGGTGGAATCATTAGAAGTAAGAGTCGTAATAAGTGAGAATGAATATTGAATATTCCCCGGCAGGGATTCTTGTGTAAACGTCTCCGTTCCTGAATTCACATTCACAATAAATTGATCATCCCTAACCACTTTGATAAAAAATGAAGAAATCGGATATCCACCGGCTAAATGTGTTGGGTCCACCCATGTTAGAACCACTTTATTATCCATCGGAATCGCTGCAGAAAGTTCGCTCACCGGGTTGGGATCCAAGGAATCTGCTGATGCCATTCCATTTACAAGCAAGGCAGAGTTATAAAGATTTAGCCTTCCTCCACTGACGGTAATTCCTTCTAAGCTTCCAAGTGTGTCAACACCCGCTAAAAGGATTTCTTTTAAATCTAATGCGGCATCGGCAGGTGAATTTTTATAATATTGTGCAAACCCGTTGCTGGCAGCCGCGTGTAAAAACCCAATCGCACCGGCGACATGCGGAGTTGCCATGGATGTTCCCGTAAGACTGGATGTTGATCCATTTGAATAGGTTGATAATATATTCGAACCCGGAGCGCCCAAATCAATGGTCGTCGCACCGTAAGCTGCGCCACTATTTTTCGCATCGTTTCTGGTGGTATTGGTAACAGTCACAAGATATTCACTTTCACATCCGGTCGGTACATCACCGTCAGTATCTACATTCGCATTGCTATTAATTGTTGCTGCAGCGCTCAAAATTCCTGCTTCACCCAATGCAGTGTACATGTTGTCCCACAAAACATAATCACCTGAAGAGCAATCGGCAAAGTCAACGCCAAAACTGGAATTGGTCGCAACTACAAATGCACCTTGTCCACCGTTACTTGAATCATAAACAATGCGTTGATCCAATGCATAACCATATGCTTCTAACACAGTTGAGGTATTTGACGACGATCCTGCAATTGCCATCAATTTCACTTCCCAATTCACGCCGGAAACATGCAGGCCGTTATTTCCACGGGCACTCACAATACCGCCGACATGTGTTCCGTGCCCATCACTCGGTATTGAACCATCAGAACTGTACGCATCCCAACCGTTCACATCATCTACGTATCCGTTTCCATCATCGTCAATATTATTCCCTGGAATTTCTCCACGATTGACCCACAGATTGTCTTCAAGATCAGAATGGCTAAGCATCATTCCGCCATCTACAACGGCAACTACAATGGTGTCGCCAAGCAGAGTCACACCAGATGTAGTAATATCCCAAGCCTCCGGCGCATCAATGTCTGCGTCTGGCGTGCCACCGCCTTGACCAGTATTTTTGAGGGACCATTGATCGGAAAATTCAGGATCGTCCGGAATGGTTTCGCGCGGAGTGACTTTATGATCCAGCTGCGCTGCCTGAACCCATGGATTTGCCCTTAATTCATTTACAGCATCCGGCGCAGACTGCATATTTTGATCGGCAAGACGGATACGGTAAATCCCCAATCGCTTTACGACCACCTTCTCTATTTCATATTTCTGCGGATTTAAGGTTGATGCAAATACAGATCGCCCGACATTTTTGTGAAGCTGAACTAGAATAACGTTAGGATCAAATTCGGCCGACTGTAAACAAAGCGGAAAAAGAAACAATACCCATGCTGTTTGTAAGGATTTCATCTAATAAAGTTACAATAAATGTTAATATTTAAAGATGATTTAAATCACAGTTTTAATCAAATGGATATTATTTTTTGGTGATGGATTTCGCTTTTATCACAATTTCCTTCGCCATTGGCATGGGAATTTTGATGGTTTTCGAAATAATTTCAGGATTCTCTTTTGCGATTTCCTTAGCCGAATCAAAATGTGCAAATAGATTTTGAATGCGCTTGGGCCCCATTCCTTTGATGGAATCAAAAACCGATTCGGTAATTGCGGCGGTTCTTTTTTGTTTTTGGAACGTAATCGCAAACCGATGCGCTTCATCACGAATTCGTCTTAGCAAAATGAGTCCCGGCGAAAGTTTATGAATTGATTGCGGATCTGACTGTCCAGGCACAAATACTTCCTCCAGCCGTTTTGCCAATCCCACAATCGGAAGGTAATCCAATCCAAGCTCTCGCAATGCAGAAACTGCCATGCTTAGTTGTCCTTTTCCACCGTCAACCAAAATCAAATCCGGCAAGCTTCCCTTCTCTTTTTTGACTCGCTTGTACCGTCTTAAAACGATTTCCCTCATAGAGGCGAAATCATCAATCCCTTTCACAGTTTTTACATTGTACTTCCGGTACTGAGATTTCTTTGCTTTTCCATCCACAAAACAAACCATCGAAGCCACCGGGTTGGTTCCGCCCAAATGCGAAATGTCAAATGCTTCTATCCGTCGCGGAGGTGCTTTCAAAATTAAGTCGTCTTGAAGCGTGGTGATCATTTTTGGGATGAGCTCTCTTCTTTTTTTCCTTTCCAAATGCCACTCACCCAAAAGCAGTTTTGCATTCTGAAATGCGAGCCGTACTTCCCTCGCTTTTTCTCCACGCTGTGGTTGATGAATTTTTATGGCACCCTTACGTTTTCCTTTAAGCCATTCCGTCAAGATGTTTATTTCGCCCGGCATGACAGGCACAGTTATTTCTTTGGGAATAAAATCAGCCTCTAAATAAAACCGAGTAATTAGCGAATTCATAAGAACCGCCTCATCCTCATCTAAACTGCGAAGTGATATTTTTTCCCGGCTCAAAATCCGCCCACTTCTGATTCTGATGATAGTCGCAATTCCAAAGTCATCTTCACGAGCGACCGCAAATACATCCCTATCTTCGAAATCCGCAGCTACCTTACGCTGACGTGCCTTAAAACTTTCTATCGCTTTCAGCTGGTCCCGATACATCGCCGCATCTTCGTACCGTTTTCCTTTGGATGCGCCAACCATTTCCTTTTGTATGAATTCCTCTGTTTCTTTGGTACGCCCATGCAGAAAGTCAATCACGCGGGTAATCATTTTATTATACTGTTTTTCACTGACCAATCCTTCGCACGGTCCCTCACATTTCTTAATGTGATAGTCAAGACAGAGCTTCACTTTTTTCTGCGCAATCAAATCTTCGTCCAAAAAATAACTGCATGACCGAACGGGGAAAATCTTGTGCAATGCCTTTAGCGACTTTCTCAGAAGAAACACATCAGTAAAAGGACCAAAATATTTCGAACCGTCTTTAACGATTTCACGCGTCAGCAGCACTTGTGGATAAGGTTCTTTCGTGATTTGAACATAAGGATACGATTTATCATCTTTGAGATCAATGTTGTACTTAGGGCGATGTTCTTTGATCAAATTTGCTTCTGTGAGCAATGCTTCTACTTCCGAACCGACCACGATCCAGTCCAGATCTGCAATGCGTTTGACCATGGAAATATTCTTCGCCAGCTGATGCTTGGATTTCTGGAAGTAAGAACGAACACGGTTTCGAAGGTTTTTTGCCTTTCCGATATACAAAATTGTGCCCTTTCCGTCTTTGAATCGGTACACTCCCGGTTTGGTCGGGATTTGCTTCAGTTTTGATTTAAGGGACATTTTGCAGTATTAATTCTATAGTTGACCTGTTGAAAACTACTATTATTTTTAGTCTTCCCAAAAAATTGTTTAATAATCTAATTGATTTATTTCTGCAGGAATGTTTTTGTATTCTATTGAAACAGATGGATTCAGGCAAACTCGGAAGATGGTGCTACTGAAATAATCCACAATTGTCATTCCGATCCGCCGGTTGCCGGAGAGGAATCTTCATTTGCGAAACACCGAGGTTAAAAGAAGAAGATTTCTCTCTGCGTTCGGAATGACTCATTTCTTATAGTCATTTTTTATTTACCATTATTTTGTTTCAGGAAATCCATCATGGTAAATTGAAGGAACGATCAGAATACCTCAATCCAAATCCAAATTCAAAAATAAATGGTCCAAAGTAAATCCCAAACTGCCGAAGCGTATTTACAAGAACTTCCCGAAGATAGACGGGAAATCGTTTCTACAATTCGAGAAAAAATCTTGGATAATCTACCGGACGGATATGTCGAATCTATGAATTGGGGTATGCTTTGTTATGAGATTCCTCTAGAGACTTATCCGCACACTTACAATAAACAGCCGCTCGGCATTGCGTCCATCGCTTCGCAAAAAAACCACATCGCTATTTACATGATGGGTTGCTACATGGTTCCGTCTCAACGCAAAAAACTAAAAAAAGCCTTTTCCGATATGGGCGTTAAACCCAACATGGGAAAATCCTGTATTCGCTTTACGAAACTAGAAAAAATTCCCCTCAAAACTATTCTAGAACTCATTCGAAATTTTTCTGTAAATGAATACATCAAACATTACGAATCTGTGAAGAAAAAATGAATTCTATGAAGAAACAAGATATCCGTTCCTTTAACTTGTCAGAAATCACTGCATTTTTTGAAGATCGCAACGAAAAACCCTTCCGCGCCAAGCAGGTTTATGAATGGCTGTGGAAAAATTCCGCCGAAGATTTTGATGATATGACCAATCTTTCGAAAGATATTCGCGAACTCTTGAAAAATCATTTCATGATCAATCCAGTCACGATTGCAGAATCGCAGGTAAGTAAGGACAGAACTACTAAATTTTCATTTCTACTGCAAGACGGACTTTTTTGCGAAGGCGTTTTGATTCCAACTTCAAGCCGCATGACTGCCTGCATTTCTTCCCAAGTCGGCTGCAGTTTATCCTGTGCTTTTTGCGCGACCGGATCCATGCAAACTTTTCGAAATATCAGCGCGTCTGAAATGTATGATCAAGTCAGACTTATTCGAGACTGGGCCAATAAAAGATTTGACCGACCTCTCACAAATATTGTGTATATGGGAATGGGCGAACCACTTTTGAATTACGGAAATGTTTTGGATTCCATAGAAAAAATTACATCCATAATCGGACTCGGAATTTCACCGCGGCGCATTACCATATCCACCGCCGGAATTTCAAAAATGATCCAGAAACTGGCAAACGATAAGGTGAAATTCAATCTTGCGCTTTCACTCCATTCCGCCATTGACGAAAAGCGAAAAAAAATCATGGAAATCAACGAAAGCAATAATTTAGAATCTCTAAAAACTGCCCTACTCTACTTCTGTAAATCCACCGAAAAAATGGTTACACTTGAATATATTTTGTTCGACCAGTTTAATGATACTCAGAAGGATGCCAAAAGTCTCGCAGATTTTTGTTCAAGTATGGATGTAAAAGTAAACATTATTGAATATAATCCAGTGAAGGGTGTCCCCTATCAGAAATCAAATCCGGAAGCAACCCGTCAATTTCAAGCAATTTTGGAACGCAGCGGAATTGAGGTCAATATTCGGCGAAGCCGTGGCAAAGATATTGATGCCGCATGCGGGCAACTCGCATCTAAACTAGAAAAGGGCTTGGCATGAAAAACTTTCTAATTTCTCGGTACCTCTGCGTCTTTGCGTTGATTCATTATTCGACGAGAAAATCTAGCTGAAACATGCATCCACTTTTAAAATCACTATCCTATGGCGACAAGCGCATGGTGAAAGGTGTTGAAGATGTTGTTGTATTAGTTAAAAAGGATCCTTCCTTATTTTCAATTTTAATTAATGGAATTTCCAGCAACAACGAATTGATTGCCATGCGGTCAGCAGATGCAATTGAAAAACTAACTACTAACTATCCTGAATGGTTGAATCCTCATAAAAACCGATTAATTGAATTGATTTCTCAAGCCGATCAGCAGGAAGTCCGGTGGCATTTATGTCAAATCGTTCCACGCATACCACTAAGTAAAAGGGAACGGAAAGATTTGATCAAATTATTTCAACGATTTCTAACAGACAAAAGCAGAATTGTGGTCACCTTTACAATGCAAGCATTGACTGATTTAGCCGGAAATGATAAAGAAATAATTCAGGAAGTATTCCCTATTATTAAAGACTTAACTGAAAACGGTTCCCCTGCCATGAAATCGAGAGGCAGAAAACTTTTGCGGCATTTGGCAAAAGCCTGAATTTTTAATATTTAAACGGTTTTTGAGTTTCAATTCGTGTTCGGATAATCCACGCATTGCGGTAGCCAATTTCATTTAACCTCTTCTGAAGCCGTTCGGCATCTACCCTGTTTATACAGTTCCCCAAACGAACTTTGTAATGAGGTACTTCAAATGTAACAAAAACCGGTTCCTGGATAATATTTTCTAAAACTATCTTCATACTATCAGCTTTTTCTTTTTGATCTGACGCAAAAACCTGCACCCGAAATCCTTCTAGAATAAGTTGGGTTGAATCCAATCCAAGCGCTTTATCAAGATCGCTTGTATTTTTTATAAGCGGATCCAATACGGCCGGCCAATTGGGTTGAGGGGTTTTTAATATCGAAGCATCGAATGATTCATTTTTCAGAGAATCTTGCCCGGAAGCAATCACGATGAACAGGATTGGGATAACGAAATTCATAAGGCTCGCAGTGTTTTATCGGGAATCCACCCTTTCTTCCCATCAAGCAAAACAATTTCCACCCATTCCGGATAATCTTGAGTTATTTGTACAACGGTGCCTTCATGGATACGAAACAGAATCTTATCATCTGAACCGGCCGGTGATGAAAGTGCTTCTACTACGGGCGTAATAACTACTGCCTGCTGCGATCCGGTAATATCCCAATACAAATCCAACATAAATCCGTGAATTGCAAGTACACCTATGACCGATGGAAGAATAATCCTGCGATATGCACGCCCACGAATGAAACCAAATAATTTTCCAACCCAACTTACAGCCGATATCAGAAGAAAAATTCCGCCAAGAATAAAAACATCGCCTAAAGTCACTTTTTGCTTCAGCGACCGATAATAATCAACGAGAATCATTCCTTTTGGGAAATCAATCCTGTCTCTTACATGCGCCCTTACCAACGCATTGTTGTGCTGTAAATCCTTGTCCCGCGGATTAAACTGAAGACCTTTTTCGTACGCCCAAATAGCATTGCCAATTTCCCCTTGCCTGAAGTATGCATTGCCCAAATTATAATAAAGATCTTCATGCTCAACAGAATGAATTAATGATTCATACAATTGAGATGCTTCTTGAAATTGATCAGACGAATAGTATGCATTCCCTTTGTTGTATAAATCATCAGCAGATTCTTGACCTGAAAGCATTCCAGAAATAAAACAAAAAATTACTCGTTTAATTAGATAATCTTTCATGATAATTGTTCATCAATTTTCGTAAGAACAGATTGTGCTTCTTCAATTAATTCTGCTGCTTCAAGTTCTTGGCCGGGAGCATATCGAATTGCATCGCAGGCGGATAGAATCCTGATAATTTCAAATTGTAATGCTTCCGATATTTTGTTTTGTAAAATGTCTTGAGCGCCCATGGGATCCATTGCTCGGACATCTAGTCCGCATTTTTCAGATAAATAATGATAAATCGTTCCGGGAATTTCAGAATCCGGATTTTCTGATACTTTAGATAGCGTTTTCAACGCCTTTCTTAAAGCAGCTTTCGAACGTCGTTCCGGAGCAGATGCGATGGCTTTCTTGCGTGCAGTTTCCAATGGATACGGCGACAGAAATAATAACGCAGAAAATCCATACATCAGCCATGCAACAATTGAAATAGGGCTCGCCCCCTTTTTATGCCACGAAGGCACGTCTGTTTTGATATAATGAATGTCCTCTTTTAGTAATTCCACTTCGCTTCTTGAAAGACCGGGCGCAACAGCAGTTTGATCCCCTTCCTCTACAATCAAACTATGTCCGGGCGTTTTGGCACGATCCCATGATTTTGTTTCAGGATTAAAATATACAAGCTCAACTTTTGGGATGTACACTCGGCCTGCTTCTCTCGGAATCAAAATATACTCAATGGTTAGCTCGCCGGTAAGTTGATCTCTAAGCGTTTCTTTTTGAAAAACAGATGTTGGCGAATGGACTTGAATATCGCTTTGAAAAGTAATTTCAGGAAGACTAAACAGATTAAAATTTCCTGTGCCTCTTAGGTTAATTTTAAAAGTTACTGCCTCATTAACTTTCAATTTTTGGGCATCCAATTTTGAATCCAATGTAAATGTGCCAACCGCTCCAGTAAAATCTGAAGGTTTACCGCTTGGGTATGGTATAACATTCAATTTTACCTTCTTTGATTGAATTACTTTTTGCACCGTTTGGGTGAAAAATGAATCAAAAAATGGTGAATCAAAAAATGGGTCTTTTTTCCGTTTTTGGTTGACAGAAACTGCACAGTTCACTTTCATTGGATCCACAAAAAGATCGCCTGTTTTCGTCGGAAAAAAGGCAGCTTCGTACAAAGTATAAGAACGGTATCGAACACCATTCACCTGAGTGTCTCGATGCCTCGGCGATGCCGGCTTTCGAAGATCTTCAACCCAAAATCCGGTTCCTTTTGGATATTCCACATTAGACAAAGACAAATTCACTTTGGTGAACAATTTGTACGAAACAGTAACCTGTTCACCAACAAAAGCGGTTTCTTTATCCGCAGAGGCAATGATGAAAATATCTGCGTTGGTTGCGTCGGTATTCCCATCGGATTTCACCACCATGTTGATAGGATTTGTTTTATATCGCATCCCCCCAAGCGTAATACTTAAAGACGGTATTAAAATTTTCCCATTTTTGGTTGCTGTGAGTGTCCACGTTAAACTTCGAGAACTTGTCATTTTCCCATTCACCCATTGAACATTCGTTTGCTGCGCCGGACCGCTCACGATATTGAAGTTTTTAAGTAGCGGGGAAATATCCACATTCGGTGTTTGATCGGCATCTTTCGCTACCACCTTATAGGAAAATACGTCACTCCGGCTGATGATATTAGCGTCCACGGAAGCAGATACACTTACCGCTCCCAGGTGCGTTATTATTCCAACTATCGTAGGAAACAAATATTTGAAGATTCTCTTCACCAGTCCTTCTCAAGTTTGCGGGATTTTACACGTGCCATCTGTCGTTTCTGAAGTATTTTTTCATCTTCTTTTAATGCATCTAAAATACGCTCAGCATTCCGTAAATCTTCCATTTCTTCGGCAGAAGTTTCGTCCTGTTTTGCAGGAGACTGTTCTTCGGAATTTTCATCTTGATCATTTTGGCCATTTTGTGATTCTGATTCTTTCTGTTCTCCTTCGTCTTGCTTTTGATCATCTTCACTCTTTTGCTGATTTTCTTTCTGATCACCCTCTTCCTTATTTTCGGATTCCTGTTTCTGCTGATCTTGTTTATCCTGATCTTCGCTTTGTTCTGAATTAGAATCTTGGTTTTGCTGTTGTTCCTGATTTTCTTGTGCCTGATATCGAATCATTTCATAATTATATTTGGCATCTGTATCGTCAGGGTTCAACTCAAGCGCTTTTCTAAAAAATGCTAGACTTTCTTCATTCCGCTTGGCATTGAATAGCGCGTTTCCCATATTGTAATACGCTTTTGCTTTCAACGCATCGTCTTCCGTATTCAACGCTCGTTCAAAGGCATCCATCGCCATTTCTACATTGCCTTGACTTAAAGCAGAAGTTCCGATGCCAAAATGCGCTTTATCCTCCGAACCGCCTTGGCCCAAGGTGGATTCGTAATATTGAATGGCTTTGTCAAATTCACCCTTTTTGAAATGAGAAAGCCCTTTATCGTCCTCCGCATTTGCGAAAGACAATGCTATAATGATGAAAATGAAATTAATCTTGATCATGGTTTCGTTTTCTTGAAGTTGGATAGACAAATCCTGCAATCCAAAACAGCATGGATAAGGCCGTAAATATTTGGTATCGATCTTCGAATTCCGAATATACAAATGTTTTAAATGTTTTCTTTTCCATATCATCGACGGCATTTAGCAACGCGTTAAATCCACCTTGCCGATTATCAAACCGAGTATAAATACCATTTCCCGCCTCCGCAAGATCTTTCAGGATTCCCTCATTTAACATGGTTGTAACCAATTTCCCGCTTCGGTCTCGTTTATATTGCATATTGTTTTCCCTTTGGTGAGGGACAGGAATCAGCGATCCTTTAAGGGTACCTACACCTACCGTATGAATGGTCATTCCATTTTTTGTCGCCTTTTCAGCAATAGCAACCGCTTCGCCTTCATGATCTTCACCATCAGATACAAGAATGACCACTTTATGTTTTTGGCTCTCTTCTTGAAATCCTGAAATTGCCGTATTGAGAGCAGAACTCAGTGAAGTGCCTTGCGTTGGAATCATTCCCGTATCGATATTTTCCAAAAAGAGCTGCGCCGCTTCGTAATCCGTTGTCAGCGGAAGATAGAAATGGCTGACGCCAGCATATACAATCATAGCAACTCTGTCACCTTTCAATCTTCGAATGACTTGAGAAATTTCATATTTTGCTTTTTCAAGACGGCTGGGTTTTACATCTTCCGCATTCATGCTGTTGGATACATCAATGGCAAAAACGAGGTCTATACCTTTGCGTTCCACAGGACTAAGCCGAATTCCGATTTGCGGACCGGATACTGCGAAAATGAGAAGCATTAAGCTAAACGCAAAAAACCATCCTTTTCGTTTCTTTCGGTTTTCATCCAAACCGGAAAGCAGTGCTTTTTGCACTGAGGCTGAACTTCCCTTCAGCCACGGCGTACGCTTCCTATTTTGAGCCAGCCACACAAGCATCAAGCCTGCAATTGGAATCAGTATTAGTAAAAATATGGGATGGCGAAAAGCTATCATGTTCGCTTCCTTAATACGTGCCGCTCAAAGGATTCTGTGCCCAATCCGGCCACCAATGCCGGCAGCAGGAACCACGCAAATAATTCCTCGTACCGAGTATATTCCTTCACTTTGATTTCGGTCCGTTCGAGAGCATTGATTTCAGCATACACCTCTTCTAATCCGAATCTGTCCTTTGCCCGGAAATACCGGCCTCCTGTTTTATCGGCAATACTTTTCAATGTTTTTTCATCAATAACATTTCTCATATTTCCCCGCCCCGGCACGAAGGAAACCGATCGGTCGGTTCCTGCGCCGATAGTATAAATTTTTATTCCAAATTGACTTGCGAGATCGGCCGCCGTCAACGGATCAAGTTCGCCGGCATTGTTGCTTCCGTCCGAAAGTAAAATCATGACCTTACTTTTTGCTTTGCTGTTCCTGAGCCGGTTGGTTGCGTTGGCAATTGCCATGCCGATGGCGGTTCCGTCATACGCTTGCTCTGCCACGCGGACATCCGCCAGTAGTCGCCTCACCACATCCTGATCTACCGTCAGCGGACATTGAATAAACGTTTCGCCGGCAAAAACAAGCAATCCCATTCTGTCGCCTTCCCGTTCCTGAATAAACATATCGGCCGTCTTTTTTACCGCTTCGAGGCGGTTCGGCTCAAAATCAGTCGCCAGCATACTGCTCGAAATATCAATGACGAGCACGATATCCACCACATCCACATTCGTTTCCTGAAGGGTGTCAATTCTGCGCGGACCGGCGAGACCGACAATAATAAGAGACAAAACAGAAAGCCGAAGGATTTTAAGAAGACGGGATTTCAGAATTCCTTTTTTCTTGATGCTTTCCGGAAAAATGCGATGGGATGAAACCAAAACTGTGCCCTCCAGTTTTTGGCCTGCCTTCAGCATCCAAATCCACAGTATTGGAATAAGCGCCAGGAATATGAGAATCCAGGGATGAGAGAACTCAATCATGGTTTCAAAACTGGCATTGTTTGATAAAATTCATACTATTTCAACAAAATCATTTTATTAGATTGTGTAAACATTCTGCCGGTCTTTAAAGACTTGGATGTCAGTTTACAGATGTACATACCAGTGGCAACTTCTCTTCCGGTTTTATCCCTGCCGTCCCAGATAACCTTGTGCCTGCCGGAGGTTTTTACTTCCTGAACCAGTTGAGTTACTTCCCTGCCGTAGATATCATATACCGTCAGGTTTATGTTGGCGGAAGTTTCTATATCAAACCGAATGGTGGTTGTTGGATTAAAGGGATTGGGATAGGCGGGATACAGGGTAAATGATGTTGGAACTGCTGGGGTGGTTTTTATCTTTTTACTGTTTGCTGACTCTAAACCAGCCAGAAACGTAAACGGGGAGTCGGGATAGTTTTCTTTTAGTTTTCGGTACACCTCTTTTGTACTTAAGTGTACATGGCTGCCTGCAGTGGTTCTGCCTAAAGGACCATCGCCTCGTTTCTTGGCAATTAGAAATTCTTCGTACAAAAGTTTGGGTTCCATCTCATTATTCGGGTATTCAGTGCGGATAGTATGAATGTGACCTTCTGCTTCTAAAAGCATTGCTAGTTCCCCGTCTTTAATCTTGTGAGAAGACAAGAGTGAATGAGCGTGTTTATGTACACCGGTTCCTTCAAATTGCTCTGAAATAGATACAAGTGCCAGTATCATAGCTTCTTCTTGATTCAGTGCCTTGTAACAGCGTGCCAATCCGTACAGGGAAAGTTCGCCAGGTTTTTCATTGGGGACTGCCGTTACAACCTGAGCATAAAGATCCAGTGCAGCTTCAAAATCGCCTGCTGCTTCCAGTTTAGATGCCTTGTGATACAGCTCTTCTATATTGGCAATCTCAGGGGAAGGAACCAGTTCTGCTAAAACCGGTTCCCACAACACATTCTCAACAGATGCTTCATCAAAACCAAACGGACCGGTAAAAGAACAGGATTGTAAAGACCAGTTATTTCCTATGGCGTAGATGGTACTTCCCTGATTATGAAAATTAACCTCGTTACCGTAAATAGAGTTGTAACCCAATAAATCGTAGGAAACATCAAGCCAGGGTCTGAGTCTGTAGGGACCATGACCCAGATTGGGGGAAGACATATGCCAGGTGTGTACTGCAACATCACAATTTTTAATCACATTATTGGTGGTATTACAGGATCTCATGGCAGTGATGCCGTTGGTGAGGTTTGGTGATGATGAATATATTGCATCAAGCCCAACCCCGGAGTTTGCAATGGTTGAATACCTGATAACGGGAGAAGAATGGTAGTTGGCTCTAATTGCAATGTCAAGATCAGAAAAAGTACAGTTGCTTATCTCAGGCGATGTACTTATACCGCTCGTCATAAGACCAACATCACCACCACTGAAGGATGTATTTCTCACAGTGGCGAAAGCGCCTTCGTTTATCACCAGAGTTGCATTCGTAAAACTACTCGAATAAACAGTGCCGGAGCTCTGATCCCCTTCGTATTTAAGGGTGCCGCCAGTAAAAGACGTGTTCACAAACTCTGCTTCACCTGAAACAAGGATATTGCTTCCGTTTAGGTCAAAAGAGATAGAGCCGTCTGTTCCGTCTGAAGTAAGTGTTCCTTGGATATCTAATGAGGCATTCTGTTCAAAAGAAATGTTTGTGTTTGGTGCAATAGTTAGTGAAGCATTTGCCGGTACCCAGACATCACCGGAGAGTAAGACTTCACCCAGGATAACAGAACCATCCGCAAGTTCACCTGTAACTTCACCAGAATAATGCAGGAATGGGAATGCGCCGATGTCAGCAATCGTACCGTCAGGATCGAGGGGACTGTTGGGGTTGCCTGCATCTATGCAAGGTGAATTCCATTGCAATGAGTAATTGCCTTCTTCCGGATTTACAAAGATAGGGTCCGTATTTATATTCCCACTATCAGATGATGTAATACCAAAATCACTGTATGTAATCGCAATGTTATCCAAATCAGTATTGTCAAAATCCCATTCTTCATTATTCCAGATGATGCTGTTAACTATTTGTAAATCTCTAAAATGTTGGTTTGGATTTCCATTAGCAAATTGTAGATCAATTCCGTATTTATTATCGGTGATAGTTACATGGTTTACATAGATCCTGTTATTATTGTGAAATTCTAGATCTGTAATATTTTCATACAAAATTCCATATCCGTTTTCTATTCCTGATATCAAGCTATTTTCAATCTTTATAATGTGGTCATCTTCTATGACTGAACCAACTACATGGATTCCTTTTTCATTGGCCTGAATATTTACACCATCTATGCGGACTGTGTCTTGTACACCATCCAGCTTTACGGCTGTACCAACATTTGCAAATTTTGTTTCGCTTATATTTAATGGACATTTTAATTGTGATATCTTTAGAGCTACATCAGGAATGTTTTCAAAAACAGTATGGGTTATGCTAATTCCCTCTCCATCTAGCCAATTTTCCGGCTCGTTTAAGATCACCCGGCCATTTAGTGTAGAATGATTTATGGTTACTTTTTTTGGCGAGTTTAAATCTATTGCAACAGGTGCGTTTACCATGTGTACATGGTTTAATTCCACAATTGACTGTATATCATTGCTTCCTGACTTTATTCCTCCCCAATTGCCATTTGCACCGAAAAGCAAAATAGGCTGTTCTTCTGTTCCGTTAATAATAATACTGCTCATTAATGACGTTTCTATTGTAAAACCCGTAGCAAAATAAATATTTGCACCGGCGGGGATTGTCAGGGAATCATCCGCTTCTATTGTTAGAGTGTAGTTGGGAATCCCATTAACTGACGTATAAACCGCTTCAACTGTTGCACCCTGACTAAGAAATACCACCGCCCTGTAAGATAAATCACCGGGATGATTTAGATCTTCTGAAACTGTGGCATTGGTTGTATCCCACCCAGAAAGTACATAAATGCTGTCCTGCATGGCAATAATACGAGGCGCCCTAACAGTGTAGAATGGTGGAATTAAATTGGATGTATCTGAACCTCCTTGATCAAGGAAAACCAAATAGGAACCACCCTCAATATCCACCCAGTCGGTACCGGTCTGGGCCCCATCTTCTCGAACATACCAGGGGTCCTGAATTTGTACTTGTACCGGGAATGAGGTGGATATTATTATCTCTTCAACTTTTTCAAACTCTGCTATATCATTAAATTTTGAATTAAAATCAGATATAAAAGTATGGGATAATCTGTATTCCATAATTTCTTGACCCGAAAGAGGGTTCCAATGGTGGTGTTGTAATTTGTTTCCAAACCAGTTGACAAATTGTGTTCTGGTTTTTACAAAACAATAGTCACCATCATTAACAGCGACGTTTGTACCAGATGGAATTGAGATAATACCTTCTTGACTAGTTATATTTTCAAAATAGAGCGAAGTTGAATATAAATTATTGTAATTATAATAATTTGCGATGAAAACAGTAGGATTCTCATAATCCCAAGTGATAATAAGACTTGGGTCGTTAATTTCAATGCTATAATCCCAGTAAATTGATGTATCGCTATTGAAAGTAAAACCAGATGATTCATTGGATCCTTTGAATAAAATATCTAATTCATCTTCGCCGTTTATGCGCTGATCCTTAACATATTGATCCAGATTCGAATAACCGTTTGAAGTATAATTAAACGACTCGCTACTCCAATCCCCATTTAAGTCTCCTGTTAAATTTTTACTAATAATTGTTGGAGCGCTTCCGATTGTAGTGTAATTCAACTGGGCATTGGAACTGGAAAATGGTATTATATCTCCATACTTCATATATACTGTTTGTGTCCAAGTATTATTTTGAAAGTGGAAATTCAGAGTTGAAGCATAAAATATACTATTTATCTTTATGCCCCAATTATCAATTAAGTTTTCATCTCCTACACCGCTGATGTCCCAAGTACTGTATGCACGATATTTCACATTTGTGTATATCGAAGATCCTGTTAAAGTAAAATAAAGAGAATTGTTTTTGGTCACATCACTGCGCCCTACACGCATATTTAGGTTTTCGCTGTAGGAAGTGGATCCGTCAAAGGTGAAATGATTGGGTGATCCGGTATAAATGTATGCAACATTTGTATCTTCGCGAGCCTGATATCCTCCATGTTCATCCATGTAATATATTTCATACGGAAATATCTCTGTCCGAAAAGATCCATTTTCTAATAAATATGTTTTAGATGACGGGGTCCTTAAGTTTTCCAACTCTACTTCTCCGCTAAGTAAATTTACATTACAAATTAAAATCAATGTTCCAACAACTACCAGATTGTTATTCTTTTTCAACATAACCAACCCCCTTTTAATCTTCATTATTATTGTAATACCACATTTTTTCACCTATCCCCACGGTACACCACTGCTTTACCGGTTGTGATGTCTTCACCTACAATTACAATCAAATCATTTTTCATTGCTAAACCATAGGATGTAATACGGTCGTAAATATCAAATGCATCAAGTTCTTCATAAAACTTCCAGTTTTTTCCATTAAAATGACTGACTTCACTGCCAAATGAAGTCGTAACTACAATATCATTATAATTTCTGCCGCGTACATTCCCGGTGCCCCAGCCCAGCTGCCAGTGCATTTCTTCCAATGGAACCAATATACCTTCTCCAGTTTTTATCGACTCTTTATATAAACTTGCGCAGCTTATATAAACTGTATCCCCGTAAACCCACACCGAGCGGAATGTACCTGAAGGTTTTGTATAATCAACAGGCGGCCAGTTGTCCTCAGATTTGTTGAATTTTGTAGTCCATTCATTTCCATTATAAAATAAGACCTCATTGATTATGCCATTAGCATTGTTTTGGTATGTAACTGCCCATATATGTTGGCCATCTAATCCCCATATGTTTATTATCCCTGTTTCCGTCCCACTCTCCATCCGCCTAAAATCACTGCCGTCGTAGTGGACAATGTTACCATTTCCACCAACAAAATAAAGATCAGAAGAGGAGGTGCCCCAAACCTGTTCCACTGTCTCATTTGTACCGATATTTCTTTGCCACATCAATGATGTTTCAACCCCATCCCAATGATATATACTCCCAGAAGCAAACCAAATATCATTTTCTGAAAGGGCCCATATTCCTCTAGGTTTAATAGATGGGGTGTTAATACCCGGACCATGGAGTTTCTTCAAAGTCCATTCCTCTCCATTCCAAATAGCAGCCCCAAAATACCCGCTGTCCGTTTCAATCTGACCCACCACCCACACATTGTTCTCATCAATTACGGCTACATCCTTCAAATAACTTCCACCAATCCCCAGTGTATCAATCTCCCACACAAAGTTGTGGCTGGTGGTGTCCAGCAGGCATTGGGTTTGGTCTTCGTTCCAGTGGTAGCCATCCGCGCATTCGCAAGTGCCGTTTACGTCTACTTGGTTTTCCCCGCATACAATTTCTTTGGGGTTATCTGGGCAGGCGGATTGGGTGAGAAGAATTATCAGAGAAAAGAGCAATGGTTGTATTCCGGTGGAAAATGACGAATAAGAAAAAGAACCCATGACGGGAGAAGTTACTGCAAAATTTGATTAAGATTCAGCGCAGATTTCCTTATCAAAGTATTGGGTAATTCAAATGATATTTTTTTATTGAATAATTAAAATGATTTGGATAGCGTATTCATACTGAATTATTCCCCGCTTACCATTAATTTTTCCTAATGGAAAAAGTAGTTATCACGCAAAACGGCGCGCCGTCTGTACTTAGCGTCCAATCTTCAGAATTGCCAAATCCCAAACCGAACGAAGTTCAGGTCAAGGTGCATTACGCGGGAATCAATTTTGCTGACTTGCTCATGAGGATGGGATTGTATCCCAGCGCACCGAAACCACCATTTACGCCCGGATACGAAATTTCCGGAATGGTGATAAAAGCTGGAGAGAAGGAAGATTCGAATCTCGTTGGTCAACCGGTGGTTGCGCTGACGCAGTTTGGCGGGTATGCGTCAGCAATCAACATTCCGGCGGACAGGGTTTTTCCGTTACAATCAGAAGATCATCTCAAAGACGCCGCAGCAATTCCCGTCAATTATTTAACGGCGTATGTGATGATGATCATGCAGGCAAATCTAAAAAAAGATGAATGGCTGTTGGTGCACGGCATAGGAGGCGGTGTCGGAATCGCCGCGCTGCAGATCGCAAAAATTCTGGGCGCCAATGTGATCGGAACAGCATCTGCTCATAAGCATGAGAGACTGAAAGCAATGGGCGCTGAACATATTATAGATTACCATGACACCGATTTTGTGACGTACACAAAAAAAATTACCGGCGGGCGCGGCGCGGATGTGGTGCTGGATCCCATCGGCGGCTCGCATTTGAATCGAAGTTTTAGGGCGATGGGAAGTTTCGGACGGCTCGTCTGTTACGGGTTTTCCACTGCTGCCGTCAGCAACAAACGAAAATGGTTTACACTTTTGAAAGAATTTGTGTCCATGCCGAGGTTCAGTCCCGTAAAACTGATGGGAACGAACAAAGCCGTGTTTGGTTGTCATTTGGGAATGCTGCGAGATCGTGAAGCGGATATGAAACTTGCGACCGACACATTGTTGAAGTGGTATTATGATGGAAATATCAAGCCGGAAGTGGATTCGGTTTTTCCGTTCAGCAAAGCGGCCGAGGCTCACCAGTACATCCATGATCACAAGAATTTTGGCAAAGTATTGCTGACGCCGTTTGAATAGCCTTTCACCAACCTCCGATATTCATCCATCCTTACAAAGCGGTCCGCTGGCGCCGTTATATTCGGAACTAATCCAATGTGCCGAGTGCCCTCGAATTGTGGATTTTCGCACCAAAATTGCCCGTGAAAAACGCAAACAATTCAGGGATTGGAATTATTGGGGGAAGCCGGTTCCGGGTTACGGAGATCCAAACGGAAATCTTTTAATTGTAGGTCTCGCGCCGGCGGCACACGGCGGCAACCGAACCGCTCGCGTATTCACCGGTGACAAATCTGCAGACTTTCTCATGAAATGCCTTCACCATGCCGGGCTGGCAAATCAGCCAAATTCGGATGCTGTTGATGATGGGCTAAAACTCAAAAATACCTTTATGACACCGGTGCTGAAATGCGTTCCTCCCGGAGATAAACCAACGAGCGAGGAACTCAAAAACTGCTCGGGATATTTTCAAAGGGAGATGGAATTGCTGAAGCCGAAGATTATTCTGGCGCTTGGGAAAATCGCCTTTGACGGCTGTTTTAAATACGTTCGGAAAGAGTTCGATCTAAAAGTAAAGGATTATCCTTTTGGGCATGATAAAAAATACGAAATGCCGAACGGGTTTCTTCTTTGGGGATGTTACCATCCGAGCCCGCGGAATGTAAATACCGGCAGAATGACCTTTGATATGATGATCACATTACTGGAAAAAGTGAAAAAAGAATTATGATTCAATATTTTCCATACAATTATTCTATTCTACTTTTCTTCGCCTTGTTTAAATTCACCGCGCTTTATTAAACATAATTGGGGCCATAGCTCCCCGCAGTTGCGGGGAAGGCAGCAACTTCGCTACGGTCCGGTTTTTGATAATTTGGGGCCATAGCTCAGTTGGGAGAGCGCCTGAATGGCATTCAGGAGGTCGTCGGTTCGATCCCGTCTGGCTCCACAAATTTTTAACAATGAAAAATGAGAAAGTTAAAACGATATGAACGGTAGCAATTTTGAAGCACTTTTCCATGTGCTGAATAGTGAGCAGCAGATTCTAATGCGTACGGACCAGAAAGCATTTACGTTGATGTCTATTTTGGGAGTATTCATGGTATTTTTTATTATTCATTTTTTAAAAATTCAAATAAACTGGGTTACAGTAACACTTGTATTAATTTATTTTATTGCTGCACTCATTTCGATCATCAATCTTGTGCTTGTCATTGTACCCAGGATAAGAAATGACAGGCCGCTGGATGATTCGCCGGAAGTCAATGCCACATTTTTTGGTGGAATTAGCCAATTCAATTCATCGCAGGAATATGCAACATATCTTAAAGAAGTTGCTGAAGATGATGAAAAAATGTATAATATGTTTTCTAACCAAGTCTTTGCATTAGGGAAAATTAATAAATACAAAAATTCCGCTCTTAAAAAAGCTATTATGTATTTTGCCATTGCAATTATTTCGGAACTTCTGATTATTATGTATATGGCTTGGAGTAGAGCACTTCCATTTTTGTTTTCGGGTTAATGAAATATTTTATCTTTATTTTGTCCACTTTTCTATGGATTTCTTGCACACCCACAGGTAAGCCGGGTCCCCAGGGCGAAGCGGGAATTCCCGGAAAAGATGGTATTCAAGGACCACCTGGGGAACAAGGTATTCAAGGACTTAAAGGCGATGTCGGTAAGGTGGACCCTGCATTATTAAGCCAGCTTGAAGCTGCTTTGAAAAAAGTGAAAGAGCCATCTATGATTAATTCTGGTGAGGAAGTCATTGTCGCCTCGGTTCAATTTTCATTTGGCATTGCACCTCCAATCATGGGTTTTGCAATTCTAACGAGTCACGGGAATCTATATCGGCTGAAAAACAAAAATCCGGTAACATTGGGAGAAGAATATGAATTTATAGTTCGCGTTGGGGAACACAAAAATTTTGTATCCTTATCATTTTTATCCGGAGGGGAAGGACAGAAAAATTTCTACATCGCCATTACTGAGGACGGCCACAGTTATGTTTCCGAAGACCTTCAATCCTGGAACTCAAAAGGATCTATTTCTTATTAGTTTAAGCCTGAATATTATTCCACGTTTGTATAGAACGATGGGGGAATAATAGGAATGTTCTTAATTCAAGTTGTAGATAAAAATTATGGCAATAAATTCACAAATCGTTTTCTCGACCGATCCTGACTCTGCTGAGGAAAAGCCGGAGCAGAAAACAGCATCCAAACAGGACTTCCGAATCATGAGAAGAAAACTTGGTGGTGGCAAAATGGTAACAATTGTTTCAGGTTTTAAAGGGACGGAATCTAATTTAAAATCGCTGGGAAAAGAGCTGAAAATATCATGTGGCTCTGGCGGATCTGTCAAAAATGGGGAAATTCTCATTCAGGGAGACCACAGAGATAAAATTGTCAGCATTCTGATCAAAAAAGGACATATCGCAAAACCATCCGGCGGTTAATCCTGTTTTAAACAATGATTAAAATCATTTAACTTCTTTGATTATGAAAATCATAAATAATACAATTCTAATATTTGTACTACTCGCTGTTTGGTCTTGCGAAACATCGCCAGAAGCCAATATAGTGATGCTTGTGACAGCCAATGTGCACGGTCAATTAGATCCCTGTGGCTGAAAAAAGAATCCACTGGGCGGTCTGCCCAGACGCGCAACACAGGTAAATAAATTCAGGAAAGCAGGAAAAACCCTGCTTGTATTAGATTCCGGAGATGCATTTTTCAAATCCGATGTATTGCCAAGAAACACTCGCGACGCCGATATCCTTAAAGCTCGAACCATAATGGATGGATATGACAGGATTGGATATGACTGCATTAATGTTGGTGGATTTGATTTTGCGAATGGGAAAGATTTTTTGCTAACCCTTGGTCAGTCAAGTAATATCCCATTTATTTCGGCAAATATTGTAGAGAAGGAGACAGCTAATTTAATCTTTGAGCCATATATTATTTTGGATCGTGATGGTATCAAAATTGCAGTTATCGGATTGACTGATCATCTTCCGCCCCATATTGATGATCTTGGTATAAATGATGTTTTTACTGCAGGAAAGAGATATTTAAAAGAGGTCGAATCCAAAGCAGATATTGCGATAATTCTTGCAAATGTTGATCGAAAAATTACAGCTAAACTAAGAGAAAACTTTCCCACAGCGGATTACATTTTTTTAAGTAAAACACGATCGAGAACACAGCCAAGTGTTAATCAGCCCTCCGGTCCAATGATTTATTCTACCGGAATACAAGGAAAATATATAGCTCAAATTAGCTTATCATTTAATAATCGAGATGAAGCCATTGTGAATACTTCTCCAAAAGTGGGTGAGCTTGGTCTCATAAATAGACGATTGGAAAATCTGCAAAAACGAGATCCTGACAAATCACTTAAAGAATTATATGCCGGTCAGCCGAATGTCTTAAGTATTATTACAGAATACAATGTTAAGAAACAGCTGATACAAGCTGAACTTGATAATGCAAATAACACATCCGAATATGCTTTGGTAGATTTAAATAGGAAAATTAAAAGTGACCCAGAATTACTTACAATCGTTGATGGAATCCTAGAAACGTGTTCGGAACTCACAAAAAAAAACCAATCTTCAGGCTAAAGGCTTCAATGATTCCAATACATTCACCAATACACCAGTCATTATTAATTGTTATCACTACCATCATTTTGGGGTTTATTTCAAATGCAATTCGTTCAGATTCAATTCCCTTTATTGCTGAAGAGTTGACTGTAACGAAAGAGATTTTGCTCGAGGTAGAAAATATTGAAGAACCAATTTTGACCGGTATTTCTCTGTCCCAAGCCAAAATTTTACATGATGAAGGAATTCTATTCGTAGATGCTCGAGGTGTAGAATATTGGAAAGAAGGACGTATTAAGGGGGCCATTGTGAGCGATAATTTCATGGAACTCTTATTTAGAATTGATTCAATTCAGGGAAAAGAAAAACCGATTGTAATTTACTGCAGCGATGATGATTGTGGATCTAGCGAGGATCTTGCCTACGATATGCAGCTTTCCGAATTCACTCAACTGTATGTATTTAAGGGAGGTTGGCTGTCATGGGATGAAGCCGGTTATCCGACTGAAAGTTCACAATAATGGATCGGCTTAAAACATATGGACCGGTTCTGGCAAGATGGATTTTAGGTGGATTTTTTGTATATGCCAGTTTAGATAAAATTGCACATCCTGATTTATTTGCACGTGCCATTGCCAACTATCAATTGGTTCCCTTTGGACTTGAAAATACCATGGCAATATTTTTACCGTGGGTTGAGTTACTTGCCGGAGTTCTCCTGATAACAGGAATTTTGGTGGACGGTGCAAATTTACTCATCACTGCGATGCTGATTATGTTTATAGTCTCTATAAGTCAAGCACTCGGGCGCGGGATTGATATTTCCTGTGGTTGTTTTAAGGTAACCGAAACCGGACGTTCTTTAGGTTTTTCAACACTTTTTCAAGATTTCATATTATTAGGTTTTTGTTTATGGGTCATGAATCGCCCCTCAAGATTGTTGGAATTCTACCCAAAACCTGTTTGACAGGTTTTAGTTTTCGAATAAATTCAGTCAGAATATTTTGACAATATTGCGAGAGTAGCTCAGCTGGTAGAGCACCACGTTGCCAACGTGGATGTCGCGAGTTCGAATCTCGTCTCTCGCTCAAATAATATTAGGAGAGCACCACGTTGCCAACGTGGATGTCGTCCCGACTAAGTCGGGATCTCTCGCTCAAAATTTATGTATTACGCTTATATTTTATTTTCAGATAGCAGGGATCGATATTATTACGGTCATTGCAAAGATTTAAAGAAAAGATTAAAGCGGCATAACTCCGGTATAAACCCATTTACAAAAGTGGGAATTCCGTGGGAATTGAAATATGATGAAACTTTTGCTACAAAAAGTGAAGCTGTAAAACGTGAAATGGAATTCAAAGGGTGGAAAAGCAGAATAATGACTGAGAAACTGATTAAGCAAAGTGGATGTCGTCCCGACTAAGTCGGGATCTCTCGCTCACCCACTTAAACCCTGCAAATTTGCAGGGTTTTATGTTTTGGATAAAAAGTTCAAATGCTATCGTTAAATTTTAGTAAGAATAACTAACAAATGAGACGGTCTGAATTTATCCCAAATCATGCTAATGAACTGATTTCAATAGCGAACAATTGTATTGTTGGGTATCTTGGTATGGTTGATCCAAAAGAATACCCTCGTGTAATTCCGTTAAATTTTATTCTTCAGAATAATTGCATTTATTTTCACGGAGCAGACGAAGGTGACAAATTTGATGTATTTCAAACAAATCCTAAAGTGACTTTTAGTATGGTAGAAATGTACTCCATGATTCCATCTTATTGGATCGCAAAAGATTATGCCTGCCCAGCAACAGTATTTTTCAAATCTGTTTATATAATCGGAAAAGGAAATGTAGTAAATGATTTGGAACAAAAAGCAATGATGTTACAAGGATTGATGGAAAAATATCAACCTGAAGGGAACTATAAGGAAATAACAACCAAAGATTCCCTATATAAACAGGCTTTAGAAGAAGTAATTATTTTCAAAATTGCTCCGGGAAAAATTGATTGTAAATTCAAATTTGGACAAAATATGAGTGTAAATAAAAGAAAAATTCTGATCGAAAAATTAAAAGAAAGAAATAACAAGGTAGATCTTAAAACTGCAGAAGAAATCAAAAAAACTTTCCAACCTGTTATCGATACGAAAAAGTAAATACTAAAATGAAACGCTATTACGTTTATGTCATTGAACTTGACCGTCTTGTTGCAGATTTAAAAAAATTCAGAAACAAAAACCCAAAATATATAAAAGGAAACAATTGCGTTTATGTTGGGCAATCTACGCGAAAACCGGAGATAAGATTTGAACAACACAAAGAAGGATACAAATCTAATACGTTTGCAAAACGGTTTGGGCTCAAACTCCGGAAAGATCTATACGAAAAATATAATCCTATTCCAACGCGGAAAGATGCAGAAGAAATTGAAACCATGCTAGGAAAAGCGCTCAGGGCAGGTGGAATGGGAGTTTGGTTCAACTGATTTTATATACAAAAAACGATTATAAATTTGCAATTCATTTTGCATATTGTAATTAAAATTAAGGATCATCTAATATGAAATTAACTCGAATTGTTTACACTGTATTTGTTTGCCATACTCTCTTTGCCCAAACTGTTTCTGATTATTCGGCAACAACGAATGCCATTATCAAAGCTTCCTTGAAGGATAGCGCCACATACGATCGTCTTTCCGAATTGTGCGATACGTTCGGTCCTCGCTTCAGCGGAAGCAAAAATCTTGAGGACGCCATTGACTGGATTTTAAATGAGATGAAGAATGACAATCTGGATAATGTTCATGCTGAAGGGGTATTGGTTCCCCATTGGGTCCGAGGAGAAGAATCTGCTGAACTCATGGTACCACATCGGAAAAACTTAAATATGTTAGGTCTCGGCGGTAGCATATCTACACCAAGGACCGGTATTTGTGCGGAAGTTTTGGTTGTAAAAGATTTTAACGAGCTCGAAGAGAGAAAAGCAGAAGCCAAAGGGAAAATTGTATTATTTAATGCGGAATTTACCAGTTACGGAAAAACGGTGCAGTATCGATATAGCGGTGCTTCTGAGGCAGCCAAAGTAGGTGCTGTAGCAAGTTTGATTCGATCAGTTGGACCTTATTCCATGGATACGCCACACACCGGTGTAATGAAATATGAAGATGGTGTTCGAAAAATTCCGCACGCTGCCATCACAGTGGAAGATGCGATGATGCTTCAGCGTATGCAAGACCGCGGACAGAAAATTGTGGTGAAGCTAAAGATGTCTGCAAAAATGTTTCCTGATGCTAAATCCCGGAATGTGATTGCTGAAATCCGGGGATCAGAAAAACCGGAAGAAATTGTGGTCATAGGGGGACACATAGATTCCTGGGACGTTGGTCAGGGCGCGATGGATGACGCGGGCGGCTGCATGGTAGCGTGGGATGCTCTAAATGTAATTCAATCTCTCGGGCTCAAACCCAAACGAACCATCCGCTGTGTTCTGTGGACCAATGAGGAAAACGGTTTGGGTGGTGGGAAAGCTTACCGTGATGCGCATTTAGATGAATTACCAAATCATATATTAGCGGTAGAATCTGATGGTGGAGTTTTCGCTCCGGAAGGATTTGGATTTACTGGTTCGCCAAAAGCGTTGGAAATCATACGTGAGATTGGCACACTACTTGAACCTATCGGTGCCGGGACAATAAAAGTTGGCGGCGGCGGTGCTGATATTGGTCCGATGAAACCATTTGGTGTCCCTCAAGCTGGGTTGCATGTTGAAGGATCAAAATATTTTTGGTTTCATCATACCAATGCAGATATGATGGATAAACTTGATCCTCAAGAAGTGAACAAATGCAAAGCGGCGATGGCGGTTCTCGCATTTATAGTTGCGGATATGCCGGAAAGGCTCCCAAGGGTAAAAAAAGAATGAATAATCTTAATGGAAAAATTGCACTTATAACGGGAAACTCTCGCGGAATTGGTCCGTTAATTTCTTCGGTGCTCGCCAAAGAAGGGGCAATAATTGTTGGAGTGGCAAGATCAGAAGGTGGGCTCATAAAGACCGAAAAAATGATTCAAAATACAGGAGGAACGTGTTATTCGATTCCGTGGAATTTGGCGGACACTTCCACGTTTGAAGCTCTCATTGAAACCGTTCGCGAAACAGCAGGCGAGATCGATATTCTCATAAATAATGCAGGGATCGAGAAGTATAACACATTTGAACATTATGCTAAAGATGATATTGATTCCATAATTGATTTAAACCTTAAAGCACCAATGGAATTGGTTCGGTTGACCTTGGGAAGAATGAAAGAGAGAGGCGGGCATATTGTAAATATTGCGTCGCTCGCCGGAAAAAAAGGTGTGTCCTTGAACAATATCTACTCCGCCAGTAAAGCAGGAGTCATTATGTGGACGGATGGGCTTCGGCAGGATTTGAGAGGAACTAAAGTGAATGTTTCGGTTATTTGTCCGGGATTTGTTTCCGAAGCGGGGATGTACCATGATGCCGGTGTGAAACCACCGTTTTTGCTGGGGTCATCCAAAGCAGAGAAAGTAGCATCAGCAGTTTTGAAGGCGATCAAAAAAAATAAAGCGCAGATTATTGTAAATCAGGGACCAATGAAACCATTATTGGCCTTAGATCAGATTTCTCCAACATTAGGCGACTGGGTTTTGAAATTATTTGGCGTTCCGAAAGTAAGTAAAAAAAGATTGAAAAATTGAAATATTATTACCGCGACCCCTGCGGTTAGTCATTATCTTGCCAGTATATTTGGAATATGTTTCTTTGGAAAAATTTGCTTCCACTGATTCCGAAGTCCGCCTTTAATTTTCCGTTTCAGAGAAAAAACAAACATGCTTCGTGGAAATTGTTTCTCACGTTCTAATGGGCGGATATAATTTGTCCGTTTATCGATAATAAGATCATAAATCATCCAACCCATTGTAGTTACCGGGAATATGAATGTTATCGATTGAAATTGTTCACCATTTTCAGTCTGGACAAAATTTGGCAAATAATTAGTTGCATTTGAAAAACTGTCCTTTAGATGAAAATACACTGAAATGAGAAATGCAGCGCTCGTTGCTCGTGCACCTTTTCGAACGGAATGTTCTATTACGGTTTTATCGACGCGGATAGCATGAAGGTCTAATAGTGGGATCGTTGAAAATCCGCCATCTCGTAAGTATAGAAGTGCGAGGGGATCTTTCAAATTTCGGTTAAATTTGACTTGATTATAAAAGATGGTATCATTTTGGACTGTTATAACATAACCGCCCCGTTCTTCTGCGTAATCTAACCGATCAAATAAGGAGGGGCTGAAGTAAAAAGATTTATTTAAGTCTTCGTAAATATAATAGATTTCCTGCATGTTGGTTGAAATTTGTTTTTGTTCATCGATATCGAAATAGTGGACCGTATTGTAATCCATTGAATCGATGAGTCCAATTTTTGATTTTCCATCATTCATCACAATAACGTGCTGGACGTCATTTGGCTTCCCGAAAGAGGAAAATAAAAGAATGGTGAGTATGATTGAAAAAAAGTGTTTCATTCTGCCCTTAATTATGAACAATTCAGCCATTAAATTCAACACCTAATGCATGGCAAAGAAAAACTAGTTTTCGGGATTATAATGGTCGGAATTTTATCCGCTCAACCCAAAATCAGTGCCCATTTAGAAATGGGATTGTATTCACCGGAGTTAACGGGATTTAAAAACAGTTCACTTTTTCCGACACCAACTTCAGTAACAGAAAATATATTAATCGGATATGGAGTTTCTTATCAATTCTATCCCAATGTACGTGTGGGATATGCATCGCATAATTCTTTCGAAATTGGAAATATCAATACGTTTCCATTTACTCGGACTTTGACATATCGAGAATTTTCAATTGAATCATTTTATCGTCCATGGAAAAGAATTGAATTTAATTTTACTTTATCGCCGATGTACAATTCAGGAACTATTTCAATGACTACAGATGCAACAGACCAAGAGTGGGATAATCTATTAAGTGATTTCGGAAATCCTTCTTCAATTGTATCTCGGTCTGATCAAATGACGACAACATGGTTTGGGTTTACTAGTTCTATCGGTCTAAGATATCATTTATTTACTTGGATGAGTTTAGAATCGAAAATTGGATTTATGGAAAATTATTATGACGAAACCAAGTGGACTTTTCAGGGGGATACAGTTACGGGTCCTGTGTTAAATCTAAGTAATGTGCCTATGATTACTATGCGGATTATTTTTGGATGGTGAAAATAATCTTAATTTTTTTCTGTTCCGGTCTAGCCGTAATTTCTGCTCAGGTTGAGAATCCTGAAGACCACCCTTGCCGAACGCCCTTGATCGAAAAAGTAAAAGAGCATGGGCTAAGATCATTAAAGGTTTGGGAAGTCCCAGTATTTTATTGGGATAGGTTTCAATGCCGGAAATCAATTAACAATTCAAGATATTTAATGAATGCAAACATGGAACAGCATGAAGCAGATTTTGAAGCATCGAAATCGTTTCAAGGATTTACATCCTGCATTGCATATTGCTCAATTGCAGCAGTATTTGTGTTTATTGTTTCATCAAGTTTATAATATTGACCGAAAGGAAAACTCATGAATAAGAATACTATTTTTATTGGCATTATTTCTATCGCTGTCGTTCTTTTTATGTATAATAAAGAGAATCCAAAAATACGGAAACCGATCAATAATCCATTGTTAGTAGATTTTAATGATGTGCACGATTTTAGTGCTTTAAAACCTGGGCATATTAAGCGTGCCACAACCTATGCTTTGGAATCAACTGATATGATTCTAGCCGAGATTCTAGCCGTTGCAGATGAAAATCGTAATTTCAAAAATACAATGGTTAGCATTGATGATATTTATGTCGCGATTGAAGCGGTATGGAGTCCGGGCTACCTGATGGGATCCACCCATACAGAAAAACTGATTCGAGATGAAGGATTGGAATCCAGCCGCACCATTCAAAAATACATTACGGATCTTTCGCTCAATGAAGATTTGTACAATGCCGTCATGGCGTATTCTGCTTCAGCAGAAGCCATAGGTCTCTCAGGCTATAAAAAGAAATTTCTGGATGATACGATTTTGGATTACAAGCGAAGCGGTTTTGATTTGTCGAAGGAAGAACGAGATAAGGTGAAAATCATTTTCAACGAATTGTCTGATCTCGGGTTGGAATTCAGTAAAAATATATCTGATTTTCAGGATACGCTTTATGTAACGGAAAAGGAAATGAAAGGTCTTCCGGAATCGTATCAAAAAGAGCATTTGCTGGATGATGGTCGTTATGCTATTGATATGCCGTATCCATCGTATGTGCCGTTCATGGAATTTTCAGAGTCAGATGAAGCGAGAGAGCAGCTTCAGTTCAAATACAAAAATCGTGCGAAAAATTCCAATTTATCTGTTTTGGATAATATTATCAGCAAGCGCCGGGAACTGGTTCAGGTGCTTGGTTATGCTTCGTATGCGGAGTATAGAACGGAAAACCGCATGGCGCAGAACCCAGAGAATGTCTGGAATTTTGAAAATGACTTAAAAAAGAAAGTTCGGCCAAAAGGACAGCTTGATGTGAATGAAATGTTGAAGATCAAATCGAAACGTACCGGAAAAGACGAGAATGTCATTCAGCCGTGGGAGGCTAGCTTTTATTACAATCAAATCTTGAAGGAAAAATTTGATCTGGACCCTGAAGAAGTTCGCAAGTATTTCGAGTTCAATAATGTAACAGAAGGACTTTTTACCATTTATCAAACATTATTTGATGTTCGATTTAAACAAGTTGAGCATCCATCAATTTGGCACGAAGATGTACAAATGTTTGAGGTTTACGATCGAGAATCGAAGGATTTGATAGGTAGGTTTTATCTCGATATGTTTCCGAGACCAAATAAATACGGACATGCAGCCGCATTTTCTGTTACGATGGGAAAAATGACAGACAATGGGTATCAAAAACCTGCGACTGCTTTGGTGTGCAATTTCCCAAAACCAACCGAATTTCAACCATCTTTACTAACGCATGATAATGTAGAAACTTACTTTCATGAATTCGGACATTTAGTGCATGGCGTCCTAACAGAATCGAATCTTATGAGCTATGCAGGAACATCGGTTCCACGAGATTTTGTAGAAGCACCATCGCAAATGTTAGAGAATTGGGTGTGGCAGAAAGAATCTTTATCGCTTTTTGCGAAACATTATGAAACTGGTGAAGTGATCCCTGATGAATTGTTGAACAAAATGATAGCTGCAAAAAACGTGAATTCTGGGACTCGAACGCTTCAGCAAATATTTTACGGTGTGCTAGATTTTACGCTTCATGACGGATTCGATCCGACAGGCGAAATGTCAACAACGAAAATTGTGAATAAGCTTCAAAACGAAATCACATTTTATCCGATGCAAGCCGGGACACACATGCAGGCAGCCTTTGGGCATCTCAATGGTTATGGTGCCGCTTATTATGGATATATGTGGTCTAAAGTATTTGCGCAGGATATGTTTTCTATTTTCGAAGAAAAAGGAATAATGGATCCTGAAACAGGGAAACGTTATAGAGAAGTGATTCTTGGAAAGGGTGGAACAGAAAATCCGCTGGATCTAGTTAGAGAGTTTCTCGGAAGAGAGCCAAATAGTGAAGCATTTACCCGAAGTCTTGGACTGTGAAAACTTTCCTTATTATTGTAACGATTTCAATGGGTCATCTCATTGGATCAGACCCACAAATGGAAAAAGACGTTCAAAAATTGAAATATGCGAATACCATTGTTTGGATAAACTTAATCCATAATCCTGATATCCACTTAACGGATTGGAAATCGGTGGATCTAAAAATATTGGGTGAAAAAGTTGATGAGCTTCATCAAGAGATTCAGAATGGATCGTTAGATGCTTGGGAATTAGATAAATCTGCGGTAGGAGTTATTAACCAATTGAAAACTATTAAAGGAAGGAATTACCAAATTATCTTAGATCAGGATAAACCGGTTAAATATTTTAAGCATTATTTTTCGTCAAAATCATGAGGATCAATATCCAATTCTTTAAATATCGTATCTGCTACTTGCGATGCAATTTGGTCACCGGTCATTCCGGCGGATTCGAGTTCACGCCAGGATTTAATCAAAATTGCTAAATCGTCGCTATTTGCAAAAATTTCATCGAGGACAGCCATTGGGACTCGAAAATCCCGAAGGCGCTCAAAGATTGAAAGTTTGAGAATATCCATGCTTCAAGCTACGGAAAAGTTCTAAGGTTGAAAAGAAGGGAAATATGGAAAAACATATCAAAATATTGTATGCGCTTGTGATTGTTGGATTTTTATCTTTAATGGCCCAGTTATGGATTCAAGCGCAGACTTTGAATAATCTTAAAATCAAGATTGATTCAATTAGTGAGCTTTTATTTAGGCTTGTCTAATTGTACCGCACCAAAAGACGAATTATATTCCTCGCCTATTTATGAAGATTATATGTTGCTTAAATAATGGCGTCGTACCCAAGTGGTCTAAGGGAGCAGTTTGCAAAACTGTCATTCGCCGGTTCGAATCCGGCCGACGCCTCTCATGAGTAGTTATATTCTTGTGAAGCCCTATAATGAATTGCCCGGGTGGTGGAATTGGTAGACACTACAGACTTAAAATCTGTTGGCTAATTGGCCGTGCCGGTTCGAGTCCGGCCCCGGGTACCATTGGTTTCACGTCGTAAAATAGTGGGTGTTTCGAATTCAAAGAAATGATACCCGACCTTTTTTAAAATGATGAATCATTACCTAAGCCGAATATTAAAATGGAATTCTAGATTACTATTTACTATTCTAATTAGTTTTTCTTTCTCGCTAAAAGCTCAAACTTCTGACACTTCAAATACTGAAAAAATATCCATATTCCAAAAAATTATATCATTATTCTTTCAGACCGAAGATTCCGGAATGGGGGTTCAATTTTTCCATGGTGAAGGAATCGGATCAACTCGTAGTTTTTATTTGCCAGGAACTGAGGCGTCTTTTGAGGTTACAACTTACCAAGCTCAAGGAGTGGTAGCACCCATTTCCAAATACGAAATTGTTTCAGAAGATGGTATGGCAGTGGTTAATGGAACTTTCTCGATTCGGTCGAATTTCCCATTAGATGAATCTTGGCAAAAAAAGAAATCATCTCACGAGGAATTAGTCGTTATTTACAATGTTCAGGCTGGAATGTACCATCTTAATGTAGAAAGCAGTTTGCGCTGGAGAATTGTTGTGTATCCATACCGAATGTATTGAATGTTTTTCATAAAGTTTGAATGTCCTAAGTTTCACATCACCTTTGATTGAAAATATGAAAACGGTACTCAAGAAGGCTTGTGGGTATATTATTGGGAAAATGAAAATAATTACTATCATTAAACAAATTCTAGTTTCAATAAGAAACAAATGTAAAATTTGTAAATATCAGTTAGGTGGGATAATTAGACATTCTTCAATTAATCCAGGAACTGAAGATTGGCTAATAAATACTGAAATTAAGTACGGAGGAATTCACACTAACGTACCGAGGACAAAGGTTAGCCCAAAGGATCCACGATCCGAAAAACAACTACTAATTGGAGGCATGATAGGTGGAGATAGGATGCTTCACCATGGGTATGCATCAAATTATTCAAAATATCTCATTCCTTTTGTGATGAGGGGGAAACCTCTAACTCTTGTGGAGATTGGTATTCTTAAAGGTACAGGATTGGCAATTTGGTGTGAGCTATTTAAAAATGGGCGGATTCTTGGATTTGATATAGATCTGGAACACATAAACAAAAATATGAAAAACTTGAAAAAAATTGGAGCATTCCAAAACAACCATCCCGAACTTTATGAGTTTGATCAGTTTCTAGATAATACTGAATTAATTGGCGGTTTATTGAAGGGAGATAAAATAGATATTTGTATAGATGACGGCTATCATTCCAATAGTAGCATTTTAAATACAATGAAGAACATTATTCCATATTTAGCCGATGAATTTGTTTACTTTGTAGAAGACAATAAAGAAGTTCATAAAGAAATCAGAAAATTATATCCAAAATATTTCATTGTGAACGAAGGATATTTAACCATTGTTTCAAATTCATTGTAGAAATACAATCCATACCGAATGAATTGAATGTTTTTCATAAAGTTTGAATGTCCTAAGTTCCACATCACTTTTGATTGAAAATATGAAAACATTATATACATTATTGCCCATAATCTTATTGTGGATTTCTTGCGGAACTCGTTCTACAACAGGGATGCTTGACGAAACGACCGTAGAATATGATGGATTTTTAACTAACAGAATTGCCGATAGTAGCTGGGTGTGGAATTTCGACAATGGTTCACCGAGAGTCACGGGTGAATATGATAACGGAAGTCAAGAAGGATTATGGGAATACTATTGGGAAAACGGAAATAAAAAAGCGGAAGGATCATTTTCCGATAATTACCAGGAAGGTGTCTGGACTTTTTGGTATGAAAATGGGCAGACGCATAAAGAAGGTTCGTTTCATAATGGATTGAAAACTGGTGAGTGGACTGTGTGGTGGAATAATGGTACCAAAGGTGAGTCTGGTAATTTCAAAAATGGTACATGGCACGGTACTTGGACTTATTGGAATCCTGATGGAAAATTTGACCGTGAAGAAGTATGGAGTAACGGTAATTTTGTACGCTAATATTTATTTAATAAAACAATGTAAAAGGGAAGCCATGCTTCCCTTTTTTAATTTATGACCACATCTGTTTCTGTCATTATTCCTACCTGGAATAGAAAAAATGTCCTTCCACGTGCGCTTCATTCTGTATTAAATCAAACTGTAAAACCCGATGAAATCATTGTAGTGGATGACGGTTCTACTGACGGAACAGCTGGCCTAGTTAAACGAGATTTTCCTGATGTTAAATTGGTTAGTAAAAAAAATGCCGGCGTAAGTTCTGCTAGAAATACAGGAATAGTAAAATCAACACATCAATGGATTGCATTTTTGGATTCGGACGATGAATGGCTTCCGACAAAAATTGAGAAACAATTGGATCATTTTCAAAAAAATCCGAAAGCTGTCCTGATTCATACGGATGAAATATGGATCCGCAATGGCGTTCGAGTCAATCCTATGAAAAAGCATGAAAAATCCGGTGGGTGGATCTTTGAAAAATGTCTGCCGTTGTGCTTGATTTCACCATCTTCAGTATTGATCAAAAGAGCATTGTTTTCTGAAATAGGAATGTTTGATGAATTATTGGAAGTTTGCGAAGATTACGATTTGTGGCTTAGGATTTGCTCAAAATATCCTGTTCATTATTTGGTAGAAAAACTCATTGTAAAATATGGTGGTCATGAGGATCAACTTTCTCGCAAACATTGGGGAATGGATAGATTTAGAATTCAGGCGTTAGATAAGCTAATTTCTGATGAAACTTTATCAGACTCTTATAAAAACGCTGCGATTAAAATGCTCATAGAAAAGGCTAAAATTGTATTACAAGGCGCCAATAAACGTGAAAACGAAATGGTTATAGAAGAATGTCAGAATTTTATACGAAAGTTTAGAATAAAGAATGTGGATTAAGATGGAAGACTTCTGTTAATTTCTAATATGGGAGAATCAAAAGAATTTCATCTTCCGTCTGATGAACACGGCGGAATAGAAGCCGGCACAGAAGTGACGCTTCTCAGGGATCACCGTGAATTTGGGAAAGAGATTTCCATTGGTTCCAAATTGACTGTTGATGCCATCATTCATTTTCCAACTCGGTATCATTTGAAAGATGCATCCGGGAAGATTTGGACGGTACCGATTCATTCAGTAAGGTTAGGCTCAGATGCTGTGGATGATGTGCCAGAACCCGCTGAAGAGGAAGAATAATTATCGTCATTGCGAGGAATGAAATGTCGATTACACTGCCAACAAAAACTGTCATACCGGGATCCGAAGGATACCCGGTATCCAGAAAACATTTGATTATCCTTGCTGGATACCGGAACAAGTCCGGTATGACAATAGAGATGATTTAGAAATGTCTTTCTTCGAAGAACTAAAACAGCGCAAAGTTTATCGCACTGCTGCAGCCTATGCTGTAGTCGCATTTATTATTATGCAAATAGTGGAGATTGTCTTTCCTATATTTGGTATTCCAGACTGGGCAGGACGGATGATTATTATTTTAATTTTCATTGGTTTTCCGGTCATTATCGTTTTCTCGTGGTTGTTTGATGTAACAAACAAAGGCATTGTCCGAAGTCAGCCAATGGAAACATCTGATACACGCGCTACTTTCGGGAAAAAGCGTTCGTGGTTTGCTATTGTGGGAATTATACTGGGTATTGGACTCGGATATTATGTGGCAGTTGGATTTGGCAAAAGCGAAACTTCCCCGGTTGATACACGAGCTTCCATCGCAGTACTGCCGTTTGATAATATGAGTGAGGGGGAGAATGATGACTATTTTAGCGATGGTATTACGGAAGATATCATTACGTACCTTTCTAAAATTGAAGGATTAAAAGTGATTTCCCGAACATCGGTGATGCAGTATAAAGATACCAAAATGAATATTAAGGATATTGCCAGGGAGTTGGGTGTTACCAATATATTAGAAGGAAGCGTACGGCGAGCTGGAGATCAAGTGCGCATTACAGGGCAGTTGATTGATGCAATTACAGACGAACATCTATGGGCGGACATTTTTGATAGGAATATGGCCAATATTTTTACGGTTCAGACAGAAGTGGCAAAAAGCATCGCCGCTGCACTGGAAACGGAAATGACAGACAAGGATGTGGAACGGCTGAATAAGACAATGACCACCAATCCGGACGCCTATGAATTGCTTCAGAAAACAAAACCTTTAAAGTGGTTTATTAAAGAAGAAAATACTAAAAAAATGGAACTGTATGAGAAGGCGGCAATGTTGGACCCGAAATCTGCTTACATTCAGTCCAGGCTTGGGGAAATTCATTCATGGATATATTTCTTAGGTATGGATCGGTCAGAAGCCCGGTTAGCAAACTCCAAGGCTGCATTGGATAAAGCCATGGATCTTGATCCGCTATTAGCAGAAGTGCACCAGAGCGTCGGATTTTACTATTATATACAAGCGGATTACGAAACAGCATTAAAGGAATTTGCCCTTGCTGATCGTCTTGAACCAAATAATGTTGAAACTTTATGGCGTCAGGCCCTTGTTTACAGACGGCAGGGGAAATTTCAGGAATCTTATGATTTGATGGAAAAATGTATGGAGATGGATCCAAAGAATTATCAATATCCAAATCAATTAATAGGAATGAGTACTTTGCTTGGATTAACGGAAAAATTTGATAATTACTATTCTATAGCCAAAGATATGGGTATGTCTATAGGTATGGGTTTGGGACTCAATAATACTGAAAAATTTGGACGGAACGGTGATATTGATGAATTTAAAAAAGTGGTGGAAGAAGCGAAAAAGATAGACCATGAAAGTTGGTTTTATGGTGAAATTAGTTTTTATTATTTGATTTCAGGAGATTATGATAATGCCATAAAAAACATTAATCGTATGAAAGAAGAAGATGCAATAAACCAGACTATCTATAGAAACAATGATTACTTGCTGGGAATTGTATATAAAACAAAAGGCGATAAAGAGAAAGCAAACCAATATTTTGAAAAAGCATTGCTTGATGTAAATCAAAAATTGGCAGAATTACCTAATGATGAACGTTTTTTATTTTCTAAAGGGAAGATTCTTGCTTATTTGGGAAGGTTTGAAGAAGCCATTAAAAATGGTGAAAAAGCTATTGCCCGAAAATCCATAGAGACTGATAAGCTACAAGGAGGGGATTATAATTACCAATTGGCCAAAATTTATGTTTTAGTAGGCGAATTTGATCTTGCGTTAAAGGAATTGCGAAAAGTGTATAATGTGATGCCCATGAATGCTTGGATCGGATTTTTGCTACACGATGCTGAAATGGCCAAGATACAAGACTATAAACCATTTAAAGACTTGATTGCGGAAATGCGAAAAATGCAGGGGTTGGATTGAACAACAGTATCATACCGGGATCCGAAGGATACCTGGTATCCAGAAAACATTTGATTATCCTTGCTGGATACCGGAACAAGTCCGGTATGACAAAAATCAACAAACTTATTTGACGAAATACACCACATTATCCGATAAAAATAAATGCTATCAAAACTCTTTAATAAAATCATTCAACTTTCGCCGACAATTCGCCGAGCGATTTGGAAATGGTGGTATCAGAAACTTGCAAAAAAACACGAGGGGAAAAACTGGCGCTTTATGAATTACGGATATGCGCCATTGAACGGTTCTATGCCGATTGAACTACAATCTGAGGAAGACGAAGAAGACCGCTATTTCATTCAGCTTTATCACCATGCGGCACAATCTGCAGATCCAAACGGAAAGCGGATATTGGAGGTCGGTTCGGGCCGTGGCGGCGGATCGTGGTATGTGGCATCCTATTTGAATCCGGCTCACATGACAGGGCTGGATTATTCGGAAAACGCCGTAGGACTCGCCAACCAGTTTTTTAATGAAGATAATTTAGACTATGTGCAAGGGGATGCGGAGTCCTTGCCTTTCGAGGCAGAAACTTTTGATGCAGTCATCAACGTGGAATCGTCCCATTGCTACGGTTCCATGGAATCGTTCGTAGGCGAAGTGAAGCGCGTGCTAAAACCGGGAGGTATTTTTTCCTGGGTGGATTTGCGTGGGGCGGATGATGTGGATGCATTGGAAACTGTATTTAAACATTCAGGTTTGACCATAGTCAAAGAGGAAGTCATTACCGAAAATGTCCTCAAAGCGCTGGATGGTATCACGAATCGAAAAGAAAAAGCCATTAGCCAATTTGTCCCGGGATTTATCCGAAGTGCTTTCAATGATTTTGCTGCTGTAAAAGGGTCGCGCATTTACAATGGATTTACAAATGGACGCCTTGTGTATTTAAGTAAAGTCTTCCAAAAGAATTGACAAAATTTCTCAAGTTTTTCACTGTCATTCTGATTCGGCGGATGGCGGAGGGTGATTTCAAATAATCTATGAATACGAACCAGACGTTTGAGATTCTTCTCCCGACACTCCGTGTGCGGGATTAGAATAATAAATGAGAATAGGAGTCTCTAATGAGGTTTTTCAAAAAATTAAACCACCACAAAACCCTATAATAAACATTGACCAGTCCGCACGAAATACTTATTCCGTTGACGCCAATTTGGTGGCAGACGATCATCTGGTCTGCCGGCTTAATTGCTGGGATTATATTTATTGGAAAAAAGCTTGATTCCATAAAAAGGGAAATGCTCATAAAGACGGTGGCTGCATTCTTGATTGCGCGAGCTATTTTGGTGCATCCATATGTTCATTATACTGTTGGCTGGGATATATACAACAGTTTACCGCTGCATCTTTGTGGATTGTCGGCAATTCTTTCCGGCATTGTACTTTTAGTCAGGAAACAACTGTTATTTGAATTGGTATATTTCTGGGGAATTCCTGGCGCATTTCATTCGCTGGTTACGCCGGAATTTACACAAGGCTGGCAGGGGCTTTTATTTGTAGAATATTATATTTCCCATGGAGGAATTATACTAAGTGCATTGATGTGTACGATCCTTCTAGGATTCAAGCCGAGACCCGGTTCATGGTGGAAAATATTCCTCGGTTCCCAAATATTATTACCGATTATTGGCATATTTAATTGGTTAATAGATGCAAATTATATGTACATCTGTGCACCGCCGATTGTTGAAAATCCGTTTATTATCGGTGATTTTCCGGAACATCTAATCGGACTTGAAATTGCGGGACTTCTGCATTTTGCCGTTGTGTATCTTCCATATGGACTTAAATACCGAAAGGAAAATATTAGTAGATTGATTTCTACTTAATTACATTATCTATATGACTTTGTTAATTGTTTATTTCCTACTCGCCTTGTCTGTGTCATTTCTATGTTCACTTCTGGAATCAGTTCTTCTTTCTGTAACTCATACCCATATTATGATGATGGAAAAAGAAAACCATAAAAGTGCTAAAATATTAAAAAAAATGAAAGAGTCAATCAATCGACCCTTGGCAGCTATTTTAACATTAAACACAGTTGCTAATACGGTTGGCGCTGCAGGTGTGGGTGCGCAGGCATATATACTCCTTGGATCAGAATGGGTGGCAATCGCATCTGGAATTTTGACATTGTCTATTCTAATTTTTTCAGAAATTATACCTAAAACACTTGGTGTAATTCATTGGAAACGAATTTCAGGCTCAACAGCTTACATGATCCAATTGATGATTTGGATTAACTATCCCTTTGTCTTGCTTTTGGAATTAGTGTCTAATTGGCTCGGAGCAGATGAAGCTGTTATAAAGGTAACGCGGGAAGAAATCGGCGTTTTGGCAGAAATGGGTGAAGATGAAGGCGCCATTGAAGATCGGGAAGGAACGATTATCGAAAATCTTCTTCGACTGGATAATATTACCGCAGAAGAAGTAATGACGCCTAGGTCTGTTTTGTTCACTCTTCAAAAAAACCAAACCGTTAAAGAAGTTCTTGATACCAATAAAAATATATCTTTCTCTCGGATTCCTGTTTATGGTAGCGATTTGGATGACATCATTGGAATGGTGCGGCGATATCAAATCATAAAAAGTAAAGCTGAAGATAAATTTAATGTAACGATGGAAACATTGGCAGGACCTGTGATAAGTGTTAATCAAAAAAAATCTGTTTCGGAAATACTCGATTTGTTAGTAAAGAAACGTGAACATCTATTTATTGCTACGGATGAAAATGATCGTACAGTTGGTTTGATCACGCTAGAAGATGCAATCGAAACGCTTCTTGGCGTAGAGATTGTTGACGAATTCGACTCGGTAGAAGACATGCGGAAACTCGCAGTTGAAAAAATGCGAAAAAGACGCGAGTATTCAGAAAAACAATAAAATAACTCATCATTCCATCCGTGGGTAGGATCGCCTAAATTTCGATCCATGAAACGGGTTATCCTTTCCATTTTCACACTTGCGCTATGTCTATTTGCGCTTTCGGAAGATCAAACGAAATACTATCAGTCCGAAGCTGAGTTTCTTAGTGATCAGCCGGTGTCAAAATATAAAGTAAGCGGAAAAATATACATTCGCGCTGATTTTGATTCTCAAGGGAAATTGATCCTAAAATCCATCATAAACGAACAGGGTGACATGACTCGGTTTGAGCGATATACATACGCGGACTCTACAGATGACCTATCCACAAAGGAAATCCTGATTAATGATACGGTAATGGTTCAAAAGACTACATTTGGTCATGAGGAAAAAACGGAAGCGTATATCGAATATGTATATGGAGTAGATACGGTAAAGCGATGGAATGACCGGTTTACCATCCAAACATTTAATAAGAGCGGACGAGTTGAAACCTATCAGTTTTTAGATGTGGATGCGTTTGAGTACGGAAACATTAGATTTGAATACGATTCTCTTGGGTATATGTCGAAACAAGAATGGATTAAACGACCCTCCGGCAAATCTATGCGTAAATGGCTGTATGCTACTGACCCAATTACAAATGTTACTCACATTCTTGAATATGATTCGACAAATACACTTGCATTTGAAATCAATCTTGCTGCAGATGGAACGGAGGTAATATTACATTTTTTGTCTCCTGAAGATTCATCCTTAGTCAATCATTCTCGAGTTGGTTATAAATTGGACGGTGATCTTGAGTACGGGTTTTTGGCGTGGACTTTATCTGATTCTACTTGGCGTCATCTTCAAGATACATTACGCTTCCAAATGAGTAAGGCTGAAATTAAAACAGGGAATCATCTGATTGATTGGAGAGTTGACACTCTTATGATCGACAGTTTGGAATACGATGTTACATTTACAGGATTTACAACAAAAGAATACGTGGCAAATAAGCGAATCATTCGGAATTTAGTTTTTGATAATTCACCACCAATTTTAACACTGAACGTGGATCCTCATATCAATCAACCGGAATTTGGGTTTAGTGTTTCAGAATCTATGGAACGTGCTTTTGTTATGTGGATTCCTGACAACGTTGATTTTAATACTTCCATTGATACTATTCAATTTATTGAAAATGAATTGATTCCAGATTCAGGAAAAATGATTTTAACCAATCAAACTGATTTGCAGGATAGTGTAATATACCAACTTGAAATGATTGGAATTGACAAAGCTGGAAATATTTCAATTCCTGTAAAAGTTGATTCGATTCATTATGACATTACCGCACCAAGATTTTCTCTTACGAATCCTCCATTAGCTTCGTTTATTAATAATGGGAATACGACCTTTTCAACGGATGAAGCAATTCAATCTTGGAAATTAGAAATTCGTCAGATGGCTGGTTTGAAAGATGTGAATGCGCCGCATATCATTGATCGAGAAATGATTTCTGAAGAAAGATCAGAATTCAAATTAGATGTTACCGAATCCATTATGCTTGTTGATGGTGCAATGTATCGTTTCTCGGTGTCTGGCGTTGACCTAGCCGGGAATATATCTAAAATTGTAAATGTGGATTCTATATTTTACGATATTTCACCACCTGTTCTAACCTTGATTTATCCGATAAATGATGTAGCTATTCGTGATCCGTCTGTTTCATTTGCTTTTAATGAAAATTTACAAGCTGCTGAATTTCGTTGGGATAGAACGGATGGGACCGCTGATTCTAGTTCGCCACGAATCGTCCCACTTCTAAAGGATGAACTTACAAAAGGTGAAAAAATTCGAATCAATTTAGAACAAGAACCCGAATTGGTAGATGGAACCGAATATGCACTTACCCTTACCGGAATAGATTATGCCGGAAACGAAGGGGAATTGATTCAAATACAACATATACTATTTGATGCAAGTCCACCTAAATTTACTGATTTAATGCCACTTAATGGTTCTGCCCTGAATCATCATAATTTATCATATACATTGTCTGAAAAATTACATGAAGGGTCAATTAAATGGACTCGAACTGGAGGGGAAGAAGATCCAAAGAACAACTATAGAATGAATCTGGCCAAAGAAGAATTAGAATCAGGGATTCATGCAGACATTACGCTAAGGAATAATCCTAGACTTGTGGATGGTGGAATTTACAAGCTTGAATTCCGAGGATCAGATAGAGCAGGGAATCAATCTGATACTTTGATGATCGAAGATATTTTATACGATTTTTCCAAACCAATTATTTCAGTGCCCCATCCATTGTCCGAAATGATTTTGAATCATACACATATTTCATATTCTTTATCAGAAAAGCTAAATAAAGGCATGATTGTTTGGAATCCAACCGAAACCGATGGGGAGTTAAATGATCCATTCGAAGTTATTTGGTCAGATCAGGATAAAAAACCCGGCGAACATTTAGAAATCGAAATTGAAGGAATGCCTGATGTGTTAGAAAATGTCCTTTATTCTATATCATTTAATGGATCAGATCGCGCTGGGAATCACGCTGAAGAAGTTATTCTTTCTAATATCATGTATGATTTTACCCCTCCTGATATTTCTTTGACATTTCCTGAATCCGGAACGGCGGTAAATCATAAAGAAATCAGTTTTTCATTGAGCGAAGATTTGTTGAGTGCAGAAGTAATTTGGGAAAAGATGGGTGGAAGGGATGATAATAATTCACCTCATATCCAGCCTCTGGTTGGGTTTGAATTGAACGCGGGAAACAAAGATAATCAGGTCATCGTAAGAGCGCCTTTATTGGTTGATGGAACAATTTATCGGGTATTTATTCGTGGAAAAGATCCAGCCGGAAATGAATCAAATATTCCTACGATAGAAAATATCCTGTATGACATAACCGCTCCGGTATTAACACCTTTATATCCTCAGGATGATCAATATATTTCCACGCCGGCAATCGGGTTTTCTATCAACGAAGATCTATTTGAAGGATCTGTATTGTATCGATTTGTCGGTGGAAAACCTGATTCCAATAGTCCCTATATTTTTAATATGAAAGATGCGATGTTGAAAAAGGGTGACCACCAAGATGTTTTTCTTTTGAATGGTCCAACTCTCGTTGAACAAGGAATTTATACAGTTGAATTCTCAGGACGAGACAGAGCAGGAAATATGATTGCTAATAAAACAATTCAACGCATCATTTTTGATTCTACTCCGCCGAGGTTATCCATTACAATGCCGAAAGAAAATTCCGCAGTGAATCATACGAAAGTAAGTTTTAATAATAGCGAAAAGTTGAAGACTGCCTTTATGGTTTGGTCTCAATCCGGTGGAACAACTGTCACAGAATCTCCGAAAATCATTGTGTTAGAGGGCCAAGAATTGAACGATGGATTGACTACTAATATAGTTTTAAAAAATCAGCCAAATCTCGTAGATGGATCAACATACGACCTTCAGTTTTATGCAACTGATTTTGCAGGAAATTATAGTGATACGGTTTACGTTAATAATATTTTATATGATATCACGCCACCTGTAATCGAAATTGTTTCACCAAACAGTCAAATTATAAGTGCCTTAACCGACATTGAATACAGCCTTTCTGAAAACATTGCAACCGGTTCTATTGCATGGAATGGAAAAGACATTTCCGGTGCTCCGCTTCATAAACTTTTTGAAATCGCAGAAAAAGCAGCTAAAAAAGGAATCCATCATTCAGATACATATATTCAACCAATCTTAACAGACGGTGGGTTGTATAATATTTCCATCAAAGCGACAGACCCAGCCGGGAATCAGGCTACACCAGTTACAATAACAGAATTCAGGGTTGATCGAACGCCTCCAGAAATAACGAATCTGTTTCCAAAATCAAATAGTTTTATTAATTCAGATGACATCATCTTTACCATTTCTGAAGTATTGGCATCCGGAAAAGTGATGATATCCGGTAATCAAAATTTTACAATAGACTTATCCCCGGAAGAGTTAAAAACAGCATCAAAAAATCCAAATTTCGTAGGCCACATGCGAAATTTAAAAGATGGAACCAATTACACTATTTCTGTCATTGGTACTGACTTTGCAGGGAATAATTCGGAGCCTTTGATTGAAACGAACATTATTTATGACATTTCTATGCCGATTTTGAATATTATATCACCGGTTAGTGATAGTTATATCACAAATTCTGATATGAAAATTTCTCTCAATGAAACACTCAAAAGTGGTTCGATAACCTGGATTTCGAGTGAATATGAAGAATCGCAAATTGATTTGGGACTGGAATATTTAGCTAAAGGAATACATATTATTTCTGGCTCTTTATTATCCATCAAAGAAAATATTCCAAATACTATCAAATTTACCGGAGTTGACTTAGCCGGGAATGAAGGTATTGCAGAAGATATTATAAACGTCACTTACGACGGTACACCACCGGAAATCAAATTAACAGAACCATCTTCCAATTCTTCTGTTAATCATACACGTTTTTCATTTTCCACAAATGAAACTTTATCAAGTGGTAATATAACGTGGACAGCAACGGATGGTGCCGATGAAGCCAGTCCGCATCGATTACAATTAACCGATGCACTTTTGAAAGTAGGTGAATATAATGATTATTCAATGGATAGATTGAATCTGGTAGATGGCGTATTTTATTCAATTGCCATCCAGGGATTTGATCGCGCTGAGAATCTGTCAGAAATATCAATTTTGGAAAATATTAAGTATGATATTACCCAACCTGCATTTATCCATATTTCACCATCGAGTGACACATTATTAAATTCAATTACCCTTTCGTACAATCTGACAGAAGATTTAACCGAAGGAAAAATCAGCATCGGCAAAACAAAAAATTTAGGTCAAGGAAAATTTGAACTCAAATTAGATGGAAATAGACTTAAAGCCGGTATAGGAGGGGGTGAGTTACCGCCATCTGTTGGCTTGGAAAGTGGTATTGTATATGAAATGGAATTCTATGGAAAAGATTTAGCTGGAAATGAAACAAGTCCAACAAATATAACTGATATTAAATTTGACAGCGAAAAACCAAATATTGCATTATTTGCGCCCGAGTCTAACACATTTGTAAGGCAAAGTTCAATTTCGTTTGGCATTAGTGAACATTTAAAGGAGGGATCCATCGAGTTGCTCCAAAATGGTCAACAACCAATACGAGTAGCATTGTCCGGTGAATATTTGAATGCAAATAATTTTAATAATGTAACGATTCCGGGGTTGGATGTGTGGGAAGACGGCGGCGTGTATTCTATTACGCTATCGGGTACTGACTTAGCCGGTAATGTTGGCGATGCCGCTACAAATTCAAATATTTCCTACGACATTAACCCTCCGGAAATTAATATATTGAACCCGATATCGAATTCTGAAATCCGTGAAGAAACATTTTCCTATTCAATCAATGAAAATGTAAAAGAGGCTACATTAACCATCAAACGAACGGATGGTGAAATGGACTCTGAATCTCCACATTTCATTCAACTGACCGGCGCCGAATTAGAAAAAGGCAGAAAAGACCTTTCAGCTTTATATTTTTTATCTACAAACAGACCAAATCTTGTAAACGGCGCAATATATAATTATTCAGTATCTACGGTCGATTTTGCAGGAAATGAAGCTACATCTAATGTGGTTTCTGATGTCGGTTTTGACAATGAGCCCCCGATAATTTCAATTAGTCAGCCACTCGATTCCGAACAGATAAAAACCAGCGATGTTTCTTATATGCTTTCAGACAATCTTGCTTGGGGAAAAATCAGATTTATTCAATTCGGTGGCACGCAGGATCCAAATTCACCGCATATTCATGAAATGTCTGGAATAGAAATGGAACAAGGAATGCATTCTGGATTTGACCTCAATATCATGGATAAACTTGCGGATGGAGGGCGATATACGATTTCGATTGAAGGAGGAGACAATGCGGGGAATATTGCAAAGGTGGCTCAAGCTACAAACGTTTTATTTGATGTAAAACCTCCCATGCTAACATTGAATTATCCAATTCCTTCTTCAAAAGTGAACCATTCTACTGTTTCTTTTTCGTCATCAGAAAAGATGGCAGATGGCTCAATAACATTTTTTCGAACCGGTGGTGCCCCAGACCCCGGGAGTCCGCATGTTTATCAATTGGCAGAGGATGAGTTAAGCAACGGAATCCACGAATTGATAAATGTCAATCATCCCTTGCAAGATGGAAGTATTTATACAATTAGTTTTGACGGAATGGATTTTGCAGGGAATCGATCTGAGACTGTCACGCTTACAGAAATAAATTATGACATTACTGATCCAGCACTTTCCATTCACTATCCTGAAGCAAAATCATTTCATCAAAATTTAATGGTAAATATTTTTTCCGATGAAAACCTTAAAAAAGGGGACATTAACCTTATACAAACCGGTGGGCAAATAGACCCCAAAAGCCCACATACCTTTTCATTGGAAGCGAATCATTTAAATCCAGGAGAATATTCATTGGATTTGACAAGTATGGAATTAGTGAGTGGATCAACGTATTCGATTTCATATTCAGGGGAAGATTTAGCAGGAAATGTCGCTACGACTGTTGTTGTAGAAAATATCCAAATTGATAGAGATCGCCCATTTTTGGAAATCACTTCACCGTTGGTTGATACGTTTGTCAATCATACTAGATTTGGAATTAGGATAGGTGAGACTTTGCAAGAGGCAGCCATTTCTTGGACGCGGGTTTCCGGTGAACCGGATCCAAATTCGCCACATCAACAGCTGTTGACGGGCCAATATTTGTTGGCAGGAAAATATGATAATATCCTTTTGAGTAATTCACCGAAATTGGTGAGTGATGTGACTTATTCAATGGCGTTACACGGTGTTGATCTTGCCGGGAATTCTGCTACAGCACATTTAACTGAAATGCATTTTGATAACCAGCCACCCAGTTTTACCCATTATTTACCCGTAACAAAAATGTTCATTAAAGATCCTAATGTTCAATTCGAAATTGATGAGCTATTGGTAAATGGATCAATTGTGTGGTCAGCTACCGGCGGCGAAACAGACCCATTAAGTCCTCGCAATATTGAATTTTCTGAATCCGAATTGGCAAACGGTATGCCAACTCTTGGGTCGCTAAGTTTTCAAACGGAATTGCAGGATGGAACAGTGTATTCATTATTGGCAACGGGAACAGATAGAGCAGGAAATTCCACCAGAATAGACCTTGCTCATGGGCTTACTTATGATGTTTCAAAACCCATGTTTACCAATCTGTTTCCAAAAATGACGAGTAGAATTAATTCACCTTTAGTCAAGTTCACTATAAATGAAACATTAAAATCCGGGGCATTTACTTGGAAATACATGGGAGGAACTGATGATCCGAGTGTGCCTCATCGAGTAGATTTTACCTCGGAAATGCTATCTGCAGGAAGTCATTCGTCGGAGACGGTTATCCAACCAGATCTTGTGACGGGAACGATGTACCGAATCACATTTGAAGGAGCGGACTTTTCAGGGAATATTGGTAAAAAACTTGTTATGAATATCGTGTACGATGATATTCCTCCAACATTGGAATTGTTATATCCGGAAAATAATTCGACAATAAATAATTCTAAGTTAGCATATAAAATATCCGAACCTTTATCAGAAGGTAGCATAACTTATATTCAAACAGGAGGGACCACTGATCCATCTTCCCCGCATTCAGTATCTTTACAAGATTTGGAATTAGAGATTGTTCAATTATCGCCAACTCATTTATCAAATTCTGCAACATTGCAAGATGGATCCATATATCTGGTCAAATTTAAAGGTATGGATTTAGCAAATAATTCTAACACTTCTAATTCTATTTTAAACGTTTCGAATGATGTTTTGTATGATATAACCAAACCTAAAATTTTATTTCAAAAACCAAGTGGGAATCAAGTTATGCTGGGACCGAATTTGACCTACTCAAATTCAGAATTGTTAACAACGGCGACTGTTAATTTCTCTCGAACCGGAGGCAATCCCGATGCCCAAGCGCCACACGCAATACTATTAATTGATGATGAACTAAATGCAGGTGAACATCCTAATATTGAATTAAACAATATGAATGAATTATCGCCCGGAACGGAATATAGTTTATCTTTTTCCGGAAAAGATATTGCCGGGAACGAGAATGATCCGGTATCTATTAACGGGATAACGTACGTCAGAAGCCTTGAAGGAAATTGGTATTGGCAGGGACCTATTATGCAGGTGGTGTGGACCTTTACACCGCTGAATGGTTCATTTGGATTGACGGGGGAATTCGCTGAGGGTGCAGCCATTGGAAGTAAGATTAGTAATCAGACATTTGGAACCTATACCATTGATTATTCATCTTCTCCGTGGATATTAGAAACCGAACAAACGGATACAGGTGAAAAACGATTTAGTCTAATTGAATTTATTGGACCAAATAGGATTAAAGTCTTAACAAAAGCAAAGAAAAACCCAACATCTTGGTCTGATGGAGAAATAATGGAGTATGATTACAAACCATAAGGTGAATTGGTTTTTGAATTAATACGAATAAGCCACTAAATTCATTGATAATTTTTATTAACATAAATCAAAAGAAAGTATAACAATGGCTAAGAAACAAAAATCATTTGCAGATAAAGCGAAAGGCAAAAAGGATAAAGCAGCTACATTTGTTAAATATGTAAAAAGTGTGTTATCCGAAAAGACTGGGTACTACCGTTTTAATGAACAAATGGTAAAAATGAACGATGGTGAAACTTTGGACGGTGCTTTAAAGCGTATGGATGAAGAAGCTCATTTGGCGGATATTGTTTTGGATAATGATGCAGTGCAGGAAGAAGGGGCTGAACAATCTGAAGACACTCAAGAAAAAGATCTCGCAGAAGAACCAGTTTCCGAATCATCACCGGATCCGAATGCAGAAGAAAAGGTTGATGAATCTACCGAAGCGGAAAATGCGACTACAGAATCATTGGAAGATGTTGAAACTGAAGATGGTTCAACCGAAAATACAGAGAATGAAGAACCTGTAGATACTAATTCAAAAGAAGATCCAGAACCTAACGTAGAACCGGAAATTAAATTGGAAGAATCGTCTCAAGATTCTTCTGAAGATGAATCAAAAGAATCTTCTGAAGAAAAAGATAAGGCCGAAAATGCCGACACACCGGAAGATGAACAACCCGAAGAAACTGATGAAACTGTTGAAGAAAATGGTACTGAAGATTCAGAGGAAAAGGATAAATCCGAAGAATCCAATTAATTATTTTTATGCTCGATTGGAGAGGTGTCCGAGTGGCTTAAGGAGTCCCGCATTCTGCGGGATGTACCTATAATCAATATGAGTAAATATTGTGTTTATGTTCTTCAAAGTTTAAAAGACGGAAATTATTATATTGGTTATTCCAAAAATTTTGAAGAAAGATTAATTGCTCATAACAATGGATCGGTAAAATCCACTAAATTGAGAAGGCCACTACAGTTGATTCACATAGAAAATTATGGTACAATAGCAGAAGCACGAAAAAGGGAAAAGAAGATTAAATCATACAAAGGTGGAGAAGCGTTTAAACAGCTTATTGGAATTGTTTAGATATTGGAGAGGTGTCCGAGTGGCTTAAGGAGCACGCTTGGAAAGCGTGTGTGCGTTTACCCGTACCGTGGGTTCGAATCCCACCCTCTCCGCAATCAATATTAACTCATACTTAAAATTGGAGGCGTGGCAGAGTCTGGCTGAATGCACTGGTCTTGAAAACCAGCGTCCACTTACGTGGACCAGAGGTTCGAATCCTCTCGCCTCCGCAACGATTCCAGCCCCTTGATTCTTACTCTTAAAATATTATTCGGTTTACTTATCGGTTCATTTATCAATGTTCTAATCGTGAGGGTGCCAAAATCAGAAAGTATTATTACCCCCGGTTCTCATTGTATTTTATGCAACACACCTCTTAAGTGGTGGATGAACATTCCCCTGTTTTCCTTTTTCATATTTGGAGGAAAATGCTGCTATTGTTCGGGTAGGATTTCATGGCAATATCCAATCGTTGAATTACTTTGTGCTGGAATTTGGATATTATTTTTCAATTTCAATCATCCATTTGAAACGACCTCACTTTGTCTGGGGATTTGTTTCCTTTTAGCAATTGCCATTATTGATTTAAAACATTTTCAAATTTATCATGGGCTTTTAATCGCCTCATTCATCTTTTTAGCAACATCATTATTTTTTGGCAGTTTTTCATGGAAATACCATATAGCCGGGATGGTATTTTGTCCGGGATTTATTTGGGGTGTCAGCTGGATAGTGCAAGTTTTTAATAAACGCAAAAATCTTGGCGGTGGCGATATACTTTTGGCAATTTCTTTGGGATTTTATCTTGGACCTTATCGTTCTTTTTTAATGTATTTTATTGCTTCTGTGTTTGGAATTCTTTATTGGGTCGCAATGATGAAAATAAAAAATTTAGATAAAAACCCCATTCAAATTCCATTTGGAACGGGCATGGTATTTGGTTTTATTCTATTAGAAATTGTATTGCTTCCATCCATCATCTCATCTTTCAAATTCCTAGAATTCATCATTTTTACAGATAGATTTCTTGCGGAGTTGTTTTCTTTACTTTGATTTATCTTTTGTAATTTAGCAAAGCTTATGTTCGAATTAAATTCAATCAAATGACTAAAGTACGATTTGCTCCCAGCCCAACAGGGGAACTTCATTTAGGAGGTGCTCGGACAGCCTTGTTCAATTGGCTTTTTGTGAAAAAAACAGGAGGTCAGTTTTATCTACGCATCGAAGATACAGACAAAGAGAGATCGCAACAGAAATATGTAGATCAAATCTGCGAATCTATGCGATGGTTGGGTCTTATATGGGACGGGCCGCTCGTTTTTCAATCTGAAAGAGAAGATTCCTACCATGCAGCAATCCAGCACATCTTAAAAGACGGGAATGCGTACCGCTGTTTTTGTTCTAAAGAAAAACTTGATGAGGATAGAAAAATTGCAGATAAAGAAAAACGTGTTTATCGGTATGCTAAAACCTGTAGAAATTTAGATGAAAAAGAAGAGAGCGATCGACTGAATAGGGGAGAGAACTATACAATTCGCATAAAAATTCCCAAAGGGGAGACCCACTACAAAGACCTTATTTACGGTGCTATAACCGTGCAACATTCCGAAATAGACGACTTTATTATTGCTCGATCTGATGGGAGCCCAACATTTAATTTTGTTTGTGTACTGGATGATAATGCGATGGAAATTACACATGTTATTCGAGGTGAAGATCATATCCCAAATACACCAAAGCAACTCATTATTTATAAATTATTTGGTTTTACTGAGCCCGAATTTGCACATTTACCAATGATTTTGGGGCAGGATAAAAAAAGGTTAAGTAAGCGCCATGGTGCGCCGGGTGTCCAAGAATTCCGGGATGAAGGCTATGTGCCGGATGCATTATTGAATTACCTTGGCTTGTTGGGGTGGAATCCGGATACAGAACAGGAAATATTTACGCGTGAAGATTTGGTTGAATTGTTTGATATATCGCAAGTTCAAAAAAAAGGTGCTGTATTTGACGAGAAGAAATTACATTGGGTGAGCGGACAACATATGTTTCGCTTAACCGGCCCTCAAGTATTTGAAATGATGAATGCACTTTACCCGGATTGGGCGAACAGATCCACAGAATCTTTTGCGATGGAAGTTATATCTTCTTTGAAAGACCGCGTCAAATCTTTATCCGAATTGAGAAATTTAAGTGCTTTTTATTTTCAAGATCCTGAAAATTATGAAGAAAAAGCAGTTCGAAAACGGTGGAAAGATAAATCGATAAATGAATTCGTACAGAATTATGTTTTGTCTTTAGAAGGACTGACAGATTGGTCAGAAGAAAACCTTGAATCGGCATTGCGTGTATCAGCAGAAAAACTCGAAATATCTGCAGGTAAATTAATTCATCCTGTCAGACTAGGATTAACAGGAATTGGATTTGGCCCATCATTGTTTGAATTGATGCAAATATTGGGAAAAGAAATTTGTATCCGTCGCCTTAAATTTGCATTGGAAAAACTACCTCAAAGCGACTAATTTGAATTCGTATGCTTAGAAGCAAACAAACCATCATTGCGCTAATAGCGTTTTCTACTATCGCCTTTTCTGCTCCAAAGACTTTCGTCTATATCCTCAAGTTCGAAAATACTGAACGGGATGAATCCGTAGATTGGCTTGCCCAGGGGTTCGTGGATATGCTAAATGCTCAGCTGACAAACCAGCAGGGAGTTGTTTTAAAAAATAGACAAGATCTTGAAGTAATTATGGATAACCGCTCGTTAATGCTACACCAACCTCGCGGATCTAAAAATCTACTGTTACTTGGCAAGTTTTCGAGATCTTTAGATAATATCCAAATCAATATTCAATTGATTGACGTTGCAACTTGGGAGGAAGCTGATCGACGAAAAATTTCTGAAAAATATAATGAAATCCCCAAGCTCAATATAAAATTAACGGAGGCAATCCAGACAATGCTGACACCATTCCTGCCTAAAATCGCACCTTCGAAATATCCTGCTTTACTTGAATCTAAGCCAAGTCCAATGGACAAATCCTATGCCAGATCATCCTCTGAAGTGGGTATAGAAATAGACAAATCCCTTGAAGCTTTAGAGGCGTCTATGGATATTATGGCTGGCGCGAGAGGAATTCCTATTAAACCAAATTATAAAAAATCCGGTGGCGAGTGGTCTATGGATATTACTTCCGACCCTTTTATTTCCGGCGATCCCGATATGGCAGAAAACACATCCATGCTGATTGGGGTTCTTGACAAACTTATGGCTGATCCGTATGAAGTAACCATTACGCGTCCAGATTTTATCTATTCAGAAGATAACATCGGAAAAATAACCATTCATCTTCCGGTAAATTTTTCAATTAAAGGCAATGTAATTAAAGAAATGCTTACTTCATTGCCATATTCCGGACTTAAGCAAGAAGGTGCGCTCACAGTTTTCTTTTTTGATAAAGACAAATTCAATTTCCCCGGTGAACTAACCAAACGAATTAAATTTGGTAAATACCGTGCTGTTCCGGTCATACGGTTTTACGATAATAATGGTGCAGTAAAAGTTGTCATTGTGGATACTCCGGAAAAAGTGTGGCACACGGCCAAAAGTGAACGTATTCATTATATTGTAGAACGAAAATTTGCTCAATTGATAGATTTTACCGTTGGTGGGTGGTCACTTCAAGTTGCTATGGAAGCAGTTAATATCCCGGTGGACTATTCATTTATTATAGATGTTGATGAAGCAAGAAACCTTCAAAGAATCAGCCTCAAGTTTATTCCTGAACACGAATTAGAATTATTTCTTCGACCTTATTTATAGATGGTTGAAACTGATTGGATTCCCTTTCAAAAAATGCTCGATTATTATCCACGGTCGAGTGTTCATTTTTCAATAAATAGAAAAAATTGATGAAATATTTATTCACAATTTCAATTTGTCTTATTACTATCCTTTTGGCAGAAGGTTCTGTAAACACCACAAAAATTCCCAATTTCAAACTCAAAATGCTTGATGGCAAAAAAATGACTATGAATGAATTGCTAGAGGATGGACCTGTACTGATTGATTTTTGGGCTACGTGGTGCAAACCTTGCTTAAAAGGAATGCGTTTCCTGGATGGCTTCCACGCAAAATATGCAGAAACCGGGTTTAAAGTGTTAAGCATCAATCAAGATACTCCGAAAAGTTTGTCAAAAGTAAAATCTACAGTTCGCTCTAGGAAATTCAATTTTCTTGTTGCGATGGACCCCAATAAACAAATTTCCGAAAAATTGAATGCCCGGTTGCTTCCTACTACGTTATTGGTTAACCAAGCGGGTGAAATTGTATGGCGTCACCAAGGATATATGGCTGGCGATGAAGTGGAAATTGAGCACCAAATCCAAAGGGTTCTCAACCTGTCTAAATCTGAAGAAAATTAACAATTATTGATTTTATGCGGCACTCGGTTGCCATCCTATTTACCACAATAATATTGCATGGACAGGTAGCAATTTCCGGGAATTCTGAACTTCAAATTGGTGAAAGCGAAAACGGATTCAATTATTCTGAAACACATCTTGCGTTGAATGGATTTTGGAATCATGTATCATTTTGGGGAGAATTTGAATTCAGCCCGGAACCAGAACTTGGAAAATCATTCAATGGTCTTAGAAAAATAAGCTTTGAGTATAATAATGGTCCGTTCCTGCTAAAAGTTGGTGACATTTACCAGATTTGGGGAAGAGGGCTGGTACTGAACCAGTTTGATGATCAGTCTATTGATTTTGACAACGGTATTCGGGGATTATCATTTCAATATTCGAATGATTGGTTGGAAAGTAAATTTATTTCAGGGGAGAGTACTATCCGCCAAAGTAGCATTTATGTGAATAATTTCAATGATCGTGTGCACAATTATGAAATTGACCATTCCCTTTTCGGTGTCGACCTTTCTGCGCAGTACAAGAAAATGAATCTTGGACTATCTTATTTACGTACCAGAGAAAATCACCCCATTCCGCCGGATTCTGTGCAGCTGATAACTGCAATGCTTGGCAGCAGGATCGAATATTTTGGCGATTTTTTCGATCTCTACGCAGAATATGTGGATAATAATACACTTGAAGATCATACGGACAGCACAACATCGGAAAATAGTGGTCATGGTTTATTTGCAAATATGAACATTTATTTAGGTTTATGGACGCTTAGTGTGGACATGAAAAGGTATCAATTTTTGGATATTGATCCTAACTACCGATCTGATATTGTGAATTATTATGGTGGGCGAACGCCTTTTCAGCAACCTCCAATTGGAATTAATGAATTTACATCAACCCTACAAAATCGTTTAACGCATCCAGTGGATTTTAACAGCGAGAAAGGAATTCAAATTGAACTCAGTGGTCCGATTACGGATAGAATCACTTTTTCCGCACATGTTGCGCAGGCAAGCCGAACCCATATTTGGTCACAAGTTGATTGGTTCACTTGGGTTCCAAATTCAACAACCGGATTTTTGTTCAGTCAAGAAAAACCATCCAATCCGGTAAAGGAAATGAATGTGAACATAGATGGGTTTTTCTTAAACGATAAATTGCATTCTAATGTCGGAGTCAATTTTTTGAATGACGTTTCACTCCTGATTAGGAATATCTATACTGATTCTAGTCGTAGGTTGATGTATGAAGAAATACAGGGTACATCCCTTCCGATAGAATTTGATTATTTGTTTCCCAATGGTTTGAATATCGGAATTTCGAGTGAATATCAATATGTTACAAAAAACTATGTTCAGGAAGATAAACTTAACGAAATAACCACATTGGATACATCAATAAGCCTTTTTCGAAAACCGGAGCAAGAAAATCGCTTTTTTGCATTATCTGTTTCTAAATCCCCCAAATGGTCATTCACATTGAGTATTGATAATATCTCAACTTTCCAATATGGGACGACTGCTAAATCTTCTACAGGGAACGAACTTGAAAAATTATTGAAGCGATTTGCGAAAATTGAACGAAGTTGGATTGCGATTGATGCAGTTTATAATGTTTCACCTACGCATCGCTTATCTGTGATGTATGGATCTTTGCAAGGAGGCTTGGTTTGTAGTAATGGTGTATGTCGAGAGATAAAAGCATTTGAAGACGGATTCAAGATCAGTTTCACTTCTATGTTTTAAGACTGAATTATTCTTAAATTGAAAAAACTAAAATTTGGCTATTAATAAACTCGGATTAAATAATGAATAAAAACATATTATTTCTTACTGTAGTGGTGAGTGCAATCTTTTCTCAAAAATTGATTTCGAATCCAAATCAATTGGTTTCTAAGGGAAATCTTCGCGAAATCGTTGAAATGGCAAGCCGCTCCGATCAAAAAGTATTCGTAGAAGATTTTACCGGGCTTGACTGACCATACTGCCCAAGCGCAAGTTTTGCGATAGACACCTTATTAAATCAGTTCCCCGAAACGCTTTTCAGTATAGAACTTCATAACGCAGTCTATACACCTTCTAATTCTGATTTTTCTATTCCAGCAATGTACGATATGAGAGCAAATTTGTACACTATCAACGGGATTCCTCATTCAGAATGGAATGGCTTGGAAAGCACTGAAGGTGGATACGCCAATGCAAATTGGCCGCCTATGTATGATAATTTTCTTATTATCTATAACGGAATGATTGGCGCTACATCACCCTATTCGATAGATATTAATGGGTTGGTCAATAACGGTACAATTGATTATGATATTACAGTGTCTATGGATTCTGATCATAGTTCTTCTAACCAGCGAGTATATGTTTTTCTAGTTGAAGATAATATATATTCCTATTGGGGTGCAGTAGGCCAATATCATATGGCCAGAAATGTAAATCGAGATTTCACTCCTCCGGAAAATTTGACAATTAGTTCTTCGGGAGAATCTCAAGTTTATTCCGGATCGTTTGATATTGGTTCTTCTTGGGTGCAAGAAAATTTGAAAGTTATCGCTATTGTGCAGAATTCATCGAGTGATGAAATTTTTCAAGTAAATGCTATATTAATAGATGCAATGAATGCTGATGTTGATGGTGACGGAATACTATCTGATGTTGATAATTGTCCTGAAACGTATAATCCTGATCAGCTAGATACTGATAATGATGGTCCGGGGGACGTTTGTGATCCTTGCGATAATGTAAATATTTGGGTTGCCGGGAATATCAATGGTGATATGATTAACAATGCGCCGTCTATTGATATTTTTGATGTATTGACACTTGTAGATTATTGGAAAGACAATGATTATCCAGGTTGCGCCGCGGAAATTGCAGACTACAGCGGCAACGGCTCTGTAAGTATGTTAGATATTGTGCAACTTGCCTACCAAATAGTATATCCATCATCTAATTTAAGTAAAGGAGAAACCGGTACCGGAGAAATTTCTATATTGCCGGGACGTGACCGCACATCAATTATAATTGAAAGTTCAAATGAGGTTAGTGGAATCCAATTCACCCTTTCTCATCCTGTTTCTAATGAAGTTCTTGAGAATGTTTATCTGCCTAATGGTTGGATTATTGAATCACGAATGTTAGAAGGAAATATGGAAGTCATTGTTGCAGACATCAGCGGGAACCAAAGCCAATATAAATTAGTCATGGATTTCCCATCTCAAATACGAGGAATTTCAGATATTGTAGCATGTAGCCCAGGCGGATGTCTGATTAAAGTTTCTTCGGAATCTGGCTTACCTCAGAAAATTGAAGTCCCCAAAAATTTAAAAGTTGAGGCACTCTATCCAAATCCATTCAATCCATCAATTTCCATTCCATTCTCAATTCCGTATGAAATGTATACCAATATTTCCATTTATAATATTACAGGTCAGCATGTGGCCACATTGGTGGATAATCCTTACATGTCTGGTGGTTTCCATGTCTTTACTTGGGATGCTTCCGCTTATTCTTCCGGTATTTACTTTGTGAAGATTTCAACACCGATTGCTCAGGAATTGCGCAAAGCATTCCTGGTTAAATAATAGCCCCAACACTGTAAATAATCTTTGAGCGAACACGGTAAACATCCGTATATTTCCGCCCGATTTTTGATAATCATTATGGGGAGTCGTCTAACGGCAGGACACCTGGCTCTGGCCCAGGCAATCGGGGTTCGAAACCCTGCTCCCCAGCGCATTGGCTCGTTCGTCTAGTGGTTAGGACTCAGGATTCTCATTCCTGCAACAGGGGTTCGATCCCCCTACGAGCTACGTCATAATTTCGGGGGTATTGGATAGAGGAATCCCTTAAATTTTGGTTTAGAACATCGAAAAATATGCGCCCGTGGCTTAATTGGATAGAGCACCTGGCTACGGACCAGGGGATTGGGGGTTCGAATCCTCCCGGGCGTACTAAATTGGATTTAGATTAGGAAGATTTTTCTAAGTTCTTAATTTTGATCTATATCACTTAGTATTACATATAAAACCATTTATAATTTAGTAGAAAAGAAACTTATATTATGTCAGATTTGCAATTGCATTGGATTGACGGTGAGAATTATATTCACCTACCGAAAGAATTCCCACGCGAGGTAAGGATTCCTTCAATGAAAAATAAATTACACATAGCATGTCCAAATGAGGCGCGAATGAATCAATATATATATCGAATATTATTACCCGGTTTTCTTGGGTTTTTCCTATTATTTACATCTGGAAGTACTCTGGTTGCACAAGATGACTCGGATGATCCCGTCGAAATATTCTGGGGGGATGATGAGGACGAGTACGATGATGAGGATTATGAAGACGAAGAGTATGAAGAAGATTATGAAGATGAAGAATATGATGATGAATTCGAGGACGAAGAGTATGAAGAAGATGAATATTTTGATGAAGAAGATGATGCATTTTATGAAGAAGGTGATGACGAAGAAATTTATGATGAAGAGTATGAAGACGAAGAATTTGACGGAGAAGGAGAACTTGAGGATGTTGAATTAGCAGATGCTGCTGAGAGGCAGGGATATTCGCTCACAATTATGGGTGCATCACCCGGTTTTGTAAATCACCAATTAAATACATACAATTCCAGTGTTGATTTTAAAGCAGGACTTGAATTTCCTGCACTGATGCAAGTCGGACCGCTCCGATTCCGCTTGGGTGCTGAACTTGGAACTTTCTCATTTACCAATTACAAGCCTGTAGGCGGCGAATTCAGTGGTTTTTTGGCTATGGGAATATTGTCCTTTCCTGCTGGTCCCGGACAAGTAAAACTGGGGGCAGGTCTCGTCGGAAATGTTTTCGGATTAACTGCTGAATCTTCTTATGGACTTACACTCGGTAATGCGGTGGAAATCAGGTTTGGCGTCCGATCGACCACAGGTTTTGGCGTGAAAGACTCTAAGGGGGCTGACCTTGGTACCGTAAGTTGGATGGACGGAATTTTGATTCTCGGCGTAAGTATATAAATCATAACTGAGCATGAATAAATTCCTCAGGATTCTATTGACGGTAGGAGGGGCTACCGTTTTTTTCTTACAAGCACAGACTGCTGTCCCTGATGGTGGCAATGTAGTCACGGGAAGTGGAACTGATTATTATTGGAATAATACAAATACAGATATTGATGTAACTGGAATCGTTTTAAGTAATTCAGGTGATGGGAATGGATATGCAGTTTATGGAGTAGTAGCCGGAGAAACGTGGAAATATTTTGGAGGCACTACAAATGGCCTTTCAGCTAGTACCTATTCTTTATCAAATACTAGCTCTTCAACCATTGAAAATATTTCGGGTCGGGGAACGGGTGTCAACTTTACGGTTTATGTTATAAGATATAATAATGGTGCCCAACAAGACACCCTTACAGCAGGAACTTTTCAATTTCGTGAAACAGCTCCAACAGCTACTGACCAACCGGACCTAGTTGCGAACGATGATACAGGCGGAAGCGATTCTGATAATTATACGAATGATGATGGTGTTGAATTTAGCATTTCAAATGCAAACGCTGGAGGTACGCATACAGTTACCCTTTATGTTGGATCTGCCGTAAATCATGTGGAAGCTAGTTCTGGTTCCGCGTCATATCAATGGCCAGCATCTCTCGTCGCCGGCACTAATTCTGTATATACGGTTACTAAAGATCAATATGGAAGCGAAGGTACTTCCACATATTTATATGTTTATTTAGATCAAACTTCGCCATCGCCACCATTGGTCGTGTCCGAAGAAGATGCAGATCAAGCCAATGAATGGAATTTATTGTCTAGCACGGATAGTGGTATTTCCGAATGGGACAGATTAACCAATGATAATACTCCTACTTTTAGAGTGGGTGGATCAGAATTATCAAATTGGGTTAGCAATGTTGGTTGGACTTTTGGACGGGCAGTAATTTATCTGGATGGATCAGCCACAGACAGCACCACAGATAATGATGATATTGTGGATGTTACTATAGGCAGTGCCATAACTGATGGAACCTATACGGTCACGACTGTCATAGTTGACCCGGCAGGAAATCGGTCAAGCGCATCAAATTCTATTTCTGTTACAATTGATACCGATGCAGACGCTACAAATGTAACGCCAAATTTGGATACGGATGAAAATGTTGATACAGGGTTCAGCCAATCTGATCATTATACCAGCGATACGACCCCAACATTTATTATGACAGGTGCCGGCGTGCTGGCTGGAGATTCTATAGAAGTTAAAAACGGAGCTACGGTGTTGGTAGGCGGTTGGGTTGCGACAAATGGAACCATTACGCTTACAGTTCCTGCAGCAAACGCCTTGGGCGCAGCAACATATAATTCTATAGCAGCCTTTGTTGTTGATTCTGCCGGAAATACTTCTGGTGCAACATCCTACCTTACCCCAGACCTCGTTGTGGATACTTCAGCTCCGAGCGACCCTGCTTCTGCACCAAGTCTTAAATCTGGGCACGACACGGGAACATTAACTAATGACCGATTAACAAACCGAAGAACTCCAACTTTTGTTTTTGCTGCAGAAGCTTCCACGGATTCTATTTATGTTTATCAGGATGGATCTAAAGTTGTAACCGCTTTGGCGGGGGCAACGAGTAATATAGAAATCACCATTCCCGATGTTGGTGCAGATGGAACGTATTCAATTACTTATACTGATATAGATTTGGCGGGGAATGTTAGTAATGCATCCGCTGCTTTTAGTGTAAGTATAGATTCTACATTTCCTGCCGCACTTGTTAGCATAAATATGGTAGAGGATGAAACCAATGACACGGGTGAAAGTCAGACAGATAAAATTACCAGTAACCAGCGTCCCAAATTTGAAATTGATTTATCAGGTTCTAGTACCAGTATTGCCGATGCGGATTCCATCATTTTATATTTCACGGATAAGTCTGACGGATCCACAAATGCCGTTGATGCGGAAATTATTACTGCTGATCCGCATACACTTCAACCAACAGTAAATCAGGATGAAGGAAATTATTATGTTACAGCAGCTATTTTAGATAGTGCGGGAAATTTGCGGGACACGACAGGATTTAATCAATCCATTACAATTGACGTTTCAGGTCCAGATGCTCCAAGTGGAATTGATTTACAAGCAGCTGATGATAGCGGGAAATTTGATAATGATGATGTAACAAAGGAAACTACGCTTATTTTCACAGTCAGTGGAGTCACTGCAGATGATTCTGTTTTCATTCTTTTTGGCACAGATACGGTCGGAAGAGGAAAAGCATCAGAAACAACAGTGGATATAACTGTAAGCTCTGCAACAGAGGGAACGCATGTTGTTAAATCAATTGCAAAAGATCCGGCCGGGAATATTGGTTCACTTTCCAGCGCGATGGGAAATAATTTAGTCTTGGATGTTACCAACCCGACCAAACCTACAAATCTGACCCTTACCAGCGACCCTGGGATTAGTTCTTCGGATGGTATTACCAATGATAATACACCGGAATTTTCACTAAATGCCGATTATCCCGATTCAGCAGATATTTATTTTGGAACTCTTGTCAGTATCGGGTCTGTGGTAGTGTCAGGACCAATTGACGTGTCCGGTTCAGCAACATTAACAGCTTCATCTCAAGTCGATAATGAATTTTGGGCACGTGTGAAGGCAATTGATCTTGCTGGAAATTCATCTGAAACATCTGAATCCTTCTATATACAAATTGACACAGATGCTCCAAATGCTCCGTCAATTACAGGAATTTTATCTACCGACGATTCCGGTCATTACGATAATGATGGATATACAAATATTCAGAAACCTACAATTATTGTTTCAAACCTGGATGCAAACAACAGAGATTCGGTTAGAGTTTTTTATACCGGCATTACTACCGCGGTAGATTCGGTTGTAGCTATAGGCCATGGAGGAACAGACAATTTAACACCTGAAACCAATATACCTGAAGGATCGTACACTCTCAGAGCAGTTGCTATTGATTCTGCGGGAAATGTTTCTGACACAACCTCGATTGCAAATGGATTTAGTTTAACAATAGACTTAACAAATCCCAATTCCATTTCTTCTGCCGATTTAAAAGGAACATCGGATTCCGGCGTAGACTCAACTGATAATTTAACGAACAAACTTACACCACAATTTACAATCACGAGTGATGATGGTTTTGTGGGTGACTCTATTTTCGTAGTTCTCAAAAAAGGTAGCGTCCAGGATACACTTGGGAATGGATTTGTAACCAGTGGTAATTCTACAAATATTACGTTATCTACAATTGATACAAGTTTTTTAGTTTTTGGAAACGGTGTTATATCAGTTCACGCATATGCAGTGGATTCTGCCGGAAATACCGCCACAACCCTTTCCGGCGCATCATTATTAGATATTACACTTGATTCGCAAGCTCCTACCGCACCTACGCTAACGCTTCGTTCGGCGGATGACAGCGGTGTACTAGATTCAGATAATTTAACCAATGTTGTTAATCCAAGATTTAATGTCTGGGGAGGAAGCGCAACAGATTCAGTATATATCATTACAAATACCGATACGGTCGGGAGAGATGTTACCAGCACCAGTCCGGATATAGTTTCTACCGATACAGTCACAGCAAACGCAACTTACAGTTATTCTTCTCTTTTGCGGGATTATGCCGGAAATCTTTCAGATGCATCTACAGCAGTATCCGTGGAAATTGACACAGAAGCTCCTGCCAAACCTAATAGTGCACCTTTAATGTTAACTGCTATAGACAGCGGATGGGTTTCAAACACAGATGAAATAACAAACGTTGATCAACCACAGTTTGAAATTACAGGCGTAAGTCCAACTAGTCCCGGAATTATTGATTCTGTGTTTCTTCTGAAAGATTCATCTACGGTTGTTTCGTCCTCATGGACTTCCCAACTCGATTCTGATACGTTGCAAACCAGCGCTTTAATTTCCGGGACCTATACGTTTAATGTGTTTGCTATGGATTCAGCTGGAAATATCTCTGACACAAGTGAAGCACTTTATCCAGTCATTATTGACCTTATAGATCCTTCTACACCTTCTGCTCCGGATTTACTTTCTACAGAAGATTTGGGAGATTCAGACAACGATAATATTACAAAAGATCGGTCACCGACTTTTAGAACTACAAATCTAGAATCGGGTACACAAATGAAATTCATGGTTGTAGATACTGCAAATACGGCAATTGATAGTATTATATCAGTGGTAGGTTCGGATTCTACGGGAACTAATTTTACTATTACAGAAGGAAGTATTTCTGAAGGAACATATTCGCTATATGTTAGCAGCGAAGACACATCTGGGAATCTTGTTCAAAGTTCTAGTTTGGCTAATGTCATTTTAGATTATACCGCGCCAACCTGCTCGTTGACTTATGTGAATACTACCCAAACGCATCTCACTAATCTTGGAAAATACCAAGATCAAATTACTCTCATTGCACAATTTAATGAGCATACCGGGACAAATCCTGAACCTGTATTAAATGTTCAATATGCCGATTCTACCACTGCTTCTTTTACCGGTACGGCAGGTAATAATTCAAATAATGATACAACATGGACTTTTTCATTCACTTTGCCAGACAGCAGCACGAATGATGGTAACCTGAAGGCTACATTAACTGCCTACGATGTAGCTGGTAATAAAACATTAATTTATGTGGATAGTACCGAGTTTGTTGTAGATAATACAGATCCGACCCCATTTACCGTCAGCACGATTACAACATTCGGTTACAATCAGGTTGCTGGATGGATTAATGGTGAAACCGACAGTGTATCAGTTGTGGTTCCGATTGATCAAAATGATGGCACCTTACTTTTTGGCGGGGATATCTACATACAAATGCGCATTCCTCTGCGTATGCCTGCTGCAACGTGGGTTCAGGTTGGAGCTAAAGACAGTATTGAGACTACCGTTGATTCGGTTGTTTACAAGACAACTGCTGAAATACTTGCAGCTTTAACACCGGAAGGATTAGTTCAAGGCGATAGTATTGTAACACGGGCTGTTTTATATGATGCTGCAGGGAATTTTACTAACGGAACAGAAAGCATAACCAAATATGTTTATGATCCAAACAAAATGACTATTGGGACAAACCAAATAACCGTTGGAAATACATTAAATGTGGATACATTGATCTCTAGTGATACTGTTAGAGTTGAATGGGATGATTTTGATGAACCGACACCCGCTACCGCTTCTGGTCTTGATAAATATCAAGTTGCCATTGCACATGTTGGGGATGACTCTATTACCCAGTTCATGAATTGGGTAAATACGATGTCAACAGCATCGTTTGACACCTTGCTTCCATTAGAGCACGATAATGAGTATAGCATTCATATCCGCGCATTCGATGTTGCTGGAAACATTTCAGATACACTTGCTTCCGCTACTTTTCGAAGATATAATACAAAACCGACTCTCGCTTCAATGGATTCTGCAATATCGTATGAAGATATTCTATGGAAAGACACACTAACTGTGTCTGATCCAGATTTTCTTACTTTACTATCCGATTCTATAAGTTTTTATAAAATTCAATCTGTCGGAATTACAGGTACTATTTCTGCAGATTCAGCCACTATTACCCAAATTAGCAAGGATTCCGCTATCGTTTCGTGGACGCCACTTCAGGCCGATACCGGGAAATATACGATCACTGCTTGGGTGAAAGACAATTGGGAGTCAACCAAATTTATTGATTCCACTGCATGGAACATGACAGTGATTGGAGTGAATGATACACCTGTTGTTTCCATCGTAACACCAGCAAGGCAAATATCTTTTGAAGAAGATTATCAGGATACAGTGAAATACACAATGACAACTTATGCAACGGATGTGGACAACGATAGCACAGAACTGAGTTGGACTGCTGTATTGGCGACAACGCCTGATATACCAGGATATCCAAGAACAATGCCTTCATTCGTTTTTGGTCCAAATACATCAGACATTGCCAAGGAAAATATCAGACGAAAATATCAACCTAAAACGTCTTCGAAACAGAATTCTTTATTTTCTGATTCAGAGAACTCTTTAAACCTTCCAGTAAACCGATCTACAAAAATTCAAGTTACCATTGATACGAGTGGAGGTAACACTTTTGCAACTTTTGATGCAGATTCAAATTACTATATTGAGGATTATCAAATCATTTTTGAAGTTTCAGACCCACAAGGGGCGCTTGCAAGCGATACAACATTTGTCACGGTTACGCCCAACAATGATGCACCTGAAATAAATAAAGGAACTGTACTGCTTTCCGATACTACTGTAACCGAAAATGATTCACTGATTCTTGATTTGGGTTCTTATGTAACAGATGTTGATGATACGCTACTTTATTTTCATATAAGCGCTTTAACGAATTCTGGTTACATGTCAATTTCTGACACTTCATTTTCTATAGACACGACTGGATATTTGATCAAATTTGAACCACAAAAACTTTGGTCAGATTCATCGGTCATCCGATTGATTGTTCGAGATAGATCCACTTTTTCCGAAACTAACGTAAAATCAGACACAGTCACATTCACGATTGATGTTCTTCGAGTTCCAAGGCCGCATTTATTTTTAAGTGTTGTACAAAATAATGCATTTACGAATTATTATGATCTTTTTGTAACAGATACCGCTCAAAAGGTTAAGCGATGTTCTGTGGAAGTTCAGAGTATTCCAATTGCAATTGACACTGTAGGTCTTTACACTTATGCTGGAAATTATTATTTTACGAGTCCGGGCGTTTATATTTTTGATATTTTGGCAAAAGGAATTGTAGGTGATACTTCAATTTCAAAAGGAATAAACCTATCGCTCGCAACCTCTGCACGAACTTGGACCGGTTCAAGTATAGATGGGCGTTTTAGGGTGAACGGATACCCCGGATCAGTTAGAAATGATCAATTAATGATGATTTCCGATTCCACCATGTTTGGTCCATATTTTGGCGATCAAGCCTCATATTTATTGGGAAATGAATATTTTGATTTTGATGGAGCTGTTGAGGTAATGCTTCCTGCAACAGATGATAACCAGGCAATTCATAGGAGAATCGACGGTGGAAAGTGGGAAGAACTTCCTTCTATTACTGAATATGGTTTGGTTAGAGCATGGTCAGAAAAAATGGGATATTTCAAACTTGGTCTTAAAACAATATTTGTCCCCGAAATGACCTCTATCCATAAAAATTATCCGAATCCATTCAATCCAGTAACAACGATTGAATATGATCTCGGGATAGTTCAGGGTCCTCGCCAAAAAGTGAATCTTTCAATCTATAATTTACTCGGGCAACATGTAAAGACTTTAGTGAATGAAGATAAATCTATCGGACGATATTCGGTTCGCTGGTTTGGTAAAGATGAATTTGGTGTTCCAGTTTCTTCCGGAATTTATTTTGCAAGAATGATGACTGATAGAGGAATTGCTAAAACATTAAAAGTTATGTTAATTCGATGAAAAAACTTTTTCAAAACTCAGGTCTGATATTAGCTATGATATTTATGGTTATTATGGGTGATGCTTGTCGAAATAATTATGATGCAACCGCACAAGATATGTCGGAGTATGGATGGACTTTGTATGAACAAGAAGACTTTTCTAACAGCGCTCTTTGGTTTCAGAATTCAATTCAAAATGATACGATTTATAAAGATGGGTACAACGGTATTGCATGGTCTTTTGGACAATTGACTTATATAGATTCAAGTATCAAGTACTTCAATAAAGGGATATTGCTTTCCGATGATCCGTTTAATGTAATTGATGTTGCAAATGAATTAAAAGCAGGACTTTGTTTTGCGTACAATGCACGTGGAAATGTGGGTGACGATTCCATGGCAATCATTTGGGGAGACACTGTAATTGGTGCAACTGTTGGATTCAATAAAACACCTTGGACATTTACTCATGATACAACGATGAACTATCTTGATGTCATGTTGACACTTGGGATGTCCAATTTCGGAGTAGGAAACTTTTCACAAAGTTTGGATCATGTTTCCGAAATTTGGGCTGTGTTAAATCCTAGTATTAGTGTAGCAAATATCGATATTTTAACAGTTGATGGTAGAAGAGAACTAGCCGTTCAGTTGGATTCGTTACAGACATATTTGGCGACCCCGTAGAATAAAAATACAAAAATCCATTTTAAAAATTCCCAATGAACGGAATTCATAAATCTTACATGGAAAAAGCTTTTTCACTAGCTGAGAAGGCTCTTAAAAATGGTGAAATCCCTATCGGGGCAATCATTGTTCATAATTCTAAAATCATTGGACGCGGTTATAACCAGACCGAATTATTAAAAGATCCTACAGCCCACGCTGAAATCATTGCTATAACAGCCGCTGCCAATACGCTAGAAGATTGGCGGCTGAACGATTCTATTTTGTATGTTACCAAAGAACCATGTGCAATGTGTGCCGGAGCAATTATCAATTCACGATTAAAACAAGTTGTATTTGGGTGCTATGATGAACAAAAAGGGTGTTGCGGATCTCTCTATCAAATGTGCGGGGATCGTAGGCTAGGGAAACCAATAGCCGTAATTGGTGGTTTGATGGAAAACGAATGTGCTGATATTTTATCAAACTTTTTTATGAAAAAAAGAAATGAATTATGATAGTTACGATTAAAGATAGATTAAAACGGGTTTCCGAAAATCCCACCCTATCTTATGGAATATTATTTATAGTTTGCGTTTTCATGGCAGTGATTTCATTTGATAAATTTCTTCATACTAACGGTGATAATGCGATTTATATAATTTTGGGGGAAGCAATAGCCGATGGTGATGGTTATAAGAATATGCATGCGCCTGCAGAATCATTTCACAGTCAATATCCACCAATTTTCCCTTTACTAATTGCAATCACTCATTGGATTACTCCCGGTACCATTGTGGATTATAAAATACTTGTTACCTTGTTTTATGTTGCGTCTGTCTTGGCGTGTTATTGGGCATTTTCCCCTCAATCAAAATTGATTGGATTTTTATTGGCAATCATTCTTGCTTTAAATTTTGAGATTGTTAGTTTTGGTCATTGGGTTATGTCTGAAATTCCATCTATGTTTTTTGCAATCATGACAGTAGGATTTTTGCAAAGAATAACAAAAAATAATTACAAACCTGTTGTTATAGCAGGATTATTTTGTGCGATTGGTCTTCTGACCCGATCTGCATTAATTTTTTTAGTTCCATCTGGTTTGTTATTTTTAATCATCAATAAACAATGGAAAGAAAGCGTGGTATTTGGAATTTCATCAATTGGCCCATTATTATTTTGGGGAATAATAAAAAAATTCTATGGAGTATCAGCAGGTGGATATGGCGCAAAAATATTTCAAATAAACCCGTATAGACCCGAACTTGGTATGGCTTCGCTTGGTGACTTGGTTCAACGGTTGGTAGATAATTTTTTACTGTATTCAAATAGTATAATTCCTAGTATGACTTTTCCGACGATATTTAATGCTAATGCTCTTGCTGCAATACGAAATGGTCAGGGTGCTATTGTTTTTACTATCCTAGCAATTTTAATCACCATTATTTTGGTTGCAGGAATCATAAACGGAATTCGAAAAAAGAATTCATTAATTGTTTCTATCACAGTTTGCGGATGTGGTATTCTGCTGATATGGCCGTCTGTCTGGACTACCCAAAGATTTGTTATTCCGATGCTTCCATTTTTACTATTAATTGGAACTTATGGATTTTCACTATTGAAAAATTGGGATAAATCATTATGGATCAGGGGAATTGTATTCATTAGTGTAATCGGTTCAAATATTGCAAGAATCGAAACTGGGAGATCATCTTATCCTGTGCAATTCGCGCAATACAAATCAGCATCTCAATGGATTAAGCGGAACTCAGATAAAACTGATATTATCTCTTGCAGGAAAGGAGAATTTACTTACCTTTTTAGCGATAGAAAGTGTGTACGATATAAATATTCTCTTAAACCGGATGAGGTAGTTCAACATTTGGTAGATAATGAAGTAAAATATGTTATTGTGGATCAATTAGGGTTTTCATCTACTCCTCGGTATTTAGTGCCGGCTGTAAAAAAATATCCTGAATTATTTAAGCTTGTGTATGTCACACAAGCACCCGAAAATTATGTCCTTGAATTCAAGTATAAATCATGACTTCCCCCGAATCAAATCTTACATTAACCGTAGTTCTTCCAATTTTTAATGAAGAAAATAGTGTTGTGGCGCTATTGAACAAAGTAGCGCAATCACCTTGCGTTAATGAAATGATTCTTGTGGATGATTATTCTACAGATCATTCTGCATCGGTGGTAAAGAATGCATTGGATGATTTGAAGAATCAATATCCAAATGTGAAACTTGAGTTTTACCAACATGAAAAAAATTATGGCAAAGGAAGAGCTTTGCGGACAGCATTCGAAAAAGCATCTTGTGACATCGTTGTAATTCAGGATGCAGACCTTGAATACGATCCTGAAGAGTATCCAAAACTAATGAAACCGATAATTGACGGAAATGCGGATGTTGTTTACGGCAGCCGGTTCCTTGGCGGTCCGCATAGAGTATTGTATTTTTGGCATTATTTTGGAAATAAAATGTTAACGCTTATGTCAAATATGTTTTCTAACCTAAACTTAACGGATATGGAAACGTGTTATAAAATGTTTAAGAGAGAAATTTTAGAAAAAATCACATTTAAATCAAATAGGTTTGGATTTGAACCCGAATTTACAGCAAAAGTTTCCAAAGCAGGGTATCGCATTTATGAAGTACCGATTTCTTATCACGGACGAACCTATGATGAAGGAAAAAAAATCACCTGGCGAGATGGTGTTTCCGCATTTTTTCACATTATTAGATATAATCTGTTTCCGTAAAAATCTTAGGATTAACCCATTTAAATTGACCAAAGATTTTTGGTAAATAATGATCCTTTAGGAATTTATAGAACCAAAGGGGAGAGGTGGCAGAGCCTGGCTGAATGCGCCGCACTCGAAATGCGGTATGGTCCTAGATCATCGGGGGTTCGAATCCCTCCCTCTCCGCAATATGAAAAATTCAAATTATAACGCGTTAACTCGATCCGATTTTGATCATATAATTAAAATGAATTCAAGATGGCGAGATATGGATGCGATTGGACATTTGAACCATGCAATTTACCTTACCTACATGGAATCCGCCCGGACGGATTTTTATGTTTCTATGGGATTCTCAAGTGTACGGAAAGAACAAGATAAAAGTATTATTTTAGGTGGAATGGATATTGTATATCTTGACCAATGTGAGCACCCGGTTGAGTTAAATATATGCCATAGAGTAAACAGGGTTGGGAATAAGAGTTTTGACTTGTTAGGCGCTGTTTTTTCAAAGACTAAAGACCATCCTCTTTGCGTCGGTTTATTCAGGATGGTTTCATTTAACTATAACAATAATCATTCTATTCCTGTACCTAAAGAAGTCATAGCTCATTTACATCAATTCTAATGATGCTTAACTCCGTTCTTCCTAAAGAACGCGTATCTATTCGATTAATCGATCGACTTGCTTACGCACATGATGCAAGCATGTATCGGCTAGTACCCGAAGCAGTTGTCCGTCCCAGAAATGATAAGGATGTTTCAGCTTTGATGAAACATTGTTACTCCAACAAGATTCCAGTCACATTTCGTGCTGGGGGAACCTCATTATCCGGGCAATCCGTCACAAAAGGAATCCTAGCCGAAACGGTGAGAGATTGGAAATCATTCAAAATACTTGAAAATGGTGACAAAATTCGACTACAGCCCGGAATTATCGGTAGTCATGCCAATCGTTATTTAGCACCATACGGTCGAAAGATTGGCCCGGACCCCGCATCTATGGATGCATGTATGATTGGAGGAATTGTATCCAATAATTCTTCAGGAATGATTTGTGGCACCCAATTCAATGCATATCATACTTTGGATTCAATCCGGTTTATTCTGGCAAATGGAAATCTTTACAATACAGACAATAAGGAAGATCGAGAAAGGTTTCTGTCAGAAGAATCTGATCTCTGCGATGCGATTCACCAATGCAAATTTCAGATTGAATCTTCACCTATTTTGATGAAAAAAATACGTAATAAATATCGCATTAAAAATACGATAGGGTATTCACTTAATGCATTTCTTGATTATGATAATCCATTGGATATTTTTGCTCATTTGCTTGTGGGATCCGAAGGAACATTAGCATTTATTTCTGAAGTTGTTTTGAACACAATTCCTAATCCGTTGGTAAAATCTACAGGACTATTATTATTTGAATCCATCCATGACGCTTGTGAATCTATACCGATGTTAATAGAAAAAAATGCCAGCGCTGTAGAATTGATGGATTACGCATCCCTTTGTACCATTTCGTATAGAGATAATCCTATTTACGATAGAACCATTTTAAATAAGAATTCGACGGGAATGCTCATTGAATTCCATGGGGATGACAAGGAAACTGTCAATGCAATGTGCAATGCCATTCAGCTAGAATTAAAGCAAGAATCAAAAATATTGCAGAATTTTTCATCCGAAACTCAAATTCGAAATCGAATTTGGGAAATCAGAAAAGGTCTTTACCCAACCGTCGGATCATTGCGAAAATCGGGAACGACATTAATTACAGAGGATATTTGTGTCGATTATAGTCGAATGCCGGAAGCGGTTGATTCTCTAGTAGAATTATTTCAAAAATGGACATTTAAAGATGCGGTTATTTTCGGGCATGCGAAAGACGGAAATCTTCATTTCGTCAGTTCTGTTGATTTGAATACATCTACGGGAATCAGCCGATTTGATGGGTTGATGAGAGATATTGCCGAAATGACTTTGACTACATTTGACGGTTCATTAAAAGCAGAACATGGAACCGGACGAAATATGGCACCATTTGTTGAGGCGGAATGGGGCGGCGAATTGTATGATATTATGTGGAAAATCAAATCGGCTTCAGATCCTAATCACATTTTGAATCCAGGTGTTTTATTGAATAGGGATAATTCACTTCATTTAAAGAATATAAAGCCATTACCCAATGTTTCTGAAAAAATTGATCTTTGTGTTGAATGCGGATTTTGCGAATCAGTTTGTCCTTCAAAAAATTTAACCATGACACCACGCCAACGTATCGCGGTCTCGAGGGAAATTGTATCCATGCGATCCAAAAATGACCCAAGAATTATTCAGGTGCTTAAGGAATATCATTACGATGGTGAAAATACCTGTGCTACAGACGGATTGTGTCAGCTTTCCTGTCCGGTCAATATCAATACAGGGTCGTATATCAAGTCTTTGAGAGAATCTAAAGCAAGTGACATTTCTATTGCGCTTGCTAATTGGTGTGTGGACCATTTTGCATTTATCCAGTTTTGCGCAAGAACGGCATTAGCAAAAGGAAAGTTTTTCGGTGATACAATTATGACTGGTATCTCAAAAATCACGCAAAAAATATTTCCCAAATTCCCGGGATGGAATCTTAATTTTCCGGAAAAGGCAAATAAAATCAAACCCGGCTTGTTTGGGCAAGGAAAAAAAATGATTTATTTCCCGTCCTGTATTAGTAGGATTTTTGGTGCAGGTGGAAAACAAAGCATGGCAGATGTATTGGATGAAATTGTCCGGAGTGCGGGGATAGAGTTAATGATTCCTGATGGGATTGATACGTTTTGCTGTGGGCAACCTTTTGTTTCAAAAGGATTTGCACAGGCAGGAAAACGCATGGCAGAGAAAACCATATCCATGTTAAAAGAAGTATCAAACAATGGAAAATACTCAATTTTAATAGATACGTCTCCATGCATGACCCAATTCATGGAAATTTCCAAAGAATCTTCAGAATTCGGTTTGACATTTATGGACATGTCAAGTTTCATGAAAACTGTATTGAAAAAGGAAGTCCTCCCACCATTAGAGAGAAAAATCCTGGTCCATCCAACCTGCTCGGATCAAAAGATGAAAACTGACTCAGATTTAATAGCAATTGCAAAAAAATGTGCAAAAACTGTGGAATATCCGGAAAATTCCTTTTGTTGCGGGTTTGCCGGAGATAGAGGTTTGACACATCCAGAACTCACAGCCAGCGCGACATCAGACATTACAGAAAAGTGGAAAAACACAGAAAAAGAGGTAATAGGATATTCTACCAGCTTGACTTGCGAAATTGGATTGACGACAGCAATACAACATCCATTTTATCCAATCGCTGTGCTCGTAAGAGATTATCTGAACCAAAATAATGAAAATGCGAACTGAATCACTTGAAGTCTGTAAATAATTAAGTAAATTTCAGCTTAGCATTGAATTAAATAGAATTGAGAGAGGTATTATGAAACGGAATCGAAAACTATTATTACTTACATTTTTAGGAATATTTGTCGGTATTGGACAAGCTGAAACGATTGCACGAGTTATGAAGTCCAATGGAGATGTAAAGGTGAAAACGATGGGAAGCTCATCATTCAATAAGGCAGCTAAACCTGGTTTGGCAATCAATAATGGCGATGCGATGCGCGTCGGAGAAAGTGGTTTTGCGGTTGTAATATTTATTGATGATCGTTCAGTAGTGAAAGTTCGTGAAAATACAGAATTCCAATTTATCGAAACATCTAATACTCGAACGCTTCAAATTGATCAGGGAACGATATTAAATAACATTAATAAAGAAGGGCGTACTAAAAATTTCCGAGTAGAAACTCCGGTGTCTGTCGCTAGTGTAAAAGGAACAGAATTTGCAGCAATCGTAAATCCTGCTGGAGTTGATAATTTTATAGGGAAGTCTGGGAATTTTGATGTAACAAATCAGATTACAGGACAAACTGTTAATGTAGGTGCCGGGCAAAAGGCGATCTCAAATTCCATGGGAAATTTAATGCAAGCACCTGCCGCACCCGGAGATTATCCGGAAGACCCGGAAACCGGTTTTCAGGAAGAGCCAGAGGAAGAAGCTGAAGAAGAGGAATCTGAAGAAGATTCTGAAACGCAGGAAGAAATTGAGGAATCTGAAGAAGTAGATGAAAAGGAAGAGATTGAGGAAACGGAAGAACCGGAAGATTCTGAAGAGCAGTCAGCTGAAAAAGGTGAAGATGCAGGCGAACCTGATGCAGATACAAAAGACGTACCGGACAAACCATTTGATCTGGGTCTAGGTGTTGGATCGGTTACGATTGATGGTGTTCTTTACAATCAGCTAGCGCTTCGTCCGGAATTCAAAATTGGGAAACTCGGCATTGGCCTTGATCTTGCTTTGTACATTGATAATGCAGGCGAAATTCGAAAAGATGAATGGGATGAAGCCAGTGATTATATTGACAAATTCCTCTTCATTCGTTGGGGAGAAAAGGAAGATCCATTTTGGGTTAAATGGGGTTCTATGGATAATGTAACGCTCGGATATGGTGGTTTGCTTTCCGGATATTCAAATATGATGGAATTCCCGTCTATCCGTCGTATTGGCATTAATACAGGTGTCAATTTTGGAAAAATGGGTGCTGAAGTATTTCTTTCAAATATCAAGGATTTTTCTCGAGGTGGCACCTTAATGGGTTTACGTGGATCTTATACGGTCTCTAAAAAATTCCCGCTACGAATCGGTGCTAATTTTGTAATGGATATGAACCAATTTTCCGGTATGTCCGATAAAGATGATGATTCATATCCGGATATTTTTGATGATTTTCCGGATGACGTTTCTCTCTGGAACGACACTGACGGAGATGGTTTTCCGGATCCGCATCCGGGACTAGACAGCTCGCTGGTTGATATTGATGCGAATGGAAACAATGTTGTGGATGCCAATGAAACGAATCTTGGTCTTAAAGGCACCCCTTTTAGTATTGAAGATAATAAAGCTTCAGTAACGGGTTATGCGGTTGATATTGGATATCCTGTTCTTAAAGGAAAAGTATTTAAACTGGACATATATGCTGAGTTCAATTTCTTGAATTTTCCTGAAGCGGGAACGCAGGATTCGTCAGGCGCTTCTACATTTTACCGCCCAGCGAGATCCGGATCCGGTTTTTCCGTTCCCGGCATTAGAGCCAGCGTATTCAGTTTTCTGAATTTCAGTTTTGAATTCCGAATGAAAAGCGGGTATTACGTACCTCAGTTTTTTGATCAATCATACGACATTACCCGTGTAACTCAAACATTTGTTGACGAGCAGGCATCGATCTATACAAAAGATATGCTATTGTTTGCAGATTCAACTATGAACGAAGATTTAACAGGGTTCTACGGGTCGATGGGTGCGGATGTATTCGGCTTTGCTAGTATTACCGGCGCATATGCGAATATGACCTCAGAAACTGACACAGTGAAGAGTTTTACAGCTTCCATCAATATCAACGCAGAAAAAATTCCAAAGCTCAGCGAAGCAATGGTGTATTATCAGCGCAACAACGATTCAAATCCGTTTGATTTTGCGAATCCATCCGTTAATACAGTGCTGGGATACAGGCTAGGATACGAAGTGAGTTCGGGTGTGAGTCTTATTTGGGATTTTAAACAGTTTTACCGTGATGATGGTACAGGTAGTCTCGAACCTGTGAAAATGACAACGATTGAAACAGCTTTTACATTCTGACATGGCGACTGAAGCAAATAATGAAACGACGATTTATCGCTATGATTCCGGTGGGAAGGGTTTTAAAAAAGCCGCGATATTTCTCGTTGGAATGTCAGCCATGCTTGTAATTTTCGGAATTTTTTGGATAACCTCATTTTAGGACTTTCTATGAACATATCAATCGAATATTGCACCGTTTGAAATTACCTCCCAAGGGCGGCCGGTCTGGCCACCGAATTACTCGAAAATTACGGGACGAAAATTACTTCGCTAAAGATGATACCTTCCGGCAGAGGCGTATTTGAAGTCATACTAAATCAAAACCTAATCTTTTCAAAAAAATCTTTAGACCGTTTTCCTGATGACAATGAAATCATTGCTCTTTTTGATTCGGAATAGTTTATTGATGGCCATTCTGTTTGGATGGTCCAATGGATCTGAACCTGAAGTAATAGCCTTAAGCAAAAAAGTAGGATTCCTCATTGATGCAGAAGAAAATATTCACTACGGAATTATTCAGGGAGTCAAAGGATTAGAAAGTGTGCAATTTTACGAAATCAAAAAAAATAAGTACATGGCGAGAATTGTTTTCGTGGAATTCAGTAATTTGCAATCTTCAAAACGATATTATTCCTTACAAGAATTCACAACCATGCAAACGCACGTGAATTTACAAAAAATGATTACAGAAAACGATCGACTCGGGATTCGGGAAAACCTCACATTTCTGCGAACAAAAGAAACGGTTCAAAATATTCCCAGTGGACAATTTGTCACGTTAATGCATAGAAACGGCAGCAAAATTCAGGGGACACTTACATCCTTTGAAAACAATCAATTGGAAATTCAAACGCCCATTTCCATTGAAATAATTCCAATGTGGAATATGAAGCAAATCACCTATCGAGAAGAGATTAAAGATCGGAATTCATGGAAACCAATTGTGTATTCTTTAAGTGCTTTAGCCGGCATTTTACTTTCTGAGGGGTGGAATGTCCAAACGCGTCCGGATATAGATTTTGCATGGTATAATCGCTTTTTAGGTGCTACTTTTGGGTTGTTGGCTGGATCGGAATCATTTCAAATATTTTCCGTTTTAACATCGCCAAAAACTGTATTTAAACTAACACCTGATGACATGGACAAATTAAAAAACTAAAGGAGTCTAAAATGGCTGAAAAACCTACTGAAAAACTAGATCCCCAAAAAGAATATATAAGTGAGCAATTACATAAAATTTCCGATGGAATTGGTGAAGGATATGGGGAACCACTTTTGGAAGAACTGATGAATCGTTTAGAAAAAACGGTGGCGGATTTCCATGAGGAAGTATCTGATATGCTGGTTGACTTGAAAAAGCGATCTATGGAACGACAAGAAAAACTGAAGAACCGCTGGGCGAATAAAGCCAATGAGTCGGACACGCCTGAAAAGGATTCGACCGAAAGTTTAGATGAGCCTCAGGAAGATGCAAGTGATTGGGAAAAAAGAATTGAGGAGAAAGAATCCAAGTCAAGTGGGATAAATAAAAAAGGGGAAACTGATGAAAAGAAAGAGAAAAAACCCAAGAAAAAAGGATTCTTTAAACGGAAGAAGAAAAAGTAATAGTTTTTCTATATTTTATTTAATTGAATTATGAAACTTGGCAAACTATTGCCTCGAGTTCAGAATATCCGTTAAATTGTGTGTTATATTTTGGGCCAGCACGCCGATGGTTTGCTACGGCGGATAAATAGCCTTAGCGTAATGTGATTATTTTTTGGGGCCGTAGCTCAGTTGGGAGAGCGCTGCGTTCGCAATGCAGAGGTCAGGAGTTCGATCCTCCTCGGTTCCACAAAAGCAATGCAGAGGTCGTCCCGATTTTACATCGAGATTGATTCCACCAATCTTCGCAATCTTCGATTGGTGAGCGAGAAGTTTTTTGAAAATTTGGTCGTGCTAGATGGGGAGACAGCGGTGCCCTGTAACCTGCAATCCGCTATAGCAGGATCGAATGCCATGGCGAGGCTTATGCTGGATTTGATTCTTGAATTAAGTGACGTTGAAGCTTCATCCTATTGGAGTTACTTTTAACTGAATCCCGTCAGGCCCGGAAGGGAGCAGCGGTACGTTTTTAAGCAATAAGCCGATGGGTGCTGGAGTGGAGTTTACTGGTTTACAGCTTTAAATTTCAGGTAAGTCAAACTATGGCGCACGACCATAATTTTTTATAAATTACAAGAATGATTCTAAACAGATTATGAGCTACCAAGTCCTTTCATTAAAATGGCGACCACAATCCTTTGAGGATTTGGTTGGACAAGATCATGTTTCAACAACGCTTATAAATGCGTTTAAAAAAGACAGGATTGCGCAAGGATATATTTTCACCGGTCCTCGCGGGGTCGGAAAAACAACATCCGCACGGATTCTAGCGAAAAGCCTAAACTGTCCCAAATCAAAAGAGGGAGTTTCCTGTAATTCTTGTACCGTTTGTACTGAAATTACCGATGGAAGAAATATGGATGTCCTGGAAATTGATGGCGCATCTAATCGAGGTATTGATGAAATACGAAACCTTCGAGAGGTCATTAAGTACGCACCTGTAAATGCTCCCTATAAAATATTCATTATTGATGAAGTACACATGCTTACAACTCAGGCGTTTAACGCTTTGCTAAGAACATTAGAAGAACCACCGCCTCACGGGAAATTCATGCTATGTACTACCGATATACAGAAAGTGCCCTCAACTATTATTTCACGGTGTCAAAGGTTCGATTTTCATCGAATTTCTGTTCCGGTGATTCAAGACAGACTATCGCATATTTTAAAAGATGAAAAAGTAATAGTTGAAGCAGATGCTTTAAAAGAAATTGCTCGCAAAGCTGATGGAAGTATGCGGGATGCTTTAAGTATTCTCGATCAAGTTATTGCTTATGGGGGCGATGTGATTTCTATGGAAGAAGTCAGTAAAGTGCTTGGTCTCATTCCGCATGAATTATATTTCCAATACACACAATATCTACGTGAAAAGAATAGTGAAGATTTGATAGCTTTGTTACGGGAAATTCGGTCATTCGGAACACCGCTTGAGGACATAGTTTTTGGATTGACACATCATATTCGGAATTTATTATTTGCATCTGTTAACAAGGGATTGGATGCTCTTGAATTGAATGAAGATATTCGGGAATCCTATTTAAAAGAAATTACATTTTGGGATAACCGGGATTTATTAAGGATCGGAAATGTTATCAGCGATTTTTCTAAAGAAATAAAACGATCAGAACAACCCCAGCTGTTAATGGAAATGATGTCATTAAAACTATTGGAAATGGATCAAACGCAATCCATCGAAAATTTAATTAACAACGGACCTGTGTCCGGGGGATTACCAAAAAAATATCCAGCAAGAGAAGACAATTCAAATCCACAAAGTAATCCTGAAGTCAAACCAAAAGGTGCGGCGGTTTTGAGTCAGCCTTCCGTCTCTGAAAAGAAGGTTGAACCAAAGGAAGTACCAATCATTGAAAGAACAGCACCAGAATCGGAACCGAATGGTCTTTCGAATGGAATAAATTTAGGTGCTATACATAATCACTGGAGTCAATTTTTAACTACTTTATCATCCAAGCGTCCATCTTTGGGATCTATTTTGGAACATTCAATTCCACAAGATGTCCAAGGAAGTAAGTTAACAATCAGCATCCCGGACACATCCAAATTTTCTGTGAATTCCCTAAAAAAGAATAGAGAAGATATAGAGACAATTATTGAATCTGTTGTCGGGAAAGTGTTGAGATTAAATTACACTATTGATAAGGATATTAAACCCAAAATAGATCCAGACCAATTAAATGATGAAGCAAAATCGGTTAATGGGGAAGATCCTATTTTGGAAAAAATGATTGAACGATTTGATGGAGAAATAATGAGGTAGCTTATGTTTAATAAAGGACAGTTAAATAAAATGAAAGCACAGGCGGTGAAAATGCAAGCAGAACTTGAATCTGCTCATGCCGAACTTGCTGATCTGACAGTCGAAGCTGATGCAGGATCAGGTTTGGTTACTGCTATTGTTAATGGAAAACATGAATTACTCGAATTAAAATTGAAACCGGAATTATTGAGCGAAGAGGTGGATATGGCGGAGGATCTCATACTTTCTGCTGTAAATAAAGCCATGCGGAAAGCAGATGACGAAAGTAAGCAGCGTCTGAATTCGATAGCGGGACCCATGATGGGTGGAAGTAAAATTCCGGGAATGTAATATGGCTGTACCGGACACTATTGATCGATTAATTGAGCAATTTGCAAAATTCCCCGGAATTGGGAAAAAAACTGCAGAACGCATGTCATTTTATTTACTAAATGCTCCGAAAGAACAATCGATTCATTTAGCTGAAGCCGTTTTAGATATGAAACAATCCATCTTGGCCTGTTCTATTTGCGGTTCCATAACGCAAGAAGATCCGTGCACATTATGCTCTGATCCAAAGAGAGACGATCATTTGATTTGTGTAGTAGAAGATGCCGACGATATTTATCGGCTTGAAAAATCCAGCATCACGATGGGACGATACCACGTCTTAGGTGGATTATTGTCACCTTTGGATGGCATTGGTCCAGATGATTTAAATATAGACTCTTTATTGATCCGTGTGAAAGAGGGGATGGAAATTGTGCTCGCCACAAATCCGAGCATCGAAGGGGAAGCAACCAATTTGTATCTTGCGAAACTCCTAAAACAAAAAGGGGTAACTGTATCACGGCTCGCACGTGGATTATCTGTTGGTTCAGATTTAGAATACACGGATGATGCAACTATTTTAAGTGCAATGGAAGGCAGAACATCTTTATGAAGAAACAAATCCCAAATATGTTAACATTTTTACGCATTCTTTTGACTCCGATATTTATTGTACTCTTATTTCATGATCATCCTTATTCTAATTTTTGGGCTTTGGTAGTGTTTAGCATTGCGTCTATCACCGATGCGTACGACGGTTATGTTGCCAGAAAATATGATCTTGAAAGTGATTATGGACGTTTTCTTGATCCACTTGCCGATAAAATTTTAGTTTCATCTGCTTTTATTTCTTTTGCCGTCATGAAAATTGTCCCATTTTGGATGGTCGGACTTATTATTTCCAGAGATTTGTTTATTACGGGCTTACGAATGTTAATGAATCAAAAAGGATTCATTATTCAAACCAGCAAAATAGCCAAAATCAAAACTGGAGTACAGATTGGGTTCATCATTTTTGTATTGGTCTATGTTGGTGCGAAAGCATTCACCTTTTTTCCAATTACAGATTTGAGAGCGATCATTAAGGAATACAGAGTGATTTATTATTTAACGATTAGCGTCACGCTGTTCACCGTTGTAACAGGAATGAATTATTTTTACACAAACCGCTCAATCATAAAGCGGGCCTTTGATTAAAGTACATGTCTTATGAAATGGGGTTTTCCTGAATGGATTGCTTCTGTAGTAGGCATTGGTAAACTTCCGTTCGCCCCTGGAACTTGGGGAAGTTTGTTTGCTATTTTATCGTGGTTTTATTTTGGGCATTTATTACATATCTTCACTTTCATTGGTTTAATATTATCCATATCTCTTATTGGTAAAAGAGTCTCTGATTCGGTTGTGAAAAGGCAAAGCCAAGAAGATCCTTCTTTTGTAGTTATTGATGAATTAGCTGGACAATGGGTGGCTGTAATCGGACTTCCTATTATTCCTGAATATGCTTTAGGTGCTTTTGTATTATTTCGTGTATTTGATATTATCAAGCCCGGTCCCATCAAAGATCTTGAAAAATTAAAGGGCGGGCTTGGCGTCATGGCCGATGATTTAGCCGCTGGTTTGTTTGTCCTAATCATTTTACACTCTATAAGATATTTCACACTGTGAAAATCGGTTTAATCACGATCGGGAATGAGCTACTTTCCGGATTTACAACCAATACAAATGCTTCATGGATTGGAAAACGAATGAGTGAGATTGGTGCTGAAATCGTTTGGCACCACACAGTACAAGATTCCCATGAAGCAATCGTAAATAGTTTTAATTCTATTCCAACATATCTGAATGCCTTAATTATTACAGGTGGTCTTGGACCAACGCATGATGATATTACAGCCAACTCGCTTTTCGATTGGGCCGATGTAGAAACAGAATTCGATGATGATTATTGGCAAGATTTAAAAAGAAGGTTTAAAAGCAGGCACATTTCAATTCCTGACCTGAACAAAAACCAAGCATTGAAGCCAATAAATGGTGAACTGATTCCCAATCCGTTAGGATCGGCACGCGGAATTCAATTACAAAAAAATGGAATGGATATTGTTGCCTTGCCCGGCGTTCCTGTCGAAATGAAAGCTATGATGGTAGAATCGGTCATTCCTTTTCTTAAAATAAATATTCAAAATCCAATCCATATTCTCACATTAAGAACAACGGGAATAATGGAATCTGCATTAGCGGAAAAGCTTGAACCTATTTTGAAAAATATCAATGCAAAACTTGCATTTTTACCAAAATTAACCGGAGTAGATTTACGAATTAGTTCCAAAGATAAAAAGTCCTTAACCACATTAAAAGAATCCATTTATCAACGTGTAGGAAAATATATATTCGGAGAAAATGGCATATCTTTAGAGGAAATTGTCGGGAAATTAATCTTAGACAAGCAATTGACAATTTCTATTGCTGAATCTTGCACCGGAGGACTCATTTCTGATCGACTTACGAATGTTCCCGGAAGTTCCGGCTATCTGCTTGGAAGTGTGATAGCGTACCAAAATGAAGTCAAAATTTCGAAACTTGGAGTAAAGAAAGAAACGATAGAAAAGTTTGGCGCCGTCAGCGAACAAACTGCAAATGAAATGGCAAAAGGAATCCGATCTTCGCTCAAATCAAACCTTGGTTTATCTTCTACAGGCATTGCCGGTCCGGGTGGTGGATCTGAAGAAAAACCGGTTGGATTAGTGTATATTGCTTTAGCGAATGATGAGGAAGTCTTAACGAAAAAATTAAATCTTACAAAGAATCGTCTCGCTAATAAAAAACTTACATCCCAAGCTGCTATAAATTTGCTCAGACTTTATTTATTACGTGAATAATCAGCTTTTACGAACATTTATTGCCTTACCGGTGCCGGAAGCTGTTTCGAATCTTCAGTCAATGTTTAAGCCAACAATCGCAGATTATACAGGAAAAATCAATTGGATGCATCCATCTAATATTCATTTCACATTGCAATTTCTCGGTCCTACACCGGAATCAATGATCCCGGATATTAAAACTGCGCTTGATGCGGTGGCAAAATCTCATCAAACATTTGAATTGGATATTGCAGGATCGGGATGCTTTCCTACATCCAAACGACCTCGAGTTCTCTGGGTGGGTACCAAAGGAAACACTGCTCCTCTAATAGAATTGGGACATTCTGTTCGAGAATCAATGAGCCAACTTGGATTTCCACCGGATGAAAAGAAATTTTATCCACACATTACTTTGGGTCGAATTACGTATCCGAGAACAAAAACACCCAATATCAAACAATATTTATCCAAAAGATTCGATCCCATTCCGTGGAAACCAAAATATTTTTCTTTAATGCGAAGTGAACTCTTTCCAAATGGTTCTGAGTATACTATTTTAGGCACCCACATTATTAATAATTAGGAGCGATTAAATGGCAACGACTACAAAAAAGACAAAATCCCTCGAACTTGCAATCGCACAGATTGATAAACAGTACGGTCAGGGATCTATAATGAAACTTGGGACAGATCAGCCCAAGATAATGGACAATGTTATTTCTACCGGAGCGCTCAGTTTAGATGCGGCCCTAGGAGTTGGTGGTGTGCCGCGGGGAAGGATAATAGAAATTTATGGTCCGGAATCTTCCGGTAAAACAACCCTTGCACTTCATATTCTTGCAGAAGCTCAAAAAGAGGGAGGCAACGCGGCATTCATTGATGCGGAACATGCCCTCGATCCTGCGTATTCTGCACAACTTGGCGTTAATGTAAAAGATCTACTCATTTCTCAGCCTGACAACGGGGAACAGGCATTGGAAATTACAGAAACACTTGTACGAAGCGGTGCTTTGGATATCATTGTAATTGATTCAGTTGCAGCATTAGTTCCACGAGCAGAGATTGAAGGCGAAATGGGTGATTCTCATGTTGGTTTGCAGGCAAGATTAATGTCTCAGGCGCTACGGAAGTTGACTGGGACAGTAAAGCGTTCAAATACTTGTGTCATTTTCATCAATCAAATTCGAGAAAAAATTGGTGTAATGTACGGAAGCCCGGAAACAACTCCCGGAGGACGCGCTTTGAAATTTTACACCTCAATTAGAATGGATATCCGACGTATTGCAACCATCAAAGAAGGACAAGATCCTGTTGGCAATCGGGTAAGAGTAAAGGTTGTCAAAAACAAGGTTGCGCCTCCGTTTAAGAATACAGAACTAGACATCATGTATGGTCAAGGTATTTCATATTTAGGCGATATTCTTGATCTTGCAGTTGCCGGTGATATTGTTCAGAAAATGGGTGCGTGGTTTTCTTTTGATGGATCTAAGATTGGTCAAGGGCGAGAAAATTCGAAAGAATTTCTGAAAGATAATGAGGATATCCGCGAAAAAATCGTAAAGGCTGTTAGGAATTTTCTTGGTATGCCGGAAAAGAAGCGTGCCAAAAAGAAATCTTAAAATCACTAAGGTCCAGGTGAAAAATAACCACCGGATTATTGAATTGGAAAATGGAAACGTCTTCAGAATATCTGAAGACGTTTTTCTTTTTAACCCAATTGCAGAAGGGGATGAAATTTCCGAATCCGAATTAAATAATATAGGGTCATGACTAGAATGCATAAGACAAAAGGCTGTAAATTCTTGTATGACAATGAGAAACAAGTATGTTAAGCGTTCCCATATTTCTGAGAAGAAATTTAGACAGTTGGTTAAGCTGTTTTCTTTGG
>Ga0209362_1000044_pt1 | contig 124099 bp, 91 predicted proteins | sample SaaInlV_165m_DNA_FD_184680 | JGI IMG/M metagenome (GOLD analysis project Ga0209362, IMG submission 184680) | Marine microbial communities from expanding oxygen minimum zones in the Saanich Inlet - Saanich Inlet SI037_S3LV_110m_DNA (SPAdes)... | ecosystem: Environmental > Aquatic > Marine >... | reverse complement strand
TGGCGGACTCTGTCTACCTGCTCAACTGGTTGTTCAAGTTCGGGGACGTTCCCACGGCACCAGGCCCGTTCAACGATGGTCCAGATGCGACCACCGACGACATGTTGCCTGTTTGTGATAGTGACGATACGAATTGCTAGAAGTCTCACAGGTGAGTTGCGGGGGGTCGTGGATCATGCCCCCCCGCAACAAGCCCTGAGGAGTGGGTCCGATTGTCCAGTTTCTCTCCTCCGAGATTCTGGAGAAAGCAACGCTCGCTCCTTGTACAGAGAGACTCCTTCTTGACCACTTGAGTTCGAAACCACTCAAATCCGGATGAGTTCCTGGGCCTTGCGATATCTCCTCGATATCGTAAGGCCCGCTTCTTTCTCCATCCTGAAACGATTCCCACTCCCACGACGGCTTGCCCAACTCCGTTTCTCAGAGCATCCTCTCTTCTTCAAGGAAGTGTTGGAGGCTCATGAAGGCGATCCTGTTCGACTTGTTCGGCACCCTGGTCCCCAATCTCCCCTTGAGTACATGGGAGCAAAGCAGTGCAGCAGTCGCCTCGAAGTTGCAGATCGACACGGATCTATATCAAAAACTATGGAATGCTCGATTCCGCGATCGAATGATCGGCCAGATCCGCGATGGGGATCACCAGTTTGACTGTCTCCTGGAAGAAGCGGGCCTCGAAGTCTCCATCGAAGAGAGGAGCGGTGCCGCTCGACTTCATCGAGAACTGCTCCGGGAAGTCCTGGTCCCAAAACCTGAAACATGCTCCACGCTCGACCAAATCGTCAGCGCTGGACTACAACTGGCCCTGGTCACGGACTGTTCCAGCGCTGTCCCAGAACTGCTCGATGAAACACCACTGGGTCGCTATTTTCACACGCGCTCGATCTCAGCATTTCTTGGAGTGAGAAAGCCCCATCCCTTGATGTACACTCACTGTCTCGAAACTCTCGGTCTTGCTGCTGAGGAGTGCATCTTTGTCGGAGACGGAAACTCCGAGGAGTTACTCGGCGCAAAGAAGTGCGGCCTGACGACGGTGTGGGTCGACAATGGCCAGCATCAACATTGGCACGAAAGATTTTCACCGGATGGAGACTACACGATTCGCTCTTTGGACCGATTGTTACCCATCATTCAAACGCTCTGTACAGAGTAGCCGAGGAGTTCGATGGAACGAGTCGTGATCGAAACAGGAGAAAATCCAACTGCTGCGGTCATCTGGCTCCACGGCCTGGGCGCAGACGGCCATGATTTCGAACCGATCATTCCCGAACTCGGTGTCGACCAGATCGACCCGATCCGCTTCATCTTCCCACACGCCCCCACTCGTCCTGTCACCATCAACAACGGCATGGTGATGCGTGCCTGGTACGACATCCTCGAGGTTTCCATCGATCGCCGTATCGATGAGACCGGGATTCATCAAAGTGCGGCTCTGATCGAGGAACTGATCGCCGAACAGCGTGCATTGGGTATTCCTGACCAGCGCCTGATCCTGGCCGGTTTCTCCCAGGGAGGAGCCATGGCATACCATGTCGGACTCGCACAGGACCCCCCGATCGGCGGTATCCTGGTTCTTTCCGCCTACTTGCCGATCGCCGATTCCCTGCTCAAGGGTGGTGGCGAGGGGGCCGGTTCGACACCCCTTCTGTGCTGCCATGGCCAGTGGGATCCGGTGGTTCCGCTGACGCTGGGAGAATCTTCTGCCAGACAGGTAGAACAAGCCGGCTGGCCACTGGAGTGGAAGACTTACCCCGCCGCTCATTCTCTCCACCCAGATGAAGTGAACGACATCGGACAGTGGCTGAGGGATCGACTACGTTGATCGGAAGAACACCGATCCAGTACCCGCAATGAACCAGGAAATGAGGTAAAGGTGGTCACGCACTCCAGTGAGTTGAAGGGGAATACCTTTCAGCCAGACATCTATGAAAAGCTATTGCCGTTGCTGCCCGCTGATAAGAGCGCCAGCATCCTGGATGTCGGAGCAGGATCAGGGTTTTTCTGTGCCAAGATGCGGGAGTACGGCTGCCAGAATCTGACCGCCTGCGATCTTCCTCAGTTCGACTTCCAGGTGGAAGATGTGCCCTATCACGGCTGCAATCTCAACGAATCGATCCCGCTTCCCGATCAAAGCATCGATTGCACCATTTCCATCGAGGTCGCCGAGCATATCGAGCACCATCAGAATTACTTCTCCGAGATCTTCAGGGTTCTGAAACCGGGCGGCCGTGCCATCTTCAGCACACCGAACATCCAGGGGCTGGGATCGAGGATGCACTATCTCTTGCATGGAACCACTGACGGAGCACGACGACCCTTCGATCCAAAAAAGGTCAGCGGGCTCCAGCATGTCAATTGCCTCGGAGTTCAGCATTTCCAGTACTACATCCACCACAATGGTGGACAGATTCGATCGCTGGCAACCAATCACCTCCGGACCTCATCCCTCATCTTTGCACCTCTGGTGCCTCTGCTCGCCGGGACGATGTGGATGCGTGGACTGGGCAAAAAGGCCCGAAGTCAGCGGGATCGATACCAGGAGCACTGCCGCTTGCACCTCTCCACGCCGGCTCTATTCGGTCGAATCCTCTTCGTCATCGCCGAGAAAAATCCGGCGTAGGGTGTGCCCACGGACTGCACCCGCATTACAATCCCGGTTCGGTTGATCCCACATTGAAGGAGATTCATGACCACTGACAATTTGAGTATCCAGATTCAGGGCCGTCCTGTGACCCGCATCGGAGTCATCGGTTCCGGCCAGATCGGCCCAGATATCGCGCTCCACTTCTCCAAGGTTTTCACACCGCTCGGAGCTCCCATCGTCGTCGTCGACATCGATGCTGTCGCACTTGAGAAGGGCCGAAAGAAACTGGACCGAAAGATCGACAAAGGCATTGAAGCGAGAGCCTTTGGTACCGAGCAGGGCCAGGCGATGAAGGAGAATGTCCTCTTCACCAGTGATTACGACCAGCTCAAGGGCTGTGACCTGGTGGTCGAAGCGGCCACCGAGGACAAGGATCTGAAAGGGCGAATCTTCTCTCAGGTGGTCGACCTGGTACCAGACCATGCGGTGCTCTGTTCCAACTCATCACACCTGGAGCCCGAGGTCATCTTCGCGGGCATCGAGAGTCGCAACCGTACGATGGTGGTCCATTACTTCTTCCCGGCGGAACGGAATCCGATAGTCGAAATCGTACCGGGCGCCGACACCTCGCGCGCACTGGCTCACGACATGATGGGATTCTACGAAGCCATCGGTAAGATCCCGATTTGCGTGGGCAGTCGCTACGGCTACGCTCTCGATCCGGTCTTCGAGGGTATGTTCCTCGCCTCCGCACTACTGGCAGAACAGGGTATCGCCAGCAGCAAAGAGATCGACCAGGTGGCCTGTGACGTGCTGGGATACACGGTAGGGCCCTTCACTGCGATGAACCTCACAGGGGGGAACCCGATCACTGCGGTGGGCCTCGATCACTACAACGAGAAGATCCATCGCTGGTACCACACTCCTGAGATCTTGCGCCGAGCAGTCGCCGACGAGACCTCCTGGGATGTCCCGGGCCGTGGGGAGAAGATCGAGGTTCCAGAAGAAACTTTCCAGCAGGTGCGAGATGCTCTCCTCGGATCCTTCTTTGGGATTGTCGGAGAAATCGTAGACAGTGGCATCTCCTCGATCGAAGACATGGATATGGCAGTCGAGATGGCACTCGACATGAAAGCTCCCTTTCGCCTGATGAACTCGATCGGGGTCGAGTCTGCACTGGAACTGGTCCAGCAATACTCTGCAGTTCATGCTGAGTTTCCGGTGCCCGCTTGCATCTCTAAACAGGCCAAGTCGGGGCACCCTTTCCAGATCTCAACGGTTCTGCGTCAGGACGTCGATGGTATCGCCCACGTCTTGATTCGCCGCCCAAAGCAACTCAACGCCCTGAACAACTCCGCTTTTGATCAGATCGAGAAGCACTTTGTCGACATCGCTGCTGACGATGATGTCGTGGGTGTCGTGCTTTCGGGATTCGGGATCAAGGCCTTCGTTTCGGGCGCAGATGTTCCCTTTCTCGCAAAGATCGAATCTCCGGCGATGGGGGAAGCCACATCTCGAGGCTCCCAGAAGTCGATCCAGGCGATCGAGGACTGCCCCAAGCCGGTGGTCTGTGCACTCAATGGCCTGGCCTTCGGCGGCGGTAATGAGATCGCCATGGCCTGCAATGCTCGAATCGCGCGGGCGAATCAGCGCATCCTGGTGGGACAACCCGAGGTCAATCTCGGCATCATTCCCGGGGCCGGGGGAACTCAGAGGTTGCCGCGCTGGGTCGGTGTCGAGAAGGCTGCCGAACTGATGCGTACCGGCCGCCCTGTCTCCTCTGCAGAAGCTCTGGCGATCGGATTGATCCAGCAGGAGGTGGTGGGAGATCCGCGAGCCCTACGCGACTGTGCGGTTGCGCTGATCCGTGCTCATCTTGCTGGAGAAGCCACCTTACCTTCGATCCAGCGCGGTCCGATGGAGACCCCCGATTCCTTACCTGAAGTGGACCTCGGACACCTGAGTCGTAGCGTCGATGCCGTGCTTCAGAAGGCGATCGTCGAAGGATGTCGCTTGCCACTGAGAGATGGAATCGCCCTGGAGGCCCGATATTTCGGGGAAGTTTGTGGTACCCAGGACATGAGGATTGGCGTCTCCAACTTCCTCGAAAATGGTCCCAGGACTCCAGCGAAATTCGTCCACGCTTAACCTAAGCAACTGTGAAAGAATAAGTTACAACTCCGCCTCGAGCTTCCAATTGAGAGCTCGAGGCGATTCTCAATTCCAGGGTGATACCGACAAACGGCGGATACCCGTAGAATTCGGGGCTCCCAGGGGAAATTACTCCTTTTACACCCAGCCCATCCATGGCTATCCTCCGATAGTTGAGTTCTGCACTCCTTGCCCGCACCGCGGCGGGCTTCATGCCAAAGGAGGGCAGATATGCAAGGCGCTGGCAGGATCGTGCGGATATCCGTCGAGCCAGCAAAGTACCAGGTTCTACCGGAATCACATGCCTGGCCGATTCTTCGGAATTCGAGTCGGGTTCAGAAAGGGGATTAAATGTCCAAGGAAATGCTGCTCGTCGGAAGTAAAGCGAAGGCTGCACTCAAGGAGCACGATGTCAATGTCGGTGGCGATGCCCTCGACGGACTCAACGAGATTCTGCACCAGGCCATCGAACAGGCGGCGAAACGTGCCAGCCAAAACGGGCGCAAGACCGTTCGCTCCCACGACTTCATCTGCTAATTGACGAGATCTCGATCTTGTCAGAACAGTGGGCCTCGACGCAGCCGGCGTCGAGGCCCACTTTCTTTGGCAGGTGATCCCCACAGAACTCAGGAGGAACTGGTTTTCTTTCCAGAGTCCCCTTCAAAATCTTCCTTGCGGATTTCATGGCGCTTGAGCAGGTTCGATAGTTGAGGACGATGAATCCCCAGTGCCTCAGCAGCCCGGGTGATATTCCCTCCGGAGCGAAATAACTCTGCGATGATATATCGACGCTCGAGGGCGGCCTTGGCCTCTCGCAGGGTCAACTCTCCTGAAGTCAGCCTGGCAACCTCCTGATCGAGATCTGGTTTTTGCGCGGATCGAAACAGGTCCGCTCTACCACTGCTGAGTTCAGCCACCTCTTTCGATCCAACTGGATACCATCTCGGCAAGATGTGGATGGCGACTTCCATCGGCAATCCAAACTCCTGACGAAGATCATGGAATACGTGCTGAAGGTCACGACTGCGCTGGCGCAGGTCATCTTCTCCCGGCCCGATCAGTGCACAGACCAGATGATCTCCACCGGTGTGGTAGACCCCGGAGTTTGGTTCCAGCATCTGAAGTAGCCGTTCGACAAAGGTCTCGTCCTGACGCTCTTTCAAGAGGATGTCGAGACCAGGAAAACTCATCTCGAGAAATCCCAGCGGCTGCTTGTCACGATGATGGCGATCGAGGAACTGCTCGAGGTCCACATCCAGTGCGGCCAACGATCCGATCTCACTCTCCTGGTACTCGAGTAACTGAGCATTCTCGGCCAGCGCCCTCATCTGGCCCTTGACCATCGAGAGCAATCGAATCACCTCGGCGACATCCTGTTCCTGGAACGGATTCCCAGCGGTCGGGCGCTCCAGAACCAGAGCAATAGAAAGGACCCCTTCTGCACAGAAGGGGATCGCCAGCAGGCTTCGGCCTCTCACCGAGGACTCCTGTGGGTGGTTGTGTATCCACGACTCCCAGGCTGCGGTTCCACTGCGAATCGCCACGCCTCGATCGAGACACTCTTGCGCAAGGGCGCCAAGAACTTGTTGCTGTGGAAGCCAATCCTCTGTCGGTCCCATGTCGATATCTGCCAGGCTCTGCCAACGGCGTTTCCTGAGCGCTGCGATGAAGCCTCGAGGACTCGGTGCAATCTTCCTCGATTCATCGAGTACCCCTTCGAGGAAGGTGCGGAGTTCGATTCTCTTCCCCAGTCTGGTCGCCGCATTCACCGCGGCCACTAGCAGGTCGGAGCCGTTATTTGCTCCGTGACCGCCGCCCCCGCCCTGATCGAGGTCGGAGAAAACCACCGGTCCCGGACCGATCGCTGGAGGGAGAGAATCGGATTCCCTCCTGAAGCGTTGGAGGTCGGCGAAGAAGTTCTTGCGTCTGCGATCATTGAGATAGACGACCCTCATATCCTCGGGCAGCCTCTGTGAGATCCGTTCGATGATGGCGGCTGCTCGGTCGTAGAAAACGCATGCGCCTTCGAAGTCATGGGAACTCTGCTGAACCCTGGCGAGGGCGTAGTGGATCTGCCACTGAAGAGGCAACAGCGAATCTCCGCTGATCATTTGAAGTGCTTTCTCGTAATTCTCGAGTGCCTTCTCTTGCCCCTCCTCATTTCGCTGCAAACTGATCGACCCCTTGAGTAGCAGTCCACGGACAATCAGTGGTACCGATTGAAGCGATTCGGCGGTGAGCAACCCTCGGCTGACAAGCTTGAGAGACTCCTCGTACTCTTCTCTCTCGATCCCCAACTGAGCGCGATCAAAGAGGCTGGCTGCCACCACTCGATCGAGTCCTTGCTTCTGGCTCAGGTCGAGCGCCTTCTTCAGTTCGCGATCGGCGAGTTTCCAGTCCCTGCGCAGAAGTGCCAGGTTCCCCAGCAAGCGATGGCCTTCCGGCTGGTGCTTCGGCAGTTCAAACTCCTGGGTGAGAATGAGGATCTGACGAGCCAGATTCTCGACCTGCTTTCGTTCTCCCAGCGCAAACCATGCCCAGCCCAGGTGCAGGAAGGAACGAACGATTCCCTCGGTACTGCCAAACTTCTCGCTATTGGAGATACTACGCTTGAAGAAACGAATCGCCCGATCGTAATCGCCCGAATGAGCGTGGAGGCTTCCGATGGAGTTGAGAGTCGGAGAAATCTGATGGCTGTCACCGATCCGCTCCCGCAAGGTCAGAGAGCGACGGAAATGCTCGAGGCTTCGTGAGAAATCGCCGCTGTTCCTGTAGACCTTACCCAGTAATTCGAAGGTCGCAGCGAGAGCCCTGACATCCTGAGATCGGTCGACCACTTCCAGCGCTCGGAACAGGTACCTGGCGGCGCGGAAGTGTTTCCCTCGCTCGTAATAGACTCTCCCGATGATTCGAAGGACCGATCCGAGTGCCACCGGATCCTCGTCTCTTTCCACCTGATCGAGTAGCCGCTGATAAGTGTTGAGTGCGGCAGCAGAGTCGCCTCTGGCGAGATGGGTTTCCGCCAGGACTTCCAGCACCTGACATTGCAGCTTCTCCACTCCCTCATGCTGATCGATCCCCGAGATCTGCTTTTGTGCCTGCAAGCAATGGCTCATCGCCCTCTTGATATCTCGTCGTTGCAGTCGTAGACGAGCTCGCAAGATCGTCAGTTTCGGCAGCGCAATTGCTCCTGCAGTGTCCAGATCGGAGGAACTGATCCGGTTGAGGCCTCGGATCCCCTTCAACGGCTCTCCCAGTTGGTGGTAGATCTCGGCAAGGTAGAATCGTGACTCCACTCGTTCCTCTGGAGTCAGGTCGGGATCTTCCAGTAGCAATTTGAGATGCAACTTACCCGACTCCAGTTGACCGACCTCGACCTCAAGACGAGCCAGTCGACCGAGAATCTCAACGCGTAACTTGGGATCGGCATCGCCCTCGAGCAGTTCGAGCATCTTTTTTCCGATGCGAATCGCCAGAGGCTCGGCGTAGGCATCGGCAAAGTAACTCATGGCGATGATCCCGTACGGGATGGCCAGTTTCGGTTCATTTCCAGCGGCCAGTAACTCGTGCACTTCGTAGGCTCGAACCGGATCCCGGCTTCGTACATCCTCGCTGAGAGTCATCCCCAGTTCTTTTTGCAGATTCCTTGCCGCTTCGGGTCGAATCGCTGAACGGATTCCTCGCATGTGAATCTCATGGCTGATGTGGAACCGAACCTTGCCTCTCGATTCATGACGATCGACGAATCCTCGCTGGATCAGTGGCTCCAACGCTCCTTCGAGGCGCTCCTGAGAGACTCCGCAACACCGAACCAAAAATGAAGATTGAACCGGTCTTCGTAACATGGCCAATTGCTCCAGCACTCGTCGCTCCAATGGCGGGAGAGCTGCCACTCTGCGCTCGACCACTAGTTGTGTCAGATCACCCCCTCGAGCACTCTCGAGTAGGGCTTCTACACTCTCCGCCTCGAGCGGCGAAGCCACGCCACCTTCCTCAAGCAACCGGCACATCTCCAGCACCAGCATTGGATTGCCATCGCAACCTTCGGCGATGGTCTTGGCCAGTTCCTCAGGGGGTTCGCTCCCGAGTTGTTGATTCACCAGATCCGAGACTTCTGACCCGGTCCAGGAGGGGAGATCGATGGTTCGACAGAAGGGCTGACTCGCCAACCGCTGCAGTTCTGGAGCGCTAGCGGCGAAACTATCGGAACAATGATCTCCTACGATGAGAAGACGTCCCTGAACCTGTTCCGCTGGGAAGGTGGTGTCCTGATCCGGCTCGACGATGGAACTGGCGAACTCCCCGGCGCGCCCCTCCCTCGCACGGATCTGCTTCCAGTCCCGGTCACCCTCGCCTCCAGCCGGGTTTCCTGCCCCCTGGGCAGGCTCCCTGGAGAGAGCCGAATTTCTGGCCAGGTATTCGACAAACTCGATGGTCCCTGGGTCACTCCGGTGCAGGTCATGGAGGACCAGGACAAGAGTCCGATCCTTCGCCAGTTCCCAGAGAATCCCCGTCAAAGCCTGGTGGAACTGGATCCGGCCGCGAGTTCCCGCCAGAGGCTCCTGGTCGACGACACCTTTGACCTCCTGTTGCAGCTCGGGAAAGACCCGCACCAGGACATGGGCGTAGCGCCGCCACAGCCCTCTCGTCTCGCCATGTTCGATGATGAGATCCTTGACCAGACGAAGCACCGGAAGAAATGGGATCCCCTGACGCTCGTGGCAATGAACCCGACAACTGAGTATCGGTCCTGTTGCTGCGGAGGACTCCGAGAGCGCCTGAGCGATCAGGTGAGTCTTGCCGATCCCGCTGGCACCACCGATCAGCGACAAAGAACAGTTGGTGGCGCCCTTGCGAGGAGTTTCGGGGTCGGGATCGAGTCCGATCTGGATCCACTCACGAAGCCGAGTCAACGCTTGCTGGCGAGGGGTCTCTTCCAGCGCTTCTCCGCTCGATTCGACCACTTGGCTCTCTCCGTCCATCGAACCCACCTCCTCGAATCGGCGCCTTCTCAGCACCCCCATACGACCGTAACAAATCCTGACGGATAGGGTATCGGGCGGGGCCTCTCCCGTAAAGAAAAGTAACGGTGAAAATCGCCCCCGGCTGGGAGAAAAGCTCCTCGCCGTCCCTACTCGGCGAGGAGAAGCTTGGGTATGAATGTCGCTAGGACGTTGGGAAACCTGCCCAGGAAGTGCGTAGGGACGAGCAGGCCGATGTGCGTGATGTTGAGAGGTGGGAGCGATCAGGAAAACAGGCGGAGACATACCGGGAGTGGACAGGGCTTTCTTCGATCCAGCAGGCGGTGGTAGTTGGAGATGGATCCAGCAGGAACGGATCCTGCGATCAGCGGTGCAAGACCGCTCTCTCTCTTCCCCCCACGCTCCCGTCTTCAAGTCGCCGTACCTGGCACGGCTCCTCGATCGGATCCCCTCGCCCCACAGAGGGGCGTCCCCGTCCAGGCTCCCCAGCCTGGTCATCCATCTTCGGGCAAAAGGCGCGTCCCGCCTCCGCCACGATCGGTCCCTGATCCACGCCCCACACCCGCCGATTCCCCCATTCCCTGCTTCAGTGCACAGGCGGATTCTGGAGCCGAGTTCCCGAATCGATTTCCCCCCTGGGAAACCGCGTATTCAAGCCACTGATCTGAAACCTCTGACCGATCGCCGCCGACTCCAGTGTTGGACTCCAGTTGCGGACTCGAACCGATAGAGACTTCTCAATTTTATCAGAGAGGAGTGTTGGAACTCTCAGAGCGGGTGGAGATGGCAGGTGGAGAAACACACTCTCACGATTCTCGAATCAACTTTATCAGCCAGAGCCAGAGGGATGGGTCCAGATCTTGGGCTGGCAGGAATATGGGGGGTGGTCAGCCACAGGTCAAGGTGTGGAAAGAAAAGATCCGGGGCCGACGGTGGGTTCCGTCGGCCCCGGGGGCAAAGGGAGGGACTCTAGTGAAAGGGACCGACACCAGAGAGGCCACAATCGGGCTTCTGGAAAACCCAGGCACCGGGGACATGGACCCGGTGAGAGACCCTGCGGGCCCTTCCAGGGATCCGGATCCGTTGCTGGTATGACCTTCGAGAAGGGACTCCACAGCGAAAGACGGTGCGAAAGCGGGTCACCGTACGAAATCGATCCGGACTGCATACCTTCCGGTATTCGATATGCGAGGACGCTGCTCTCCAGACCTGCGTCATTCCGTTCGATAGGGTTCGGAAACAGCCTCCACCCCGTCTGGAGTAAACGATGCCCGGCAAGATGTTGTGCGAATGGTCATGAAGGGAACAAGCCCTGACCGATTGACGCGCGGTGGCCGAGACACATCGCAACTTGCGGGGCGAGACAGCCTCGACTTTTGTAGCTGCCAGGATCATCGGTGACACCAGCAGTGCCATCACCAGTAGAGAGCGATTCGACATTTCCGACTCCTTTCTCGAGTGTTTCCCGCAGCTGAATCGCCACGATCATTCACTCGAGAGGGATGACGGAGTGAGTGGGCTGTTATTCAATCCCATCTTCTATTCAGGAGGCGCAGGTGGTCCCAGCATCAGGTGATCTCGCCCCGGCTCGACAAATCGACCTCCGGCTCGCCACTCTCTCCTGGGAGCGGTCATTCGCTGAGCATCTGCCCGACGAATCCAATCCCGACCTCGCACCGGATCTCCCAGGCGACCCCACAAGGCCCCGATGCGCAACGCTAATCCCGCAGATGACGAAAAGCGGGCAGTGGCTTCCTCCAGCAGCTGGAGTGCCTCTTCATCCATACCCCTGGCATGATAGATCTCTGCGGCGAGCCAATCGCTCCAACCATCGAAGGGGCGAATGCGACGTGACGTAGCCAGCGCATCGGCAGCTCCGTAGATGTCTTCACTGCGCAATCGCGCAAGAGCCAGATGAAACCAGGCATCCGCATCCTCGGGATCCTGCTCAGCGATCTCTGAGAAAGTTCTCGCAGCGGATGAATAGCGCAGGAGATACATCTGAGCAGCACCTCGACTCCAGCGATCAAATCGATCGAGAGGTTCCAATTCGATGCTCCGTTGAAGCTCTACAAGCCCCCCCAGGTCCCCCATTTCGAGGGCGGCGATTCCCAGTGTTGTCCATGGACCCGGACGGGACGGATCGCTCTGAAAGGCAAATCTAGCGGCAAGCCGCGCCGCTCGCGGCTTTCCTGCACGGATGGCTACCCACGCCAACTGACGCTGAACAGCCGGATCGCTGCGCAAGGAAGATGCCTCTTCTCCGTACAGATCGAGCAGCGTTTGCCCTAACGAATGCACGGGAACATCCTCCGCATGGCTCGGAAGCGGTCGTGCCAGCATCGCCGAGGAGAGGCTGCGAATCAGATCCGCGGTGGCTGGACCTTCTACGCTCGACCGTCCCAGCCAGACCGCCAGAATCAACAGAACGATCATCCCGAAGTATCGGCCCCATCGTCTACTGAGCCGCCCCTCCTCGACAGAACTATTGCGGCGTGAGCGGGGTCGCGCTCCATCTCGAACCGCATCGAGCATGCTGGCAAAACCTCGAAGGGTGGCGGGACGAAGTTGTGGATCTGGAGAATGTGCGTCTCTCAGTAACCCACTCAAACCCGGAGGATCGCTGACCCGGTCGGAAATGAAATAACCCGGGTCTCTCGACAGAAGTCGATCGGCGACTTCCGCAGCGGTCCTGCCAGACCACGGTGGAGAGCCATGGGCACACTCGTGGACCAAGACCGCCAGTGCATAGACGATCTGGTTCTCCTCGAAGGGGATGGGATCTCTTGAAAGAAGGATCTCAGGGGCAACCCTACAGGCCATCTCATCGATGCTGGCATCCAGATCGACTACGATTCGATCATTCCTCACACGAAGTCTTCCATCGCTACCCAGTACCAGCGCCGATGGTGGAATCACGTATAGCACCACACCCTGTTCCGCGAGAAATACCAGCAACCGGGCGAGATGGGCAAACTGCTCCACCAGAGATCTCAATCCTCCCGGGAGAATCGTCGTCCATTGGTCGCCTGCTGGGGCACGTGCTCGATCGATGAGTTCCTCGAGTGAGGTGGTCGAGATGTCAAAAACCTTGCCTTGCTGATCGGAGTGAATCAGTAATCGACCGGCATAATGTGGATCACCACTGTCCTGCTGCGCCAGCAGGTCCAACTGGTCGAGACGATCATCGCCGCCGACCCCTCCCAGGAGTTCCGAGTACTGTTCCTGTGGATGGAATTTTTGGTAGAGCCGTTCGCTCATTTGGCCGTTCCCCCGCACGGATGCTGCCCCTGCTCGATGGCAGGTGCAACCATCCGCGATGGCGATCGACGATTTGACGAGTTTCCCGATCGAGCAGGCTCAAAGGAGGCTCAGGAGCCCTCCAGGCCCAACATTCCAGGATCCATCTCCTTGGGCAATTTTGGATCCTCTGCCGCATCTACCTTTTTTTCTGGCGCTGTTCTCGAGGCTGGAGGCTCTCCCGAATCTTGGATCATCTCGGCCAGTTCCGGTGGGACCGCGATCCCCATCAGATCGTAGATCTCTCGATCATTGAGAACTTCCTTCTCCAGTAATTCTCTCGTCAATAACTCGAGTTGCTCTCGTGACTCTCCAAGGATCTTCATCGCTCGCTGATAACCGTCGTCGAGCATCGCTCGGATCTCTTCGTCGATGAGCATCGCAGTGTGCTCACTGATACCACTCGAATCCCCCAACTCACGACCGAGGAAGACATGCTCCTCGCTCCGCTTGAAGGAAACTGGACCCATCTTCTCACTCATTCCCCACTGACAGATCATTCGTTCTGCCAGGTTAGTAGCCTGCTCCAGATCATTCTGTGCGCCGGTGGTGAACTCCTGAAAAACAAGGTCCTCTGCTGCTCGACCTCCCAGCAAGATGGCGATTCTGTTGCGCAGATATGTGCGAGAGTAATTATGAATCTCTTCTCTGGGCAATTGCTGGGTGACCCCGAGTGCTCTACCGCGAGGAACGATGGTCACCGAGTGAACCGGATCGGTCTCCGGTTGCAACAGTGCCACCAAAGCATGTCCCGCTTCATGATAGGCCGTCAGTTCCTTCTCACGATCACTCATCGCTTCATCACGTAGGGTTCCGAGCTGGATCTTGTCCTTGGCCCGATCGAAGTCACCCTGGGTGATCGTATTGTGGCCCCGACGCGCGGCCATCAATGCCGCTTCGTTGGCGAGATTTTCAAGATCTGCTCCGGAGAATCCAATCGTTCCTCGTGCCAGCAGTTCCATGTCGACGTTTTTGTCGAGGGGCATATCCTTGCTGTGCACCTTGAGGATCGCACGGCGGCCATCTTTCTGCGGCCTTTCGACTACTACCTGCCGATCGAATCGTCCCGGTCGGACCAGAGCAGCATCGAGGACATCCGGTCGATTGGTCGCCGCGAGTACGATTACGGCCTGATTCGACTCGAAACCGTCCATCTCCGACAGGATCTGATTGAGGGTTTGCTCTCTCTCGTCATGGCCCCCGCCCAGACCTGCTCCTCTCGACCTTCCGACCGCATCGATCTCATCGATGAAGATGATGCAGGGTGCGCTCCGCTTGGCCTCTTCGAACAGTTCTCGAACCCTGGAAGCTCCGACACCGACAAACAACTCGATGAATTCTGAGCCTGAGATGGAAAAGAAGGGCACTTCTGCTTCGCCGGCCACGGCTCGCGCCAGAAGCGTCTTACCTGTGCCCGGAGGTCCTACCAGCAGAACACCCTTGGGGATCTTTGCACCCAGTTTGGTGAACCGCTCTGGTTCCCGGAGGAACTCGACGATCTCTGACAGTTCTTTTTTGACATTCTTCAGGCCAGCGACGTCCTCGAAGGAGACGGAATGCTCATCCTTCTCGAATCGCTTCGCCTGATTGCTGGCAAACTTCCCGAAAATTCCGGGGCCACCCATCTGACGGCGAACGCGGTTACTCATCCACCAGAAGAATCCGACCAGGATAATGATGGGGAGTAGCCCTCCAACGATCACTTGCCATGCAGGAGCAGAGGTGGACAGGAAGACCACCTCTCCCTGAGCGGCGGTGATGACCAGAAAGATATTTTCCTTGAGGGCCGGAGGAATGTTGGATCGCAAACTCTTCGTCTCGACCAGACTTTTCCCCGTGAACTCTATCACTTCAACTTCGATGGGTGCTTTCAGAGTGGCGACAAATACATCCAGTTCGACCTCTTCGAGTTTCTGAATGTTGCTCCGGCTCGCCTGCTTGAGCAGCTCTGACGCGGGAACCTCTCGTGAATTTCCGATCGCTCCTGGACCGGCCATCTGGACCATCACTACCACGATCATCAACATGATGAGGAACCAGACCCAGGGTCGTTGGCTCCAGGCGCTCTTCTCCGACGGGTCGATTTCCCCGTCTTCGGGGGACGGATCATTGTGATTCTGAGATCTCAAGAATACTCCTCGGCTCTGGTTTCCGACGTTCTGGAATCGATGCATCGATTCCCCACCGACTACAACGGAGATCTGCTGCGAAGGGTTCCTACAGACTCTCCATCAATACAATGCCAGATTTCTCGCTGCGTTGGCCACCTTCTCTGGCTGAGGGAGGATTTTTTCCTCCAATTGCGGTGCATAGGCGACAAAACAGTCCATCGCAGCCACTCTTCTGACGGGAGCGTCCAGGTGGTCAAACAACTCGTCCTGAATCCTGGCGGCGATTTCGGCGCCATAGCCCCAGGAAAGGGTCTCCTCATGAGCGATGAGCACCCGATTGGTTCGCATCACCGACTCCCGTATCGCTTCCCAGTCGTAGGGAGCGAGGCTTCTCAGATCGAGGATTTCCGCCTCGATCCCCTCCTGGGCCAGCGTCTTCGCTGCCGTAGAGCATCGATGGACCAGCGCTCCATAGGTGAGGATCGTCAGGTCTTTCCCTTCCCTCACCCGAGCCGCTTTCCCGAACGGGATCATGTAATCGGGCCCAGGATCGACACTCTTGTTGTGGGTCTGACGGTAGAGGTGTTTGTGCTCGAGGAAGATCACCGGATCGTCGCAACGGATCGCAGTTCGTAGCAATCCATTGGCATCTTGAGCATTACTGGGCATCACGACGCGTAATCCAGGAATATGAGTAAACATCGTCTCGGCAGATTGGCTGTGGTAAATCGCACCGCCTCGAAGGTAGCCACCGCTAGCGACCCGGATGACGACCGGGCAGCGATCCACGCCGGCGGATCGCCAGCGCAACAGGGCAAGCTCCGAGCGGATCTGATGGAATGCCGGCCAGATATAATCGAGGAACTGAATCTCGACCACCGGCTTCAATCCACGAACCGCCATGCCGATGGCACGTCCCACGATATTGGCTTCTGCCAGTGGCGAGTTGTAAACGCGATCATCACCGAACTCTCTTTGCAGCCCGGCGGTCGCCTTGAACACGCCGCCTTTGCCCTTCACATCGGCAAGCACCTCGGAACGACTGGCATCGGCAACGTCTTCACCGAAGACATGAATCCTCGGATCTCTGCGCATCTCATCGCGCATCGCCGAATTGATCAGATCGACCATCGTTGTGGGCTGCGCCTGAGCCAGAGGTGCCGGCTCGGTATCGAAGTCGGCTCCGGTCGGATCCACATCCTCCGAATATACATGTTCCAAAATGGTGTCGGGGTGTGCCTGGGGTGAACTCACAGCAATATCAGAAGCGATTCGGACCTCTTGCTTCACCTGGTTCCGGATCTCCTCTAGCTGCTCTTCCGTGGCAATCCCTCGCTCCTTCAGGAACAGCGGAAAAGTGGTCAATGGATCCTTCAGAGCGTCCGCCTCGAGCTCTTTCGCGGAACGGTATGCGCTCTCGTCATCGGAGAGACTGTGGCTATACGGACGCACGACATGAGCGTGGACCAACGCCGGGCCATTGCCATTACGCATATCGGAAACAACATCTTTGAGCAGGGTGTGGCAAGCCACCGGATCACAACCATCGACCTCGTGGACATCGAGCCCAGGGAACCCCAACACCAGTTTGGAGATGGACCCTCCCGGTGTATTGACTTCCACTGGAACACTGATGGCATATCCGTTGTCCTCGACCACGAACAAGACCGGCAAATCGAGAGTACACGCCGTGCTCAGCGCTTCCCAGAATTCACCCTCGCTGGTGGTGCCATCCCCGACCGAAACAAAAGCGACCTCTCCGTCGCTCCAGTTTCGAATTTGATCGCGGAGTTCCTCCTTGCGATGACCTTTCATAAAGGCTTCAGCACAACCGACCGCATGGAGACACTGGCTTCCTGTGCAGGAGGATTGATTGACCACTTGCAGTCGCTCGCTGCCCCAGTGGGAAGGCATCTGACGTCCGGCACCCGCGGGCTCGTCCCGCGCCGCTGTGGCAGTCTTCAGCATCTCCACCGGAGTCAGCCCCAGTTGAAGCATCAAGGCTCGATCACGGTAGTAGGGGAAAAACCAATCCTTGCCCGCTTCCAGTACCATGCCAAGTGCGGTGTTGATCGCCTCATGGCCACAGCTGTTGATCTGGAAGAAGATCTGCCCCTTTCCCTTGAGCCGAATCTCTTCATCATCCATCTCTCGGCTGAGGAACATGTTCCGATACATCGCCAGCAACTCCCGAACCTCGAGACCCTCGATTCTGGGCTGCTCTTCGCGGTTCTTACGCGGACGGCCTCGCGGGTTAGCGGACTGGGGGCTCTGAGTGGACATGTGGATCCTGACCTGGTGGAACCCATCTGCGAGGACGAGTTCTGGGAGCTTCGAGAACCAGTAATGGTGCCTATTGTGCTCATTCTAGGGGGGAGAAGCACTTCATTCAACGAGACCGCAGGTTTCCCGCTTCGCTGGATGGCCAAGGGGTTCTCCGTGTATCGTCTTTCTCTGTACCCTCGAATCCAAAGGCGCTGAGTGAAGCCCATTGGAGGACTCCCCGTCTCCTCTGACTGGATGACGGCCTCACTAGATACTTGAGAAGGGAAATCGAAAGATGGTCGAAAAGATCGGCAGTTTCGATGTAGCCATCATCGGGGGCGGCCCCGGTGGATATGTGGCTGCCATCCGGGCTGGCCAGCTCGGGCTCAACACGGTACTGGTCGAGAAGGATCCGCTTCCAGGCGGCACCTGCTTGCACCGTGGTTGCATTCCGACCAAGGCACTCCTTCAGAGTGCACATGTCCTCGACACCGCCAGGGAGAGTTCCTACTTCGGAATCAAGATTCCACAAGCAGAGGTCGATGTCCCGGCAGTCCTGTCATTCCAGAAAAGGGTGGTGACCAAGAACGCCAAGGGCGTGCAGTTCCTGCTGAAGAAGAATGGAATCACCACTGTCCACGGCACCGGTCGACTCGATGGGCTCAATACCATCCGTGTCGTGACCGACGAAACGACCGAGAAGTTGATCGAGGCCAAGCACATCATCATCGCGACCGGATCGGTCCCTACAAAACCTGGCTTCCTCGATTTTTCCAGCCCCTACATCATCACCAGTGACGAGGCGTTGAGACTGGACCATGTCCCGTCCAAGGTGGTCGTTCTCGGAGCGGGTGCCGTCGGCTCTGAATTTGCATCCATCCTGCGATCCTTCGGCAGCGAGGTGATCCTGGTCGAGATGCTGGATCGTCTGTTACCTGTCGAAGATCAGGAGTGCTCTGAAGAGTTGATGCGTGCCTTCAAGAAACGTGGCATCGAGAGCCGTGTATCGACTCGACTGGAGAAGGCCACACCGACCGATTCAGGGGTCCAGATCCTCCTCAAATCAGCGGACGGCAAGGAAGAGACGATTGAAGCCGATCTGTTACTGTGTGCTGTCGGCAGGAAACCGGTGACCGATTCGCTGAAACTGGACCAGGTGGGAATCAAGACCGACCGCGGTTTCATTCCGGTACAACCGAACCAGAGCACCAGCCGCCCGCACATCTACGCCATCGGAGATATCGTCCTCGGTACTGCCCAGCTGGCACATGTCGCCAGTGCAGAGGGAGTCATCGCCGTCGAAAGTATCCACGGCATGCACACCCAGCCCATCCGGAATGACCGCGTTCCCAATGCTACATACTGTCACCCCGAGGTGGCCAGTGTTGGCCTGACCGAGCAAGCCGCCAAGGAAGCGGGACACGACACCAGGGTGTCGAAGTTTCCACTCGCGGCGCTGGGTAAAGCGGGAATCATCGGCAAAGGAATACCCGGATTCTTCAAGATCGTCGCAGATGCAAAATACGGTGAGATCCTCGGAGTCCACATCATCGGCCCCCACGCCACTGACCTGATCAGTGAAGGCTGCGCAATCCTCGGTCTCGAAGGTACCGCTGAAGATCTGGCCCACGTGATTCACCCCCATCCAACCCTCGGTGAGGGAATGATGGAGGCGGCACACGGGTTGGTCGGCGGCGCCATCCACATGTAGGAAGGGGCACCCTTGTCGGAGCAAGTCACCTACCTCGAAGCAGTGAAACGTGCGCTGGCACACTCCCTTGAGGACGACCCTCGAGTCGTGTTGCTCGGGGAAGACATCGCCGCCTACGGTGGCGCCTTCAAGTTGACCCAGGGCTTCCTGGAACGATTCGGGCCGGACCGGGTCATCGATACGCCCATCGTCGAGACGGGCCTGGTGGGAGCGGCCATCGGAGCCGGAATGGCGGGATTACGCCCGGTCGTGGAGATGCAATTCATCGATTTCATCTCCTGTGCCTACAACCAGTTGACCAATTTTGCTGCCACTTGCCACTTCCGCTGGGGACAACAGGTACCGATCGTGGTTCGAGGACCATCGGGAGGAGGCGTCCATGCGGGGCCCTTCCATAGCCAGATGGTGGAGTCCACATTTCTCAACACTCCGGGGTTGAAGGTGGTCGTTCCAGCCACCGTCTCCGATGCCTACTCGATGTTACTGGGAGCCATCGAAGATCCCGATCCGGTGATCTTCCTCGAGCAGAAATCACTCTATCGCACGCTCAAGGGAGAACTCGATGAAGGGATCGCCCCGGTTCGCCCAGGGGTCGCCGCTCTCCGACGAGAAGGGGATTCACTCTCCATCATCAGTTGGGGAGCGATGCTGCATCGTTGCCTGGCGGCGGCAGAATCCGCAGCCAGTGAAGGGCTCGAATGCGAAGTGCTCGACCTTCGCTCCCTGTGCCCTCTTGATCTCGATGCGATCTATCAAACCGTCCGCCATACAGGGAAGGTTCTCATCGTTCACGAGGACAACCTGACCGGTGGCGCCGGCGCGGAGATCTCCGCGCGAATCTCCGAACATTGCTTCGAGGACCTCGATGCGCCGGTGCGAAGACTCGCCGCCCTCGATGTCCCCATCCCCTATGCCGCCTCGCTGGAGAACGCATCGCTCCCGGGCGAGGGTGACATCCTCGATTCGATTCGTTCCCTCACAAGCTGGTAACCACTGCTGCTCACCGGTGACTTCGGCTGGATGGCTTCGACTCACGAGGATGAGGGACCGGCCTCGGGGGAGGAGGGGCCACCGACTTTCCAACGCGCCACGGTCTCTCGAGACGCAGAGCAGGGCACACTCACGACGATTTCGATGGGGCTGAAAGGCGCCTAATTGCCGATTAAAGCCACTGTCTCGCCACTGGGGGTCTGACCTGACCCCGGGTTCACTTCATCGAGCCGCCCTTCCCGTGTAGACTTCTCAATTCCGTGGCGTGGGGCCACGCTCCCTCTGCAGGAGGAAATACCGCCATGGCAACAGAAGTCAAGATGCCTCAGATGGGTGAATCCATCGCCGAGGGGACTCTGACCCGCTGGTTCAAGAAACCAGGAGACACCGTCGTTCGAGATGAACCGCTCTTCGAGATCTCCACCGACAAGGTCGACGCAGAGGTCCCAGCGCCCTCAGATGGGATTCTCGAGCAGGTGCTGGTCGCCGAAGGCACCACCGTCGAAGTCAACACAGTGGTCGCCCTTCTCGGCGACGGCAGCGGCACCGCTCAGGCGCCCGCCGACACCACAGTCTCCAGCACTCCAGCAGCGAATCCGATCGAAGTGGCTGCAGCAGATCCCGTCGAGGTTCCCGTGGTAGCGGAGGCCGCCACCCCGTCCACAGCAGTGTCGAGTGGCGATCTGATCGATGTCCCGATGCCACAGATGGGTGAGTCGATCGCTGAGGGAACCCTGACCCGCTGGTTCAAGAAAGCGGGAGAGTCGATCGAAAGGGATGAACCCCTGTTCGAGATCTCCACCGACAAGGTAGATGCCGAGGTTCCCGCTCCAGCGAATGGTGTGCTGGCGGAGATCTTGGTAGCCGAAGGCACCACCGTCGAGGTCAACACCGTGGTGGCGAGGATCGGCTCGGGAGTCGGCGGCACGACCGCTGCTCCTGCCGCCGAGAGCGCTCCCGCTGCTCCTGCGTCTCTACCACCTGCGTCTCCACCTCCTGCGCCTGCCGCTCCAGTGCCCCCCCAGCCCCATGTCGAGGTGGCCGCCGCTGCAGCGCGCCCCGCCAACAGCGATCCACGGGCGGTTCGATCCTCTCCTCTGGTACGAAAGATCGCACGAGAGCATCGGATCACCGATCTATCGGTGATCGCTGGAACCGGAGCCGGTGGCCGGGTGACCAAGAATGACATCCTAGGATTCATCGCCAGACCTGCTGCCGCCCCTCCAACGAGTCCGGTAGCAGCCCCAGCCGCCACTTCTGCAGCGATCACCCGCTCGGCGGTGCCCACCACCTCTGATCCTTCCGATCGAAGCGGTGTAACGGTCGAGAAGATGTCCGTGATGCGGCGCAAGATCGCCGAACACATGATCGATTCCAAACGAACCTCTGCTCATGTGCACTCCGTCTTCGAGGCGGACATGACCCAGATCGTTTCGATCCGTGCGAGCAAGAAGGACCAGTTCCTGGCAGCCAATGGAACCAAGCTCACCTACATGCCCTTCTTCCTCAAGGCATGTAGCGATGCACTTCGTATCTTCCCCCATGTCAATGCTTCCATCGATGGCGACGACATCCTGGTCCATCATTCGGTCAACATCGGCATCGCAGTGGCGCTCGAACATGGCCTGATCGTTCCAGTCATCAAGGGAGTGCAGGACCTGTCGATTCCTGGCATCCAGAAATCTGTCTCGGACCTGGCCAACCGTGCCAGAAAGAAACAGTTACTGCCGGACGAAGTCGCCGGAGGCACCTTCACCATCACCAATCCCGGTCAATTCGGCGGCCTCTTTGGTATCCCCATCATCAATCAACCTCAGGTGGCGATTCTTGGCATCGGTGGGATTGAAAAACGCCCCGTGGTGGTCGATGGGGACAAGATCGCAATCCGCGATATGACCTACTTGTGCCTCTCCTATGACCACCGACTCGTCGATGGCGCTCTCGCCGATCAATTCATGGCACAGGTGAAGAAGAACCTCGAATCGTTCGAGGCTTATTCCGTGGTGTAGTGATGCCCAGCAGGTCTTCACTGGTCACCCGGCTGCCGTCAGTGACGGTGCAGCACCTCGGTGCTGTCCCCTTCACCACCACTCATCAGCAAATGCTCCAGCTCCAGCAAGGGATTGGCGAGTCTCGAAGCGACTGCCATGAATCTCTGCTCCTGTTCGAGCCTTCTCCGGTGGTGACCCTCGGCAGCAAGAGCAACCTGGATGCACTGCTCATCTCTGAATCGACCCTGAAAGAGCGCGGCCTGGAGATCGAAGTGGTGGACCGTGGAGGTGAGGCCACCTACCACGGCCCTGGACAGATCCTCGCCTATCCGATCCTCCAGTTACCACCATCGATGCGCGACCTCCATCGATTGCTGCGTGGGCTGGAGACGGCAGTTATCGAGACCCTCGAGAAGTGGGGTATCCGCGCTCGCCGCGATGCCCAACACACCGGAGTGTGGGTCGAGGATCGCAAGATCGCATCGATCGGCCTCAGCGTTCGTAGTTGGGTCACCGGCCACGGCCTGGCGCTGTGCCATTCGGGAGATTTAACTCCTTTCGAGTGGATCGTTCCCTGTGGGATTCGCAGTTGCCCGGTCACTTCCATCGAACGAGAATTGAAGACACTACCCCACCGTGAAGAAGTAGAAGCGCTCCTGGCGGATCGGTTGCTCGACTTCTTTGACAGAGAGGCCCGCAGATGAGCAACACCCACTCCTCCCCTCAGCAGAGCAAGAAAACGCCATTACCCAGACCTCCATGGATCCGCGTCAATGTACCCAAGGACGGTTCCCTTCAAAAAGTCGGCGAACTGATGGATCGGGGGGGGCTTCACACCGTCTGTCAGGAAGCCCACTGCCCGAACATCTACGAGTGCTGGCAGATGGGAACCGCTACCTTTCTGATCCTCGGTGAGGTGTGTACCCGGAAGTGCGGTTTCTGTGCGGTGAGCAAGGGACTTCCTTCCCCGGTCGACCCTGACGAGCCGGCGCAACTGGCCGAAGCGGCCGCTCGACTGGAACTGAAACATGTGGTGATCACCAGTGTCGACCGTGACGACCTCCCGGATGGAGGTGCACGACAGTTCGCCCTGGCTCTCGAAGAACTCAGAAAACTCTCACCGAAGACCACCACCGAGGTGCTGGTGCCCGATTTCCGTCCCGACCCACAAGGGGCGCTGGAAATCGTTCTCGCAGCAGATCCGACGATTTTTTCCCACAACGTGGAGACGGTCCGAAGGCTCTACCCAGCGGCCAGGCCCGGATCGAATTACGATCATTCCGTCTCGCTGCTGCGGGAAGCAGCGGATCGAATCGGTGGTGATCGGATCAAGTCGAGCCTGATTCTTGGACTGGGAGAGCAGGAGCATGAGGTACGGGAAACGATCCTGGACCTCTACGAAGCCGGGGTCCGAAGGCTGAATCTGGGCCAGTATCTGGCCCCATCCGATCGTCATATCCCGGTGAAGTACTACTGGACCCCGGACCAGTTCAAGGAGTTGGGTCAGTTTGCCCGGGAGTCCGGATTCATCCGGGTCGAATCGGCTCCTCTGGTTCGATCCTCCTATCACGCCAGCGTTTGACCCCGCTCCTGGTGGGTGGCACCATGGCACGACGGTCACCGATCCGCTGAATGTATCGGCCAGATCACCTCACGCCTCAGGTTGGAGTCGAACTTGTCGATTCAAATCATCCCCATCGATGGCCAGCACCCCGATGGGAATGCGATTCAACGCGCAGCCCAATCGGTGGCGCCAGATGGACTGGTGATCTTCCCCACTGAAAGCGTCTATGGAATCGGAGCCATCGCTCGCTCCGGGGCGGCGGTAGACAAGCTCAGAATTGCCAAGCAGCGCGATTATCCTCAGCCGTTCACTCTCCACATCTCTGACCCAGCACAACTCGAAGACTGGATGCGGCGGCCCGGAGAGACAGCACAACGCCTGATGGATGCATTCTGGCCCGGTCCGCTGACCATCATCTTTCCGGTGGGAGAACAAGGACTCGGTGTCCGCCTGCCCTCTCACCCGGTTGCGCGAGCATTGATCGATAGAACCGGCCCATTGCTGGCCAGCAGTGCAAATCGAAGTGGAGAAGATCCGGCGACCACCCTGCCCGCTGCAGTCACGGCCATCGGTGAGCATGCGACTGTCGGCATCGACTCCGGACCCGCCTCGGGAGGTGAGGCCTCCACAGTGTTGCGACTCCTTGGCGGTTCACAGTTTGAATTACTGAGAACCGGTCAAATCTCCTCGGAACAGATCGAGCACACCCTGAAATCCACTCGTAAGATTCTCTTTGTCTGTACCGGGAATACCTGCCGCAGTCCGATGGCAGAGGCGATCTGCAAGAATCTGCTCGCCACCAAGTTGGGCTGCTCCATCGATGCTCTGGGTTCTCGAGGATATCAGGTCGAGAGCGTGGGGATTGCATCGAATGGCGGCTCGGCCACCGAGCACGCCAGACAAACGATGATCCACATGGGACTCTCCATCGAGAATCACTACTCCCAACAACTCTCCGCAGAAGCGGTCGAGAAAGCCGATCTGATCATCGCCCTCGCCCACTCCCATAGAGATGTGGTTCGAAGTCACTTCCCGGAGGCCAGAGAGCGTGTACATCTCATTCATGAAACTGGAGTCAGCGACCCCATCGGAGGCGGCCTCGAAGTATATCGCCGCTGCGCCGAAGAGATCGAACAAGCCGTTAACCTTCACTGGATAGAAAGGATCATCTCCAAATGAAAGTCATCCTGGGATCAGATCACGCCGGAATCGCTGGACGTAAGGAAGCAGTGCGACTTCTGCGTGAGAGAGGTTGGGAAGTGCAGGAACTGGGCCCTGAAGGAGACTCGGAAAAAGCCGATTACCCCGACATCGCTCATCAGATAGCGCAGTCTGTCACTTCCTCGGAATCGGAGATGGGAGTACTGGTTTGCGGTACGGGCCAGGGCATGGCGATGACTGCCAACCGGTATCGAGGAGCCCGAGCCGCCGTGATCACCGATCCCTTCACTGCCGAGATGTCTCGCGCTCACAACGATGCCAATATCGCCTGCTTCGGCGAGAGGGTGGTGGGAGCCGAGACGATCGGGCAATTACTCGCGAAATTTCTAGACACTCCATTTGAGGCGGGTCGGCACATGGCACGGGTCGACAAGATCGACCAGGTGATTGGCGAGGCCTGAGCACTCACCCTGTTTCGCGCAGGGGGAAGCCTGGCATGCCAGAAACAGCCGGGCAGAGTGGAAGTTGCGATTAGATGCAACCAGGGCCGTGTCTCCTCTCCACTATTCGGAGACGGACACGGCCCTGGAATATTCTACGATCAGTTCAAACTGGATCAGGGAGTCGCCGAACCCTCGGGGTCCTGCGCCGCTTCCTCGATCAGGTCGCTGCGAAGCTGTGCAGGGCCATCGCTCTGGTACACCCGAATGTCTGCAGCAGCCATCAGGTTGGCCTCAAAGGCGTCCAACAATGCCTGCTTCTTGGCGCTGAGCAATCTCGTCTCGGTACTGGTTCTCAGCGAGTTAAACAACTCCATGTCCGGGGCCTCGATACTCTTGAGGCGAATGACATAGCCTGCAGAATCTGTCACATTCGTGATCGGTCCAGCGACTGAACCCTCTTCAAGAATATCAAAGGCTTCTGCGATGACTTCTGTTCGAGCCAACAGCACCTTGTTATCAATCTTCAGATTGAAGGACTGGCTGCGAGAGACTGGATCCATCTCATGAATGGTGTAGTTGTTTTCCTGGGCGAAATCTTCGAGGGTCTCTTCGCCACTCTGCACTCGCTCCAGTGATTGGCCGATCGCTTCCGCCATCAGTTCCTTGGCTTTCGATTCCTCAGTCGCCTTGAGCGCATCGGGAAGCGCCTCATCATAAGTCATGGTGCGCTTGGGAAGCATTTCGACCACCCTGAAGATGAAGTTCCCCTGACCATTGGCTGCAATCGTCTCGCACAAATCTCCAGGCTTTACTGTCCCGGGAGAAGCGCGCTCCTTGAGGAATAAACTGGCAAACGCTGCTGGATTCTTGATATCATCCTCGAGCTCGTAGACTTCCCTCTGGATGAATGGCTCGATCGTGCGGACTTCGACGAAGTCGATCCCCTCGGGAAACGCTTGCTCCATCGGAACCGACTCTCCGAGTTCCTTCATCGCCTTGAGCTGGTCGAGAGCCTCCTGGAGGATTCTCGCCTCCTCCTTCTGAGCATGCTCACGCGACAGCACTCGGATCACTCTCTCGATGATTTCGGTGAGTGGTCGATAGTCATCCTCGGGTAACGCGTCTTCTGGCGGAACGTAGCCTTCCGGCCGACGAACCCGCCACAGGGTGTCCTTGTCCGCCTCATATCGAGCCTCGACCTCTTCGGCAGTGGGTTCGAATTCGATGACCGCCTGCAGGCGAGGTCGGTCGATCCGTGCCACTTCGATTCCGAGGCGATTTTCCAGCACAAACTGCTCAGGATTATCGTTGTAGGTCGCTTCCACATCCTCCGGAGTGACCTGCTCGCTCGCCTCTTCCAGGAAGGTGTCCTGCGATACCTGAATCAACTCGAGAACTCGACGCTCATTCTGCGATGAGAACTCCTCGAAGGCTTCCTTCTCCGTCACCACTGCGGCTTCGACGACGGACCTGACCAGTTCTTGCACCCGCAGGCTCGAGATTACGGTTTCCTCGAATTCCTTCTTTGACATCTGGATGTTGAAGTTTGGATCGCTCAGTGCGGCACCGTAGGTCGATAGATCGAGCCGAGCCAGAGATCGTTGACTGATGTAGTCGGGATATCGCTCCTGATAAGTCCCGGTCCAGCCAGCATTCTCCATGACTCGATACCAGGTGGTCACATCGAGGACCGCTTCGCGAACTTCCAGGTCCTTACTCTGATCACTGGGTTCAATACCCATCCGAGTGATCTCATCTTCGAAGACCAGTTGTTTGAGCACATCGTCTACCGTCGCTTGGCGGTACCGATCTGCTCTTGCGCCCCACCAGCCAAATCTCCGGACATTATTCAGCCACAGAGTTTTTGACAGTTCTCGGCGCTTTTCGCTGAAATCCTGGGTGGTTACAGTCTCACCGTTGATCTCATACGAAGCGGTGGCAGAGGCGTCTCTGGCCCACCAACTGATCAGACCAGTCGCAGCAAAGGTTGGGGCAATCAGCAGCAACAGAAGGGTCATCACGACCCGTTCGTTACGCTTGAAGAAGCCGGTCGACATCTCTCGGACCTACCTCTCGGTTGGTTTCAAACCTAATCTTCACAATGAAGTACAAACAACAGCACCGGACCGAAGATTCTAGGTCCACAGCCATGATCTCGCAACGACACTCGAAGGGTACGATACCCGTCTTCCAAAGAATACGATGGGGAGGAGGCCCCAGCACATCGCTTGATCCTCCTCATTATCGGACTACTGGACGATCTCGATCAATTCCACGTCAAAAACCAGCGTAGCTCCACCAGGTATCTTCGGCGGACGACCCTGCATTCCGTAGCCCATGGAGGATGGAATGATCAATTTCCTCTTTCCGCCCACCTTCATCGATCCGACCCCTTCGGTCCAACCACTGATCACTCGATTGAGCGGGAACTCGGCCGGTACACCTCGATCCACGCTGCTGTCAAACATCGTTCCATCGGTGAGATAACCGGAGTAGTGCACTTTGACCGTACTGGTGGAATCGGGAGGAGACTCACCGGTTCCCACTTCCAGATCGATGAAGTGCAGTCCCGACTCATTGATCTGCATCTCTCCATCGGTGGGGATTCCCGGAAAGCGAGGGATCTGCACCCTTTCGACCACCTCGCCACTCCCCGAGATCATGACGCGTTCGACCTTATCGGTGCTCACGGAAATGACCTCGTACAACGGGTTCGCAGAACCGGTGCGGAGTTCTGCCGACTGAGCCAGCCCACCGGTCAGGTCGGTCACCTTTTTCACCGCTTGCTCAAGGGTGACCTTGGACCGGGACAGCATCGCATGGAGGTCCTTCGCTGCAGGTGGAATCGCCGTGAGATCTTCCACCATCGCAGTTGCCGCCATTCCTACTGTCAATACCGCTGCCGCAGCAACGGTCCATTGAATTGCTCTCATCTTATTTTCCTCTCAATTCGGTCAAGACGCCTCATCGATGGCTCGATTAGCGAGCGCATCACATCTTTCGTTTTCTTCATGGCCCGCGTGGCCTTCGACCCAACTCCAGCGGATCGTTCTTCCCACTGCAGCCTGTATCAGCTGCTTCCAGATATCATCATTGAGGACCGGCTTGCCGTCAGACTTTCGCCAGTTCCTGCGTTGCCAGCCTTTCACCCATTCGCTCATTCCCTTGACCACGTACTGCGAATCGCTGAACAAGGTCGCTTCCGACCCGTCCGGTAATGAGCGTAACGCTTCCAGAGCGGCAGTCAGTTCCATCCGGTTGTTGGTGGTGGAACGGTGGTGATCGTAACAGACTTCCTCGGATCCATCTCCAGCACGCACGATATAGGCCCATCCCCCCGGTCCGGGATTCCCCCGACAGGCTCCATCGGTCCATATCTGGTAGTTCTCAGCGCTCATCCGTGGGTCCTCCGGCGACCCTTTCCGGGGCCACCTTTTTTCTTCCCTGATCGACCGTGCCGAGTCGCTCCTCGGCGAGGCTTCCTCGAGCCATGCTCTTCTTCCCGAGGGCGTTGGGGCCGACCTTCTTTCAATCGGGTGGCGGGGACTCCGCCAGAACCTCGACCTCTCCGAGCTCCCGTTCTGGTGTGACAGTACCTCAGATCGATATCTCGATGGAGCGGATCTACCGATTCCAGTTCGACCTCGACCGGATCTCCAAGGCGAATCATGTTCCCGGCATTGGCACCCCTCAGCGCGAACTGAGTTTCGTTGAAATGATAGTGGTCATCCTGAAGCTTGGAAACATGGACGAAGCCATCGATGAGGACACCATCGAGTCGTACATGAAATCCCTGCTCTCTCACCGAGGTGACGATCCCTGTGAACCGCTCCCCTACCCGATGGCGCAGCCAAGAGATCGCCCGCAATCGGGACATGTCGCGCTCAGCTTTCTCGGCAATTCTTTCACGAGTGCTGCAAGATTCCGCCAGTTCCAGCAGGGAAGCGGAGTCCGATTCCATCACTGGACCCCCACCCGAGAAAAGATGGCGATCCAGTGCGCGATGGACCTGAAGATCGGGATATCTGCGGATCGGCGACGTGAAGTGACAGTACTCCTCTTTCCTCAGGGCAAAGTGTGACTCACGTCTGGGACTGTACTCGGCCCGGCTCAAGGTCTTGAGCAAGGCAAAGGAGACCACCGGAGCCGCTGCAGTTCCACGGACCTCGTCGATCACTGCGGGAAGGTCATCGATCCCTCTTACCGTCACTGCTGGAGCGAGTACCCGACACAGTCGGGCAAACTTCTCGAGGTCCTCTTCCTCTGGAGGTGCATGGACCCGACGAAGGATCGGAATCTCTCTCTCGGTAGCGATGGTGGCGACCGCCTCATTGGCGATGAGCATGCACTCCTCGACCAATTTGTGGGCCTCGAGTCGTTCCTTCGCCTCGACCCCGATCACCTCACCCTCGTCATCCAGAATCAACTTCATCTCGGCCAGATCGAGATCGATGCAGCCAGAACGCATCCTACGACCCCTCAGTTTCGTACGAACTCCGGAGAGTTGGTGCAGCATCGCAACGATCGTTTCGGTGGTGATACGAGTCGATTCAACTTCCCCGTCGATGATTTGTTGTACCTGTTGATAAGAGAATCTCTGGGCACTGCGGATGACTGCCCTCTCGACGAACGCGTCCTGGATCTGTCCTTCGTCTCCGACCTCGATCCAGACCACCTTGGCGAGTCGATCTTCTCCCGGCCTCAGGGAACACAATCCATTGCTCAGTCGCTCCGGAAGCATCGGGATGGTCTTTCCCGGGATGTAGACGCTGGTGCTACGAAGGATGGCCTCGCCATCGATCGGATCTCCAGACGTGACATAGTGACTGACATCTGCAATCGCCACTCCGAGCAAGACTCGACCATCGGCTTGCTCGACCAGAGCAATCGCATCATCGAAATCCTTGGCGTCCTCCGGATCGATGGTGACAAACGGAATCGCTCGGAGATCGGTACGCCTGTCGATCTCATCCTCAGAGATCTGCTCGGGAAATCCATCCGCCTGCTGAAGTACTTGTGGTGGAAACTCCTCACGCAGCTGATGCTCTGCACAAACCACCTGTAAATCCGCACGCCAGGTCCCCTCCGGAGCCCACTGACAAACCACTTCGCCCGGTGGCATGCCATCGACTGCGGGGCCGTTTCTCAGTCGAGCCAGAACTCGATCTCCGTCATCGGCACCATTTCTATGGCCGGGGTCGATCCAGATCTGGCGGAGACTGTCATGGCGCATCGGTTGCACCATTCCACCGCCATCTCGTTGCTTCCAGTACTGTCCGGGAATGACTCTCGGGCTACGGACCAGGACTTCGAGAACCTTGCCGCTACGGCCTTCCTGGGCTGAACCAGGACGACCACGACCCGGCTGAGAGATCCCGGCGAGCACTCGATCCCCGTGATGAGCATCTTTGAGTCGCCGCGCTGGGATGAACACGTCACCTTGTGGATCCTCGACCAGCGGTCGAACAAAACCGAAACCACGTCGAGTCACCGTGAGGGTTCCGACCAACCACCTCTCTCGACGAGGCACAAACCAGCCTCGAGCGAGCAGGTGAACCGTTTCTCCCTGCTCTTCCAGGTCTTCCAGTAACTCTTTCAGGCGAGGGTGGTCCTTGCTCTTCAGACCCAAGGTATCAGCGATATCCGCCAACGAGGACGCATGGTATTCGGGTCCATGGCTCCAGACTCGGAATGAATCGAGCCACTTCTGATCAATCGAGGATCTCAAAGGGTGCCCTCTCAAGATTGGAAAAAGTCCGTGAAGGGGAAGGAATCTTCCCCTTCACGGACTCGATATTATCTACAAGTGCGGTCAGGATGCTTCGATCCGTTCTATCCAACAGTCTGGATGATCGAAAGCAGGGGCATGAACAGAGCCACGACGATGAAGCCGACCGCCCCTCCCATGCCAACGATCAACAATGGTTCGAGCAGACTCGACAGCGACTCCACCAGAACGTCTACATCGAGATCGTAATTGTCGGAGATTTTGTTGAGCATCTTGTCCAGTTCTCCGGTTTCCTCACCGATGTCGATCATGTTGACCAGCAGTGGATCGAACACCCCTGAGGCACCGAGCGGCTCTGCGATGGTTTCTCCCTCTCGAATTGAGCCACAGACCTCTTCGATGGCGTCAGAGATGACCCTGTTCCCCACCGCAGTCTTGACGATATCGAGTGCTTCAAGAATCGGCACCCCGGAGGAGATCAGAGTTCCCAGTGTGCGGCAGAAACGGGAAATCGTCGACTTCCTGACGATTTGCCCGAAGACGGGAGCATGGAGTTTGGACTTGTCGATCATCAACTCCCCGGCATTCGTGTTGGCGAGCCCCTTGAGGGCAGCGTACCCAAAGAAAACCACCAAAGGAGCGAGATACCAGTAACTCTGAACAGCATTTGCGAATCCCAGTAGCATCTGAGTAGGGGCCGGGAGTGCCGTCCCCATGTCGGCGAACATCTTTTGAAACTGCGGGATCACTTTGGTCATGATGAATCCGAGGATCAAACAGGCGACGCAGATCACCGCAATCGGATACACCATCGCTCCCTGTACCTTCTTCCGCAACTTCATCGACTTTTCCTGGAAGTCGGACAATCGCTGCAAGATGGTATCGAGAACTCCACCGATTTCACCGGCCTTGACCATTGCAACGAACAGGTGATTAAAAGTCTTCGGGAACTTTTCCAGCGCTTCCGAGAAGGTCGCACCACCCTCTACATCTTCGGTCACCTTGTTCAGTTGGTCCTGAAAAGTACTTGGAGTCATCTGGTCGGCAAGAATCTTGAGAGAACGAACGATCGGAAGGCCTGCGTCCTGAAGGGTGGCGAGCTGCTGAGTGAACTGCACCAGTTCTGCCTGTGAGACTCTGCCTCCGAATGGATTGAGGTTCAGTTTCCTCTTCTTTTTTCCCTGTGCAGCCTTGGGCCCACCCTTGTTCTCGCGAATTTTCGTTGGCTTCAAGCCACGGGACCGCAGTTGCTTGATAGCCTCCTGCTGATTACCCGCCTCGATAGTACTACGCTTCTTCTGCCCTCCTGGGCCGACTGCTTCGTATTCGAAAACCGCCATCTGTGCTGCTCCTTCTGGTGAGGCTCATCCTTGAGCCTCGCTTTCACATCTTAGGGGATAATCCTCTAGGAGACGATGGTCTCCTTGACCACCTCCTCGATGGTGGTGACTCCGTCATATATGTGGATCAAACCGGCATCCCGGAGGGTCTTCATCCCCTCTTCACGTGCCAGTTTCTGGACTTCCTGGGTACTCGCACCGGTCATGATCACATCTCGTAACCGGTCTGACATCTGCATGATTTCGAACAGAGCGACCCGACCCTTGTAGCCGGAATTATTGCATTCCCTGCACCCTTTTCCGTAGAAGAAGGTACGGCCCTGGACATCGGACTGGGTCAATTCCAGTTCCATCAGCATCTCGTCGGTCGGTTCGTACTCGACCTTGCACTCCAAACAGACCCTTCTCACCAATCGCTGCGCCACCACCGCCTCGACGGTAGCCGTGAGCAGGAACGCTTCGATCCCCAGGTCGACCAGTCGAATCATCGAAGAAGGGGCATCGTTGGTGTGCAGGGTGGAGAACACGATGTGACCGGTGAGACTCGCTTCTACTGCGATCTGCGCGGTCTCGAGGTCTCGAATCTCACCGACCAGGATCTTATCCGGGTCCTGTCGCAGGATCGCTCGCAGACAAGCCGCGTAGGTGACTCCAATTTCTTCGTTGATCGGAATCTGGACGATACCATCGATGTTGTATTCGACCGGGTCCTCGGTGGTGATGATCTTGGTCGTCGGGTCATTGGCCTCATTGAGGCACGAGTAGAGCGTAGTTGTTTTTCCAGAACCGGTCGGCCCCGTCACCAGGATGATCCCATTTGGTTTGATGATCAGTTTCCTCAGCAGATCGAGGTCTTTCTGACGCAAACCAATATTTTCCAGGTCGAGGGAAACCTGACCTCGGTCCAGCACACGCATCACCACCGACTCGCCGTACATCGTCGGCAAGGTGGAGACACGAAGGTCGACCGGACGTCCTGAGATGTTGAGTTCGATCCTGCCATCCTGGGGTAGACGGGTCTCGGCAATATCGAGATTTGCCATCACCTTGACCCTCGAAATCACGGCTCTGGCCAGCTGAATCGGAGGAGGCATCATCTCGTAGAGCACGCCGTCCACCCGGTAGCGGATCTTGAATTCCTTCTCGAAGGGTTCGAGGTGAATATCCGATGCACGGTCCTTGATGGCGGACAGCAGCACCATGTTGAGTAGTTTCACCACCGGGGCGGCATTGACATCCTGCTCCAGTTGATCCATGTCCATCATGTCGTGACGGCTGTCGTCGAGCACCTCGATGTCGCCCTGGTCCATCGAACCCAGCAAACTCTCCATCGATTCCGTGCGATCAGAATAGTACTTCTTCATCGCACGCTCGACCGATTCAGGATCGCTGAGTGCGCCCTTGACCTCGACATTGAGCATGAACTTCATGTCATCGAGAGCGCTGATGTTTTGCGGGTCCGCCAGTGCCAGAGTGAGCACCTTGCCATCGAACTCTACCGGGACCACCTGATAGGTCTCGGCCACGTGAGCGGGAACCAGATCCAGCAGGTCAGATGTCACGATCACCTCATCGAGATCAATCGGATCCATTCCCGCTTGCTTGGCGATCGCCACCCGGAGGTCAGCATCAGTAACCAAGCCCTTGTCGGAAAGAATCCGGCCGAGGGCGCCGCCCTTCGACTTCTGCTCCTGCAGTGCCTCCTGGATGTCGAGTTCGGTGATGAGGCCCATCCCCTTGAGGATTTGACCTATCGGTTCTCCGGCCAGTGCCATGTTCCACCTCACCGCCGGCAAATCCGGGGCGGTACCGGTTCAAGTGTTCAGATTAGCTCGAGAACTCCGAAGAGTGCGTCACCCTCAAGATTTCCTCGATGGTAGTAATCCCCGACAGGAGTTTCCTCACGGCATCCTCCTGAAGGGAAACCATTCCCTCACTTCTCGCCTTGTTGCGAAGGTCCTTCGACGGAGTCTTGTTGAAAGTCATGTCTCTGAGTTCAGAAGACATCTCCAGCAATTCATAGATTCCACAACGACCCTTGTATCCATTGGAGCACTTGGGACAACCGACCGGACGGTACAGGGTTTGATCCGCAATTTCTGAGCTACTCAATCCCACCATCCTTAGTTCGGTCTCGGTCGGCTCGTAAGCCTCCTTGCACTCCTTGCACAGCACCCGGATCAGTCTCTGCCCCATGATGGCGAGAACCGCAGATGCGACCAGGAATGGCTTCACGCCCATATCGATCAATCGAGTCAGTGCGGAAGGCGCATCGTTGGTGTGCAGAGTCGAGAAGACCAGGTGACCTGTCAGCGCCGCCTGGATGGCGGTGTCCGCCGTCTCCCGGTCACGAATCTCACCGACCAGGATGATGTTGGGTGCCTGACGCATCATCGCTCGAAGAATCCTTGAGAAGTCGAGTCCGATCTCGTGCTTCACTTCTGCCTGGTTGATCCCGGTCAGGTTGTATTCGATCGGGTGCTCTGCGGTGATGATCTTGACGTCAGGACGGTTCAGATCCATCAGTGCCGAGTACAGAGTGGTAGTCTTTCCAGAACCGGTCGGGCCGGTGACCAGGAAGATTCCATTGGGGCGCTTGATGATCCGATTGAAACGGGCGAGATCGGATTCGTGGAACCCGAGTTTCTCCAGGTCCACCAGTCCTGCGTCCTTGTCGAGAATCCTCATCACCACGCTCTCGCCGTGGACGCTGGGAATGATCGAAACACGAAGGTCGATCTCTCTTCCCTGGATCTTGATCTTGATCCTGCCGTCCTGAGGACGCCGTTTTTCGGCCATGTCCATTCTCGACATGATCTTCAATCGCGAGATCACAGGGCCCTGTAACTTCTTCGGCGGCGATTCCATCACCTTGCAAACGCCGTCGATCCGGTATCTCACCCGGAGTTCCGACTCCATCGGCTCGATGTGGATATCCGAGGCGGAGGCCTTGAGCGCGTCTGCGATGATCATATGCACCAGTTTGATGACCGGAGCCTCATTGGCATCCCCATCGTCTCCGGCAAACTCACCACGACCGAACTCGAGATCGTCATCCGACCCAGCGTCGGCACCCAGGACCGAGTCGTACCCACCGGCAAGGCGGTAGTAATCGTCCAGTGCCTCCTCCACCGCGGCAGGAGTCGCCAGCGCGCAGTCGACCTCGGTCGAGAGGATGAAACGTAGGTTATCGATGGTAAAGAAATCGAGGGGGTCGCCCATGGCGATCACCAGGGTGCGACCTTTTCGCGCCACCGGGACGATCTTGTGTTCGAGTGCGACCTCCTTGGGCACAGAATCGATGATTTCCTGTGGGATGATGTGCTTGCCAAGATTGGCAAAGGGCAGTTGGAAGTGGATTGCGAGAGCCCGGGAAACTTGTTCCTGAGAACAGATCTCCAGATTCACAAGTGCTTCTCCAATCTTGCAGTTTTCTGCCTTGGAGTAGCCGAGCGCCTTCTTGACCTGCTCGTCGGTAACCCAACCCTTCTCCAGAAGGATTTCTCCGACCTTCTTCTTCATGCGTCACCTCTCCTGTCGGGTCCCTCAAGGATCCGCAGACTGACCCGCCACGCCGGGCCGGGTCCGTTATCGGTCCGATACCTTCTGGGTACCAACCTTGGTCAGTGATTTTGAGGAGCAAATGTTGAATCGAGATCCTGAACATTGCCAGACCTGAGCAAGCAGGTCTCCACAATTTCTTTCCGATCCAAACGCTTCGTCTCCTCCGAGAACTCTCGCCAGGGCTGCCGCGCCGCCTCAGTTCCAGGCGAACCCCGCGCGTCTGCCCTCAAGCTTCCAATCAACTTTCCAGGACCAAACCTTCCATTTCGAGCCCGGCAATCATGATCACCGGATCCGGGCAGGCTCTGTCGAACAGGCGACTCTGGGACAGGATCACCAGTATGGACATACCTGGAAGCCTGGATCCTACGAGATGGCCGTTCGGAGTCAAGAAAAGCCCACTTCTCTCTTCTTTCCGGCCATCGGCCCTGGCACCGGGCCGATCGCCGTCACAAGAGCATTCGAGGGTCACTTGCCGCTGCTTCTCCTGCGGTCTAGAATCCCGCCTTCCCCATCCGGGTCGTTTCTGTTCAGGAGTCGGTGATGGTCAGTCGGAGCCCCTCCGAGTCGATTCAGCCGAGGCTTGGCGTGCGACCAGAAGGGATTCCCGGAATGACCGGGAACCAGGAAAGGTGTGATCCCGATGTTGAGCCCAATCAACTGGAGCCAATTGAATTGGAGACCAAAAGTGTGGAGTCTCAGAGCCCTTGCGCTTCCCCTGCTGTCCCTGGTCCTACTTGCCGGCTGCGCCGGCAATGATGACTGGGTTCGCTTTCGCCCCGATGCTACTTCGCCCTTTTCCGGGGTAGAGCAGCCCAACCCAAAGCCCTACACCGGCCAAACGAGTCTCATCTATGGCACATACGACCTTGAAGAGAATCCATCGAATCTCAACGATGTCGATGGTTACGGCCTCTGGGTGAGTGCACGCAAAAGTGCGTGGTACATCGCTCCTGAAGTGGCATACATCCAGGCCACCGAAAATGACGGCGTCCTCGGAAAGGTTCGCGACTCCGAGTTCTTCGCCGGAGGCCGGATCACTGCAGAACTCCCATTCACACCGTTGTCCTTGATCGGTGGAGGTGGAGTTTCGATGATCAGTGTCGACGAGTACGGAATCCCTCCCGTTGCCGGCATCAAAGCAGATGAAACGGGCGTTTACTTTCACGGTGGAGCATTACTACACCTTGGAGACAACGCTCACTTCGGACTGGATTACAGGATCTCTACATACGATGGGATCTCGGACCGGTCCGTGTTTTCAGTGATGACCGGAATCAACTGGTAATCCAGCACTGATCGGATCTTTGAGTTCAGTATCAATTGTCGCCTGTGACCTGACCGGTCTCAGGCGATAATTTTTTTGACCACGTTTCCTGCGACATCGGTGAGGCGGAAATCACGCCCCGCATGGCGGTAGGTCAGTTTCTCGTGGTCAATCCCCAGCAGGTGCAAGATCGTCGCGTGAAGATCATTGACGTGCACCTTATCGACCACCGAGTGATAACCGTAGTCGTCCGTCTCGCCATAGGACATACCCCCTCTGACGCCTCCACCGGCCATCCATATCGTGAACCCATGCGGATTGTGGTCTCTTCCGTTTCCATCCTGAGCTGTCGGTGTCCGGCCAAACTCCCCGCCCCAGATCACCAGCGTGTCCTCCAGTAATCCCCGCGTCTTGAGATCCTTCAACAGTCCGGCAATCGGCTTGTCGACCTCGAGCGCATTGTTGGAATGGCCTCCCTTGAGATTGCTGTGCTGATCCCACTTGTAGGAATGAGTGCACTGAATGAAACGAACTCCCGCCTCTGCGAAACGTCGAGCCATCAGGCACTGACGCCCGAAGTTGTCAGTTTTCGGTTCGTCGATGCCATACATCTCCATGGTGGTCGCCGTCTCGCCTGCGAGATCCATCACCTCTGGAGCCTCGGTTTGCATCTGGAACGCCACCTCAAAGGATCGAATCCGAGCATCGAGCGAATCGTCGGTGGCTCGATCTCCGAGATGCTCGAGATTGATCTGGTTGAGAAGTTCCAGCTGCATCTGCTGCAGTCCTTCATTCCAGTGGCTGTTCTTCAGGTGATGAATCGTTGCATTTCTCGCCTTGACTCCGGCATGCCCGATCGGAGTTCCCTGGTATCGAGCCGGCAAGAATGCGCTCGACCAGTTGTTGACTCCCCCATGCCCCAGCGTCGGACAGATGGTGATAAATCCTGGCAGGTCCGAGTTCTCCTCACCCAGTCCGTAGAGCACCCACGAACCCATGCTCGGCCTGACGAAGGTGTCGCTTCCGGTGTGGAGGGCAAGTAATGCTCCACCATGAGCGTCATTGGTGCCGTGCATACTCTTGACGAAGCAGATGTCATCGACCATTCCCGCGACGTGGGGGAACAGATCACTGACCCACTGCCCCGACTCACCGTATTGCTTGAACTCCCAGGGAGATCTCATCACTCCGCCATATTGCTTCGGATCGGCAAAGGTCACTCGAGGGAGTGGGTACGGCAGCGGCTTGCCGTCATCCTGGATCAATCTCGGCTTGTAATCGAAGGTATCGACCTGTGACGGGCCACCGTGCATGAAGAGGAAGATGACCCGCTTTGCCCGCGGAGCAAAATGCGGCCCTCCGGGGATTCCTGCGAATGCCGGAGATGATCCAAGCAACCCATCGAGAGCCAGTGCACCAAATCCGGCGCAACAGCCCTTGAGCATTTTCCTGCGCGAGATAGCACTCATCGGATCAATATTCACTTCAACTCCTCAGTCTCCACGGGCCTCGAACCCGACCAAGACCTTCAATCAAGATACAGAAACTCGCTGGTCGCCAGTAACGCCTGACAAAACGCCTGACACGCAGACTGGTACGGATCACCCGGTCGATCTTCTTCAGGCATCGTGAGGATCGACTGCTCCACTCGCTTCACGAACAAGATCGCACGCTCTACCTCTGCTTCGGTGGCTTCGCGACACAGGATTCTGCGATGCATCTCCTGAACTTGGTCGACCTCGGTCAACTTCAATTCGAGGACCTGATTGGCTATCGCCAGCGCAGCATCCAACACCATCGGCGAGTTGAGAAAGAACAGCGCCTGGTGAGCCACCACGGTCGAGTAACGCTTCGAGATCGGTGTCGAAGGATCATTGTAATCGAAGGCGCTGAACAGCTCATACATCGCATTGCGAATCACCGGCAGATAGATGGATCGACGAGGAAGATCGTAGCGAGCCGTATTGTTCGACTGGTCATTGGTCACATATCCGCGATTTTTGGTCATCAACAAGGTGCCGCCCATCTCGCGGTCGAGACCCTGACTCACGGCCAGCACTGAATCGCGCACTGCTTCTGCACGCAGGCGTTGGCGATTCTGGCTCCACAAGAGTCGGTTTTCCGGATCGATCAATGTCGCCCTCGGATTTTCGATGACCTGTTGCCTCCAGGTGGAAGTCTTGAGGATTCTTCGGATCGTCTTTTTCGTCGACCAGCCATCGGCGACGAAGTCGTGAGCGAGTCGATCCAGAAGTTCTGGATGACTGGGTAGATCACCACTGAAACCGAAGTTGGACGGAGTCGAGACCAGTGCTTCACCAAACAGTTCCAACCAGATTCGATTGACCGCCACCCGCGAGGTCAAGGGGTGCCGCTCATCTGCCATCCAGCGTGCCAGCTCCAGCCGCCCACTCTTCCCATCTTCTGCCTGCATCGGGGGAACCAGGTGGTCGGTGATCTGAAGAGCACCACGCGGCACCGCATCCTTGGCCAATCGAAGATGGCTACCGCGAATATGAATCGGAAGGTCGGCGACCTTTCCGTCCTGGACACCGAGTGCCATCACCGCAGCGGGGGGCATCGACTCATCTTTCTTCGCAAGCGCCGCCACCATCTGCTCGACTGGTACACGAAGTTCTTCGGGAGCTGCGTTTTCTGCCTGCAATAACGGCTCGAACCAGGGGCCGACCGTCGAGTGCAACTGCTGGGAGACCGATGGCGTTTGAACCACTGTCCCATCTTCGGTGACTACCGTCGCCTCGACCACCTTCTGGAAGACCGCTGCGATCCCCGGATGATCCTTGGGAGTAGCCTCTGAGAGGATGGCCTTCACCTCTGCAGGCAACTTATCGATCCGCGGGTCGGCGACGGTATTGGCCCACCAGTGGGCGACCTGCTGCGGGTTCTGTGGTCGATCTTCGCTCCCCAGATGCATCCACCGGACCCAGGATCCCCAGAGAGGATCCTCCTCGATCGTCGGTCTTGTCAGGAAATCGACCCATCCGGAAACGATGATCGGATCCACGGTGTTCGGCCACCCTTTGGCGGGAACCAGCCGGACTCGATCCAGATGAGGAACAGCACCCGGTCTCTCGAGTCGGATCGTTACCAGGCCCGCATCGAGGTCCAGTGTCGCCTGAGTTTCCCAGCGCAGATCGTTGGTGGTCCAACCACCAGTGACGGAGGCGAGTGCATCCTTCGAGATCTGCTCCCCGTTCACCAGTAGACGCATCGGGCGCTTCTCCAGCGCCGCATACCGAACATCGAGGTTCCACTCACCCGCTGTCGGGACCTGCAATTCCCAGGTCGCTTGCTGGAGTCCGCCCTTCGCCGAGTGAAGTACCGGTATCTGATCGGTCCCGTAGTTCGAACGGTTCTCCCCGAGTGAGGTGGAGTGCGTCTCTGTCACTCCTGCGATGGCGATTTCCTGCATCGCATCCAGCGCCGCCAGAAGATGCTTGCCGACTCCCCCGGAGAGACCTCCCTCGAGGACTTCCCGCAGTTCCTTCTTTGCGCTCTCAACATTCTTGGCAATGCTGGCTCGCTCAGTTTCCCAGAGTTTTCTACTCTGCGCCTCTGCCACTGTTTCCAGCGAGATCTCACGCCACTTGGCGACGGTTTTCAAGCTCTCCATGGTGCTGGTCGATCGAAAGATCCCTGCCATGGCGTAATAATCCTTGGCCGGAATCGGATCAAACTTGTGATCATGACAGCGAGCACAGCCTACGGTCATTCCCAGGAAGGTCCGGGCGGTGACATCCAGTTGCTCATCCACCACATCGATGGCCAACTTCGCCTCGTCCTGTTCGGCCAGCATCTTTGGACCCAGAACCAAGAATCCGGTAGCGAGACGCTGATCTCTCCACGCCTGTTGATCCGCCGTCTGGGGAAGCAAGTCCCCGGCGATCTGCTCGACCAAGAACTCATCGAAGGGTTTATCCTCATTGAAGGACCGGATCACGTAATCTCGATAGCGCCACGCCTCTCCGAAGGCGAGGTTTTCATCGAGACCGTTGGAATCGGCATAGCGCACCAGGTCCAACCATGACCTGGCCCACCTCTCTCCAAATCCATCGGACGCCAGTAACTCATCGATGAACTGATCGAAAGCTAGCGGATCCTCGGACTCCACCAATTGCTTCAGGCGGGGCCAGGGCAAGGGAAGTCCAGTGAGCAACTGGTGCGCCCGCTGGGCCAGCACCGGGAGGCTCGCCTCGGGTGCCATGGTGAGATCATTTCGTTCCAACTCCGCGAGGATGAATGCATCGATGGGATCCCTCACCCGCTCGATCGCCTGCACCTCTGGCGGTGCCGGGTCTGCCACCGGCAGGAAAGCCCAGTGCGACCGGGACTTCTCGATCTCGACCGGCTTTCGCCCTGCTGGGGATCGACGATTCGGGGATATCGGTTCATCTCTGGGATCACTGGCCCCGGTGCGGATCCACTGCGCTAGCGACTGGATCTCCAGGGTGGAGAGAGTCTCACCCGGGGGCATCGTGAGCCCCGGCTCGGTTCCATTGACCGCTCGCAGTAATAGACTGCCCGCCGGGTCCCCGGGATTCACTGCGGGACCCCGATCTCCTCCAGTAAGAACTCCGTCGCGGAAATCGAGCCTCAGATCGCTCTTCAGTTCCTTCGCCTCGGAACTGTGGCAGGAATAACATCTCTGTACCAGCAGCGGCCGGACTTCATTCTCGAACTGCTCCAGTAGCGCTGCTGGAATCTCCTCCTCCAGCGCCTCCCCCGCCAATGCATGAAGAGGGCCGACAAGAAGAAGCAGGATCGCCCATCGAGCGATACTGCTGGCATGGCGTCCAGAACTTCTCGAATACCAAAATTTCACGAATTCTCACCTCTCTCTGGTACTCGCATCCGCCTCACCCCATCCTAGCCTCCACGAGTCCCCAGGACCACCTCGGGGGCATGAGTTGCGGAGTCTCCACAAACAGGCACAATCGATCCCGAACAGGAGATTGAAGAGGATGGAAAGAGCATGGTAGTCAGTCAGAAATCAACACCGACAGTTTCTTCGCTGGTCTCTCCCGAGTCCCGGCTGCCCCTCCTCGGATGGATGCTCCTGCTGAGCTGCACTTGTGGCTGCTCCATCTCCGAAAAGTTCCAGCAGCGATTGGATGTCACCGCTACGGTTTCCGCCGCGAGAACTGCTCCTGAAGGAAAAATGACCACTGTCAGTGGCACAACCTCCAGTCAGGTCCACCTCGAGCAACAAGATCTATCGGAATCTTCACTCTCAGCAGGGATGCGAATCCAGCTCGATCATGGACCCTTGCGCTTCCTGGTCGACAGCATCGGTGCATCCAGTGCGTCGACAGGTTTCTTCTCCGGCGCCATCGTCGGCGCCGATCTCCCGGCAGACATCTACGGCTCCGAGATCGAACTGAGCAGTGCACGCTTGCTGATGGCCTTTCCCCTCTCCGCATCTGCCCGGGGAGAAGAAGGAACTCTCGATGCTCGGCTACTCGCTGGCCTCGATCTGACCGGGATTCGGCTCCAATTTAAATCGACCAGCGACCCGTCGGTATTTGCCGAGTTCGATGAGTTGGCACCGGCACCGGTTCTCGGCATCCAATCATCGATCAAGATTGCCGCTACATGGGATCTTGAAGGGATCTTTACCTTTCTTCCCCTGGCGAAAATCACCGACTACGACGCCGAATGCATCGATGGCTCGATTCGACTCGGCTGGGATCCTGACCCTGACTGGAGCCTCTTTGCTGGAGTTCGATCGCACAACATCGAGTTGTCCAGAGTTGCCGATGGAAGGCCCATCGATCTCGACTTCTCGATTGAAGTGATCGAACTTGGTGTCGAGTACCAGTTCTGAATCATTCCGGGGATGTGTCGGTCGAAAAGCAGAGGAAACGGCACCTGTTTTAAATTGACCACTCCATGGGCTCTCTACCTGGAGTCAAAACAGATCGACCAGAGTTAGATCTCCAGTCTTCTGGAAAGATCTGAATTCAGTTTCCGATCGGGATCGATGCGATTTCTCAAACTGAGAAACTGATCCACTTGCGGATACATCCTTCGCAACAACTCCGGTGTGAGAGTCGAATCCTTGGCGAGATAGACTCGACCGCCCACATCTGCAACCAGCGAATCACAGTGGTGCAAGATCTCCTTCACTCCAGCGGTGGCTTTGAAATCCATCGAGAGGGTCATCCCTTCGGCACCAAAAGACAGTCCCCCCGCACCTTTTCTCATCTTCTTGATCACGACCAACGTCGAGGGGCACCGTCCACGGTTCGAGAGTTCGAGCAGTTCGCGGATCGTTCCAGAGCAGTGATCTTCGGGAATGAGCGACTGGTGCTGGTGGAATCCATCTGGCTGGTAGATCTTCTTCCAGTCGCGCCAGCGTTCGAGCGGGAACAGCAGCCGCTCCAGTTCCCAGCTTCTCTGCCGACGACCGATTCTTGCCAAGGCGTGGCGCACGGCGTTATGACAGCGGATTCCGATCGGAGACAGAGCCCAGGAGAATCCAGCGGGAAAACTGTTCCCCCTGGGAAGATCCCAACTCGAACGGTTCGATCGAACGACCCGATCGGTCGCGACCACCGTTCCCCCAACCACGATCCCTCGACCAAACTCGCTGCCCCTGGCGGTCGGGTCGATCCAGGCCGCTACATGCTCTTCACTAGCGGCGAGTCGATCGAGTTGCGCGAGGGACTCCTGCAGATTTTTCGTGGCCAGAACCTGCACCTCGACCCTGTCTGCCAGCAGAGGAATCACTGCCAATCGGGCCTCGAGAATCACTCCCGTCAAACCCATGCCACCGATGGTCCCACGAAAGATCTCTGGCTCTCGATCTCGATCACAGTCGATCACTTCGCCAGAGGGAAGCAGTACTTGGAGAGCAACGGTGACATCCCCGATCGACCCCCTGCTCAGGTGATTCTTGCCGTGGACATCGGCTGCAAGCATCCCTCCCACCGTGGCATCGAGGACCCCTGGGACCACCGGCAGAGTGAGCCCCTGGCGATTGAGCAGTGGGAGTAGTTGGCGCAGGGTTACTGCAGCAGAAACCGATACGCTTGGTGATTCCAGATCGGTTGGCGTTGGAACAGCGGACAGGATCTGGTCACCGCTGGGGGGCTTCAATTGCAACAATCGCCCCTGATCAAGAATCGCAGCATCGCCGTAGGAGCACCCGCCGCCCCGAGGCAACCAGGGGCCGTCCTCCCGCAGAAGGGTGCGGCTCTCCTCGACTCCTTGACAGCGGATGACCTTGCAGCGGGCATGGCAAGTGCCCGCCCAGCCAGAGACATCTCGCCACTCTTCTGCTGGGTCCTCACCCATCGACATCAGAAGGTCCTCCTCCACCCTGAAGGGGATGTGCCGGAAGCGACCAGGAATCAGACGATGAACTCAGGTTCAGCCACTTCCGGTACTGCTCCACTGCCGGCACCCATCCGGAGGAATCGGCACACCGCTTCGCGGCCATCCTCACCGTAGTCCAGGGTTCTCTGATTGACGTACATACCGACGAATTGATCGGTCTGCTCGCGCGTAAGACCTCGATTGTATTGCTCGGCATACTGGAGTGCTTCTTCACGATGCTCCAGAGCATATGCGATGCTCTCGCGCAAAATCCTTGAGATCTCTCGGATGTGTGTCTCCCCCAGATCTCTGCGGATGGCATTCCCTCCCAGAGGAAGCGGAAGCCCATCCTGAGTCCGAGCCCACCATTCACCGAAATCCACTACAGAGTGATATCCCTCATCTTCGTAGGTCACCTGACCCTCGTGAATGATCACACCAGCCTCGAACTCTCCCGAGTCGATTCGTTGCATGATCTCATCGAAGGGAACCACTTCCGTTTTCGCTTCTGGCATCCACAGCTTGAGTGCCAGAGCGGCACTGGTCCACTCTCCAGGAACAGCGATGACTTGATCTGACAGGTCTTCACGGGTCCGTGGCTCCTTGGTGATCAGCAGCGGGCCGTATCCCTCTCCCATGCTCGCTCCATGATTCAGCAATGCATACTGATCCGACAGATGGGCGTAGGCATGAATCGAGATGGCGGTCACCTCGTGTCTGCCTTCGACCGCATGGCGATTGAGCGTTTCGATATCTGCCATCATGTGGTCGAACTGATACTCACCGGTATCGACCTTGCCTTCACCGATGGCAAAGTGCATGAAAGCATCGTCTGAATCGGGGCTATGTGCGATGACGACCTTCAATGGGGCTCCTTTCCCTCCAATTTCTCAGTCTCCCCCCCCGATCGGAGGGAAACGGGAGGTCACGGCGAAACGCCGCCAACCGGGAGAATATCCGCTCCTGCAGCCCGTGGCCACAAAACCTGCCCAGCGGTTCCCTTGCGGAGAAATCTCAGAAATCCTATCCTCACAGTGGTACGGGTTCACTGGAGAGGGCCAGCAGGTATCCTCTGAATTAGAAAACTGAACATTTCTTGGAGAACTTCGATGGCAGACCCAGCAAACAGAGTTGAAAGCAACGTGCCTGGAAAATGGTATGTCGACGAGGAGTGCATCGATTGCGACCTCTGTCGCACCACTGCTCCCGATAACTTCAGGGCCAATGAGGACGAGGGCTATTCCTATGTCTTCAAGCAGCCCGCGACTCCTGAAGAGATCGAGTTGAGCGAGCAAGCCAAGGAAGAGTGCCCCGTCGAGGCGATCGGGGAAGACGGAACATAACCCGATCAAACGGGTCCTGCACCGATCCCATCAACGGGCGGGGACCAGTTCTACCGTTGGAGCGGGCAGCAACCTCCTTCGGATCACCTGGGTACCTTCCGGCACTACTCCCTCGAAGATCATCGTCAACACTTCTTCCGGCTTCAACTGGTGATCTCCCTGCAGGCAGATCCTCATCTGAAGCAACCGTTCATCATCTCGCACCTCGAGTAATTCTGTGGCGTCCTCGGGAACCTCATCGATCCATTCCAGCGAGGCCACTCCGGGACGGATGTCGACAATTCTACGCTTGCCCTTCTTGCTGAATCGCTCGACCTTGATCTCGTGTGGATTCAAGAACTCCACCAATTGTTCAGCAGTCACTGCAGATGCAGCCTCTTGCGAGACGAGGATGAGGAAGTCGGCCCAGTTGCTGACCGCGGACAGTTTTGGTGCAGCCGCTCCGATGGAATGCACTGAACGGATCTCGAATCCATGGGGGAGCTGTTGGGAAAGTGCATCGGCCAGCACCTTCGGATCCACCTGCTCCTGCAGGCGTAGATCCATCACTTCACACAACCCCGCCATGCCGAGCCGAAGTGGCGGTCCAAACGACATCTGTGGAATCGGATGAAAACCCTGCGAGTAGGCAGGGGAATATCCAGCTCTCCGCACCGCTCTCGGTAGCATCCGGTTCAGATCCAGATGACCCATGAAACGAGAACAGCCGACCTTTGCGTATCGGACCCTGTAGGAGTAGCTGGGTCGATCCAGTTCCTCGCGCACTGGTGGCTGGTTCGGATTCACCCGCGACTCGTGACGCAGTTTTGACGCTGCACGGACCGATTCCAGATCGGCATCACGCTGTGAAGAAACCGTGGTCTCGTCCTTGTGCGCATCGAGATGGTCGAGGAAGTCGATCCGTTCAGATTTCATCTGGCCCAGGTCACAGGCGATTCCGCAGTCGTAGCAAACCAGTCTTCTCTTGTCCTCACTCGCCTCTTCAAAGTTGTTGTAGTGGGTCAGTCGCTTACCCGGCTTGCCGCACGGGTGTGAGGTACGGTCCTTCAGCGAGCGACGGTACTCTCGTTTGAGAAAATCTTGCTCGACACCACAATCGATGTGATCCCAGGGAAGACGTGCATCGACCGGAATCGTCCCCAAATAACGGTAGCGATCGATTTCTAGTTCCTCGATCGCTTCCATCCACAGGTCGAACCGGAGTCGATCGGACCACCCATCAAAGCGACACCCCTTGCGCCACGCCAGTTCCACCGCCTCGGCGATGACCCGATCTCCTCGACTGAGAAATCCTTCGATGTGGCTGGTAGTAGGATCATGCCATCTCAAGACCATGCCCGGCTCACGAGTCAACTTTCTCAACAGGGTGTGCTTGCGTTCGATCTCAGGAATGTCGTCCATCGCAGCCCACTGGAATGGAGTGAAAGGCTTGGGCACATGACTCGATACCGAAACGGTCACTCCCGCTCTTCCCTTGGGCAGGTACTCGCGTGCGATGGCAAGCATCCGCTTGCCGGTGTCTGCAATTCCATGCACATCCTCCTCCTCCTCGGAAGGGAGGCCGATCATGAAATACAGTTTCATCTTCCGCCAGCCACGAGAAAAGATCCGATGCGCGCTCTTTGCGATGTCTTCCTCGGTGATGTTCTTGTTGACCACATCTCGCATCCGCTGAGTTCCCGCTTCCGGGGCAAAGGTCAGCGACGTATTTCTGACTGTGGCCATCTCATCGAGCATTGCATCGGTCAGGCCGTAAGCGCGCAAAGACGACACCGAGAGGGAGATGTTCTTCTCCCGCAATTCGGGCATCACCTTTTTCACCAGCGGTTCGATGGCGCTGTAATCTGCGGTGGAAAGGCTGGTCAGTGACACCTCATCGAAGCCACCACAGCGAACCGAATCCCTGACCGTCTTCACGATCTCCTCGGGAGATCGCTCTCTGACCGGTCGATAGATCATTCCTGCCTGGCAAAAGCGACACCCCTCGGTACATCCTCTGGCCACCTCGATACTGGCACGATCGAAAACCACCTCGGTATTCGGAACCGGTGAAGCACTTGGAAAGGGATATTCTCCCAGATCCGCGACATGCGCCCTGCTCACGCTCTTCGGGACCCGCTCATCGAGTGGCGCATCGACCACCGTGACACCGGTCATCGGCTCAACCTTGGTACTGTAGAGAGATGGAACATAGACTCCATCTAGCTGACTGATTTCGATGAGTCTTTCGCGCCGGGGCACTCCCTCTTTCTTCAAGTCACTCCATCGCTTGACCACCGAATGGAAAAATCCCTCACCATCTCCGATCAGGAACGCATCGATGAAGGGGCTCATCGGCTCCGGCTGAAATGCGACAGGCCCTCCCGCCATCACCAGAGGACAATCGTCATCACGATCTTCGGAGCGAATCGGAAGTCCTCCGAGGTCCAACATCGTCAACACATTGGTGAATGTGAGTTCGTACTGCAATGAGAAGCCCACCACATCGAATTCAGACATCGGCTGCCAGGATTCGATGCTGACCAGGGGAACCTCGCGTTCAACCAGTTCCTTCTCGCAGTCGATCCACGGCGCATAAACTCGCTCAGCTCTGACACCATCGAGAGAATTGAGATGCGTGTAGAGGATCTTGAAACCCAGATGGCTCATGCCGATCTCGTAGATATCCGGAAAGGCTAGCAAGAAGGAGAGTTGTGCATCGACCTTCTTGACCGAGTGGAGTTCACCACCGGTGTATCGCCCAGGCTTTTGCAGACTATGCAGAAATGAAGCATAGGGATGCTGGTGGAGATCACCACGATCGGGGATCCTTGACAGATCTTCCGCTTCCGCCGAGTTGGTCGCGGCACTCTTGAATCCGACCTTACCCATCGAGTCCCAGAGAGAATCCTCATCTGACATTTCAGCGCTCCTCTACTGGCCCTGCGGTAGCACCGCAATTGAGCGCAGATTTCTCCAGACGATTTGACCGTATCACCTGCGGATCATATCACAGGAGGTGGGGTATAGCCCCGACCTCAGGACACCTCTATCGACTCTTTCTGCAGCAGATCGGACTCCTGACGCAGCGCACCGCCGCCACCAGTTTCGAACTTCCCGAGGAGCGATTGGTGGCGGTCGAGGATCTGATAGATGAAATCGTGAACCTTCGATCGAGCGGCGATAATTTCCTTGCGGATTGCTGGCTCCAGTCCTGCGGAAATCTCACACCACGAAGCGACCACATCGGTGACCTGTTCGCCGATCTGATGGGCTTTCTGCTGCGAGTCTTCGGCCAATTGAGCCAGTTCTTCGGGGAGAATCGTGGGGTCGTCGCATCGTTCCAGCAGTTGCTCGTAGATTTCGGCCTGATCCTGGAGCGCTTGGAGTAACCGCTGTGACGCGGCGGGCTGGTGGTTCATCGTCATGTTCCTTTCGCTAGTTCCCCGGAATGGGATCCACTGAAGCGGGTATATGGCATCTTCGGTGTCGAGCGTGGAAAGACTCGAATCAGGTCAGATCGTTTCCTCATCAATCATCGTCTTGATGGTCTTGAGGGAATGCCCCTCTTGCTGCAGCTGTCGGATCCGATCCAGTCTCTCGAACACCCAGCCACCATACAATCGGTGCCCCGCAGGAGTACGGGCATCTTCATCGATGAAGCCCCCTACAGTGTAGTCGTGAATCGTTTGGCGTGAGATGCCTGTGTGCGCCATCACCTCGCCGATCTTGAAAAGTTTGGGTGGGATTTTCCCCACGAGTGCCTCCACCAAGGTCAATACTCCCCGTCCACCAGCCCCCTGTGGCGCCAGGGATCCCTGCCAGAGATGCACTTTACACTTTATAAAGTATCCTGCAACAGTAGATGGCCACCAGCAGATGGCCCCGACGCGCTGTCAGTCCCCATCAATCGGTAGGCGGCGAATCGTGTGGACACCCCGGAACCGGATCATGACCGCCCCTGCTGAAGGGATTGCAGCGCAGCAGTCGGGCAGTGGTCAAGTAGATGCCCCGCCAGGCACCGTGTCGTTGCAGTGCCTCGATACCGAATTCACTACAACTCGGTTGGAAACGGCACATCGGCGGAAGCCACGGAGAGATGCCGCGCTGGTAGATCCGGATGCAGCCCTGAAGAAAGCGCACGCCGATGCCATCGCTGAGTCGCTGACGAAGGGAATCGTCTCCCATCGGTTCGCTCATCCACGAACTCGATCCTGTACCGAGATCCCGATCAACTGCCGCGCCTCCTTCGTCAGATCCTGATAGGAGATGGCAGCACAGCCGGGACGTGGGATGAAGATGATGTCTCGCATCTCGGGAGCCTGGTCTCGATGAATACGAAAGATTTCCCGAAGACGTCGCTTGAGTCTATTTCGGACCACTGCGTTTCCGACCTTACGACTGACCGCAAGTCCGATGCGTGACCACTCTGCCCCAGTGGGATGGATCACAGCCTGTAGATGATCAGTCCTTCGGCGCTTCCCTCGAGCAAACACTCGTTGAAAATCCACCTTGGCCCGAATCCGACTGCGCGATGGCAATCGTTGTCCAGCAGGCCCAGAAATGGCCATCAGGAGTTCGGAGCCCCATCTGCGACATGATGTCCGTTGCGGTTTCTCGCCTGTTCAAGACGGAACTCTGCAACACGATCTGCGGCCTTTGCGGGAGTCAGATTCTCACGGCGTGATTTTTCAAAAACCTCACGCAATCCGTCGTAGATGTTTTCAATCTTGCGGACTGCAGTACGCTCGTTGTAACCCTGCTCCCTGACTTCCACCGACACATTGATGATTCCCCCCGCATTGATGATGAAATCGGGGGCATAGAGAATTCCCCGTGCATACAGGGCATCCGCATGTTCGCTTCTCAGCAGCTGGTTATTAGCACATCCTGCCACGACCTGTGCCTTCAGTAACGGGATCGTGTCGTCATTGAGAACACCTCCCAGTGCACATGGCATGAAGACGTCACAATCGACCGAATAGATATCATCCAGAGGCACCACTTCGACACCCGGAAGAGCGGCATACTCTTCGCAACGTTCGTCGTTGATGTCCGAGACAGTCACGGTCGCACCCAGCATCGAGAGGCAGCGAACCACATCGCCACCGACCTGACCCAGTCCCTGAACCGAATAACGAAGTCGATCGAGATGACTGGTTCCGAAACGCTCCTCTGCACAGGCGAACAGACCCCGGATCACGCCACGTGCCGTGAAGGGAGAGGGATTACCGCTCGAACCAGAAGCCCGTGAAAGTCCAGTAACATGCCTGGTTTCCTCGCGTAACCACTCCAGTTCCCGGATGCCGATTCCCACATCTTCTGCGGTGATGTACCGACCTTCGAGGGTCTCGATGAATCGACCCATCGCTCGAAAGCGCTCCTCGGTAAGATCGGTTTCTCGATCACCAATAATGACCGCCTTGCCGCCACCGAGCCCGGTATTGGCACAAGCACTCTTGTAGGTCATACCGCGAGCGAGCCTCAGCACATCGGTGAGTGCCTCTTCTTCGCTGGAATAATTCCACATCCGCAATCCGCCGAGGGCCGGCCCCAGCGTCGTATCATGGATGGCGATGAGAGCGTGTAATTGGGATGCGGAGTCCTCTGCGACCACGACGGTTTCGTAGCCATCGACGGGAATCTGACGAATCTTCAATTTTGCACCTCGGATTTCATACTCAGAGTTGGCTCCCGGCAGCCTCCATGACAGGGTCTGGCTGCGTTTCCTGGCTCAGGGCCACCGATGTGGCGGCGGCATTCGGAATCCCCACTGGGGCCAGGAGGGTCTCTACCCCAGGATTGGATCAATTTTCTTACCGTGGGCCCCCGACAAACGATGTCATCGGGTCCCAGGATTCCCCTTGCGAACCATCTGTATACTACCCGGGACGCGCTCCACTCTGTAGCGATTCTGGAGTGAGAAAGTAATCCACCAAATGCCATCCAACTCCTTTATCAAGAAGACTTTGTGTATTTCAATAGTGGTCGGATCACTCCTTGCATACCCCCGCTCCGGAGGGTAGATCGAAGAGGATCCCGAGTTCCTGGAGTCGACCATTGCAATACCAGACCTTTCTCTCAAGACGCTACTTGAAACGACGCTGGGCGCCGTGGGCCGCAACGGTGGCGGTCGCGCTCGGGGTCTTCTCGTTGATCTCGGTGCTGGCGGTGATGGAGGGTTTCAAACTCGAGATGAAGGAGCGCATCCGCGGTAGCCTCTCGCACCTGGTGGTGAAGGGGAGCGCCATGCGCTTGCTGGTCGGAGAGGATCCGCTACTGCAGGCCGCTCGCCAGACGGAGGGAGTCGAGGCTGCCAGCCCCTTCATCGAAACCCTCGCCATCTACAAGTCCACCGTACTCGACTACTGCATCCTGCGCGGCATCGACCCATCGACAGAACCCGAGGTCTCCGATTTCGATCTCTACCTACTCAGCGACGATGAGATTGAACAGCTACAAGCAGACCCGTTCCGGATGCTCCCCGAAGATCGGCCACCGCCAGATCCCCAGAGGGTGGCGGATGTATTCTCGCTCGAGCGTCGCCGCCAGATGCTGCGATGGAACTTGCGCGGCGATGCCGGCGTGGGATTCGCTGAGGAAGCCCCCCCCCAGGGGTTGGTGGTCGGAATCGAAGCGCTACGCAGCGGACGAGTGGCCCTGGGTGATATCGTTCAACTCTCGACCTACTCGCCAGTCTCCTACGAACCCAGGATCGGTAAGTTCATCGTGGTTGGTGCCTTCCAGTCCGGGGTCTACGAGCAGGATCAGCGCTGGGCCTACTCCGATATCCGTGCACTTCAGCAACTCCTCGACCTGTGGGATGAAGAAGCACAGGACATGCGCATCACGGGGATCTCCCTGCGATTGGCAGATTACTCCCAGGCATCCCAGATCAAGGACCAGATCCATCAGGAGATCTCCCGCAGAATGGATCTCGACCCGACCGAGGAAGATGCGATCCCATGGCGATCGCTGGAGATCAAGACCTGGGAAAATCAGCGCGAAAATCTGCTCCAGGCAGTCGAAATCGAAAAGCGCATCATCGCCGCGATGATGCTGCTGATCGTCGCCTTCGCCGCCGCCATGATCTTTCTCATCCTGATGCTGTTGGTGATCGAGAAGAACCGCGATCTCGGAGTTCTACGCGCACTCGGCGCCACTCGTAGCGGAGTCGTCCGGCTGGTGTTGAAGCAGGGGATGTTTCTCTGCATCACCGGAGCAGCCATCGGCCTGTTCGGCGGCTGGTTACTGACAGAGAACATCAACGAGATCCATGAATCGATCTACCGAGCCACAGGACTGAGGCTGTTTCCACCCGACATCTACTACCTCGAACAAATTCCTGCGCACCTACGCTGGCAAGACATGGTACTGGTCTGTGCACCAACCCTCATCTTCGGTTTCTTCGGCAGCCTGTTGCCGGCGCTGTGGGCCGGAAGAAGAGATCCGATCAAGGCGCTGCATCATGAATGACCTCCAGCCAGCTCTACCGGTCCTCAGTGCCCGAGATCTGTGCCGGGAGTTCTCCCTTCCCGGGGACCGCTCTCTCGAGGTGCTTCGCCATCTCGATCTCGACATTCACGAGGCGGAGATGGTGGCCATCGTCGGCCTCAGCGGAGTGGGGAAGAGCACCTTGCTGCACTGCCTCGGCCTGCTCGACACCCCGTCCTCGGGACAGATCACCTATCGCAGCGGTGGTCAAACATGGCAATCCCCAGGACTGAGCGAGCCGCAGCGCTGTGGCCTTCGAAATCAGTTCATCGGCTTCGTCTTTCAGTTCTTTCACCTGCTGTCCGATCTCGACGTGCTCGAAAATGTCATGCTTCCGGCCATCGTCGGAACACCGAAAAGCGATTGGAAGCAGCGCAAGCCGCAGATCGAAGCGAAAGCGCGCACCTTGCTCGAAACGGTGGGACTCGCCGGCCGTGAAGAGCAAGCTCCTGGCACTCTTTCCGGAGGTGAACGCCAGAGAGTGGCGATCGCCAGGGCCCTCATCAATAATCCGCGGCTATTGCTCTGCGATGAGCCCACCGGAAATCTCGACTCCAGCACCAGTGAGAAGATCCACACCCTCTTGCGTCAGTTGCACGAGGATCTTGGCACATCGATCCTGGTCGTGACCCACGATCCAGACCTGGCCTCCCGGGCAGACCGCAGGCTCGCCATGGTCGATGGGCGATTCGAAAAATCAGCGGACCATCCCAGCGACTGATCTAGTTCGATCCGATCGAGCAGGATGCCCAATCCTCCGGCACTTCATGAGAAGCCATCAGTACCGAACTGCCTTCGGTACACAGTAGATCGAGCAAGACTTGCATCCGTTGACGCCCATCCTGGTTCTGTGCAGAGAAGGGCTCATCCAGGAGCAGTAACCGCCCGGGAATGATCACTGCCCGGAGCAATTCAGCACGCTGTGCCTCTCCACCAGACAACTGGGCAGGAAATCGATGGAGCCGATCGGAGATGGCCAGTTGCTCTGCCAGGGCTGCGATCCGTGGCTCAAGTTCGCGCTTCTTTCCACCGACAAGTCGACATTGCGCCTCGATGCTCAGATGTGGCCACAGTCCCCGCTCTTGCCCCAACCATCCGATGCCTCGTTGCCACGGTTCAGCACCATCTGCACCGCTGGCGATCGACTGACCGGCGATGCTCAGGGTCCCTGACTGGATCGGCAGCAGACCTGCAACCGCCAGCAAGAGACTGCTCTTGCCGGCGCCATTGGGACCGGTCAGGGCCAGTTGCTCCCCCACCTCCAGTTGCAACGACACCGGCCCGATCACCGCAATCCCGCGGGTGACCACGCATTGATCCAGGTCCAGCGCGAGTTCTCGGTGCGCCATCAGTCTCCCCTCTTCCAGCAACGGCCGACCATCAGTGCCAGGGTTGCGCCCAGCATCGCCAGCACCAGCGCCAGCCTCGCCGCCTGCTCATCATTGCGAAAGTGCATCATCTGATGAAGTTCAAGGGCGGTGGATGGATGGCCCGGCGGGGCGAGCAATAACGTCGCCTCCACCTCGCCCAGTACCAAGGCGACACCGATTCCAACCGCCGGAATCAACACCGGTAGCGCCCGCGGCAGGCGAATTCTCCAGCGTGCCACCGTCGGCGAGAGCAAGTGTGCGGCCACTCGTTCCGAAGCAGGCAGGACACAGGTCGCCACGAAACCACCCGCTGCAGCGAGCGCACCCAGTTTGCACATTTGAGTGAGGGTCAGCAGGAAGGGTAGATCATCGAGCCACCATGGAAGAAACGGTCGATAGATTCTGGCCACGGCGATGGCACCCAGGCTTCCCGGCAACATCGTCGGCAGGCAGAGCAACAACAGGCCGATGCGATGGCCCCCATCCGCCAGTCGCCAGCCACACAAGATCGCCACGACCGAGGCCAGCAGCGCACGAGGCAATTCTAGCCCGATTGAAGACACCGCATCGACCAGCTCTTTCCCTGCAATCACTACTTCACTGGCACGAGGCCAGGCGGTGTAGAACAGTACCAATATCAGTGCCACCGCCGGCAACACCCGAAGAAACAGGAACCGATTTGCCCACGGTAACCGCGGTAATCCATGCACTTGATTGAGGTGGCCTGCCCTTGCAGGCTCGTCGCCCGATGAGGTGAGGAAGTAAATCGCTGGGACCAGCAGCGTCATCATCACCATCGCCAGTCTCCAACCTTCTGCCGCATCCCCGACAGTCAAGCGGGCGAGGATTCGCTGGGAGACCGTTTCAACTCCTGCGTAGGAGGGCAACTCTGCGGCCGGCAACAATAACAACAGGAGCAGTCCGGCACACCTGAACGCCGCCGGTCGTAATCCGCGCAGACGAGCGACCAGAGCCACTCCGGGAGGCAGTGAGCGCAGCGCTCTCTCCTCGGCACGAGGCCACATCGATACCGCGGCCAGTAATATCGCTGCCGCAACCGGTGCCCAGCGCAAGGAAAGCATCAGAACCGCTCCGAACTCATCGCGAACTGTCGCTCGCAAGGTCGAGGCACCGACGCAAGCCTGAACTGCAGAAGCCAGAGCTGCCGGAGGGATCAAGAAGGAGGACAGTAACAGGATCAGGATGAAGCCTCGCAGCGGACCACGTGTTCCCGCCAGCAGAATGGCATCGACGAGTCCGATCAGTGTCGCAAGCAATGCAGCCATCGCCACGATCCTGATGGTCGACAGCACCACTAGCAAATCGGCAGCTGCCACGATTGAAGTCTCCGACTCCGGAGAGAAGACTTGATCCTCGATTGCGACCATGACGATCGGGATGTAGAAACCGATCAACACTGGAAGCAACGGAAAGATCATCCCGACCGCACGATTCTTCAAGGGTTCAACAGGATCCTTTCCGCTTCTCGAACCGCCTCATGGAGCTGCCCAGCGGCTTCACTCCAATCGATTTCCAGCGGTTCGAATCGAGAGAGTGACAGGCCACTGGCCATCACCGGTACTTCAGTTCTCAGCGGAATCTGGCGACTGGGAGAATTTGCCAACCACTCCTCCACTTCCTCACGAAGTAACCACCGTGCCAGTTCATTGGCCTCTTCTGGGTGCGGACACCCCTTCACCACGGCCACCACATTGGGCAGCAGTATGACCCCGTCCTCCTCCAGGAAACCCTCACCGATCGAAGCTCCCCTTCGGCGCACCACCTCGACATCGTCGGTATCGGTGAGTCCCACCCAGGCTTCGCCTGAGAGCACCCGATCTCGGCTGGACGAGTTCGACGAGGCGATCTGTATTCGATTGTCTTTCCAACCCTGAAGTAACTCGCGATATCTTTGCGCTCCAAGAGTGACCCTCAGAATCGCCAGATGGCTACCGGTGGTTCCAAACCTCGGGTCAGCCATCACCACTTTTCCGGAAAGACTCCGATCGATCAGCCCCTTGACCGAACGAGGAATCGCGGCACTCGCCAACGACTCCGGATGGGTCGCCACAACTCGTGCACGAGCGGCGAATCCGCACCAGAGATTGCCCGCATCTCTCCAGCGAGAATCAATCCCCGGCCCCGCTCCCTCGGGGAGAGTGTCGTAGTGCCCCTCCTGTGCCAGTTGCACCGCCCTCAACGGCTCATTGGACCAGTGAACATCGCACCGTGGTCGCTTCTGTTCGCTACGAATCCTCTCGGTCAGGCCGACCGTTTTGGTCGCCTCGGTATCGAATACGGCGTCGACCACGATTCCCGTTTCCTTCTCGAACCGATCGAGAATCTGCTGGGAGTGACTGCGATCATGCGAGCAGTAGATGGTCACCGATCGGGCGTCGGTCGAGAAATGGCTGTTGAGCCAGATCACCAACCAGACCAGCAAGGCAAATCCCCAGATCCAGCGCCGTATCATGACCACCGACCATCCTTCATCGACAACACCCGATCAGCCCTGGCTGCGACCTCCACGTCGTGGGTAACCAGCACCAGTGTCGTGTTCAGTTCATCCCGAAGATCTGACAGCAACGAGAGCACCTGATCGCCACTGGCGCTATCCAGATTTCCGGTCGGCTCATCACAGAGTAGTAAACCGGGTTCCTTGACCAGCGCGCGGGCGATGGCGACACGCTGACGTTCCCCACCACTCAACTGAGAAGGCCGATGAGTGATCCGATCGGCCAGTCCGACTCGCTCCAGCACCTGAGTGGGAGAGACCTCAGGAGCCGCGGATCGACGGTACTCCAGAGGCAACGAAACATTTTCCAGTGCGTCCCGGTCGCCGAGCAGGTGAAAGGACTGGAACACGAAACCGATGGTCTCGTTACGGATGCGTGCCATCTCCGCACCGGTGAGCGATTGAACATCTCGTCCACCCAATTGGTAAGTCCCAGAGTCTGCGTGATCGAGGCAGCCGAGAATTTGCAGCAGGGTGCTCTTACCACTACCGGAGGATCCCACGATGGCGATGAACTCGCCCTTCTCCACGGTCAGATCAACACCGTCGAGTGCGGCAATCATGCCGTCCCCCTCGCCGTAGCACTTCCGGATCTGTTCCATCTGGACAAACATCGAGTTCTCCCTCTCCCTGCAAGTTGTTTCCGCGAGGTCTGCTGCGCAAGGTCTACTTCGCAATGCACCTGCGAGGGACCTTCAATGTGTCACGGTTCAGAGATCTCGACGACCTCCCAGAACCGCCGCCGGATCGAGTTTCGCAACCCGCAATGCCGGCAGCATCGCACCGAGGAGTCCTGTCGTCATCAGCCCGATGCAGGTCCCAATAATCATCCGAGGAGGAAGCCAGGAAGACCACCCCAGTACCGGCTCGATTCCATATTGTAGGATCAGTTGGCCGACATAAATCCCCGGAGCCATCGCCGCCAGCGACAACCACACACCTTCCAGCAGCACCGGCAGCATGACTTCCATCACCGTCGCACCTTCGGCTCGTCGCAAGGCCACCTCCTCGAGGCTCTCATCGATCGCCAACAAGGAGATGGTGCCGGTCAGGATCAGCACCACGACCAGATCCAGGATCCAGATGAAGTGCCCCAATCCGCTGAAGCGATCGATGATATCCAGAACCACCGAAGTCCATCTCTTCTGAACGTGCAAGAACACCCCAAGTTTTTCACTGGCGATGATCTTTTCGAGACGAGCGGCAATCTCATCGACATCATCGACCCCCGGCGCGTCGATCAGCAGAAGTTGAGGCTGATCGATTTCCGGACGCCAGGGGAGATATAGATTGAGGAATTGCAGACGACGAGCCGGGATCGACCGAGCACTAGAGGTGGAGTCAAAGGCGCTCATGTACTGTCGCAGAAGCAACGGATCCTTCACCACCCCGACGATCTTGGCATTGAATGCGCGTCCATCTCGTATACAACGAACCTTCTGCCCGATGGCCCCGACTGGATCTCCGAAGTGGATCTCCGCCAGCGCCTCGTCGATGGCCGCAGGGATCTCATCGCCATCCTCGGTAGGCCAACGATCCTGTCGCTGGAGAAATCTCCCCGCCAGCATCCCCGGCCTCAGTACCGAGACGAATTCGGGAATGGTAGCGATGATGGTGTGTCGCATCGTGCCGCGCTGGGTGGTGGAGAGACCCAGGTCGATGCGAATCGGCGACACCGAATCGGTGCTCCCCTTGAACTGCTGCTGGATCGAGGCGACATCCTCCATCTCCAGCGGTCTTCCCGCTGTTTTCACTCCGATGGCAAGGCTTCCCATCCTCAATGGATTGATCAGCGCCACGAGATCGGTACCGAGCGCTTCAAGGTCGTGGGAGATGGCCCGTCGCCCCCCTTCGATGGTGCCCACGATGGCGACCACCGATGCCAGACCCAGCGCAAAGGTCGAGACCACCAGCAGGGAGCGCATCCGATGGCGCACGATCGACAGCAGTGAGTTCCGTAGAATTCCCGGCAACCCCCTCATCGACCTTCCCTCAACAGCAAAGCTGGATCCACATCACTCACTGCCCAGGCGGGAGCCGCGCAGGCAATCGCTGCACCAGTGGTGGCGATGAGGACCGCTTCGATGGCTGTTTTCCACGGCAATGTCGCAGTCATCACTGCCGAGGGATCCAGTCCTGCACGGAGGTGGGCCACCAGAACCCCGACCCCCACTCCGAGGATGGCACCGACCAGCGAGATCAACACACCCTCCCAAAGGAACTGCCAGAAAATGTCGGCACGAGTCGCCCCCTCGGCACGACGCAATCCCACCTCACCACGGCGGCGGCGCCCGGTCAGCAGTAGCAGATTGATCAGTACCAGCAGGCCGATCCCCACGGTCACCCCGAAAAAGACATCGTGCAGGACCAGATAACCATCCAGCTCGGGGCTTGCGAGGATTGACCAGGCCGCATTGGCGTAGAGAAGCGGCGCCTTGCCACGGCGAATCAGGGTCTCCTCGACGAGCACTCTGGCAGAGTTCACTCGACTGGGATCGACCGAGACCACCATCCAATCGACCGGTGCCGCCTTCAAGCTTGCACGATCGACATGCAGTGACATTCCCCTGGTCATCCACGGCGCCTCCACCGGGGCCACCCCCAGCATCTGCAGAGCAGACTCAATCATCCCCGAAAATCGACGGTCTTCTCCGAAGCCGAGAGGATTGACCTTTGATTCTCCGGGCGATCGGATGACTCCCACCACCAGCCACCTACGAGCGGTTGAGGGAATCTCGCCACCGAGCCCGATCCTGCGGTAACTGGAACTGGCGGGGTCTGCCCACAGAATCTGACCGATCGGTGAATCGCTTCCACTCCCGGGAAGTGCCGCCACCAGGGGTTGCTCCAGTACCACTTCCGGCGGATCAGCGGCCTCTTTGAACCAGCGTCCCTCGAGCAACAGGAGGGATCGGGCAGCGATTTCTCCCTCATCGGAGGCGACCAGGTAGGCCTTCCCCTTCCCTTCAATCGCCGAGTTACCCGACACCGATTGGCCACTGACCACCGCCTGCGGATAGTTCTCCGCCAACACCGATCGAATCGACTCCAGATCCTCCACCTCGAGCAGGGCTCTGGCTCCCGCTTCCACCTCGACCTGGATCCGGTCTGTGCCCAGTTCCCTCGCTCGTTCCATCGCTGCGGTCCTCGACCCCTGGAGGATCGACGCAGGGGCGACCATCAGCGCAACCGCCCAGAGAATCCCCTGACAGATCAGGACGGTCCTCCAGGGATGGCGAGCCAATTCCGCCACCGCACCTCGGATGGAGCCGGGAATCGGCTTCCCCCACTGTGACAACAGACCTCCTCCAACATCTCTGGATTAATGCCCGGCAGTTGCGGTCGATCCCTCGCCTCCGGGACACGGGGGGATTATGCTATCCCGATCATAAAGGGCAACCGGCGTGGAATAGTCAGTGCCAGAGAAGCCCCCCATACGGGCAGGAGGATCGACATGAAGAGTATTTTCTACCCATCGAATGACCGCGATTCGGTGTCGATGAGCGCGCTGCTGGGAATCATGTTACTGCTTCTGGTGCCGATGATCGGCTGCCAGGGACTGGTCCCTTTCGAGGATGCTGTACCCATCGTCAGCAAACACCAGCCTGCAGACATCCCCGCTCCTCTCGGTTTCGAGCTCGATGAGAAATCCTGGTCCTACCTGAAATTCCAGCATGCGCCCCTTCCCATGAGAACCGTTGAGGTCATTTACTGGGGAGAACGACCGGTGATGGAGTTGACCAACTGGTACAAGGAACAGATGCCGATTCATGGCTGGGAACACATTTCCGGAACCGAAGACCTGGGTGAACAGCAACTGCGTTACCGCAAAGGTGACGAATACGCAGAGGTTCTGATCAAAAGGACACCCGATGAGAGAGGGCAACATTATGTCACCCGCCTCATCGTTAAAATTGGTGTAGAATCCTGAGCCTAAGCGCTGCCTAGGTGCAGCACTGAATGAAAAAGGGAGAGTACATCCAGATGGCCAAAACCGGTCCAGCACGTCCAGACAGTCAGCAGCCCACCACACCTGAGGATCCCGATCAGATCGACACTCAGATCGAAAACCTCACCCTCGAGGTGGCCAAAGCAGCCAAGATCAATTCAACTCCGATCTTCATCGGATTGATTATCGTCATCGGCCTGATCACCCTTCCAACAATTTTCGACTCGCTAAAAGGTCGTCAACTCCAGGCCTGGAACAACCAGATCGACACGACGCTGACCGGGGAAGCGGATCAAGTGCGACAAACCTATCCCGGGTTACTCAACGATGTTGAAGGACAAGCGATCGAGGGTCTGGCGATCGGGCGAGTGGCCCGCTGGCTGTGGGACCAGGAGACCGATGAGGATCGTCAGCAAGCCATCACCTTGCTGCAAGAGAGCCAACTCCGTTTACCGGATGATTTCCTGATCAATAGTTACTTGCAGGAGTTCAGCACCTCTCGTGACAACAGTGTCGGATTTGTGCTCCCGGAGATTCCTGAACCGATTCTTCTCGAGCCCACTCCGGCGGTCACCACTACCACTGACGAGTCGGTCAAACCAGTACTCACCACCGATGAGCCGGCCAAGCCGACACTCACCACCGACGAGCCGGCCAAGCCGACGCTCACCACCGACGAGCCGGCGCCGCCGGTTTCGGACCCCGTAGTTCCGGATGAGCCGGCCGAGGCCGTTGAGGACCTGGGGCCACCCGCACCAGCCACTGGTAGTGGCGGCGACTGAGGGGCCTTCCGGCCCCGCTCGACCCGAACGACGTGAATTCCAGGTCGAGTCTGAAGATGTGGGAGATCGGCTCGATCGCTGGCTCAGTCGTCAGGTCCCCGAACACTCTCGCTCCGCCTTTCGAAGATTCATCGACGAGGGTCGAATCACCATCTGCGGAAACAGTTGCCGCGCTTCTCATCGAATACAACTGACCGATCGTGTCTCCTTCGATCCGCCACCGATCCCTTCGCCGATTCCGCTCCCTGAAGATCACCAGTTACAAGTCCTCCATCAAGATGACGACATCATCGTGATCTCCAAGGAGGCGGGGATGATCGTTCACCCTGCGCCCGGCGCGCCGCCGGAAGCCACCCTGGTCAATGCGCTACTGGGGCATTCCGACCAACTGTCCTCGGTCGGAGAAGCGGGCAGACCTGGAATCGTACACCGCCTCGATCGTGAAACCTCTGGAGTGATGGTGATCGCTCGCACCGACCTTGCGCACAAGGAACTGGCACGCCAGTTTCATGATCGAGAGATCGCCAAGGAGTACCTTGCGCTCTCTCATGGAATCCCGACCACCCTTTCTGGTGAGATCGACCTCCCGTTGGCGAGATCTCTGACCGATCCGAGGAAAAGGGTGGTGAGACATGAGCAGGGGGCGCGAGAATCTTACACGGCGTGGAAGCAGATCCGCACCATCGGCAAAGATTCGATGAAGGGAATCTGCTGGTTTCACTGCTTCCCCAGGACCGGCAGAACCCACCAAATTCGCGTCCACCTGCGAGCCATCGGCCACCCGATCCTCTGCGACTTTCACTATGGCCGGGAAACCAAACTGGACCTCTCTCGCTGGGTCCCTGCGGCACCCGATGCTCCACTCCAGCGTCACGCCCTGCACGCATGGAGACTGCACCTTCGTCACCCCTCCAGTCACCAATCGATGCACTTTGAAGCACCCCTGCCCGAGGACCTGGTTCCCTGGTGGGAGTCGGCCACTGCGGTCCAGGACGGTGAATGAGTTGCCTGGCGCTGACATTGCAGTGGAGTCCCCGAAACGCTAAGGTGTTCTTTCATGGAGGCCTGCTCCCCACGGAATGATCCGTGAGGGAGTGCCCCAGACGAGGGAGTGGAGAGTTGAGCGAATACGTCGAATCCTTTCAGAAAGTGCCCCTGTTCGAAGGGCTCTCTCACTCTGAAATTGCTGACCTGCTGAGAATCTCTGAAGATATCGTGGCAAAGAAGAGCGACACCGTGGTCCTCCAGGGCACAGCAGGAGATGGTTTCTACATCATCGGGGCAGGAGCTTTCGAGGTACTCAAGTCGGGCAATCGTAACGAAGTGCTCGGCCGCCTGGAGGAACTCTCCTTCTTCGGCGAGATGTCCCTGATCAGTCACGATGTGAGAAGTGCCACGGTGATGTGCGTCGAGGATGGTCGCCTCAAGAAGATTCCCGCAGGTCCTTTTCAGCAACTTCTCAAAGATGGCAATATGGTGGCCTACAAGATGATCCTCAACATGGCCAGGATCCTGGCCCAGAGACTCGCGGCCTCCGACGACCGCCTCGTCTCCTGAGCGATCAGGTCCACTGACGTGCCCCGACCTGGATCGATCCGAATCTCCGGCGGCCACCTGCGCGGACGTAAAATCGAAGTTCCTGCCGGGTCCATCGTCCGCCCGATGAGAACCAGAGTCAGGGAATCTCTCTTCAACATCATCCAGCAACAATTGTCAGGGGCTCGGGTACTCGATGTGTTTGCTGGTTCGGGTGCCCTCGGAATTGAAGCGGTCTCCCGCGGAGCTCGTCAGGCAATTCATGTCGAGAAGGACCGCGCCGTTCAGGCGATGTTACGTAAAAATCTCGAGACTCTCGGCATTCCTGCCCAGTGCAAGGTACTGGAGATGGATGCCTATCGCCTGACCGATCGCCCTCCGGTGGATGGCGAATTCGAGGTGATCTTACTGGACCCACCTTTTCCAGATTATTCCCGTCCCGGATCGATCCCGTGGCAACTGGCCAGCGACCTGGCCGGGGGGGAATGGCTTGCAGCAGGAGGCATTCTCGCCATCGAGCACCCCTCCCGTGAGCCCACGGCTACGCCGCCGCCAGGTCTGACGGCACGACAGAATCGTCGCTACGGCGACACCCGTCTGACCATCTGGGAGAAGAGTACTGCAGATCAGCCGTCGTAACTGAGATCGATCTGGTGAGCCTTGTCGAGGAATCCCGCCAGCAAGGCGACCGTCGCTTCCAGATCCCGAGCATCGATGGTCTCGACCACGGTATGGACGTAGCGACACGGAACCGACAGGGTGATCGCAGGTACCGCACTGCCTCCACGCTGAATACCTCCGGCGTCGGTCCCACCCATCGTCAGGATTTCCATCTGGAACGGAATTTCCTTTTCGCGGGCAATCTCTCTCATCGCCCTGACCATCTTCGGGTTGGAGATGCTCGACGAGTCGTGAACCTTGATCGCAACTCCAGCACCGAGCGACGAGATCTTCTCGTGCTCACTGGCGCCTGGAGTGTCGCAGGCCAGGGTGACATCGATGGCAACTCCACAATCAGGTTCGATTCTGTGTGAAGCGGTCATCGCTCCCCGTAGACCGATCTCCTCCTGGGTGGTGGCCACCGCATAGACGCTGACGTTCTCATTGGAATAGCGTCGCACCGCTTCGATCATTGTGTAGATCGATACACGGTTATCGAGACTCTTGCCAGTGCAGCGGTCGCCACTGACCTGAAACTGTTGCTGAAGAGTGACCGGATCTCCGATCTCGATCCGAGCCTTGGCTTCCTCGCCCGACAGACTCACATCGACGAACAGTTCTGGCACCGTGGGCATCTTTTTGCGGTCTTCGGGAGTCATGATGTGAATCGGTTTCGAGCCGATCATTCCGGTGATCTCTTCACCACCGCTGGTGACGATGGTCACACGCTTGGCGATGAGAGTCTTCGGGTCAAAACCACCCAGCGGGGAGAGGCGGATAAAGCCCTTGTCGTCGATGTGTTTGACGACAAATCCGATCTCATCCATGTGCCCGGCCAGCATCACCTTGGGCGATCCCGGTTTACCCTCCTTGATGGCGATACAGTTGCCGATGCCATCGACTTCGATCCGATCGACATGATCCTTGATCTCTCTGCGAAAGATGGCACGAATTCGATCCTCGAACCCTGGAGCTCCATAGGCTTCACACAATTCCTTCAGCAGTTCCATCCGGTGCCTCTCATTCCACTTCCCTCGACGCGAAGTGGAGTTGTGGTGATTCAACTCGAGGATGTCTCGAATCCTGATAGTCGCCGAGAAACAGGGGGCCCGTCAAGGGAAGGAACCGGGAGGTTCTCCATCGCTTCGCGAATCTTTCAGGCGACTCAGATTGACCGATCCCGCTCTTTGCGGGGCTCCCTTGGGCAGTTCTACCCGCCAGCGCTCTGCCACCAGGTGATACTGCCGGGAAAAGGGATGGGGCCGCGGGTGACGGAGGATCTGAAAGGTGATCGCATCGACCTGCCCGCCACTCGATTCGATGTCGATGATGTCACAACGGCCACGATGGGTCGGCTGGAGAGAGGTTCCCGCGAGACGCTCCGGAGAACTGAACAGGTCGCCCAGCGCCTTGCTGGCTCTCCTTCGTAACACCCACGCCTGCCACCAGCGACCCGCAACACCCCAGCGACCCGCAACACCCCAGCGACTCAAGAGGTGTCTCGCCTCTTCTGGCTGATCCGCTGGAGATCATCTCTTTCATCGTCGGAAAGGGATTCGATCCCTTCGCGACTGACCTTGGTCAACAACTGGTCAAGGCGATTCTCTTCCGCCAGGTCGCGACTCTCCTGAGTAGGCTTCTGGGGGTAGAAATCCGCCGGGCTTCTCTGCCCCGAACTCGCCGATGGAGATTTCGCGGACGCGGATCTAGAGGTTGCGGATCTCGACCGGCGACCACCATCCAATCGACTGAGGTTGAAGAAACGAGGCAACACCCACAGCACCAGAAGCGAGAAGAGAATGCCGCCCAGGTGGGCTCCATGACCGACACCGGTGGAGTGCCCCTGGAACTGAGCGAGCAACCCCTTCAGGTCGAAGAAGGTCAGTACTGCGGCAATCAGCCATGCGGGAGCGGGCAGGATGCCCCAGATCAGCACGATCGACTTTGGATAGTAGATGGCGAAGGCTGTACTGACCGCCATCACTCCTCCAGAAGCCCCGAGGCAGGGAACATCTCGTAGGCCAAAAACGGGCGCTAAGCTGACCATGCACATCGATGAAAAGATCAACGATCCGAGGTAGAAGTAGAGGAACCTTCGCTTCCCCCAGCGCGCCTCCAGTACCGGAGCAAATGAGATGAACACCAGCATGTTGATGAGGAAGTGCCAGAAATCCTTATGAGAGAAGGTCGCAGTGAGTAGCGTCCAGATCTTACCGTGAGAGACCCCGTACCAGCTGACAGTGAATTGCTCCCACATGAAGCGGCTGGCGGCGAACTGCCAGGCGATGAAGACCAGAACATTGATGGCTACCATCAGATGCACAGCGCTCAGTTGACGGAGCCTGCTGCCAGTGCTGCCGTCCCCCTGCATGTAGTCGCGATCAAAGATGCCCAAAACAGCCTTTCCTTCAGGAACCCAGCACTTCGGTGTATACGCCCTGGTGAAAACCGACGATCAGGGTCTTTCCCACCTTCAAGGTCGGCGCACGTAAGTTCCCACTGGGACCAACGATGCCTTTGGCGAGAACTGCATCGTCGGGGGCTTCCTTCTTCATGTCGTAATCGACAAACTTCTGTCCACGCGCCACCACAACACGATTCGCCGAACGTGCCAGTGAAATCGCCTCACCTTCATCGATTCGCAACTTCTTGGCGTCGACTAACTCCTTGAAGGAGGGGTCCTCACCCAGGAACTCCTGGGCCTTTCGACAAGAATTTCAGCCGTTTCGGTGATACCACCAGTCGATCTTCTTCATCGTTTGATCCCCTCTGGTTCAATGGTCCTGACGCTGATTCTCCGACCACCTGCCGGCGCGAGAGTTTCCCTGTGTCCTTTTTACCCGACCCGGCCATGCCGCCCAAGGTGGACCGTCATCAATCTGTGGCTTGCAACTGATCCACCACTGCCCTTAATCGGCGTACCCCATCGACCAGCCGCGGACCCGGCCTACCGAGGTAGGCCTCCGGGATGCAATGGACCTGCTGTCCCAGTACCGCTGTCACCTGTTGCCAGCCCTCGCGATCGATCACCTTCTGTGGCTTGTACTGGGATGCCTCGACCCCGCACCAGGAGATCACCACCGCATGTGGATCCTTTTCCACCGCATCTTCCGCCGTCACCACCAGGCTATGAGCGGGCTGCTCGCTCCACGGATTGATCGCGCCCACCAGTTCCAGCATCTCATTGATCCAGGAATAGCGGCCCGGAACGAAGACGGGGCGAGGCCACCACTCGACCAGGATCGGGATCGGCGGCCGATTTCCACGCTCGACAGGCTGAAGTCCACGTTCCATCCAGCCACACAGTGCTTCTCCGCGAGCGCGAACCTCGAGCAACTCGGCTATCTCGCGAACATCTCTGAAGACATCGGCGAGTGATCTCGGATCGGGAGCCACATGTGGGAGTCCTTGCTGTTGCAGTTGCTCCACCACTTTTTCGTGGCCGGGAACCGTCAGCGATGCCAACACGATGTCAGGCTCGGTGCCGGCCAGAGCTTCGACATCGATGGTGAGATCGGGTCCAACCCTCTCGACCCGTCGGCAAACCGACTCGGGATGATCGGAGTGATCATCGATGGCCACCAGTTGGTCTGCCAACCCGAGGGCGCAGACGATCTCGGTGTTGGAGCAGGTCAGAGAGGCGATTCGCATGAAGTAAGATTAACCGCCAGCGTGAAGCAAGTCAGGTGCGTGCGGGGCTCCCTTGGCTCCTCGGCAGCAATAGCCCCAACAATCCGGCATGGGCCTCCAACAGCGTCTTGCCCGAGGCACTGGTCACGGCGGTCGGATCCGGATCGGCCAGATAGGCGATGGCCCGCACCGATCCATCCGATCGCAGAGGAATCACCGCCAGGCTCTGGATGCCAGAAGAGTACAGTTCCTCCATCGCCTGAACCCTCGGGTCATCGACGATCCTGGCGGCAAGAATCGACTTACCGCTCTCCCAGACATCCTCGACTGCAGCGAGGGCAAGTCGCTCGTGGTGGCCCTTGAGTGGCGCCCCAGCCGCATCCGCGGCACAGATCACCCGTACTTCATCTCCTCGACGAACCAGGATCCAACCCTGACTGGAACCGGTTGACCGGACCAAACAGGCGAGAGCCTTCGGGATCAAGACTCGTGGTAACGCCACTGTTGCAGCCTCCGTCAGTATCGAGGCCACCCGTAACATCTCCTCTGAATGAGTATTGACCTGGGGATCCACGGTGGCGGCACTATTGTCGACAAGAGTTGCCGCTGTGGCGGTCTCCAGGGCTGGAATCTCGCGAGCCACACCTTCTCCGTCAGCGCCATCGCCGAGTTGATTGTGGGTCAGATAATGCTCTCTCAGTGGATGAGGCAATCTCTCGGCGAATGCCTGATGGAGTTCATCCGCTTCTGCATAACAGCGGCGAGACTCATCCAGATTCCGCAGTTCGATGTGGATTTCCGCCTGCTGGATCAACGCCTCGGTACGCAGGTGACGATCACCACAGGTCTGCCCGGTTCGCTCCGCCGAGATCAGCAACTCGAGAGACTCGGTCGGATCGGCTCCCGTGGCACGACGCCAGCGAGCCTGCAACAGTGCCGCTTTCCCCTCGAATCCAGGATGAGAGTTCTCGCCGAGAATGACCTGGATCCGCTCCAGTTCCTCCTCGACTCGATCGATTTCTTTCACATCGAGGTGCAGTTCCGCCAACTCGACCAGGCACTCCAGCAATCCGATCCCGGTTCCTGCCCGAGCGTGCACACCCAGTGCTCGGAGCAGATCTCCCTCGGCTCCGCCATGCTCTCGCTGGATCCTGCGGATCCGGCCACGGGCAAGATGATTACGGACCCCGAGAAACCTCATCCGGTTTTGCTGACTGATTTCGAGCGACGCTTCGATCTTCTTCAGTGAGGAGTCCAGGTCGCCGCAGATCAGGAACACGGATCCTTCTCGATGAAGAGAGATCGCCTGACCCGACAGATCGCCCAGTTCTTCGGCCATCGTGAGTGCTTGTTGTGCCAGTTCGAGAGCTTCCATCGGCTCCCCCGATACCAGATGGGTCTCCGACAATGCGTTGAGCGAATTCACCATTGCCGGGACATCACCGAGGTCCTCACGAATTTCCAGGGCTCGGCGATGGAAGTCTTTCGCCTGGTCCATCTCATTTCGATACAGCGAAGCATTGCCGATAGAACTGAAGAAGATCGCATGGTCAGCGGTCCGCTCCGAATCTCCTGCAAGGGAGAGTCCTTCTCCGCTGATCTTCATCGCTCGGTCATAATCTCCGATGCAAACGTTCAACCAGGCCAGTTGGCTGAGCACGCAAATCTGCTCTCGATCTTTTTCTTCACCTTCGAGACGAGAGACTACCTCTGAAGCCTCACGAACCAGCCGAAGTGCTCCAGGATAATCGCCACGGATCTCCTCGATCTTGCCCAACTTCCGTAACGCACGGACTCGACATAGATCCAGTTCCACGGACTGGTCTTCCTGCTCGATACGGGCTTCCTGGATGATCATCAGTGATGACTGAGCGAGATCCAGTTCTCCAACCACGGTTGCGGCATCGCCGATTCGCTCGTGGATAGCGAGCCAGTCGGAGATTCTTTCATCTTGGTTTTCGATCTGCTGCAACGCATCTCGGTAATGTTCGAGAGCCTTGGAGTGCGCGTGCATCTCCTTCATCGCATCCCCAGCAGCCAGCAGATGCTCCAGCGCCCGCTCCGGATGATCGGACAACTGGTAATGATGGGAGAGTTCTTCACGAACCGGGTCGAGGTCCTGCTGATGATGCTCCTCGATCGCATCCGCGAGCATTCCGTGTAACCGCCGCGATTCCGCAGGAGGAATGTCTCGGCTGACGATCTCTCGCAATTTTGGTTGGAGAATCGAGTAGACCGGACGCCCACTGTCTAGACTTCTTCCGACCATTCCTCGCGCTTCCAGTTCCCGGATCTGCTGGCGAAGTTCACTCCCTAGCCCATCGATCGACTCGATCAGACCAAGTGGTACCGGACGGCCATGCAAGGCCAGCAGTCGGAGGATGCTTCTCGACGCATCTCCGATCACCTTCACCCGACGATTCAGGACCTGGTGAATGCCTGCGGGGAGCTCGACCCTGGCGAGATCTCCCCCACCCCGGATGGTCCAGGCATCACCCTGTCTCTGGATGATTCCCTCCTCCTGCAAGACCTTGAGCATCTCGACGATGAAGAGCGGATTTCCCCCGGTCCGCTCCTCCAGTCGATCCAGGAATGTCGAAGGAATCTCATCCGCTTGCAGAACGTGATGGATCAACTCAGTGATCTGAGTCCTGCCAAATCTCTTCAATTTCAATTCGCTCATCGATGAAGAGGCACCGACCATCTCCAGGAATTCCTCCGTGGCGGCCGAGCGTTTCTCGTCATCACGAATCGTCGCGATGATGAGGATTCTTGCCTGGCTTCCTTCTCTCTGCAGTTTCTGCTGGAGACGTGAAAGCAGGGCGATGCTCGGATCATCCGCCCAGTGAAGATTGTTGAGGACCAGCACGCAGGGCTTGATGGCGGAGGATTCCTCGAGAAATGAAGCGATTTGATCCATGAATCGCACTCGCTCACGATCGGGGCGATCACCAGTATCTCCTTGCGAAGGCACCTGGGAATCTCTCAGCCTCGGGCAGATTTTTCTCAGTGAGTCCTCGTACTTGCGGAAGATTTCGGACTCGAACCCAATCGAGATCGCCTGCTGCTCGATGATCGAGCGGAATGGGTGGTAGGCATCCTGGACCGATTCGTGACAGTTCCCGCAGAATAGTGGGACTTCTCGTAATTTCAGCAGATGACCGAACTCGTCGATGAGCCTCGATTTTCCGATTCCGATCTCACCCGAGACCATTACCAGTGGCCTTTCCAGGTTGACGGAGTGTTCCTTGCCCCCCTCGCGCAACGAGATTCCGAGGTTGCGCTCGGCACTCTCACGCAGGTGCTCCAGTTCGAGACGCCGCCCCACCAGACGGTTGCTGTGGAGATAGGACAACTGGGTCTCAGCAGTTTCCACCTGCCAGTGGCGACCGGCTCCGGCACTGAGTGCGTGAATGATCTCACGGGCACTGGAAAAGCGATTCTCGGGATCCTTCTCGAGCAATCGGATCACGATCTCGATGATGTACTCCGATTCTCCCTTCAGATCCGCACGCATCTGCTCGCGCCAGTTCCCCCCAGATCGACCCTGAGAGGATCCATCGGCGGAAACAAAGGGGAGACGTCCAGTCAAGATCTGATGAAGGGTGACTCCGAAGGAGTAGAGGTCCGCACGGCGATCGGGAGTGCCACCTTCAATGATCTCCGGAGCGACATAATGGAGAGTACCCTTGATGGCGAAATCGAAAGTCCCGGTGATTTTTTCAGCAAGACCGAAATCAATCAGTTTCACTCGAGGAGGGCCGAGACAACGATCGGTAGAAGCCGGATGATCCTCGACCTGAACCACCTTCGAAGTGTCCACTTCACCGATCTCTCTCGACCGAGTGACCAGGATATTGTCCGGCTTGATGTCAAAGTGGACATAGCCTTGAACGTGGGTGTACTCCAACGCTCTGCAGATCTGCACGACTACATCGAGAAATTCCTGCTCCTCGAAGGCCGTGCACGCTCCCAGCAAATCATCTCCACGGATGAATTCACTGACGATGAACCAGTCATGGCTATCGGTGATGCGGCCGAAGTCGTGAACGCGAGCCAGGTTTGGATGGCGAAGCCGGGTCAACGCCTCGTACTCGACCTTGGACCACTCCTCGGAATCTTCCAGGTGGTCAGAACGCAACACCTTGAGGGCGACCTTGCGACGGACCTGGAGGATGTCCTCGCAGAGGAAGACGGTACCCATCGCCCCGGCACCCAGTTGACGGATGACCCGGTACCTGCCGTTGATACATTCACCAGCGGTGAAAGAACCCATGATGACCCCGGGAACGGGGCTCCAGGGCACCATCGGCGGCGCCTACCGTTCCTGATGAAGAATACGACGAAATCGCAGATCGGGCCGCCGCTATCCGCGGGTTCGACCGAGGCGGTTCAGGGAGGGCATCACGCCGCTCCTCTGGATCGACCTGAAACTGCTTCCATGGGGCCATATGGGGCGGATGAGCCCTCAGCGAATCTGCCGGAAAGGGTCTTCCTGATCCAGTTCAGTGCGTAACTTGTCGACCTTCGAGATCCACTGCAGCGTCGCATCACGGATCTCCTCTGGAATCTTCTTCTGCTTTGCTGCCGCATCGATGATGGCCGACAACTCATTTTCTGCAGGGCTGAGAACTCCCTTGGCGACCTCTTGCCAGAAGTTCTTCTCGTGCGAGTCTTCCGTCAGTCTCGATCTCCGTATGTAGTCTTTGGCCCGGTCATCGACCCAGAACTGCACCTTGGTCAGGATGAGTTGCGCTTCTTCAGTGGTCATGGAAGGTCGATAGAGTTTGACCTGTCTCCACTGCTCCGCCTGTTCAGGATTGTCACCAGATGTACCACCAAACGGCATTCCGATCAGGCCGAGTAGTACCAATGTCACCACCGGAATACCGATCAATGCGGTGATTCCCAGGGTCACATCGCCGAAATCAATCTCATTTGAATCGGGATCGACAGGCGCCTTGGGAGTCGCTCGTGGAGGGGAGGGGGGTCGTTTGGCCAACCGTTTACTCATCAATATCCCAGTCGCCACCGAGTGGAGCCACATGGATCAGATCATTGGTCAAAGTCTGTAGCTCGCCAAAATCGCTGTTGTATCCGGAGAACTCCTGGGGAAGAGTCCCATCCGGCTTCCGCACGTCTTGTAGCATCGCTCTGAGTTGATCGAATGTGGCGCCGGTGTAATCGTTTGCCGCCAGCCACTTTCTTGAAAATCGCTGAGTGTCCTCATCGCTTCGCAATCGCACCACTTCCCGCACCATCGTCTTGCACTTGAGGATCCTGCGCTTGATCGCATTGTATTCTTCGTTGGTGTTGGTCTCGACCACCACTGTCTTCGGTTCCGTCGGACGATTGACCAACGAGTACACGAAAAACACCCCCGTCCCGACCAGCAAGACCAGGGTCACGATCACAACGATCGGATTGGCCCCCTTCTTTCGCGGGGGTCTGTACTGGCCCCTGGAATCCGCGTCCTGTGGAACGTCTCCAGAGGGTCGGGGTCCACGATTTCCTGAACCCGCTCGAGGCGGGCGTCTACGGGCGCTGACCATCTTCATCTCCTCCCGGAAGTCGATGCATCTCTCCAAAAGGGTCCCCGTTTGCATCGCTCCGAACCTGGATGGTAGCCAGCACCTCCCACAGCGTCAACGCACACCCGGTGGAGAAGAAGCGCACAATACCCAGCTCCCGGCACTCGATTCCATCCGAGGTGAGTCAGAATCTGCCTCCTCTACCCCCCTGGGAAGAACCAGACGAACATCTCCCTCCGCCAGGATCGATTCACTTCCTTCGAACTGAACCTGCCCCTCGAGCACCACCAGGATCGAGCAGCGCTGAGGGTCTGCAGGCCAGTGGCCAGCGAACTGACCCCTCAACTCATCGAGCCAAAACGGTCCCTCTGGAATGGGGCGCCACCAACCGGTGGCGTCCTCATCTCTTCCGATCGGAACCTCTGGCGAACCGGCGGGGGGAGTGGTCCACCGCACCTGATCGAGGTGTAACTGGCGAGGCTTCCCATCGAGGCCGACCCGGCCTCCGTCATCCACCCTCCATGTCACATCGGAGGATTGCTGGATCTCTGCCAGCAGGATGCCGGCGCCGATCGAGTGAATCGTACCGGCAGGCAAGTAGATGATATCTCCACGCTTCACCGGAACCTCATTCAATGCACTGGCGATCTCCTCACCAGCCCTGACTCGAGCCACCAGCCTCTCGACATCCCACCCCTCTCGCAATCCGACTTGCAAGCGTGCGCCCGGGAGTGCCTCGAGGATGATCCATGCTTCACTCTTCCCCCGGGGCCCGAGTCCCAGGGAAATGGCCAGTTCATCGTCTGGATGGACCTGAACCGACAGATCCTGTGCGGCATCGATGAACTTGAACAGAAGAGGGAGTCTTGCAGGACCGTGCGGCAGTTCTTCTGCTCCGAGGATTCGCCGAGGAGACTGCTCGATCAGGCTTCGCAGGGTTCTACCCGCCTCGGGTCCTCGAGCCACCACCGAATGATAAGTCTGCTGCTGTTCCCCGACATCGGCGATCTCCCAGCTCTCACCGACCGGTTCTTCCATCGCAAGTTGGGGACGCAGATGTTCGAGCAAGCGGCGCCCACCCCAGGGCCTTCTCACGCCGATGGGGTGAAACTCCAGAAGAGTAGCAGCAGCACTCAATGACCCGATTCCCTGGTCAGGCCTTGCGCCTCGGTGAACATCTCTCGCGCTTCTTCAAGGGATCTCTCGGTAGCCCGATCACCACGCAACATCGAGGCGAGTTCCTGGATTCTTGACTCTCCGGTGACCTCCTCGATTCGAGTACTGGTCACTTGCCCGCGAGACTCCTTGATCACCCGGTGATGACGCGTTCCGTGACAGGCCACCTGAGGAAGGTGGGTCACGCAAAGCACCTGGTGGTCGTTCCCGATTTGATGGAGTTTCTCACCGATGGCCGCGCCCAGGCGCCCGCCGACTCCGGCGTCGATCTCATCGAATACCAGGGTTCCAGTGCGAGTGGATCCCGCCAGTACTCTTTGCAGGGCGAGCATCAACCTCGACAGTTCGCCGCCACTGGCGACATCTCCGATCGATCGCAGGGATTCCCCCGGATTGGCGCAGAACAGGATCTCGAAATGATCCGCTCCGCGCTCATCCATTCCATTCCAACCCACTGCGGGCTCCAGAGTCTTCAGTTGCCCTTCGAGGCGCGCCTTGTCGAGTCCCAGGTCGGTCAATTCGGCGGTCGATTGCTCGACCATCTGGACCACCACTGCGAGCCTGGCGATGTGGAGCCGATGGGCCCCCTCGGAGAGTTGTGAGATGCATCGCTGGAGACCCTCGCGAAGTTGAGGAAGCTCATCATCGGCTCCTCCGAGAATCGCCAGTTCCTCCCGACATTCATCTCGATAGTCGATCAGGTCATCTCCATTGCGCTGATATCGATTCTCGAGCGTGACCAGTTGGTCGACCCGCTGGCGCTTCTGATCGAGGAGTTGCGGATCCAGATCGAGGCTCGACTCCACATCTGTGAGACCACGCACAGCCTCCGTCAGCAAAATCAACGATTCGGAACAACCTTCGACCAGCGCCTCGATCCCCGGGTGAAGCGCAGTCATCCCCTGAAGATCTCGGCGAGTTCCTGCCAACTGATCGAGGATGCTGCCCTCCTGTTGCTCGAATTGCTGCCGCACAGTCTCGATCGATGCCAGCAACTGATCTCGATCCTCCAGCAGTTCCAGTTCCTGTTCGAGATTTTCACGTTCGTCACCGGTGATGTTGGCCTGGTCCAGTTCCTCGAGGATGTGTTCGAGAAACAACCGTCGATCGCTACGCTCGCGGACTCCCTCCTCGATGCGGTGGATCTTGACCTCCAACTCGCGCGCTTCATGCCAGCTTCTTGCGTGCTCCTCGCGCAATTCTAGCAGTCCACCAAATCGGTCGAGCAGATCGAGTTGTGCGCCGGGTTGGAGCAATGTCAGGGCATGGCCCTGGCCGATCACCTCGATCAGCAGGGGTGCGATGCGCCTCAAGATGGTGGTGGTATTCTCACGGCCATCGATACGACAGCGACTTCGCCCCTCACGACGAACCTCGCGCTCGATGACCAGTTCTCCATCCTCGATGGGCGAACCGAGCAGTTCCGAGATCTTCATCGCCGTGGGTCCATCGAAATGAAAGATTCCCCGGACCCGTGCGCGTTCAGCGGTCCTTCTGACCAGATCGGTACGGGTTCGCTCTCCTCGAAGAATCGCCATCGAAGCTAGCAGCATCGATTTCCCGACCCCGGTTTCCCCGGTCAGGACCTGAAGACCTGGACCCATCTCCAGTTCAGCGTGTTCAATCAATCCCAGGTTTTCGATGGAGAGGTGGACCAGCACCGTCGGACTCCGATCTTCAGTGAGCCTGGGACCCGGGGGCAACCTTGCCGTCGGGTCCAATCAGTCGTACCACGCCGGCATCCTCGACCGCCAGCAACATTCCTCGAGACTCCACACCTCGAATCGTCGCCGGCTGCAGATTCCAGACCACCATGATGGTGCGCCCGAGCAACTCATCACGGGTGTAGTGAGTTCGCACTCCAGCGACGATCTGCCGCTTCTCGTCGCCCCCATCGATGGTCAGAAGCCACAGGCGATCCGCCTTGGGATGAGGCTCCACCTCCAACACCTTTGCGGTACGTAACTGCACCCGGGCAAAATCATCGATACTGATCAGATCCGTCTCCGCTGTCGTGTCCGTCTCGGTTTCTTCGTTCATGAAGTCGCTCCTTCTGTGGCTCATGGGTCGATAGAGACCACCGTTCTAAGCCGCGGCCCGGCGCTGTGCAATCCTGCCGGGATGAGAAGAAGCCCCCGGACATCGCTGTCCGGGGGCTTCTTCTCTGATCCACTCGATCCGTTACGCCTTAAAGGCTCTCTTCCAGCAAACGATCGAGGAGTTGCTGAATCCTCGCCTCGTCTTCTGAATTGAAGCCCTGGTCTGCAATCCGCTCGACATCACTGCCAGCCTGGACCGTCTGGGGTCCCATCTCGCTGAGCTGGCCCATCCATCTGGCGTGATCCCTGACCGATTCAGGCACGGGTTTGAAATCATCTTCAAGAGATTCAGGCCCTCCAGAGCCATCCACCTGACCGGGACCGTCGATGGCTCCCGCTCCGTCGGTATCGGGAGTCTCTGCAGGCCGCTGAGGACCCTCGACTCCACCCACTCCACCGATTCCGTCCACTCCACTGGTAGTCATAGGAAAACCCCTCTTCCCTTCGAGGCTACTTCGTCACTCCAGGAACAGAATCCCTCAAAATCCCGCTCCTGGGAAGACCCCAAATAAATGGTCTCCTGATAATAAGATCGGATTTACTGGAGGGGATCTTGAGGCTTTTATTGAAAAAAGTACAAATTCATCGCCCTGCAGCGATTCGCCGACAGGGTCCCACAGTACCAATTCAACGCGATATCACTGTATCTCGCCTCTGTGACTATTCTTCGGCATCCTGGGTACGACCCCTTGAGTCCTAATTTCTGCAATTCGTAGATCGATCCACCTCGAGATCGAATCCACAGGGTGAGATTCCTCAGCAGGACCGTATTCAAAGGGGACAGTGGCTCGATCGGGTCGATAAACCGTCCTTGCCAGCGATTTCCTGGGCCACTGTGGAAATCTGCTGGTGGCTCTCAAGATGGGAGAAATGGGCCGGGAATCAGGCTCGTAGGTCGTATCGAGGCGCTTCGGTGGATTCGCGACCCGCGGAGGGATGGTCTGCAGTGAACTGCCGACCTCTTTTTCATGCTCCGTAACGAATCCTGACGAACCCTGAAAAACCCTGCTGGTGAGAAGATCCGTATCGGTTGGCTGACTTCGGGCCCCACTGCTCTCGTCACCCCACTGGACCTCAAAAAAACGAGGCCCCCCCCGGACCGTCCGGGGGAGGCACCTGAATCGGTGCCTCCGGTACGCACACGCGGGACCCGCGTATCGCGCGACGCACCTTCAGAGGGGAAGCACCTGAAAGGTCTTCGGTGAGGGAATGCTGACGATCGGTCGGCAATCACTCCAGAAGACCCGTTAGAGGACGACTTTTCCATTCAAGGTCAGCACATGAGCATCTTTCAGTTCGAGAATGCTGCTGTTGTCCTTCTTCTTCTTGTCCTTCTTCTTGTTGTTGTTCTTCTTCTTGTTGTTGTTCTTCTTGATGTTGTTCTTGATGTCCTTCTGATTCTTCCTCGGGGTCTTCTTCGCGTTGGCCTTCATTCCCTCCGAGTCGATCAAAATCAATTGCTCGCGGATGAGATCCTCGAGCGAACCATCCAGATCCCCCAGATCGCCATTCCATTCAAAGACATGCTCGCCTGGTGCCCAGGTCTCGTCGTTATCTCCATCTTTGCCGACGATGGTGTGTATCTCGATCGCGGCAGTTCCTTCGTGTGGGAGGGCTCCAACCTTCTTCAGGATGCTCTGAATGTCGACGGGAAACTCATCCCCTTCCAGCTGGATATCGATCTGTCTCCGGGAGGAATGCTCATTCCCCCGGCGCTCTGCCGATCCATCGTCCTCGTGTGGGGCCTCATCGCCGGTCCAGCGAAAAACGCGATCGCCAATCTGACCGCCGTGCTCACTTTCCTCGACTCGGTGAACATCGATCTCGGCAGTAGAGCCGTGCTCTCCGCCCATTTGCAAGATGCGATGGAGACCTCTTGGCATCTCTCCCTCCGAATCTTCGGAGCGAATCATGATCACCTTGGCGTTTTCGTGCCCTTCAAGATCGACCCCCTCGAGGCCTTGCAAGTGCATGCGGATCTCTGCGGGAACTTCGTCGAGGCCCCCTTCGAATCGCATGATACGGCCCTTCATTCGGGGCTCATCGAAGTTGAACTCTGCATGACCCCGGCCGTCATGGCCGCGGTCTCCATCGTCGCCCCAGCCGTCATGGCCGCGGTCTCCATCGTCGCCCCAGCCGTCATGGCCGCGGTCTCCATCGTCGCCCCGGCCGTCATGGCCGCGGTCTCCATCGTCGCCGCAGCACTGGCCTCCACCGCAGCACTGGCCTCCACCGCTGCGCTGGCCTCCACCGCTGCGCTGGCCTCCATCATGACGCTGAGATCGGGCGGAAGAGTCGCCTTCGCCGCAGCACTCGTTCCACTGCTGGAAGGTCGCCATCTGGGCTCGTCGGGGCATTCTAGAACCGCCCATCATCTGCATGCCACGCCCCGGCATTCCAGTGCGACCCATCATCATCTCGCCGCGTCCGGACATTCCAGTGCGACCCATCATCATCTCGCCGTGACCGGGCATTCCAGTGCGGCCCATCATCATCTCGCCGCGTCCGGACATTCCAGTGCGACCCATCATCATCTCGCCGTGACCGGGCATTCCAGTGCGACCCATCATCATCTCGCCGTGACCGGGCATTCCAGTGCGACCCATCATCATCTCGCCGCGTCCGGGCATTCCAGTGCGACCCATCATCATCTCGCCGTGACCGGGCATTCCAGTGCGGCCCATCATCATCTCGCCGCGTCCGGACATTCCAGTGCGACCCATCATCATCTCGCCGTGACCGGGCATCTCGCCGAGGTCCAGCACCATCTCACCCGATTTGACCATCCTGCCGGGGCTCCGGAATCGTCGGTTCATTCCAGCTTCGCCAGGCTCTCCTGTACTGTTGATCATCATTTCGATGGGCATGGCATCGGGGAATCCCGACCCTTTGCCGTGGTCGATTGGAGCGCTTTCCCCGACAAGGGTCACGGAAGCACGATGAAACGACGGTTGCTCCTGGCGAAGTTGGTTCAACTCTGCCAGTTCACGCTTCGCCAGTTCGATGGCCGCGTGAAGTTCTGCCAACCGCTCCTCCAGTTGATCGACGCTCGGATCCACGAGTGCTTCTTCTTGAGCCAGAAGCAGGCCACCGATCTCTTCGGCGAATGCCGTTTGGCTCGGATGCACATGAATACAGGCGGGAAGAACAAATCCACAGACCAGCAGTAGCCAGCCGTAGGTGAGAGGTGATTTCATGGTAACAAGTCCTTTTCTCTGGTTAGAAAACTATCGCTTCGACTCTTGAGTAGGTCTGGCCCCGACGATCTGTGGCTGGCCAGCACGAATGATATGAAAAATATGATCTGACTTTTTATGCAACTGCTGCAGTCGCTGCTGTGCGTCCGCAAAGGAACTGATCGGCGTTTCATCGATGGCGGTGAGGATGTCATACATCTTCCAACCTGCGAAATGAGCGGGACTCTGCTCTCGCACCCGGGAGACGATGACACCCCCCTCTGCTAGCTTTGGAAGGTGGGCTCGGAGGGTCGGGGGCACTTCTTCCAGCGTCAATCCCAGCGGCTCGATGGTCATGCTGCCGTCGGAACTGTGGCTCTCTAGAATCACCTGACCATTGCGAGTAATCCGAACCTGACTGCTGGAAGACCAGTCCCGACCAGCACCCGCACCCCAACGAGGATCGAGAGCCCCGATCTCCAGCGGACTCCTCGAGCGAACCATCGGAAAGCGGCGAAACATCTGCTCTTCCATCCGCTTCATCTGCTGTTCTGCTCGACGAATTCCCTCGAACGGATCGCGGCCACCGGGAAACGGTAACGGATCCGGCGACCGGGGCCGTTCAAACTCGACCGGCTGGCCCCCCACCTCGATGGTGACCGATCCATCGGAGGTGATCCGGCGCAGTTTCTGTTCCAGGGTTCCATCTTGAGCAGTAATCGAGACCTGCTTCTTCAGGCTCAGTGCCGTCAAGATCGACTGCGCCTGAGCCCTCACTTCCGGATCGTCGCTGGTCAAGGCGTGCTTCACCGCCTCGCGAACAGGATCCCCCGCAGCGATCAATGACTCGCTGGCGAATTGACGATCTCTCCAGGAATCTGCCGCCAGATCGACAATCCAGCGATCGATCCGCGCACTCAAGGCAGAATCCCGTTCGAGGGGGGAGACAGAGTCAGTCTTCTCCTCGGCAGTGGAAACGACCGGTTCCGGTTTCTGCGGCACTGGATCCTGGGTGGCGAGCGGTTCACCTGAAGCAGGATCGACCGCCCAGGCCGCTGAGTGAGTAAAGACCGGAACCCCGGGAACGACGATCAGGGTGAGGACGACACCCAGCGTCACGAGGACCAGAACTCTCGCATGAGAAGTTCCGGGGAAGTGTTGGGCTCGGGGGAACCCAGGGCTCCGGTTCATTTCAGATTTCGATCTCATCGATACCACCTCGATCACAGGACCTTCTGCACGGTCCAGGAGGGACCACCCCTCACCCGGAAAGATAGCAAAGCAGAGGCCATTTTCCGTGTTTCCCCATCGAATTTCCACACGCTACTTAAGTTGTTATTTTAATAGAAGTTACACCATACCCTGGATGAAAGTTCCGGGATTTGGGACGGAGACTGAGGGCGTATCACCCCATTTGGTCTCGTCCCAAACCCCGGAAGAGGCTCGACTGTCTTCATCACCTGTGGATTAGGGGTCGATCTCGAATTCGATGAACTCGGTCGTGCCCTCCTTGACGAACACATCGATGGTCGGAGCATTCTTGATGCGTGTGGGCGTCCCGTCACCACGTCCAAAATTGGTCACCCGAACGGTGTACTGCCCACGGGGCAGACCTGGGAAGGAGAAGAAACCCTTCCGATCGCTCTGGACCCTGGCATCGGTGCCCTTCTCTCCTCCGGAAAGGAGTACCTGGGTTCCAGCGAGGAAATTTCCTTCGGTGTCAGAAATCCGCCCCTCGATGATACCTCCGGCTCCGATGGCGATGACCAGATCAGAAGTGCCACTCGCCACTCCTTCGACTCCGATGGTCATGTAGGCGCGGTGTTCGACATTCAGTGAGACCGAGGGCACCGCCAGTTCGATGAACTCGAAGTAGCCATCCGCTCCGGTCAAGATCTGATCTCTTCTGCCCTTTCCACTACCCCCGAGGGAAGTGTTGAGGAAGTTCCGATTGCCTCCGATCACGGAGACCTTGACGCCAGCAACCGGTTGATTGGTTGCGGCATCGATGATCTGACCCATGACTCGGCCCCCTTGTCCGAGAACCACCGTGGGAAGATCCACCCACTGGTTGGAACGGACCATGATGTTATCCATCACATCTTGAGCGAATCCTGGAGCACCGATGATCACGGTGTAAGTCCCCGGCTGCAGCCCGTCATAATCGTATCGGCCGTCTTCAGACTGGAAAGTCCTCGCAGGTACCCGGGTCACTTCTCGATCACCTTCGATGATCCTCGGAGAAACGCTGAACGCCCGCAGAGGAACGCCGGTCTCATCGATCACGGTTCCGCGAATTCCGCCCAGGGCTTCCATCTGGATGGTGATGGGCGCAGCGTCGACTACGACCTCGAACAGGCGAATATCTGCAAACCCTTTCTTCTCCACCACGAGATCGACCGGGAAACGCCCCAGATCGTCGAAGTGGAACTGGCCAGTCAGGCCAGAAGTGCGGTTCACCTTGCGCAGTCCATCGCTGGTATCGATGGCGGTCACCCGGACTCCCTCGATCGGAACTCCATTGACATCGGTGACCACGCCTTCCAGCACGGCACCCCTGACCATCTGCAATTCGACATTGCCATGGTTGTGCCCCTCGGTCACGGTAACTCCGCTTCTTTCGATCAACAGGTAGCCGGAGACCGAGCAAAGCAGTGTGTGATCACCGTCTGGAAGGCTCTTGATCGACCAGTTGCCCGCCGCATCGGAGTAGGCCTTGTTGGGGAGCGATTCAGGATTCACCTCACCGAACCAGTTGTCACGCACGGCGACGACCGCCCCCTCGATGGGAGTGCCGACCTCGTCGATGACGATGCCACTCACCTGACCGCCGACCTTCATCACCAGCACCACCTCATCGATGGCACTTCCAGCAATCAGGTCGAATCGATCGGACTCACTCGTCAGGTACTGAGAATGAGAGCCTTCGAGGAACATATCGGTTCCGGGAGAGACTTCGATCACCTCAAATGTTCCATCGGCATTACTGGTCACTGAAGGGGCCGCATTCACCGTCACCGGATTCTGCTCGGAGTGCTGTTTCCTGGCACTGACAGCAACACCCTGAAGTGGGCTTCCGTTGGCCGCCAGAACCACTCCCCGGACCACGCCATTTCGCTCGAGGGTAAAATCCTGTCCCGAGCTTTCTGCACCCTCAGTGACCCCAACCTGGACATTTCCGGAGCGCATGTAGCCGGTCGCCGTCACGCTCACATAGGCGATGGGACGACGCTGCTCGGTAATACCACGGACGTAGTAGCGACCATTGCCATCGGTGATCGCTGTCTTCTTGACATCCGCCACATCGTTGACGGTCACCATGGCACCCGAGATGGGCCCACTGGTTTCTGCATCGAGGACACTGCCGCTGATCGCCGCGCCATCACTCAACTGGATGCTAATCGCTTCGGTTCCCGGACGGATCCTCAGTTCTTGATAGGTCGCATAGTCTGGCGCACTGACGATGAGACGGTAGTCTGCGTCTTCAAGAGTGTCGAAGTTGAAGGTGCCATCGGAATCGGTCAGTAATCCAGCATCGGTCAGGTCGATCGGCGGGCCGTCGGTACGCGCCCCCATTGGATTCACCTTGCACCGGGCTCCCTCGAGCGGTGAACCGAGAGGATCGTAGACGGTCCCCTGGATCACGGCGCCAGGTATCAAGGTCACATCTACTTGTTCCGAAGCACCGGACTCGATCTGTAAGTCTGGATACTGACGCGACTGGAAACCAGCGGCTCGTGTCACCAGACGGTACTTGCTTCCCCCACCGAGTTGATCAAACAGGAAGAATCCGCTGCCATCGGTTTGTTCCGAAGCCAGCGGCGGCATTGCCCGCTCCTGGATGATCTCGATGATGTCCTGAGTCCCGGTCTGACGGTACACCTCGATCACGGCATCGACGATGGCTCGACCGCCAGGGTCCTGCACCGTACCGGAGAGTTGTCCACCCAGTTCCAGTACGAAGTTAACCTCTGTACTACCAGCGGAGATGTAGCGCTTCTCCATCGGTGAGAAACCACTCACTACCGATTGCAGTCGATAGGAGAGGTTTTCAAGGCCAGCGATCACGTAGTTCCCCGATGCGTCGGAGAGCGCCACGATGCCGTTTTCCTCCTGCATTTCTTGCAGTTCCAGAAGTACTTGAAGTCTCTTCTGAAGGGGAGCTTCCTGGGCTACACGCTCCTTGAATGCAGCGATCTGTGCGTTCGGGACCGGCTGACCCAAGGGATCATAGACGGTACCGCTGATGGACATCCCCGAGGTCAGGATCAAGACCACTTCGGGTGGGCTCTCTCCATCGATCAACGAGACGTCCAACTTGTGGCTCTGATAGCCAGAGAGCGCCGCTTGGAAGCGGAATAATCCAGCAGCCAGATCATCGAATCGGAAGGTGCCATCCGCGGCGACCTTCTTATCCGAAACGAATACCGCAGAGGCGATTCCGTTTCCGCCATCGAGACGAAACATCTTGACCGTGGTTCCTGGAAGGGGAGTACCTCCCTCATCGCGAACCAGTCCTGAAATACTAGATTTCAAAACCGGCCGCTCGGGGAGGCGATTCACCGGCGTTACCGGATTGGTGGTCGAGGAGTTGCTACTCCCGACTCCCGATCCGTTATCACCAGGACCCTCGGGTCCATCACCAAGGAAGCTCATCAGGCCGAAGCCGATGATCACAATCAAAAGTGTCAGCGCAGCCGCTTTCATCGCAGAACTCATCGTATTTCTCCTTTGCAGTGCTGCCCTTCGAGAACCTTGGGTGCTCGAAAACTAGCCTTCACTGCTCATTCTATTCCCAGGTCAAAAATATCCCTGGGTTCCACTTTCTGATCTGTACTCTCGAAGAAGTCCTCCTGGGCGAACCAATCGCCCTTCAGACTAGGCGATACGGCCTTCGCCGGGGATGATTTCCTCCGACAACATTCCGTTCTCTTTCTTCAATCGGTATTTCTTGATCCGGTACTGGAGGGTCTTGTATGAAATTCCCAGCATTTTTGCCGCCGGATCGAGACTTCCTCCAGTTCTCTGCAAGGCTTGCTCGATCAGGCTTCGCTCCAGATCTTCCAGGATCAGCCCTTCTCTGGGCAACTGAAATGGACCATCTCCTACAGGAAGCAGCTGTGATTGGAGATTCGCGATTGTCGGTGGAAGCAGGTCCACGCCGAGCACCTCCCCCTCTCCGAGCACCATCATCCGCTCCAGAGAATTCTCCAGCTCCCTGACATTACCGGGCCATGAGTGGCCCTCGAAAGCCGTCATCACCGCTGCGGAAACACCCTGAAAGTTCTTCCCATGGCGCCGACTTCCTCGGGCCAGAAAGTGATCGATCAGAAGTGGCAAGTCATCTTTACGCTGGCGCAAGGGTGGAATGGTCAAAACAATGACGTTGAGACGGAAGAACAGGTCTTCCCTGAATTCACCCTCGGCTACCGCAGCTTCAAGATCACGTGCGGTCGCCGCCACGATCCTTCCCCGGAATGAAATCGTCTCGGCTGAACCGACTCGAGAGAACTCCATCTCCTGGACTGCCCGAAGCAACTTCGGCTGCAAGCTCAACTCCATCGATCCGATCTCATCGAGGAACAGGGTGCCGGCTCCCACATCTTCGAACCGCCCCACTCGACGTGAAGTCGCTCCCGTGAAAACACCTTTCTCATGACCAAACAGTTCGCTCTCGATCAGGTTTTCAGGAATCGCTGCGCAGTTGATCGCCAGGAAGGGGTTCTTTTTACGAGCACTCATCTGATGTACTGCACGAGCGACCAGTTCCTTTCCTGTACCGCTCTCACCATTGATCAGACATGTCGCATCTGCACCAGCGACCCGTTCGATCATTCGGTAGAGATCTGTCATCTCTGCACTCTTGCCGACGATTCCACAAAAGGCATCTTTGCCCGAGACGAGCAATTCCTTGAGGTCAGCATGATCTCTCGCCAGCTTGGATTTTTCTGCAGCCGATGTGATGGTGATGAGGGTCTTTTCTAAATCGAGGGGCTTGGATAGGAAACCGAAGGCCCTGGCCTTGCCGGAAGAAAACGCCACATCGTCGGTGGCATATGCGGTCACCAGGATCACCTCACAGAGTGGGTCGTCGTGGCGTGCCTGCTGGAGTAGTTCCAGCCCCTCCTTGTCGGAGGGCATCCGGAGATCTGTCACCACAACTCCAAAGGGGTCGCTGGCCTCTCTCGCCTGTTCCAGTAGAGCGAGTGCCTGAGGAAGCCCGGTCGCCCCTTCCGCACGGAAGCCCTCGCGACAGAGGGAAGAGACCAGAATCTCCCGCTGGTTACGTTCGTCATCTGCGACCAAAATTTTGACTGGGCGATCCATTAACTCGCTCCTCTCACTTCTTCAGTTGGCATCAGGAACCTCACTTCTGTTCCAATCCCAATCTGAGAACTGATCTCGAGGCGACCACCATGACGCTCTGCCACTCGTCTGGAGATGGCGAGCCCCAATCCAGTACCCCCTGGCCGCATGGTGACGTAGGGAAGCATCACCCGTTCGAGATCTTGCTCCTCGATACCAGGACCATCGTCCACGAATGAAATGACGATCCATTGGCCATCCGATCGAGCCATCATCTTGAGAGTTCCTCCATCTCTTTCCATCGCTTGCATAGCGTTCTTTGCGATGTTGAGAAATGCGCTCTTTGCCTCGATACGATTCCAGATCGCCTCGCTCAGTCCATCTTGAATATCGATACTGAGTTTGATCTTGTGCACTTCTGCTTCTTCTTCCAGCAACCTACCCAGGTCCTTGAGCAGCTCTCCGGGGTTGATCCGTTCCGACTCTTGAGCCGCCGGCTGCGCCAGCTGAAGGAAATTCGTAACCAGGCAATTGAGTCGCTCGATCTCTTCCTTGACATCCCCGGTAAAACCCAAAAACTGCTCGCGAGCTTGTGGATCTGTTGGCGCGAACTCTCTCCGGATACGACCGACGTGGAGCGAGATGGCACTGAGTGGGTTTCGAATGTCGTGAGCCACTCCTGCCGCAAGATCACCCATCGACTGGACTCGTTCACGATGCTCCAGTCCCTTCTCGACGCCCCTGGCATCTTCGATCTGAAGGACCATTTCATTGAATTGCCGACTGACCAATCCGAACTCTGGATCATTACGCTCGGTCAACCGAACCGAGAGGTCTCCACTGGCCACCGAACGCATCCCCTCGACCACTTCGGTCACCGGTCTCATCAGTCGGGCGCCCAGTACCCATGCGATCACCAGGCCGATCAGAAACATCGAGATGGTCGCCGAAAGGTCGTAATACCGGGCTTCATTCACCAACTGTTGAAGCTCATCGAGATGGGGTTGTAACTGGATTCCCATCCCTCTGAAATCATCGGGGTCACGGGGCACTAGAATTGCTTCATTGGCGAATGGTGCGGAATCGATGCGGCTTCTGGATCCATAGGCTGGTGCAGCGGGCTGGCGGATACCATTGAACGGCATCTCCCTTCGCTGTGGGTTCGCCCCCATCGGCGGGAGTCCTCCAGTATTCTGCACAATTGCGACGAATCTATCGCTCTCAGAATGTTGCTGTCCCCCTCCCGCCCGGTCTTGCTCAGAAATCATCTTTTCAGCAGAATCATTCAACTTACTTTTGGCTACTCTGGTTTCCCGCCATGCCAATTCACGGTCTTCAGAATTCTCGGTAGATCCACTCTCGATCAGCTCGGGCCACTCGTATTGATCACCGTTGAACTCTGCTCCAAATTCAAACAGCACTGTTGCATTTCTCTCGGAATCAGTGCTCTCGAACTGGGACACATCGATCGCAAGGTCGGGATGGCTTTTTTGCATCAGAGCGAGCACCAAATCCTCGACACCGGAGCGCAGTAACAGGTCTTCATCGAGTTCCTCTGTAGACGCCGATTCCATCGCTAGCACTCTGCTCTTGAGTCGGGCCAGAAGTTTGTCAGTCCTGCGGTCGAGTTGCAGTTCTCGCATACCCGGGATCAGCATGTTGGTTTCAAACCCGACGTGAATGTCCCTTTGATAGAGTGGGTTGGCCGCGGTGGCTTGGATCCCCATCTTCACCGCATCGGCGGCGATATTGGCTGCGATCTGCTCCACTGCCTCGAGCAATCGCTGAACCTTTCGTTCCTCCAGCCATCCTTGAACCGTCAGCGTCCCCGCCAGCAGAAACGCCAGCAGCAGCACCAGCTTGACCCGGAGGTTCCAGAATTGATGGGAGGGAAGTCGCAATCGCGTCACTGGCCGGTTCCTTTCTTCGGGCGAGATGGCCCATCGGAGCGGGGCCTTACCCACGGAGACATGCAAACCATGTTCCCGACTCGAACTCCACCGGGTCCGAGCGACAGCAATCCTATAAAATCTACACAAGTACTTTCAAAACAAGGATTTGCATCGATCTCGAAGTTCCTCACGGATCAGGCTCTCGAGCGCATTCCCCAGATGGGGTGCTCATTTCGGGTAATAGTGTAGCATTATTGACCACTCAGATGTGGGCTTCTACAGTTCCCTAAGGCTTTCCCAAGCTCCCCTCTCCGTGCGATGATCCCGGCCACTGCACAGATGTAAGAGGAGTCCCATGACGAACTCGATGATGATTTTCATACTGATTTCCGCCCTCGGAGCGCCGAGCACGAAGGCTTTACCCGTTGGTGAGATGGCCTTACTCGATGGCGAGATGGCTTTTCCCGTTGGCGAACCGGACTGGGGCCAGGCGATCGAGGCCTCCCTCTCGACGCTGGTCTCTCATCAGGAGTCGATGGAGCCTGCCGAATCCAGGGGAAAGAAGCAGGTCCAACTTCGGGAATGGCCCTACGAAGGTGTTTACCGTGAAGGAGGGCAGATTCCTCCCGGCTATCGGGTCGGTGGAACCGCCATCGTGATGCGCTCCTTGATCGAAGTTCCAGGTCTGAAAAAGGATTCGCAAAGAGTCGGTTCCGTGATGCGAGGACTCTCGTTCCTGCTACAGGAATCACTGCGTGCACCGCGAATGGGTAGCGGCTTCAGCGGTGGCTACGATGTTCGCGACTGGGGGCACATCGAAAGCCTGGAGACGATTCTCCGGATGCAAGAACTCAAGGTGGTCCCGGGAAAACTGAAGAAACCATGTCATGAGCTGGTCGAGAAACTGATCTCCACGCTGATCGAGAATGAGATCCCCGGCGGTGGTTGGAATTACTCCCGCCGGCGTCAGTCGGGAGCATCGAGTCCCGCTTCCCCCTTCATGACAGCACCAGCAGTGATGGCACTGATGAGAGCCAGAGATCGAGGATACAAGTTTGACCTTGCTGTGATCGATCGTGCCCTCGATACACTCGAAGCCGCTCGGCTCGAGAGTGGCGCTTTTCAGTACTCGACCAATCCTGCACGGGTCACAGGAGAGGGCTTCGAGGCGGTTCAAGGTGCCTGCGCGCGGATGGCCGTGAGTGAGACTGCGCTGTGGTTGGCCGGCCGTGCCGATGCAAAGAGAGTCCGATCCGCGGTCGACGCATTCCTTGAACACTGGGAATGGCTCGAAAAGCGGCGCGCTCAAACGGGCACTCACAATCCACCGTACTACATCGCTCCCTACTACTTCTTCTATGCCCACACCCACGCTGCCAGGGCATTGCAGGCTCTCCCGGAAGAAGATCGGGAGCCACTACGTCAGCGAATCCTCGCTCGATTGTGGCAAGTAAGGGGTGAAGATGGTTCGTGGAATGATCGAGTCTTCCCACGCAGTTCTTCCTACGGGACAGCGATGACGATACTCGCCTTTCGCGCGCAGGAGAGTCCGCTACCGAAGGTGATGAAGCCAAAAATTCTGCAGCCTGAGGAGACCTCAAAGGAGGTCCCGGCGGAGCGGAAGCCCAGCTCCGGCACGGCCCTCTAGCGGACCAGTTGCTCACGCAGGGTACGGACGAAGAGACCCACATCGGTCACGATCCCCAGCGCCTGTGCCGATCCTCGATCGGCCAGTTTGGTGGCCACCGCCGGATGGATATCGACACATACCAACGGCACATTCCCCGGCAACATGTTGCCGACTCCGATTCCATGGAGCATCGAGGCCAGGATGATGACCAGTCCCGCATCCTGTAACTGGGACGCATAACGATCCTGTGCTTCGATGAGATCCATCACCGTCTCCGGCAAGGGACCGTCATCTCGAATCGATCCCGCCAGTACGAATGGAACCTTCCGCTCGACCAGGGCATGCATCAAGCCAGCTGTGAGGACCCCGGATGCGACGGCAGCCTCGATCGAGCCCTGCTCTCGAATCCGGTTGATGGCCCTCATGTGGTGAGAATGGCCATGCTCTACCACGCTTCCATCGGAGACCGATACACCGAGGCTGGTGCCGTACAATTGTGTTTCTATATCGTGAACTGCCAGTGCATTTCCACTCAATACTGCATCGACCCAGCCTGCTGTAGTCAGTTGAGCCAGGTCGTTGGCGGCACCGGTGTGAACGACCACGGGTCCCGGCACCCATACGATCTTCTTGCCCGATTCCCGAGCGGCTCTGGCCAGGTCGACCACCGCCCGGATCTGAACCTCGGCTCGCCTCTCGGAGGAAACATCGTTGGACATGAAGGCAAATGCAGGGCGCGTCTCCGTCGCGCTTTCGGCGAGCAACCGCACACCGTCCAGCCCGATCGCCACTTCATCTCCGACCTGCACGTCTCGCAACTTGGTGCAGGCAAGGGCTCCATCCCGACGAGTGATGCAACCATCCATTCGCTGCTGAGGGAGGACTTGCCAGACCGCCCCGTCCAGTACCTCGGTCTGGTGGTGAGTGGTGCTGTAGAACCCCTCCGGGGCAACTCCAGCGGCACTGGCTTTCTGCCACTGGACCGGAAGTTCCTGCGGATCCTCGAATCCAAGTGAGACCAGAGCACCGAGCAGCCGTTGCCCCGCAGCCTCATCCGCAGAAGTGACGAGGATTTGCAAATCCTCGTCTGTCAGTCGAATCACCTCGACCTCGCCACTGTGCTTTCCTGCGGCATGAAATGCGGCAGTCAGCAATGAGCGGAAGTCCCCTCCCGCAGCAGCAGACAGTTTTTTTTCGAAAGTAGCGGACATGAAGAGACTATTTCCTGTGCTTCCGGCCAGAGTCCCGTCACCCTGTCGGGACCGCAGGATAGCATGGCCACGTGCTCAGGCGAGAAGTCCCGACCGCTTCTCTCAGGAAAGGGGTCTCACTTGCTTCCCAGTCGAAGGCTTTCCCCCGGCGACACCACCGACGCGGGAAGTTCACATGATGAGACCCGGCCATTGAAAACTCCTCGCCTCGACCAGATCGGCTCCTTCTCCATCGAAGAAAAAATCGGCGAGGGCGGAATGGGAGTGGTTTACCGTGCCCGTGATCCACGGTTGCAGAGAACCGTTGCCATCAAGAGGATCCACCCTCGCTTGCAGGAGAGCGTCGACATCCGTGAGAGGTTTCTCACCGAGGCGCGCGCGATCGCTGCAGTCAGTCACCCGAATATCGGTCAAATTCACGCCATCCATGAGGACGAAGATCCTCCCTACCTGGTGATGGAGTTTCTCGAGGGGCCCAGTTTCGAGATCCAGGTCGAGAAACACGGCCCCATGTCATCTGCAGAAACGATTCGCGTCGCCATCTCTGCCGCGCGAGCACTTCGTGCTGCCGTCAGAAGCGGCATCATCCACCGAGATGTGAAACCCTCGAACTTGCTACAGGACTCTCGCGGAGTCGTCAAACTGGTGGACTTCGGCCTGGCGGGAAATCTCGGCGAAAATCCTCAGGACGAACCAGAGTTTCTTTGCACTCCTCAGTATGGATCCCCCGAACAGATCCAGGGCTGGGCTCTCGACGAGCGCTCCGACATCTATAGTCTCGGCGCAACGCTGTTTCACCTGCTCACGGGCAAGCCTCCCTTCGAAAGAGACTCTCGGGTGGACTTGATGGTCGCCCAGGTCAACGAGCCAGCCAGGTCTCCAGCCGCTCTTCGCTCAGGCATCCATCCTGAACTGGCACTGCTGGTCCTTCGGATGCTGGAGAAGCGTCCGGAAGATCGGCCACACGACCATGGAGCATTGCTTTCGGAACTGGAACAATTGCAGCTGAAGATCGACCCTCCCGTCAAAACTCGACTCTCCGTCCTACAACTCACGATGGCCATGACGCTGATTCTCTGTGCCATCCTGCTGGGGACCTATTGGCCCGGTCGAGCGGTAGAAACTGGCATCCAGGTCGATGGATTTCTGCGAGGAATCCTCTCCAGTTCATCTCCCTACGAACTTCTCTCTTACGATTTCGGAGAAGACGGAGATCGGGTCGAGCGCTTCTTCAGATACCCAGCCCTCCCCGAGCCAGCGGGAGGACATGTCCAGATTGCGCCGGTGGTCCGCGACGGATCATTACTGTGGGCCAACGATCCGCGCGCCATTTCCTTCCCATATCTGAAGGAATTACGCAGATGGCGCATCGATGGATTGCGTTGTCTCGGGACTCCCGATCTCGAGTTGAGAACCGGTCAAGATCCGGAACGCCCTGGGGACCGGCTACGAATAGGCCTGGCGGTGGGTCGCGGAATCGCTCCCCGCATCGAGGCACTTCGGAGCGGAGTTCCGGTTGTTATCGAGGTGGAACAGCAGTCGCAATCGGCATTCATCCAGGAAGGAATCGATCATTCCATCACCCTGGAACGAAGACCTTCCGAAGATCCGAAGCGTGCCAGGTTCCGCCTCCAGATTTCACGCCAGGAGGACCCCGCGAATCTCGTCTCCACAGTGACCTTCACTCTGCCCATCGATGCCATCCCACGAGGGGCTCCGGCGATTCGCTGTGAAGGAGACCTGGCGCGCTGGAACACTCGCATCGGCCAGGTGCAAATCCTCGGCCTCCTCGACCGCGACCGCATCCTGAGAAGTTGGAATCAGGGGGGTGGACCCTGAGCACCAGTCTCCACATCTGTACCTCTGCCGGCGCCTTTCTTGTGGTCGAAATCTCGACCGAACAGGCCAAAGAAGGCGGAGTCATCATCGGCCGTGATCCGGCAGCCGATGTGACCATCGACGATGGTGCGGCGAGCCGATTCCATGCCCGTTTGAGTTGCAGGGATCAACGCTGGTATGTGGTCGACCTGGAGTCATCCAACGGCACCTATCTCAACAATGACCCGATAAGAGAATCTGAACTGGCACCGGGCGACTTGCTCGCCATAGGAGACTGTGAGATTCGACTTGAAGCAGCGGTCACGACGGCATCGGAGTCGGTTTCCAGAACCCAGGTGGTTCATCGAATCGAGGTGTCTCCCGAAGATCTGGACGGAAAGCGATCGGGCCAGGTACTCGGGGCTCTGCACTCCTGTGCTCCACTGCTTGGCCGATCAGCCGAGGAGAACTCGGCGCGCCTTGAAAAAGGTCTACGGTTACTGGTTGAAGGTATCGATGCGGACCGGGGTGCCATCTTGATCAGTGAAGAAGATGGCTGGCTCTGCCGCTCTGCATGGTCTCGCGGTGGAACCCCCATGCATGGATTCGTACTGAGTCACACGATTCATAGCGAAGTGATGCAATCGCGAAGAGCCGTGATTTCGCGGGATACCACGGAAGACCTGCGCTTCGCAGATCGCCGTAGCGTCGTCGGCGATGAGATTCGCTCGGTGATCGCTGCTCCGATCCCGGTCCACGACGGCATCGGTGGGATCCTCTACCTCGACCGCTTGGATGGAGACCAACGGCCCTTCGGTAATGAAGAATTGTGGGGCGCGGGAATCGCTGCAGGCATCATCGGGGCCAGTTTCTCGGTCGGAAAAGACCTGATCGAGTTGTCTACCGATCGTGAAGAGCTGGTTCGAACGGTGATCGACTCGATGCCCATCATCGGTAGCTCATCTCAGATCGAACAGGTTCGTAACTTCATCCGCAAAACAGCCCCTACGGATGGGACCGTGCTGATCCGGGGAGAAACCGGCACCGGGAAGGAACTGGTCGCCAGGGCAATTCACTACCAAGGAAGTCGAGCAGCGGCTCCCTTCATTGCCATGAACTGTGCAGCCATTCCAGAAAACCTGGTCGAGAGTGAACTGTTCGGCCACGAGAAAGGTGCCTTCACCGGTGCCGACCAGCAGAAGCTCGGCAAGTTCGAGGCGGGATCAGGAGGTACGGTCTTCCTCGATGAGATCGGTGAGTTGCCCACCTCTGCCCAGTCCAAGATGCTCAGATTACTCGAGGAGAAGAGGCTAGAGAGAGTCGGGGGCAACAACTCCATCGACATCGATGTGAGAATCGTCGCCGCCACCCACCGAGATCTACAAGAGGAGGTGGCACAGGGGCGCTTCAGAGAAGACCTCTACTACCGGCTTGCGGTGCTCGAGGTGGTAGTACCACCGCTGCGGGATCGACCCAGTGACATCGACTTGCTAGCGGAACACTTTCTCGATCTCTGCTGCGGGAGAAGTCCCCAGCGTAAGCAACTCTCCCCGGATGCCATGACGGCATTGCGAATGCATTCTTGGCCTGGAAATGTTCGCCAACTGAGAAATGTCATCGAAAGTGCCGTGATTCTGGCTCCAGCGACCTTGCTGGAGGTCGATGATCTTCGGCTAGATCACACCGCATCGCGGAAACCAGGAGCAGACTCCACCGCTCAGTGGCAACCGATCTCGTTGAAGGAACTGGAGAAAGAGCACATCTCCCGGGTGCTCGATCATGTGAACTGGAACAAGAAGCGAGCCGCTGAGATCCTCGGAATCGAACGCTCCACTCTCTACTCCAGAATTCGAAACCTGCAACTGGAGCCGAGAGACGGTACCTCATGATTCCCGTGCTACTTTCCTGCTGGATCGGATTGCTGGTTCCTTTGCCACAATCGAATCAATCGGTGATTCCCGCCGGTCAGATTCCAGCGGGCTTCCTTCTGCAGGGCTGGAGCCTGGCCACCGATCAGTCGGTCATCATGGAGAGTCCAATCCTCGGCCACCGATCGATCCCGCTGCTGCGACCGCTGAACCTCTCCTCCTCTTCCAGCGCTCTGATTCTGAGAGCGCAGTTGAAGTCGAAAGGGATCGAGCTGAAGCCGATTCGCAAGGGGTTGGTGCGAGGTCCCCACTGGGCCACCACCGATCCCGACAGCGAGCCGCCGTTGGCGCGCTACCAGATCCGGGTGGTCGCACTGCAGCATCTGGATCCGGAACCGATCTGCCAATTGCTACGCGAAGACGCACGCAAGAGGGAGCAGGAGATCGGAGCCCTCGACCGTTACAGCCGTTTTGTGCCCGATCCAAGAACCGGCTCAGTCGTCATCTCCTGTACTTCCCCTCGCCGTCTCGAACAGTACCTGAAGTTGCTCTCGGCAGCGGACTGCCCCCCGGTGGCGGGAACCCACCGGCCGGTGCTACGCAATTGGGCCACTCGCTTTGGCCGCGCCAAGGAACTCGCCCTCGAGTTGGATCGAGCCTGGAAAGAGCGTGGCGGGCAGCCGATTCACGTGATCACGCATCAGGCCTCCAACAGCCTGATGATCCGGACCCCCAAACACCTCTGGCCGGCGGTCGAGAAACTCCTCGACGAACTGGATCGCCCTTCCTGAGAGACCGTCTCCCTCTCCTTATTCTGTTCGATTTCACTACACTCTCTACCTCAGATCAGCCAAGCTCCTCCTATTGATGGTTACCGGAATATCCATAACTCCCTTTAGAAAATAAAGTTGTGGAACTTGCCCGGTTGGCATGGACGGGCATTTCATTTGCGTAATGATGGTCAGACCCGTGTTTCCTCGTTGATTGAGAAACTGAGAGGTCGACGCCGGGGCCCCTGTTGGAACCATCCCGCCAGGAGAATCCGGAATCTCCCCGAAAGAGAATCCCCGATCCAGCCGATCAAGGAAGAAGGAACAGCCATGAACCCGACGACGGAAGGGTGTGTCACAATGGCCCGCAATTCGAAAGTCTCCACCGAAGAGACTCTGATCTTTTCCTCCACGATGGCCCCAGTGGCCATCCTGGTACTGTTCATCTCCCTCAGCATTGCACTTCCAGGTGCCCTGCTGGCTCAGGATCCTCCCGATCCTGCCTCCGCGGAGGAGGCGGCCGAAGAAGCGGCCCGTAAAGAAGCCAACGATACTGCAGAAGCCAACGATACTGCAGAAGCCAACAACACTGCAGAAGCAGACGACTCGGCGGCTTCAAACCCAGACATGTACCGGATGGAAGAGGGCAAGTTTCCCGTTCTGAGCCTGATGCGCTTCATCCAGCGCACCTCTGGCAAGTTCGTGAATTACCCTTCCACTGGCAATGACCCGGCATTTGCCGAGGAGACTTTTGTCGATGTGGTGGGCGATGTCGATCCCCTGACCTATCCCATCGTCCAGGCGATTCTCGAAACCAACGGTTACGAGTTGTGGGAGAGCACCCTCGACGACGGCACCGTGGTCATCAACGTCCGAGCGACCACCGCACGGACCCAACCACCCACCGATCCGGTCAGCCCCATCATCGAGGCGGGTTCAGAACCCGACTTCGAGACAGGGGATGAACTGGCCACGCTGGTCTTGCAGTTGCAACATGTCGAGACCTCCGTGGTTCGCCAGGCGCTCCAGGAGTTACTCGGAATCCAGGGCGCCGGAAGTCAGAGCGGCAGCCTCAAGATCGTCACCGTGACCAACAATGAGACCCTCATCATCAAGGCCAAGATGCGAGTCCTCGATCACATTCAACGGCTCGTCGAATACATCGATGTCGAGGTCCGTGGCCCTGAAGAGGTACTTGTGATTCGCGAGCTTTTCTACGCCGACGCCCAGGACATCGTGAGCATCGTCCAGGAAGCCCTGAGTGACACATCCGCCTTTGGCTCCACTGGCCGCAGGACCCCGACCCCCAGCAACTCCGGGGCACGAGGCGGCAGCACCGCCAACCGGGGTACCCTTGGTCGCGGTAGCACACAGGCGGGTGAATCAACCCGCTTGATCGCGGACAATCGCACCCAGAAGATTCTGATCCAGTCGTCAGATCCGGCAGAACTCGATCTGGTTCACCAGTTGATCGACGAACTCGACACCAAGGTGCGAAACATCCGCAACACGACCTGGATCTACAAGGTCAATTACCTCAAGGCGGAGGAACTTGCAGATAACATCCGGCAACTGGTCGAAGGATCTGAAGGATCATTGCGCCGGGGCTCCACTAGCCGTGGCACCACCAGCCGAAACAGTCGAGGAACCACCGGCGGAACCGGAGGAGTGCAACAACAGCAACAGTTCACTCCAACACGGATCGTGCCCCACGAGCCTACCAACTCGTTGATCATCCAGGCCGAACCGGAAGAGTTCGAGCAGATCGAGGCGATCCTCACACAGATCGACAAGCGTCGTAGCCAGGTGTTTCTCGAGGTGGCGCTGGTTCAAGTGAAAGATAGTTCCAGTCTCAACTACACTCTCGAGTTCCTCGCCGGAAATCTCGACGACCAGGCACTGACAGGCATCCTTCTGAGTTCCTTCGGTGCCAGTGAGGTGCTTCCCAATGTCGATCCCAATGGAGTGATCACGGGAGTCAACAGGATCCCGGGCATCGGTGGCTCCGGAATCAGCGGTGTGATCCAGCAGGATGGCCAGTTCCCATTGATCATGAGTGCATTGAAATCAGATGAAGACTCCAACATCCTCGCCACACCGTTCATCCTGGCGGACGACAATCAGGAGAACTCGATTTCTGTCCAGAACGAGATCTTCTACACCAGTTCCAATACGACCAATGTCAACACCACCACTTCTCAGCAGTCAGAAAGTGCCGGAATCACACTTTCATTGATTCCTACCATTTCCAGCGAAGTCGTACTGCTGGAACTGGAACTGGAAGTGTCTTCCTTCTCGGGAGTATCCGACGGAACCGGTGCCCTCCCCGACCGGTCGACCAATGTCATCAGTTCAAAGGTGACGATTCCAGACGGAGGCATGTTCATCATCGGCGGGCTGGCCCAGATGGCGGAAGGCAAGATCCAGAGCAAGGTTCCACTGCTGGGCGATCTTCCCATCATCGGAAAGCTGTTCCAGTCGAGTGGTTCCAACACTGCTCGCGACAACCTGTATGTGTTCCTGAGCGCACACATCCTCAACGACGATCGCTTCAACAATCTAGGCGACTTCACCAGGGATGCGATCCACGGAGTCCGGTCCTTCCAGGACGATCTGAAACTTCAACAATTCTCCGATCCAGACAATGTTCGAGATCAGGAGCTCGCTCCCCTGGTCAGACCAGGGACTGCAGCCACGGAGGCGGAGAAAACACCATGAGACTCTCCCTCTTCAGCGATCTGATCGAAGAAGGACTCCTCAACGAAGACCAGTTGAACGAGTGCCAGCAGGAGGAACACTCCACCGGCATGCCTCTCGACAAGATCCTTCGTGAGAAAGGTTATGTCACCGAAGTGGCTCTACTGGAAGCGCTATCGAAGAGGCTTCGCATCCCGTATTTCCCCGATCTCACCGATTGCAGTGTTCCTGAAGAATTCACTCATATGGTGCCCCCACAATTTGCGCGCACCTACAACCTGGTGGCCGTCAGTGAGACCCCAGGAGTTATTCATGTCGCCACCTGCGATCCGCTCGACGTACAGCCGATGGATGACCTCGCAGCGATGGTCGATAGAGTCGTCGAACCCGTGATCTCTCCTCGTGCGGAGATCACCGCTCTGATCAACCGAGCGTTTCAAAAATCGAGTGCTGATGTGGACGAACTCCTCGAAGGACTCGATGAGGACGATCTGATCGGAATCGCAGCTGAAATCGACGAGACCGAGGACGTACTCGACATCGCCAACAAGGCTCCAATCATCAAGCTGATGAACACGATCATGTTCGAGGCGCAAAAGAACCGAGCATCCGACATTCACCTGCAGCCTTTTGCCGATCGCCTGCAGGTCAGGTATCGCATCGATGGAATTCTTTACGATACCAAGGTCATTCCCAAGAAGATCCAGGACGCACTCGTTTCGAGGGTCAAAGTGATGGGCAAGATGGATATCGCCGAGCGTAGACTCCCCCAGGATGGTCGAACCTCGCTCAAGGTTGGAGACGGAGATCTGGACGTGAGGATCTCCTCGGTCCCAACCAGTTATGGCGAAAGAATCGTGTTCCGTCTTCTCGACAAGACCGCACGCCTCTACAAGTTGGAAGAGATCGGTCTCGACAGCGAGAATTACCAGATTCTCGACAAGTTGATCAACTCTTCCCATGGCGTCTTGCTGGTCACAGGGCCCACCGGTTCTGGAAAGACCACGACCCTCTATGCCGGCCTGTCCGAGATGGACTCACAAGAGTTGAACATCATCACCATCGAGGACCCCATCGAATACAACCTCGACACCATCAGCCAGATCCAGGTTTCGACGAAGAAAGGTCTCACTTTCGCCTCAGGCCTCCGATCGCTGATGCGGCAGGATCCAGATGTGATGATGGTAGGAGAGATTCGAGACGAGGAAACTGCCGGGATTGCCGTACAGGCCTCAAATACCGGTCACCTGGTCTTCTCCACCCTTCACACCAACGATTCTGCAGGTGCGGTGACTCGAATGATCGATCTCGGGGTCGAACCCTACCTCGTTTCCTCTTCGCTGATCGGCGTTGTCGCCCAGCGACTGGTGAGAGTGATCTGTCACCGCTGCAAGGAGTCCTATGAGCCAGAGTCCAGCGAACTGGTGAATCTTGGGTTGACCCGAGACGACCTGCTCGAGGGACTACTCTATCGCGGTCGTGGCTGTGAGAATTGCCTCGGCCGGGGTTACTACGACCGGACTGCGATTTACGAGATCCTCACCGTCAATGAAACGATTCGCGACCAGATCATCGCACGCACCAGTGCCTCGGTGATCAAGCAGGTCGCCGTCGAATCGGGTCACCTGAGGACCTTGCGCATGGACGGTGCCAGGAAAGTGGCACAAGGAATCACCACTACCGATGAAGTCTTTCGTGTCACCCAAATGGATGTCTTCTAGAAGTTAGCCAGGAGCCCAGATGCCGATCTACTCCTACCAGGCCATCGACAGCCGTGGTCGCAACAAGAAGGGCACCATCGATGCCGATACGGCACGCGATGGGCGCGACAAGTTGCGTCATAAAAAGCTGCGTGTCACTCAGATGCAGCGGATCGATGCCATCGCACGTGGTGGCGGGACTGTAGGCCGTTTCCAATTGCAGCGCAAAGCAAACATCCGTGACCTGGCCATCCTGACTCGACAGTTTTCGACACTTCTCGCTTCCGGAGTCCATCTCTCGGAAGCATTGGCCGTGCTGGTAGAACAGATCGAAGATCGCAGGATGGAAGTGATCTTCCGCGACATTCGCGAGAAGATTGTCTCTGGAGCGGGACTGGCAGATGCATTCTCTCTGCACCCTGCCTACTTCAGTGATCTCTACATCAACATGGTTCGCGCAGGTGAGGCGAGTGGAAATCTCGACGAGGTGCTGCTGAGTCTTGCAGACTACCTGCAAAAACAGGCGTCCCTCCGCGGCAAGATTTCTGCAGCGCTGACCTATCCTGCGATCATGGTGATGGTCGGAATCATGGTCGTGTCCTTCTTGATGACCTTCGTTGTGCCAAAGATCACCGAGATGCTGGTGAAGAAGGGCAATGTCTTGCCCCGCCCGACCGAGATCCTGATCTTCATCAGTGACATGTTCAAGTCATACTGGCTACCCGGAATGATCGGTACACTGCTCATAATGATCTTCCTCAAGAGCCTGATCGCCACCGAGAAGGGGCGATTGATATACGACACTTTCCTGTTAAAAATTCCCGTCATCGGTTCGCTCTTGCAACGATCCGCAATCTCCAGATTCACGGTTACCCTGTCCATCTTGCTCAAGAGCGGACTCCCAGCACTCGACGCCCTGAACATCGTTGGAAAGGTCGTCAACAACTCATTGATGGCCAAGACCCTCTCCGAGGTTGCAGATCGCATTGTCGAGGGTGCTGACATCTCCACTCCGCTCAAGAAGTCCAAGATGTTCCCTCCCATGGTGGGCTACATGATCGCCGTTGGAGAGCAGAGCGGAGAACTCGAAAGCGTGCTCGACCGAATCTCTCAGACTTACGAGGAAGAGATCGATCTCTCCATCCAGAGACTGACCGCTATGATCGAGCCCATCATCATCGTGCTACTCGCTGTGGTCGTGGGGTTCATCGTCATGGCCGTACTGTTACCACTGTTGCAGTTCAACAATCTGTAAACTCTTCCCGATGAACTCGGGATGAAACTGAAGATAAGGAGGCGGCCATGAACCGTCGAAAGCAAAAGCATGAGGCGGGTTTCTCGCTGATCGAACTGATCGTGGTCATCACGATTCTTGGAATCCTTGCCAGTACCGTGGTTGTGAGTGTGTTTGGCAGATCAGACCAGGCGAGGGTCGCCGCTGTTCGTGCAGACTTCAGCAGCATCATGACCGCTGCTCGACTCTTCAGGGAAGACCACAAGCGTTGGCCCGACAACATCGAGGAGTTGATTTCTCCTCCAGCAACTCAAAGCGGCACCAATATCGAGTACCTGTCGTCAGAACCTCTCGATCCATGGACCCTCGAGTACTACTACTACGAGCTGGGTGATCGGGGTCCGCTCCTCATCTCCTTCGGGGCCGACGGAGTCGAGGGTGGCGATAATGCCAACGGTGACTACAACGCCGACATCTACTCCGACGAGAGCGGACGCTGAGCTCATGCCTCGGCAGGCCACCACTGGAGGATTCACCATGATCGAGTTGATCGTCGTCGTGACGATCCTCGGCCTGTTGGCATCCGTTGTGGCTCCGAATCTTGACGGACTTTCACCCAAGTACCGCCTCCGATCTGGCGCCCGTACTATCGGCCAGAATATCAGCTGGGCGCGGAGTCTCGGCGGAGGTGTCGGTGGGGAGTACGTGATCCAGTACGACCTGTCCCAGAACACCTTCACCATCGTCTTCCCTCCACAAGAAGATGAAGACCCTGATCTCGATATCGACTCACGTCAAACGATGGGAACCATGACGGTTCCTGATGGGATCGAGATCAGACGGATCATGCACCCCGATGGTGGATCCGAGGAATCCGGGGTCGTCGATATCATGCTGGATGAGTATGGCACAACAGGATCTCACATCGTGTTGCTGACCAATGAAGAAAACAATTCGATCGCAGTCTACTTCGAGGCGATCATCGGCAGCATCCAGTACATGCCCGAGGACGAAGCGGAGTTTCCGCAATGGTAGTCCAAGACTCCAAGAGGCTAGATGGCTTCACGCTCATCGAACTGGTGATGGCGCTGGCCATCATCGGCGGTTCCTTCCTGACCTTGCTGTACATGAGAACCGACGCCGTGGATCGAGCCTTCAACTACAATCATCTAAGGCTGGTCGAACGTGTTGCCAGAGAATCGCTCGACGAGGTCGCTTTTGGCCTCTCGGAGGGGTTGGACGGAATGGCACAACTACCCGGCAGCGATAACTCCTCGGAAGGCTGGCCCTGGTCCGCCAGCGTGACCGATCTCTCCACGGAGGAGACTGGCCCACGACTACTCGAGATCACTTTGACCCTCGAGTATCCGGGACCAGATCTGATCAACACTGAAGAGTACGTGTTGACCACTCGAGTGCTGGTCGAAGCCGATGATCCACTCGCCACCAATGCCCAGATTCAGAACTCCTCTACCGACGGATCGGGATTCTGATGGCACAAAAAGGATTCACCCTCATCGAGTTGATCGTGGTACTGGGAATCTTCACCATCGTGATGTCGATGTGCTACACCATCCTCGACACCACCCTTGAGGCGGATCGAAGGATCAAGAGGGCCACTCTCACCGGCAAGGTCGGAGAGGCGATCCTCTCCCAGATGAGACGCGATCTTCAGGGAGTGGCCTGGCGCGGACTCGGTACCGACGTATTCCGTGGTGAAGATAGTGGCCAGGAGGAGAACGCCGAGGACTCCATCGATTTCATCACCACCTCACCGGTGGGTGAGCCCTCGGAAGACACACCCAACTGGACTGGAGAGCTCAGTTCCATCGGCTATGCGCTACGGCCGGGGAAGGATGGCGACAGCGTGCTGTTCCGCCGGGTCTCGTGGGATCTGACCGAGGATCCTTTCGATTCCGGCGATCGAAGCCCCATCTATGATCGGGTGCTGGCCCTCGACATCGAGTACCTCGGGGAAGAGGGAGAGTGGACCCAGGACTGGGATGCCTCGACCTTGCTGCCAGAACAGAACCTGACCGACTTTCCCTATCTCGATGAGAGAGCCGCCATCGCAGCGATGGAAGCGGAAGAAGCCAGTTCCCCCACATCCGCTACGGCAGCCTCTGAAGGGGAAGGGGACTCCTCGGCGGCGACTGGCAGCGCGACAGGATCGGTCCTTCAGCCGGGCGACATCGACCCCGCGACAGGCGAGGTGATCGTCGAGGAACCACTCCCCCGACCTCTGCCGAGGGCGGTCCGGATCGTTCTTTTCCTGCACTACAGTGACGAACAGGGTCAGATCCTCAATGACGATGGCACCCCTTTCGAGGAGGTCTTCTCGACCATCGTCCCCTTGCTCGCATCGGATCAGATCCTCGTCGAGGATCCAGAATCGGTGCTTCTCGAGGGGAGCAACAGCAGTTTCTGACCCCGTGACGAAATCATCAATGGAGGGGCCTTCGGAAGGATATGGCGAGAACTCGGATTGCGTGATCCCCAGGTTCGAGCCCCGGAGGCCCTACTTTTACTCTCCGGCCCCCTCCCCGACCCATTTGCCCCCGGTAAGATATCTTTGACAGCGGATCTGGCTCCTGTGTCAAAATCGCACACAACCCCCTTCTCAGCCCCTTTCCGGGGCTTTCCAGGCCCCCACTTTTGGCACTGATGATGCACTCTATACTGGAGTGAACATCCAGGGAGATCGGTTTGGAAATCAACTTCAGGCCACTTTCCTGGAGCGGGTGGCGTTGGTGGACAGAGTTCCGTCGGCGATCTACAATCCGCCACTTGAGCAATAGGTACTTCTGGAATCCGTGCGCCTCGGCCCCTCAGGCCCCGCGCTCACAGCCCCGGCAGTTCCTTGATCATCGGTCTGATTTGCGTCTGCGGGGTTCCTGCCCCTCTCGTTGCCCGAGAATCTTGGCGGCGATGAGCAGGACGAGACGGAATCGGAAACTGCGCTTTGGTTGGTGTGCATCGAAAACGATGGTGCCAGCTATAGCTCCACTTCGAATAGAGCCTGGCGACTGTCAATTGCACTTTCAGTCGCCGCTTGGAAAGAGCAGAAACGAATGAGCCCCCACTGCAATTCTCAGCCAGAGTTTCACCGATTGATAGATCTCCCATCCGCCCTCTTCAGGTGTATGGGCCTTCTCATCATCGGCCTCCCATTTCTTCTGGGATTTGTTGGATGTCACGGCGACATCGGTGCGGTCCCTAACATCAACAATGCTGCTGAGTTTCTCGAAGATAATGCGACCTACATCGGCCCTTCGATGGTTTCTCCGCGCTATGGACATACCGCAACCACTCTTGAAGACGGCACCGTACTGGTGGTCGGTGGCAGCGATGAAAGATTCCTCACCTCCCTCGATGCTTCGGAGATCTTCGACCAAGGAGCGAGTGTCGGCCTCAACGAACCGATTCCCGACACGGTTTCCGGAGATTTCATCGATACCGATGTCGAGGGCAATCTGATGCTGCTCACCCAGGGCGGCCGAGTCTTCCATACCTCCACGCTGTTACCCAATGGGAATGTTTTCATCTGCGGTGGAACGGGCGATGCCCTGTTCGCCCAGGCAACGGAAGTGTCCGAGATCTACGACATCAGCAGTCGTGAATTCGCGCCCGATTTCCTGCAGTTGAACCAGGACATGATCACTCCTCGATTCCGCCACAGCGCCACACTTCTGCCCAATGGCCGGGTGCTGATCGCTGGTGGCCAGGAATCGCGGTCAGAGACGATCATCGATCCGAATTTCGCACCGGGACAGCCCGGCTTCCAGGTCGACATCAACGTCTTTCCTTCGCTCAAATCGATGGAAATCTTTGATCCCGGAGCCCTCGCCTTCATCCCCGCCATCACGACCAACGGAGACGATGCCGAGTACCTCAGTGCACGTGGGCGTGCGGGACACAGCATGAATGGGTTGGCTGGATTTGATGGGCTTCTAGGCACCACCGATGACCTCCTCCTCAGCGCCGGAGGATTCCAAACTCTCTCGACCATCTTCGCGCCACAGTTCAAGATGCCATGGCAGCAGGACACCAGTAACTCGGCCAACTTCGAGTACTTCGATGCCACCACTGGAGACAACCGAATCGCCGCAGGCATCGTCGCAGCGGGACGTGTCAACGAGCCACAGATCATCAACCTGGGTATCCATCGCAATACGACCCTGGAGTTCGATTTTGATACGGAAGATGGGATCATCGACATCCCCGCGACCCCGGGGCTGAACAATATCGTGCTGATTGCAAATGGTGACAATGACGATCCTGCCTGCCCCACCGGTAGTGGATCCAACGATTTGCTGGTCGCTACCTTTAGCAGTTTCGGACCTTCCAACGGACTGTCTTTCTCCCTCTTTGGAGGTGAGGCGACACTCTTCAACAACATCGAACTGGTCGTCTTCGATCCGATGAATTGTGCATCCTTTTCTCGTAGTGAGGCAGACCTGGTTCAAGTGCAAACTCGTCGGACTTACAACGGGGTGACGATCGCCACGACCGTTGGATTAACCGCAGGAGGAGCTTTCGAACTTCCCACGCCCACTGGCTGTGTCGAGTTGATGCAGGGCACCTGTGCCAATGGAATCGTCGGCGTGAGCATCTACGATCCGTTCTACAATGCGGCGAATGACCCCCCCTGGGATCCCACCGGCGACATCAATCCGATCACTCACCCGACAGGAATCTTCGGCACCTTCATCAATGTCGACGGATTGATCGCAGATGACGTCCTCGATGGGTTTGCCGACGGTAGCCTTCTGCTAGCCCTGGCACAGCCAAAGGTGCTTCACACCTTGAGTGTTGTTCCAGGTGAAGATGGCGTGCTCAATAGTGTCGATGACCGGGTCGTGTCGATCGGCGGCGGAGTCAGTTACTTCCCGAACTTTGGCGATGAGCCTGCCACCATCAACTGCGAAGTCATCATGCTGCCAGGAACCAATGCGCCAGATCCGACTCCGTAATTCGAACCTTGTAGATCCTTCGCTTCATCGCCTGTCGGCAGTATCCCCCCGGGGAATTCGAGGGTGCGAGCAATCCGGTCGCATCCACAGTTCCATCCCCGCAGTACTCGCCCTTGTGGCCCTCGGCTGGGTGCTGGCATACCTGTGGATCCCGACCCGCTCACCGGAAATCGGAAATCCTCCGACGAGAGTGGCAGAACAGATCGACGAGAATCGATCGGGACCACTGCCCACCAACACTGGCGAAGCCACCGCTTCGGCAACGGTCTCCCCACTCGACTCCCTGACGCCACAGATGAGAGCCATTCGCGAGCAGCTGGACAGCCTGTTCCTCAAGACACAATGGGATCAAGCGCTCGACGCTTCCACCGCTCATAGGGTCGACCGTGCTCGTCAAGACCTCGAAGCCTATCTCGACTCTCTGGCAGAGGAACATGTCCCGCTGCTGCTGGGCTTGCTGGCGGAGGAACCCGATTTCATCAACCGCCGCTTCCTCCTTCGAGCACTCGGTACGATCGGAAGTGATGAAGCTCTCGCAGGACTGCTCGATCATTACGACTGGGCTGCCGGAAACTCCAAGGAAAGCGAAGTGAAGCACACCGTGGCGGCCCTCGCGGCAGCCGACAATGACCGATCGTTCCAGATCTTGAGCGAATGTGCCCTCGCAGAAGACACCCAAACTCATCGCTATCGCTTTGTCGGGGCTCTCACCCAGCATTCGAGATCCGCCGATGCGCTGGGGATTTACGAGGAATTGCTCACCGACAACTCACACTTCAGAGTTCGCCAGCGGGCGGCATACGGGATGAAACTCTCGGGAGGAATCGCACAGGCTCAGCCGGTGGAATCCGCTCTCGTGGAGGAGAGGAATCCATATGTACGCCAATCGATCCTCGGGGCCCTGGGCGGTATCCGCGATGTACGCTCGGTTCCCCTGGTCACCCGCATCCTGCAAGAAGACGAGGTTCTAGCCACACGCATCTCTGCAGTGAGGGCATTGCTACGTATCGAAGGCGATGCAGTGGTGGAGGCCTTGAGGACAGCCCGCGATGACAGTTCTCAGCCCCTAAGGGTTCGCGAAGAAGTGATCCGAGCACTCGATTCTCTGGGAATCTCCGGCTAACTGTTCCGCGGCCCGCTTGAGAGTGGGCCTCCGCGATGTCACGATCTATCTCAGGGCAGTACAGCATTGCCTTCGGTACAGGACCCCATCCACAGAAGATAGAGGAAGAGGCTCGATGATCTGGCCAGTTCAGCAGCCACAATCATCTCCGTCTCGATCGGGACTGTTGCTCCTGCTATTGCTGTTGCTCGGATGCATCGGCTGCCAACCGACGACTCACCCGGAATTGATCTCTGCCCGGATCGAAGGCCTCCTTGAAGATGGACTGGGCGAGGGCGACCAGATCATCTTGGTCCTCGATGCCTCCCTGGAACTGCCCTCGAACCCTCGCGTCGGCCTGATGATCGAGGGAGCCACGGGTGCGGAGCAGTACTCATTCCAACGTACTGACCATCTCAATGTGCTCATCGCTGAACTAGAATCGGGATTTGACCATCTCGACCAGATCGGTTCCGAACACTCGGTTATGGTTTCCCTCGACCTGGGATTGATGGGTCTCAAGGATGACCTGGGTCAGCCGATCGAGGGTGTGGTCGGACCGGTGTTGCTGGAACTTCCGGCGCCTGAACCGGCGATTCTCGAGGATGCCAGATGGGTCGATTCAGATCGCAGTTCCACCGTCAATCGGGAAGACCTGGTGGTGCTTCGCTGGAATCGACCGGTCCACTTCTCCCAGATCCTTCTCGATCGAAGACTGCAGATTTCATCGAGCTTGATCCGGCTCTCGGTGAAAGGGGATCAACTCGGTTCCAGCAAGGTTCCTGCGCGATTTCTCGATGGTCCCCCCTCGCGTGAAACCAGCATCCTCCTGGGAGAACTCCCCTTCCTCACCATCGATGGGATGCATGAGCACAGCCGATCACGATTTGAAGGGTCCCCCAGTGGCATCGCTGTAGCCGGCACCACCATCTTGCCCTCACAGGAACTGATCACCGATCAAGGCGGTGGTGTGGCATCGCCGCTGGTGGTCGACCTGGAAGGAGATTGTGCCCCCTGGCAAGATCTCGAGTTACCTCCAGGCTTGCCCGCCCTTGCGGGTCACTCCCTGACCCGATTGCCGGGGGGGAAGGTTCTGATCGCTGGTGGCAGGACGATGATGGTCGGATCTTCTGGAAGGGTTCTCTCCAGCGCATGGATCATCGACCCGATGGGAAATCACCAGGGCCCGATTCCGATGCAAGCGGCCCGTGCTGATCACTGCGCGACGCTCCTCCCCGGTGTCGACGGCTTGCTCGAAACCGAAGACGATCTGGTCCTGATCACTGGAGGCTGGGATGGCTCCCGAGCCCGTAACGATGCCGAGGTGCTGATTCTGTCCGCTGAAATGAGCCGCTTCATTCCGGTCGAGAGCGAGTCACCATCCAGTGCTAGATTCGAGCATTCCGCCCATCCGATCGCCCAGAGAAACACAGTGATCGTGGTGGCGGGTCGTCTCGATGGACATCTGAACGGACTCATCGAACAGATCGAGATCGAGATCCTCGACGGGGATCGTGGACCGAAAGCGATCAGCACGACCTACCAGATCGGTGAGTTGCGCCATCCGAGGCACCAGCATGGCTCGATCCTGTTCGAGGATTCTGAGCAACCGTTGTTGCTGCTCTATGGTGGCTACGGAGGGTCACTGGGTGCTCCTCACGTGCCGTTCGACACCGAGCACTGCCGAGTACTGGATCATCCGGAAGCGTTCAGGATCCGTGCAGAATCGAGGACCAGCCGGACATTGCTGATCGATAAACCAGGATCGAACTTACCCGGACCCCGTCGCGGATTGCGACTGCAATCGATCGGAGATAGTACTGCCCAGGGAAATCGAGCCTTGCTGGTCGCCGGAACTCGCCGGGAACCGAACCCGGATGCATTGACCCCCTTCCAGCCGACTGAATGCCGGACTAGTTTCCTGCTCGAGCAGCAGGATACGAGATTCGGGCGCATCCAGTTGCGCTGGATCCCGGCAGGGAGACTTCCCGTCGAGCTCTATCAGCCCAGCATCGTGGAACTTCCCGGTGGTAGGATTCTCATCGCAGGTGGCTTTGACCGTGGTGGACTTCCGACATCGGAAGCGGCGATCTACGACCCCTTCTCAGGAGTCGTGGAGCGGGTGTGCAAGCCTCTCAGCAGGGCATCCGCCGATGGCGAAGAGTTACTGCTGGCCCCGCGGGCGGTCGCTTTGTGGGGTGGTGCGCTGATCGTGGCCGCCTCGCCAGAGAGCCGAACCTGTCGAGCGCTACTGTTCACGTCAGGAAACTGATCCGCCGCCCTCGCCAAACCACGTTTGGATTACCGCGTTTGGATTACTACCGAGTGGGCGATTCGCCACTGTAATTCACCAGCACCAGATAGAGCTCCCATAACTCCGCCTCGGAATCTTTCTTGGCCCTGTTGGTGAGCTTCACCTTTTCAAATCCAAGGTGAGGTGCACGAGTCTGAATATGAGCCAAGAAGGTGATCTGCTCGCGCAGAGGCCTGTTCTCAAAAGTCGCAGCATAACTATGCTTGGTGATCCCTTGTTTTGGTTCCGCATCATTACTTTGACTCTTGATCTCGGGCTTGGAAGCACTGTTTTTCATCGACTCGATGATCTCGGCGATGGTGGTGCTGATCTTGCCAGAGTTTTTCTTACTTTCCTCGCGACGTAGATGATCCAGAACCACTTCTTTACTCTCAGCAGAGTTGAGCAGTTCCTTGAGATTCGTCAACGTGCGACTCTCACTTTCGGTTGCAGCGCGATACTCCTCAGCACTGGTGTGTAACCAGTATCCCCAGGCACCGAACACCCCGGAGCACAGGAACAAGGTCAGGAGAATGATCTGTGTCAAATCACTGGTTTTGCCATGATCCGCCATCGTTACCTCCTCCCGTCAGTTTCTGTAATTGAGGACTTCAACTTCAGTTTCAGGGTGACCTTTTTCCGATCGCCAGCAGGCTTGATGTCATCCTCGATATTGAAGTACATGGACCTCTGCTCCAGAGCTGTAATCACTCGCTCTCCTGAAGCGGCATCTGGCACCTCGAAGATCACCGTCGAGACCCCGTTTTTTTTCTTGGCGCCGTTGATCTCGATCGATTTCCAGATCGGATAGACCTTTGGATTCGCTGAAGAGACTCCTCCGGTCACATCCTTGATCAAATCCATTCCTGGCAAGTACTGCACCAGTTTCTGCCTGGTCGACCCGGATCCAACCCCCTTCAATGCAGCGATCTTATTTTCTGCACTTCTCAAATAATTGGGCTTGGAACTCTTCGGACTCTCGCCAAACCTGGCCATGTACACTGCTTCTTCGTTGGATCTCACCGTCTCGTACTCTGCTTTGCGGTATTGCTTCTCACGGTGGCTTTCGACCAGCCAGGTCACGGACATGAAGCAGAGGATTAATCCCATCAGCATCAGTCCAGGCAACAACTTGGCAAATCTTCGCTCATACCGAAATTCTTCCTTACGGAAGTCAAATCGAGTCAGCCCTTGCCCTGCTGACTGAAGCGCCAGCCCAACGGACACACCACCCGATCTGTTGCAGCGATCGATCAAGGCTATCGGCATTCCAGTTTCGACCCCGTCGCAGACACGAAGTTGCTGAGCGGGCACCTCATACTCTTCTGCCAGACGATCCGAAATTCCCAGGTCGCAAGCGGCGCTTCCGGAAACAACGATTCGGTCCAGCGGTGATCTCATCAAGATCCCGGCAAAAGTCCGCTCGATCTCGGTGAATAGTCGCCCAATCACCTCTTCCGGGTCGGCTGGAGGCAGCGCTGGAGACGATGTCATTTCCGCGTTCAATCGCTCGAAGTCTTCATCCGAGACCACTGCGATGGCGAGTTCTTCCTCACCACCAAGGTCCTCATCCGATTCGCTTCCTTGCATCAGGTCTGCAAACTCCACCGCAGATTCTGAAGGAGTCGTTTCGAACCCTTCCACGGCCCCACTTGAGCTGCCGGTCGCGGAGGTCGCCAGCGACGGTATCGCGGATGGCTGGAGATGATTCGAGGTCGATCGAATCCTCATGACTCTTCCCTCCTCGAGCAGAACGAAGGTCGTATGACCCGCTTCCATGCCGATGAGAAGAGTGCGTCCACCCCTGAGATCTGGTCGAGATACATGGAGTGAAGTCGCCAGGGCGGTGGCATCGACCTCGACCTGGACTGGATCCACCCCGCCTTCACGAAGCATTTCCAGATGAGCACCGACGATTTTCTTTTGCACTGCGCTGATCAGCAGCCGGCTCGAATCTTCAGTTTCTGAACACTTGATGAACTCGATGATCAGATCATCGATGGAGGCGGATGGGAGATGCCCTTCGCTCTCATACCGAATCGTCTTGGAAATGACATCTTCATTGGTGAATGGAACCGAGATCTCTCTCAAGGTCGACATCCGAGTCGGAATGGAACTGACCACCTCGATGGTCTTGCTCCCGTGATTTTCCAGTGCTCCATGAAGGATGGACTCCAGAGACGCGAGGCGCTCCTCGCTACTTTCTCCGATAATCTTGGCCTCGATGTAGTCGATGATGACGGTCTGTTTCGCAGTGGAATCCACCACTGCGATCGAGACGTCAGATCCATCGATTTCTATTCCTGCGTGCAGGGCCACGACAGGGCTCCTCTCAAATCATCCTCGGGATGGGAATCAGGTCTGATTTGGCTGGTTTTGTTGACGGGCTCGCTGAAGTTCTTCGAGACGACGAATCGCTTCCTGAGGGTTTGACTCGACATCCACTCCGAGCGTCGCTTCAAGAGTCGCCTGCCCCACCCTTGAGCTGGGTGTCTGGGTGGATGTTCCGCCACGAAGTTTCGGCTTGGCCTTGTTCGGAGGTGCAACTCTCCCTCTCTGGTCTGACCTGGGATCACCAAAACTACGACTATTGGTTCTGGAATTGGGCTTGGTCGTGGGAGTCCTCGGCGAAACACCTCTGGGTGGAACGACTCCGGTAGGACGGGTGGTAGGTGACTTGGGAACTTCGGTTCCGCGCATCGGCTTGCCGTCATTGCCGCGAATCGAGCCCCTCACATCTTCAGGGATCGCGGACAACCGACCTACAGCACTGGCTCCTGTCTGGCCACCTGTGAGAAGTTCCAGTTCTTCCGGACTGAATCCCCGCAGTACCAGCGTCTCGCCTTCCTCATGGATCACCGGATCGATGATCGACTCCTGACGAAGGGTGTAACTGCGTCCGTTGTGCTCGTAGATCACCTGTTTGGGTTGGTCCTTGATCTCGACCACCATGTAACTGTTCTCATCGATCCTGAACTCTTTGCCCTGCTCCAGGTATCGCACCCGTTGATTCGAGGTCGGGGAACGGCCCGAGGTTCTGGAACTCGCCCTATTGATGGCGGATGCTCCACCACCCCTGGTGCTTCTACCGCGAACACGGCTCGTGTTGACGGGGCGCCCGCTACGACTCGACGATTTGAGGACATTGGTCTGCCCCTTCTCCTGGATGGATGCAAATCGCTGTCCCTCAGGAGAGTAGATGACTCCAACGATTTCCCATTCTCCGATGGGGCCCGAATCGAGCAACGGTAGCGTCGATTCGACCGGCTTGATCTGCGCGACAGGAGCCTGTGGCGCAGTGCGGTAAAGTTCTCCGATGATCTCCCGGTACTGGTTGGGAACCGGACGAGCAGCCTGCTCCTTCAACTCGAAGTCTTGCGGATCGACCAGGCGAACCGGCACATCCTGCGGAGATTCGAGCAGCAGGTCGTACATCACGAACCCGAGCAGGGTCATCGCTGAAATATTGAAGAGCAGAATTCCGCTCCGTAGTAGTTGGATGCTCACTTTTGGCATCGATTAATCCTCCACGAAACCTTCATCGGCGCACTTCCTTCCAGGAAATTACAACCACGTGCTGTCCTTTCCTGGCACAAACCATTCTACCCGAGAGAGAGCGATCCTCGCTCGTTCCTTCGATGGTTGTGGTGAAAAAATTGCTAGAAAAAACAACATGATCCTCGAGGTCCTGCTGCAGGAGTTCGAATACGGAGCCCTCCGAGCCACTGGTGTCTTCCCAGGCCTCATCGACCTGTTTCAACTGCTCGAAACTGGTGAAGTACTCGAATTGCTGGATTTCCTCATCCTCGACACCAAATTCGCTGAGCAGATCGTCGATGATCTCCCCGGTCACCTCGTCGATCTCCTCCTGGTAACTATTGCAATGGTCTCGAATCTGCCATGCGATCTCCTTCGCCTCATCGAAATCCTCGAAGGATCGAAGCATGGCGACCAGCACCTCAGGCCTTGCGGTGTTGAGGTTGATCTTGCCCGACGAGTTTGCGGTCATGACATGTCGAAGCCCGATGGGAGTCGGAATCTGATCCACTCCCCCATCGAGAAGTTCGAACCCGGATGCCTCGAGATCGTCGAAGGATCCGGGGGCCAGCGCCTGGAGGTCCTCCATCATTCCGCCGGTATCTTCCTGGTCAAACTCATCATCTTCTTCCAGTGTCGCCGGGTCGATGGGTCCGTAGAACAACTCCCAGGTGACTTCTTCCAGCTGACGGATCGAATCCAGGCTACGGATTCTGCGCAGATTTTCATCGAGGACACGCTGGTGAACCAACGAAACGATCGCCTCTGCGGTATCTCGTGGATCCGGAGTTTCGATGTAATCGAAGCCATTTTCAGTGTTGAAATCGATGACGCCCTCGATCAACCGTTCAAGGATCACCTGGGCTTCTTCGACTTCTTCTTGCTCTGGAGGCACGAATTCTTCCAGTAGTCCCGTTTCTTGTAGCAGCCCATCAATCGCAGCGTTTCCAGCAGCCGCTTCTTCGAGAGCATCGAGTTCACTCTCCTCATCCTCGGGCAGTGCAGCGAGCGAGAAGATGTGATTGAGGTCGATGCAGGATTCTCCATCGACGACCATTCCAACGACCTCGACACCGTTGATGGAATCCTGAATCGGGCGTGCCCACAGGTCGTGGTGGGTGTCGACCGGGTCGTCTTCCGATCCTCTGGAGCCATCGCCCCCGCCTCCACCCGATCCTGGAATTGGAAGACCTCCGGGAAGCTGGGTATCCACCCCCTCCCCTCCGGTCTCCATTCCGTTCATATCTTCCTCCTCTAAATCTTCCAGATAGCCGAGATCTTCCATCAAATCAGAGGAGAGATTCAGCAGCACCTGGCGTCCAGAGGCCTGCAAGGCGTAGGAGAGAGCGGTTCGACCCTGTCGATTGCGCGAGATTCGCTCCTCGATCTTGGTGACGAAGATCAACTGGGTGATGACGACGGTCAGGACCAGTACCAGGATCAACACGACGAACAGCGCAATTCCCCCCTCGGGGGATCGTGGCGCATTCTCGTGGGCTCGCGGTAACTGATTCATCGGATCTCCGGCTCATCTGGCGGCTCGACAAAGAGGTCCCTCATCGGTGAGGACTCACTGCCTATTGATCGGCAGAACTCATGCCATTCTAAAGGCTCTTGATGCTTCCACTCAGATCTACTGTGATCCTGTAAGCCACTTCAAGAACATAGTTTATGACCATGCTCCGAAAATCATGAGGAGCGACCCCTCGCACAATACCCGTTTCCGGGTAATGAGTGTTCGGAATCGCTACATCGAAGCCTGTTCGGCTCCCGTTTCTGGTGCGAGATCTGGCTTCTTCGCCTTCAGGATGAAGGAGAGCACCACCGGTAACACGATCAGGGTCAGCAGGGTCGAGGCGGACAGACCACCGACAATCGCCTTCCCCAGGGTATTGAACTGCGGCCCGGTCAACATCTGGGTGCCGTAGGCCATCGGAATCAACCCCAGTACCGTCGTCAGAGCCGTGATCAGAATCGGCCGTAGTCGGTCACTGGCTCCCTTGCGGATCGCGGTGATGGGATCCAGGCCCTCCTCGAGCCTTCGACGCACCTGATCGATCAACACGATGCCATTATTGACGACGATGCCACAGAGCAAGATCAAGCCAACCGCTGCGGGTGTATCGAGAGCATCTCCCTGGAGCCACAGCGTCCAGATCACTCCGGGAACCGCCAGCAACACGGTGACCATCAATACCAACGGTGTCCGCAGAGACTCGAACAGGCAGGCGAGAACCAGGTAGACCAGGAACACCGAAAGGTACAGGCCCTCTCCGAAGGAACTTCGATTCCTCCAGCGTCCGGACCAACCTTCTCCCAGATCCCAGCTATACCCGACTGGCCAGGGATATTTCTCCAGTGCCGTCTCCAGCCGCTGCTGGATCTGCTCCTTGCTGCTGGGATCGTATTGCACCGACACGGTCAAGTTGGCCAGTCGCTGATCACGGCGGCGTCGATTGGGAGCCTCGACCTGTTTCACCACTCCGATCTCCTCGATGGGTAGTTCCAGAGTGTCGGTGAGTGGGAATCTCATGAAGTTCAGTTCCTCGACAGAATCAGTCTCTTCCTCGTCAAGCCCGAGAGTGATGTCGAGGTCGCCCGATTGAGTTCGCAGTTGGCTAAGGCGATTTCCAGAAAAGGCTGAACTGATGCTTCGAGCTACTGTATCTCCCGAAACCTGCAAGCGACCGAGCAGGTCTTGGTCCGGTTCCAGTCGCAGCTCATCGACCTCTTCATCTCCAACAACTTCCGCTTCGATGATCCCAACGATCCCGCTCAAGTAGGACGCTACCTTGATTCCCAGATCATCCAGATAGGAGCTGGAGTCGCCAGCGAGACGAATTCGAAAGGAGCCTGCGGAAGATCGCGAGCCGCCGCCGTGGCCTCGACCACCCCAACCCCATCCTTCGTCGGTCCGGATCCTGAAGCCAGGCACCTTGGGAAGTACCTCATCGATCCGGCCTCTCAACTCTGCGATGTAATCCTCCGTCGCCATCGCTGGCGGTGGATAGATCCTCGTCAGGGCGTAGCCGTCCTTGTACCAGGAATAGATGTCGCCTTCCCCGATGACTTCCCGATGGCTGGCGAGGAAGTTCTCGATGTCAGTGACCGTCTTTTCCATCTCCCTGTAGTCGAGGCCCTCGACCGGTCGGTATGAGATGTTGGCATAATTGGATTTCCAGTCCGCATCGGACAAGTCCATCCGGAATCCGTTCTCGAATGGAATCACGACACTCAGGGTTGCAGCCACTGCGACGGTCAAGGTCACGGATCGATGGGCCATCGCCGATTTCAATAGATTCTCGTAGCCATCCCTGAACTTCATGAACCAGGAGGAAAGCCCTGGATCACCTCCGCTATAGATTCTGGCGGCCACCATCGGTACGAGGGTCAAGGAAACGAACAAACTCGCCCCGATGGTCAGTGAGATCACCAGTCCGACGCTGGCCAGAGCATCTGAGAACCCGTTACGTTCCGAGATGAAGACCGGCAAGAACACCACCATCGTCGTCAGGGTGGCTGCGAACACCGGAGTTGCGACTTCCAGCGTACCGGTGGTGGCTGCTGTCATCGGGTCATCCCCGAGACCTGCACGTCGGACGATCGACTCCACCACCACGACGGCAGTATCGACCAGCATGCCGACACCGAGCATCAGAGCCATGATGGTGATGATGTTCAGTTCCTGGTCAAGGAAATGAAGTACCGACAATGCAGCGAGCACCGAGATCGGAATCGCCATTCCCACCAGCAAGGTGGCCGAGAATCTTCGCAAGAAGATCAGCAGGATCATCAGGGCCAGGCCGCCGCCGATGATTCCAGCGTCTCGAAGACGCGCCAGCGAACTGACGATCATCTGGCCTTGATCCTGCCAGACCAACAAGTTGATCCCGGCCAGTTGAGGATCGAGGGCGATCCTGGCCACCTCTTCCCTGACCTTCTTGCAAACCTCTACCGTATTGGCGCCAGCCTCCTGGGAGATCTCGAGGGAGACCGCATAGGAGCCATTGAGATGACGCCCCCAGCGCAGTTCTCCCTCTTTTTTCTCGATGGTCGCCACCTGACCCAGCCGCAACCCATTGCGATTGATCGGCATCTGGCGCATCGCTTCCACATCGGAAAGTGCATTGATCAGACGGAGCCGACGAGTCTTACCATCGCTCCAGACTCTTCCGATGGTCGCATCGACATTGGAGTTTCGGATCTCCTGGGCGACCCGGCCGAGGGTCAGACCATGTCGTTCCAACTCTCCCTTGGTGAAGGAAATGCGAATCTCCTTGGGAGTCACACCATCGAGCTTTACCTGCCCAACACCATCGAGTCGCTCGAGAGGCCGCTGGATCCGATTGACCAGAAGATCATAATTTTCCGACAGGTTGATACCCACCGCACTGATGCGAGCCTCCATGATGGCATCTGCATCCGCCCCCCAGCCTCCGGTGCTCAACCGGATCCGGTCCAGATCTTCCACCGGAAGCTGGTCCATCGCCCTTGCCAGTCGCTCTCGAATCTCGACCTTGACCTGATCAAGATCCTCTCCGTAATCAAAACGAAGGGTCACTCGACCATTTCCCTCTCGCGATTCGCTATTGAATCCGCGCACCCTGCGGAGGGTCGCCAGAGCTTCCTCCAGTGGTCTCACCACCTCGTTTTCGACCTGTATCGGAGACGCATTGGGATAGGGAATGTTGATATTGACGCTCATCCTGCCGAGGTTCGGTGTGGCGCTGAGAGGAATCCTGTCGATGGACAGGATTCCGCCGAGCACCAGCAGGATGTGCACGGTCAAGGTAGTGATGGGTCGACTGAGGCAGAAGCGTACAAATGGCTTCATGAAACATCTCCCGAGCGGTTCGATCTCTGGAGTAATCGGTAGCCGGTTGGAATCACCGCCAGTGTCATCACGGTGGCCATGGCCAGGCCCCAGACGACGGTAATGGCGAGCGGCTTACGGAGTTCCGCCCCCGGACCAAGACCCAGTGCCAAGGGCATTAATCCGAGAATCGTGGTGGCACTGGTGATGAGGATCGGACGTAACCGCTCGCTTCCTGCTGTCCTCGCTGCCATCGACGGATCGTGGCCCTGCTGACGCAACTGCTGAATCCGGGCGACGAAGATGATTCCGTTATTGACCACGATGCCGCACAGCAAGATCACCCCGATCATCGAAAGAACTCCGAGAGGAATCCCGGTGATGAACATCGCAATGATCGCTCCGCAGATTCCTAGCGGCACCGTGAAGATGACGATGAAGGGAAGGAGCAACGATTCAAAAGTGCTGGCGAGCACCAGGTAAACCACAAACACCGCCAGCGCCAGCGCCTCTGCCAGGCTGGTGAGGGACTCCTTCATCTCCTGATTTTGACCCGACATCTGAGCGGACGAGCTGGGCGGCAAGTAATTGCCGTGGATCACTGACTCCGCTCTCTCGGTCGCGGTTCCCAGATCGATGCCATCGGTTCTTGCGGTGACCAGAACAGATCGCTCTCCACCGATTCGGCGAATCTCCACCGGTCCCAGCGCTTGCTCCAGGCGACCGAGAGAAGCGACCCTCAGGGGCGCGGCGATTCCATCTCCAACAAGGGTCACGGAGTCCATCTCGACATCGGATAGAGTCTTGTCCAGAGCGCCGCTCATTCGCACCCGAATATCGATGGGCTTCTCGGCAAATCGATACTGCGTGGCGACTTCTCCGATGCCCTTGGCCCTGAGGCCGTTGGCAATCTGCTCCAGGGAGAGGCCATATGCAGAGATCTTCACGGGATCGAGTCGAACGTGAACCTCTGGCACCTGATCGGCAACCTGTGCCTGTACATCGAGTAGTCCGGGAACCAGTTCTAAACGATCCTCGATGGCCAGGGCAGAGAACCTCAGTAGATCCAGATCTTCATCGAAGACCTCGATCTCGATGGGATCCCTGAAGGTGAACAGTGATGGTCTCCCCAGGGTATAAGGGCAATCGGGCACCTTGTTGAACTCACCGATGATGCGAGCGATCACCTGTTCCTCATCGACACGAGTCGCCTCGGGATTCAGCGAAACTGAGACCCTCGCCACATGTTCTCTACGATCTCCCGCTTGCACTTCACCCAGCACAGGAGCGTCTCCCACGATGGAAGTGGTCATGCCAATCGGCAATCCCTCCTCGCGAAGCCTGTCGATCGCATGCTCCAGTGCCGCCACCTTGCGATCGGTCTCCTCCAGTGGAGTCCCTTCCGACAGTTCAACATCGAAGTAAAACTGCCCCTGGAACAGGTCCGGCACCAGTTCCGAACCCAGTTCGGTGGCCCGAGGAAGAATCGCAAAGCACAGCCCAAGTGCGAGAACCGGCGGCACCCAGGAAACCTCGAGGACCCGATCGAGCATCCTCGCGTAACTGTTCTGAGCCGCTTTCATTCCAGCAGCAAACACGCTGGAGATGGGGCTCAAACAGCGATCGATCCACTCGAATACCTTTGACATCTTGCCGCCACTCGAGCCGTTGGCGATGATGGTTGGAATGACTGTGATGGCCACGAATAAGCTCGCCAGCAGGGAATAGGTCACCGTCAGCGCCTGATCGCGGAAGATCTCTCCACCGATGCCCTGAACAAAGATCAACGGCAAGAAGACCGCGATGGTCGTGAGGGTCGAGGCGATGATCCCCCCCATCACCTGACTGGTTCCCTGGGTCACGGCAGTGCGCATCTCCACGCCATCGTCTCGCAGGCGCTGAATCGACTCCAACACCACCACACTGTTGTCGACCAGCATTCCGATACCCAGCGCCAGCCCTCCCAGAGACAGCACATTGATGCTGACGCCAGTCAATTCCATCAGCAGAAAAGTGACCGCCACTGAGATCGGAATGGAGAGTGCGATGGTCAGAGTGCTGATCATGTTTCGCAGGAACAAGAATAGTACCAGCGCCGCCAACATCGCTCCCACCATGGCGGTGGATTCGACACTGGCGATCGAATCCTCGATGAAGCGAGCCTGGTCCGCGAGGATTTCCATCTCACAACCTGAAAGGCTTCGATCCTTCACGATCGTCTCCAGCCGTGCCCGAACTCCCTTGGCCACGGAAACGGCATTGGCATCGCCCTCCTTGTAGAGGTCGATCTGAACCGCAGGCTTCCCGTTGACGCGTACCAAGATCTCTTCATCTTTCGGAACGATGGCCGCAGTGCCGATATCCCGGACCCGCAGAGTGCCCGATTCACCGTGACGGACGATCACATCTTCGATGTCCTCGAGGGACTGAAATTCATTCACCGTTCGCAGCCTGTAGGCGGTCTGCTGATCACGGATCTCTCCGCCAGATCGATTGACGTTTTCCTGCGCCAGGCGCTGGGCGACGTTCTGAACCGAAATCCCGAGTATGTCGAGTTTCTTCGAATCGAGATTGACCAGCACCTCGTCCTCGGCACCTCCGATGACCCTCGCTGCTGCCACTCCATCGAGGGTTTCCAGCGAACGCTTGACCCTCAATTCTGCCAGCTTCCGAAGATCAGCAACGGAACGCGATCCGGTCAGCGCCAATCGCATCATCGGATCGAGAGAAGGGTCGAAGCGGAACACCAGCGGTGCGCGCGCATCGTCGGGGAGATTGACGAGATCGAGTTTCTCCCGCACATCGAGGCTGGCTCGCTGCATGTCAGTATCCCAGCTGAACTCCAGCACCACTTCGGAGACGCCGGCACGAGATTCGCTGATGTATCTGCGCAAGCCCTGCACGACTCCGACCACATCTTCGATCGGCTCGGTGACCAGTTGCTCCACCTCTTGAGGTGATGCATCCGGCAGTTCCGTTTGAACCGTCAGGGTCGGGTAGGTGATATCTGGAAGCAGTTCGATGGGGAGACGCCCGAGCGAAAGGACTCCGAAGGTAAACGCAGCGATGGTGATCATTCCCACCGTCACCGGTCTTCGGATGATTCCCTGTAGCCAGTTCTCCATCGATCCCTCCTCAACTACGGTAGATCAACCTCCCGAGTTGTTGGCTCCGCTTGCGTCACTGGTCGGCTTGGTTTGTGGCTCGACCTGTGGTGATCCTGAAGGATCGGCCGGAGTCGCACCGGTGGGGAGCACTGCCGCAGACGGCGGTGAACCTTTTCCCGGGCGCCGTCCGGGCGCCTTACCCGCACCCCTTGAACCGCGCTCACCTGCGGAGGGTTCCAAACCTCTTCTCGGTTCCTTCTGCAGCGGTTCCCGAGTGGCGGTACCATCATCCTGTCGCTCGACGGTGAGTGAGTCGACCTGTACAGGAATCTCCCTGTAGACACTGACCTGATCTCGATCCTCAAGATCATCCAGTCCCTGTACCACGACCCGGTCCCCCAGGCCCAGTCCTTCCTCGCAGACGATGATCGTCTCGTTCTCGTATCCGGTCACCACATCGATCTCCTGAACCGTTTCGCCATCTTCGAGGAGACGAAAAACGCGAGATCGACCATCCCCTTTCAATACCGCCTTGCGCGGTATCACGATGCGATTCTTCAAGGTCCTGGTGATGATATCGATGTGGGCAAAGGAACCGGGTCTCAATGTCACAGCGGCATCCGGAAAGGTGGTCAACACCTCTACCGTCAAGCTCTCGCGATCGACCACTGGATTGATTCGCTCCACGATACCTTCTGACAGCACCGGACCGTCGCTCTCTGCACGCAACACACACCGCTGCCCCAGGGAGACTTCTCCCACTTCACTCTCTGGCAGGTACAGCCGCACCCGAAGTGGCTCGAAGTCAGCGAAAGCGAACAGTTCGTCGCCGATTCGAACATATTGCCCCGGTTCTATCCGACGGCGGATGATGATGCCGTCGAACAATGCTTCCGGTTGCGAGTGTCCCAAGTCGATCAGTGAACGAGCGTGGTTCGCTTCAGCTTTCTGCAGGGAAAATCGTGAATCTTCCAGTTCCTGCGTGGCGACACCTCGAATTTCAGACAATCCCTGCAATCGTTGGAGAGTTGCACTGGCCTGTTCCATCTCGATTCGAGCGAGTTGTTCAGAGATCCGCAGTTCCTCCTGATCGATGGTACAGAGGACCAAACCCTCTCCGACCTGCTGACCCTCGACCACGTGGACGACGTCGACACTTCCTTCGACCCTGGAGAGTAAGGAGACCTGACGCTCTGGTTCGAGGATTCCACTGCCACGAACTCGCTCTCGGATCACCGCCAGCATCGAGGAGGTCACCTCGACCGGCACCACTTCTTCCTGGCGCTGGCTCGATCCCTGGGCTCCGTACTGATAGCCACCGGAGCCTCGTCCTCCCGAGGATCCCGGTCGCCCCATCTGGCCGGATCCGGGAGCATCACTCCCTCCCGGGAAAGCACCATGAGAGAACCAACCGATGGACAGCAGGGCGATCGAAATGATCAATTGCGGCATCCTGAGTTTCATGAGCGGCTTCCTTCACATTCCGGGCATGGGCAAGAGTCTCTCAGTCGATCCAGTGACCAGATGCCTGTGCCATGACCGTCAGAAAAAGTCAGATTCAACCCGTACCTTCCGGTTCGTTCAAATCCGGTGCAGTGGAGACCCGCCGGAAGATCGTTCGGGTTGAGAATCGGTTCCCTCGACCACTCATCGACACAGGCCGCGCACTCACAACTTTCCCGCAGCGATCGATGAGGGAAGAGGCTCTCATGCCCGTCACCCCAAACGATTAGCAGAGTCGCAGGCTGCAACAGTTCCACGACTTCAGCTCGGATCTGGGTGGATCGGTTCATGAGGTCCCTTCAGGATCTGCAAACGGCCACTATTGTACATCTGGAGAGATTTCCCCTCACGCGAATCTGAGGCAGTCTGGATCAAAATGCGGGTCCCCTGGAGAAGGCATGAACCCCCTCCGAAATTGGGTCGATCCCGGAGGGGGCCGATTTGGAAGGCCAATTCGGCTGCTCTTTCCCTCGTGGGGCAGGAAAGAGAAAAGGTGGGCCGGAGAGAGGTACGCCGCGTCAACTTCGGGGAAAAACCACTCCACGGGTTCGACAACTCCCCAACTCTCTCCGGCCGTCGAACCGCTGCCAAACATACTTTGCACCATATAAAATGTAAAGTACATTTTTCACTACTTTCATAACTCCCTCTTGGTGTAGAGATTACAACTCAACAGAATCACAAGAGCAGGTCTTGCCTGGAACCAAACACTGCTGGAAACTCATTCCGGAGGCCCGATGAACAACAATCACCCCCAGGTCTTCCAGGACTGGCTCCTTCATCTGCAACAACAGATCTGTTCCACCCTGGAACAGTTGGAGCCGACTGCCCGCTTTCAGACCACTTCCTGGCAGCGGCCGGAAGGGGGTGGAGGAGAAAGCCGACTACTTCGAGACGGGGAACTGTTCGAACAAGCGGGAGTCAATATCTCGATCATCGAAGGGGATTCACTTCCTGCCAGTGCCAGTGCCGCAAGACCACAACTCGAAGGACGTAGCTTCCGCGCGATGGGACTCTCACTGGTTCTCCATCCACGCAATCCATTCATTCCCACCACTCATATGAACGTCCGATTGTTTCACGCGGAAGCCGCAGGCAAGGAACCGATCTGGTGGTTTGGAGGCGGCTACGACCTGACCCCCTACTACCCATTCCTCGAGGATGCACAGCATTGGCATCGCAATGCCCGGACCGCTCTGGAGAAGCATGGCGCCGACTATTACCCGCGCTTCAAGGAGTGGTGCGATCGCTACTTCTTCCTTCCGCATCGTGATGAAACTCGCGGAGTCGGAGGCATCTTTTTCGACGATCTTGATGACGGCGGATTCAGCGAGGCGATGTCCATCACCCAATCGGTGGGAGATTCATTCCTCGACGGATACCTGCCCATCATCGAGCGGCGTCGACAACATCCTTTCGGCGATCGAGAACGTCAGTTCCAGTTGTACCGGCGCGGCCGTTACGTCGAGTTCAACCTGTTGTTCGATCGAGGAACCCTGTTCGGAATCCAGAGTGGCGGGCGGACCGAGGCGATCTTGATGTCGCTCCCCCCGGTGGTTCGCTGGCAGAGCGGCTGGAGCCCTGAAAAGGGCAGCGATGAGGATCAGTTGTCTGGTTTCCTGAAACCCAGGGATTGGCTGGAATCCCAGTAATCTCCCCTAAGTTACAATTATAGAACAGTTTAAGACTGCCACACCGGAGTCCCCAGGTCACGAATTGCCATTTCGGCAACTCTGGACTTGCCATTCTGACAACTGAGGATATTCTCGTCAGTGAGGCCTTTGAAGTGCCATAGAGTTCAGATCTAGTTCAGTTCGAGTTCAGTTCGAGTTTCAGTTCGTCGTACAGAGAGGTAGACCCTTGAACCAAGAATACGAAGAAGAAGAAGATTTCGAAGAGGAAGAAAGTGATACCGGTG